>JAEEGI010000358.1_pt1 | contig 167481 bp, 120 predicted proteins | sample 8958751 | NCBI WGS metagenome assembly JAEEGI01 (sample SAMN16246545, study PRJNA631951) | gut metagenome | biome: gut microbiome; feature: rumen; material: KS-attached | host: Bos | place: Iran: Karaj | collected 2018-10 | reverse complement strand
GAGGGTCCCACCTCTTCCCATTCCGAACAGAGAAGTTAAGCCTCACCACGCCGATGGTACTGCGAAAGTGGGAGAGTAGGTAATCGCCCCCTATGGGAGGCCCAGAGAAATCTGGGCCTCTTTTTTTTATACTCAAAACAGTGATCAACAATCATTATTCCCTTATTGCTCTATCAAGATTTTTTTTCTCGTTCATCAAAAATATAAAATCACCCAAGGCACGCCTCGGGTGATTTTACGTTTTGATTTGGTATATATTTATATATTTCTATATAAATCAGTTAGGTTGCCAACAGGCAATATTTTTTACAAAAATAGTGCTTTTTCATTAACAAAAAAGTTTTTTGCCCAAAAAGTTATTAACAACTATTTTGCTACGCTAGCACGATTAACTCCTATTGGATAAAAGCAAAAAATCTCCCTCGCGCTCAGCGGGGGAGACTTTTGAAGTGTAGATATTTATCTCTATTTTACTTGATTACGCCAAGTTTCTTGCCCACCTTGATGAAGGCGTCGATGGCCTTATCCAGGTGCTCACGCTCGTGACCAGCCGAGAGCTGAACGCGGATGCGAGCCTCGCCCTTGGGAACTACTGGGTAGTAGAAGCCAGTGACGTAGATGCCCTCTTCCTGCATTGCTGCGGCGAAGTCCTGCGACAGTTTAGCGTCGTAGAGCATAACGGCGCAGATGGCGCTCTGAGTTGGCTTGATGTCGAAGCCGGCAGCCATCATCTTGTCACGGAAGTAGTTCACGTTGGCGATGAGCTTATCGTGAATCTCGTTGCTCTCCTTGAGCATCTTGAACATCTCGAGGCTGGCGCCCACGATAACGGGAGCAACTGAGTTAGAGAACAGATAGGGGCGAGAGCGCTGGCGCAGCATAGCGATAATCTCCTTGCGGCCAGTAGTGAAGCCACCCATAGCGCCGCCGAAGGCCTTGCCAAGAGTGCCAGTGAACACGTCGATCTTGCCGTAGAGGTTGAATTGCTCGGCAACACCGTGGCCAGTAGGACCAACTACACCTGCCGAGTGCGACTCATCGACCATTACCATAGCGTCATACTTCTCGGCCAGCTCAACAATCTTGTCGACTGGAGCCACGTTGCCGTCCATCGAGAACACGCCGTCGGTGGCGATGATGCGGAAGCGCTGCTCTTGAGCCTGCTTCAGGCACTCCTCGAGCTCTTCCATGTTGGCGTTGGCATAACGATAGCGTTTAGCCTTGCACAGGCGCACGCCGTCGATGATAGAGGCGTGGTTCAGCGCGTCGCTGATGATCGCGTCATCTGGACCAAGCAGAGCCTCAAAGAGACCACCGTTGGCGTCGAAGCATGAGCCGTAGAGGATTGTGTCCTCGGTGTGGAAATAGTCGCTGATAGCAGCCTCGAGCTCCTTGTGGATGTCCTGTGTGCCGCAAATGAAGCGCACGCTCGACATACCGAAGCCACGCTCGGCCATCATGTCGGTAGCGGCCTTAATCAGGCGGCTGTTGTCGCTAAGTCCAAGGTAGTTGTTGGCGCAGAAGTTCAATACATCGGTTTCGGGTTTCACTTTGATTGCTGCTCGTTGAGCAGTGGTGATTAGTCTTTCTTCTTTGTACAAGCCGGCCTCGCGGATTGCTGCCAGCTCATTGCTAAGGTGTTCTTGAAATTTACCGTACATAAGTGAAATTAATTCTAAAATAGTTGTTTATAATGTTTATGTTCTCTTCGGTACCCACAAAGTTCTAAAAAAATCGCGACATACAACAATTTTTTTGCCGAAATTTTATTAAATTTGATTGTTAGTGATTAATTTTGCACTCATAAACTTTAAAACAACTATTTTTATTGCAATATGAAAAACGTTTTAGTAATTGGGTCAACAGGCCAGATAGGCTCTGAACTCACCATGAAGCTGAGAAGCATCTATGGCAACAATGCCATTGTAGCTGGTTACATTCCTGGAGCCGAGCCCAAAGGCGAGCTCGCCGAGTCGGGACCTAAAGAAATCGTCGACATCACCAATGCACAGCAGATTGCCGATGTAGTAAAGAAATATGACATCGACACAATCTACAATCTCGCAGCTCTGCTATCGGCTGTAGCCGAGAGCAAACCACTGCTCGCGTGGAAGATTGGCATTGGCGGATTGATGAACACCCTTGAGGTCGCTCGCGAGTGTAAGTGCGCCGTGTTTACGCCCAGCTCTATCGGTTCATTTGGTCCCAATGCCCCCAAGGACGGCACTCCTCAAGACACCATTCAGCAGCCACGCACCATGTACGGCGTGACCAAGGTGAGCGGTGAGTTGCTCAGCAACTACTACTTCACCCGCTTTGGCGTCGACACCCGTTCGGTGCGCTTCCCCGGCCTCATCTCCTACGTGACACCTCCGGGCGGCGGCACCACCGACTATGCTGTCGACATCTATTACAGCGCCGTTAAGGGCGAGAAGTTTAAGTGTCCCATCAAGGCCGGCACCTTCATGGACATGATGTACATGCCCGACGCTTTGCGTGCTGCCATCGAGATTATGGAGGCCGATCCCAGCCGCCTTGTTCACCGCAACTCGTTCAACATTGCTGCGATGAGCTTCGATCCCGAGATCATCTACAACTGCATCAAGAAGTACATCCCATCGTTTGAGATGGAATATGAGTTCGATCCATTGCGTCAGGGCATTGCCGACTCTTGGCCCAACAAGCTCGACGACACCTGTGCGCGCGTTGAGTGGGACTGGAAGCCCGAGTACGACCTCGACACCATGACCCAGGACATGATCGAGAAGCTCAAGGTGAAGTTCGGCAAGTAAGCCGTTTCTCGGTTGAGAGTACACAGTGGAGAGTAGAGTGTTTCGAAGCGCTCAGCTCTCCACTTTTCGTTTCCCTCTCCACTGAGAAGCAGAGCCCTATAAGCGTTACCAAGGCGGGGACATCAACGTCTCCGCCTCGATAATTTCAAGTTTTTCTTGAAGCCTAAAAATTTACTAAACCCAAAAAAATGTGTTTTTCATGGACAAACAACAAATGTATAAAAATAAACAAGCCTAAAACAATTTTACCTTTATGCCTATGAATTAATTGCAAAAATATGCTGAAAGTATAAACTTTGCAAGTGAATATATACAAACGGGCAAATTTTATAGATAAACCCGCTTGGCGCAAGAAATTTTAACAGTTTTGTAGGAAATTTCAACAAAAACGTCGGTTTTTGTTGATAATCATCATTAAAAAGTCGACTCCTAAATATGATAGGAAGCAGGCGAGTTTATTCTTGATGCGTACATTCCTGTCCTCAATGCATAAAAATCGCATATTTTTCACATATTTCCAGCAGCGCTCCTTGGTGGACTGCCACAGCGGGTCGTTGGTGGGCATGAGACGCAGCATATTGAAGCATGCGCTCATGTGACGGCTGCGCACTGCAGGCAGGTGCTGTGGCGCCTCGGCGGCGACTTGCTGCTCAATCCTTTCCAGGTGGTCGAGCACGTGGGTGCGCTCGGGTTTCATCGTGGCGATGATGCTGCCTGGGCGGTGCATGTAGTAGTAGAGCGCAGGGCCGTCGACATAGGTCACTTTCGTCACCTTCTTGAGCAAGTCGTAGCTGATTGCCAGGTCCTCATAGAGCTTGCCCTCGGGGAAGCGCAGGCCGTCGAATAGCCGCGCGTCAAAGAGACGGCTGCATGCCGAGTGTGTGAGTCGGCGCTGGTAGTAGATTTCGTCGATGGCCTCGTCGCGTGTGAAGCTAATCACGTTGCTCCACAGCACGTCGGCCACATGTGGCGTCTCGCCCTCGTCGCACTCCTGCCATCGCGCCACGGCGATGTCGGCATCGTTGCCCATCGCATGGAGGAGTTTGTCGACGAACTCGCGGTGTATGAAGTCGTCGGCGTCGACAAAGGTCACTCTTTCGCCCGTCATCACGTCAAGTCCGGCGTTGCGAGCCGAGCTCAGTCCGCCGTTGCTTTTGTGGACGACCTTGACGCGCTGGTCCTGAGCAGCGTACTGGTCGCATAACGTGCCGCACGAGTCGGTGCTCCCGTCGTCCACGAGGATTACCTCGAGGTCGTGGTGAGTTTGCGCGAGCACCGACTCGACGCATCGTGCAAGATACTGCTGCACGTTATAGACCGGTATGATGACGGTTATCATGGAGGTTCGTTATTGGTTGTTCGTTTTTTCTAGAGGATCTAGATGTCCTAGAAGTTCTAGTTTCAAGCGCATGCGCTTTAGCGGACTTTCCACTCGAAGCCGTCCTTGGTGTCCTTCACGTCGAAGCCAGCCTCGTTCAGGCGGTCGCGAATGAGGTCGCTAGTCGCCCAGTCCTTATTGGCCTTGGCAGCTTTACGCATCTCGAGCAGCAGGTCAACAGCCTTGCGGTAGGGCTCCAAGTTCACGCTGTCGCCACCGGCGGCATCGTCGCGCACACCCAGCACGTCCATGAGGTAGGTTTGGAACGTAGCCTTGAGCGAGTCGATGTCGGCTTGCGAAAGTGTGGCGTTGCCGTCGTTCACCTGGTTGATAACCTTGCATGCGTCAAAGAGCGTTGCAATCACCTGAGCAGTGTTCAGGTCATCGTTCATCGCCTCGGCGCAGCGTGCTGCGTAGTCATCGAGCGTGATGCTGCTCTTGTCGGCAGCCTTCAGGTCGTTAAGGCGGTGCCATCCGTCCATCATGCGTTCATAGGCTTTCTCGGCAGCCTTCAGTGCATCGTTCGAGAAGTCGACGGTGCCGCGGTAGTGTGCCTGCAGGATGAAGAAACGAATTGTCATGGGCGAGTAGGCCTGGTCGAGCATTTCGTGGTTGCCGGTGAAGAACTCCTCGAGCGTGATGAAGTTGCCCAGCGACTTACCCATCTTCTGACCGTTGATGGTGATCATGTTGTTGTGCATCCAGTAGTGCACCATGTCGTCGCCCTGGCTTGCCACGGCCTGTGCTATTTCGCACTCGTGGTGTGGGAACACGAGGTCCATGCCTCCGCCGTGTATGTCGAAGTGGGCGCCCAGATATTTGCGTCCCATGGCGGTGCACTCGCAGTGCCAGCCAGGGAAGCCGTCGCTCCATGGCGATGGCCATCGCATGATGTGCTCGGGCTGAGCCTTCTTCCATAGGGCAAAGTCGGCCTGGTTGCGTTTCTCGCCCACGCCGTCGAGTTCGCGGCTGTTGTTCACTACGTCCTCCAGGTTGCGTCCACTCAGCTTGCCGTAGTGGTGATCCTTGTTATATTTCTCCACATCGAAGTACACGCTGCCGTTACTCTCGTAGGCGTAGCCGTTCTTCAGGATTTCCTTCACCAGCTCCTCCTGCTCGATGATGTGGCCAGTGGCGTGAGGCTCGATGCTGGGGGGCAGCACGTTGAGCGCCTGCATGGCGGCATGGTAGCGGTTGGTGTAGTACTGCGCCACTTCCATGGGCTCGAGCTGCTCGAGGCGTGCCTTCTTGGCGATCTTGTCCTCGCCGGCGTCGGCGTCGTGCTCCAGGTGGCCCACATCGGTGATGTTGCGCACGTAGCGCACCTTATAGCCCAAGTGCTTGAGGTAGCGGAACAGTACATCGAAGGTGATTGACGGACGGGCATGGCCCAGATGTGGGTCGCCATAGACGGTGGGACCGCACACATACATGCCCACATTGGGCTCCTGCAAGGGCTTGAACAGCTCCTTGCGACGCGTCAGTGTATTATAGATAAAAAAATTATGTTCCATCTTTTTTTATAAATGCATAATTCACAATGCACAATGCACAATTGAGCTGCGCTGTGAAAAATGCAAAATGATAAATAATTAATTGCTATTTATTTTTTTCAAATGAGGTTTTTACGATTGCTGTAAGAATTCTAATCAATTCCTTACAGTAGGCTCGCATTTCCTCTCCTTTAACATGGGAGATATACTCACTTTCTTGCAGCAATTCTAGCCAATATTCGGTTTCGCTTGCTTCTTTTAAGGAAATATTCATCTTTGCCCCAAAATCAGCATCCGATTGACCTCTAATAGCTTCTCTTACATTTGCACCAATGCTTGTTGCCGAACGCAGAAACTGTTTAGAAAGCACATGTTCTCGTTTCTCTTCAATCAGATATTTATATAGTTTTATTGAACGCAGAGCAAAAGCCTTACTTTTCACAACTATAATGTTTTCGTTATCCGATTTCATTATTTAATTATAATATTAATCAATGATTGCATTATGCATTGTGCATTGAGCATTGTGCATTGCTAAAGCGCTCCGCGCTTTAGGCTTGGCCTTTGGGGAGGGGGAAGTCCATGATGGCGTTGGGGTTGCTGGCCTGGCGTGGCTTGATCTCGCCGAAGTGGGCCTCATACTTGTCGACGTTCTCCTTGAGGGCGTAGAGCAGCTGCTTGGCGTTCTCGGGAGTCATAATCACGCGGGCCTGAACGCGTGCCTTGGGGGTGTTGGGAGCCACGAATATCATGTCCATCACAAAGTCGTTGGGAGAGTGTGAAATAACGGCAAGGTTAGCGTAGCGACCCTGCATCTCATCGTTGGGAACCTCAATCTGAATCTGGTTCTGCTTCTTGTTTTCGTTTGCCATAATTCTATATGTTTTAATAGTTAGTATTCTTATTATTGATATTAACTTGCAAAGGTACGAATTTTTTTGTTAGCAAAAAAATTCTAGGGGAGAGGGGAGTGGGCAGAGCTCTCGCTAATCACGCAAATGGCGCGAAAAGAATCAAACAACTCTCACAACTCAAGAACAAACAACTCTAGAGTTGAGTGCAGTCAACTCGCAACCACAACGAGGGCAAGAGACACCGCCTCAGCCCATTTTTCTCTCGCTAATCACGCAAATGGCGCGAAAAGGGTACTTAATCAATGCAGAATGCATTTCCAGTGAAGAGGGAAGATTATAGTTGTTAGTTTTTTGGACTCAGTTGACTCAGTTTTGCCACTCCTGGCGGAGTGGAAATCAGAGCGCTACGCGCTAAAATTATTGTGGTGCTTCGCACTAAAATTTGGTTTCGGATTGTAAGTGGGGATTTTGGGACAATGGAAAAAGTGGGACACTTTTGAAAAAAAATTTTTTTGAGTTTGAGAGTTTGTAGTCATAATGGGCAAAATGTGTTTTAGATGTTAAGGGATGGAGAATTGATTGCTTAATGTTTGGCACTCGGTGGGACAGTTTGCGCAAAAAATGGGTGGTTACGGATTGTAAGTTGGAAAACACAAATTGCCGTAAATTGACCATAAATTATCAAAATCGGTGGACTTGGGTGGTTAAGGGGCTTAAGGGCTTTAAGGAGCTTAAGGTGGTTTTTGGGTTTCATCTCACGCAAATGGCGCAAAAGGTTTATCCCGCGAATTATAATAGGTGGGACAGTTTGCGAAAAAATTAATCTCACAAAGTGGCAACTATCGTTGTCGCAAAGCCTGCTTACGCAGGAATTTTGAAACATGGAATCACTGGAATCGGTGTGTTCACCGTATTCAGTGTGTTCAAACTCATGACTCACGCAAATATTGCAAAAAAGGTCAAACAACTGGAACCACTATACAACAACTAAAACTACAGGAATTTTGCCAGTTTGCGCCGGACATTTGAGCTAACCAAGTTTACTAAAATGTCAAAGCGTTGTCGCGCTAAGATGAGGGATGAAAAGGTGTGGCAGTATGTCAAAGAGCGCTTAATCCAATGTACAATTCATAATGCACAATTGCGTTAGATGCAGACATCAATAATGCAAAATGGCATTGAGTTTAGAGCAAAGATAATACTATACTACATAAAGGAACAATATTAATAAGGTGATTGCGACATATTAAAGAAGAGAGAAGAAGGGGTGGCCTTATTCAATGCATAATGCAAAATGCACAATAGGGTGCGCATTCTACAATGCAGGGATTGGGATTTTTTAGGTTTGGGTGGCAGGATTTTGGCACTCGCAATTAGTTATTTTGCTGCTGAAAAGACAAATTGCCCAGAAGATCTTTGACAGATGTAGACAATAGTCCGTTGTGATTTTTGAGAATGTAGACAGTAGCCCGTTGCAAGGTTGTCTACAGAGGGGTAATTTTGCTAATCAAAATTACAGCTATGAACATTAATGAACGATTTGGGAAACGCATCAAGGAAGTAAGGAAGGCTAAAGGTCTGTCTCAGGAGAAGTTAGCGAACCTTGCCGAGGTCGATAGGACCTATTTACCAGAAGTTGAGAGAGGTGAAAGAAATATCTCGCTAGTCGTAGCCGAGAAAATCGCGAACGCCCTTGGTGAGAAACTTTCCAAGATGATTGATTAATCAAAATGAAAGCATTGGATAACAAGGCATTTAATTTATTCGATCTAGGTCTAAAAAAAGCTGGGAAGGTACGTTTATTTGATGAAAACGCACTTGATGAGGATGGAAACTTGATTGATTTTGAGACTCAGGTTGCTATTGTTTCTCATTATCTTCAAACAAAAGGTACAAAATACAGTAAACCCTTTCGAGATAAAGCACCTAAATTTATAAAGTTGTGGAATGAATGGGCGAAAGGAAGACCACAAGAGTATGATTTTGAGGATGGTATTGCAGCAGAACCATCAGCTCTTGATACTTACTTATTTCACGATATTTATAATCCTCCTTTCAAGCCAGTAGATAAACCTAAATTTACTTTTATTGATTTATTTGCTGGTATAGGGGGCTTTAGGATGGCGTTACAAAATTTAGGAGGGAAATGTGTGTTCTCCTCGGAATGGGATTCTCAGGCTCAAAAAACTTATTTCGCCAATTATGGTGAATACCCATTTGGTGACATAACATTAGAAAGTACAAAACGATATATACCAGATAATTTTGACATATTGTGTGCTGGATTTCCTTGTCAAGCTTTTTCACTTGCAGGCAAACGTCTTGGTTTTGCCGAAACTCGTGGCACACTGTTCTTCGATGTAGCCGAGATTTTACGACGAAAACAACCCAAAGCAGTTTTTCTTGAAAATGTGAAAGGACTAGCAATTCACGATAAAGGAAAGACATTAAAAACCATTCTTAATACTCTTGATGAAGTTGGTTATGTAGTACCAGAACCTCAAATTATAAATGCAATGTATTTTGGTGTGCCTCAGCATAGAGAAAGAATATATATTGTAGCCTTTAGGAAAGATTTAGGGATAATTCCTGAAGAATTTACATATCCAGAGCAAAAAGAAGTTACAAAACATTGGATTGATGTAAGAGAGGCTGAACCAGTGCCATCAAAGTACTACCTTTCCACAACCTATGTCAACACACTAATAAATCATAAGAAACGGCATGAGGCGAAAGGACATGGTTTTGGTTATGCTATAATTCCTGATGATGGTATAGCTAATGCAATCGTTGTTGGTGGTATGGGTCGGGAACGCAATATTGTTATTGATAAACGCCAAACGGACCTTACTCCAACTACAAGGATAAAAGGCGAATATAATCGTGATGGTTGGCGTAGAATGACACCAAGAGAATGGGGTGCATTACAAGGTTATCCTGTTTATGACACAGGCGATGGAAAACCTGTTTTTGTTATTCCTGTAGCAGATGCTTCGGCATATAAACAGTTTGGAAACTCAGTTGCAGTCCCAGCAATTCAAGCAACAGCAGATCAAATATTGAAAACGTTAAATAAAAATTATGGCACTCAGAGGAAATAAAGGCGAATGGAGCGAAATTTATACTTTTTTCTATGCTCTTGCTCATGGCAAAATTGATGTTGCCGATGAGAATTTGAATGCAGTTCCTGGCGAGTATTATCGGATTCTTGAAATACTTAGAAATGAGGCTAAAATAGAGAAACGTTTTATTCGCAAATCTGATTGTATACATGTACATTTGACTAATAGCGAAACCGGTAAGGTTGAGCAGTTTGATGTAACTATTGAAGATTTTGCAAAGAATAGTAAATTGCTTTTCTCTTATTTAAAAGAAAAATCTGGTCTTTCTTTTAATTTACCTGATATAGAGCAATTTATGTCAAATATTGGAGTATATTCAATAAAGGACATAGGACACAAAAGAGATATTACTATTAAAATTGAAGATTTTCATTGCGGGCTGCAACAAACACTAGGTTTTAGTATTAAATCTCTTATTGGTCACGATTCTACTTTATTTAATGCTGGATATGGTACTAATTTTATTTATGAGATTGAGCTAAAAGACTCTAAAAACTTTAATGTTGATGAGTTTAATCGTGCGACTTATGTGACCAACAAAATTTCAAGACGTATAAAATGTCTTGAAGAAAAGGGGGCAAAGATAAATTTTGTAAAAGTGCAATCTAATACTTTGCAGCAAAATTTAAGGATGATTGACGGTGATTTACCTCAGATTCTAGCAGAGTTATTGCTTATTCGGTACAAAGAAAATATTAATAAACTTAATCTTTGTGTAAATAAATTGCATGAAATCAATCCAATGCATTTTGACACTTCACAAGGATGGCCATTTTATGAGTATAAGATAAAGAAGTTTCTCCAAGATGCAGCTATGGGTATGACGCCAGAAACGGTATGGACTGGTATTTATGATGCAACTGGTGGTCAAATCATAGTAAAAGATAGTGGAGATGTAGTTTGTTATCATGTTTATGAGCAAAACCAGTTTCTCAATTTCTTGCTCAATTCAACTTATTTTGAGCAACCTGCAACTAGTGAAGATAAACTTAATCCTGGTCACCCAAAGCAAAATCCGAGTAAAAAATTCTTCTTTGGTTGGGTTTATGAGGAGAACGGCAAGTTCTTTATTAAGCTTAATTTGCAAGTTAGAATGAATGCTTAATTAGCAGATTAATTTTATCTCATTTTATAGAGTTTAATTGGCAAGTTATGTGAGCTGCACGAATCTTGGCTTATTGCCCCTGCACGATAGCTCTCACAGACTTGCCAAAGGTTTTGTACGAGCTGCTGGGTTCGCATTGTGGGAAAAGCAATGGGGGTGGGGTACACTGCGCCTGCGGTGCAATGTTAAGAAGGAAAAGGATTTTCGTTAATTGTTGGGTGGATAGAGTCGTTAAGGTTCTTGCCACTTGACTCTTGACGCTGTGTTGTGAAGCTAGATGCTGTCGAGGGCGGTTTCGTCGACTACGGTTTCGTCGCCGATTACTGTGGTGGACTGTCCGTCGCAATAGGTGGTGGCATCGATTAGAACCCCATGGTCGAAGCCGATTTCAACGGTGCAGCTGTCGCCGTACATATAGATGACGCGGTCGTCCCACTTGGCGTAGGCATACTCGGAGGGTGTGCCAAGGGTCTCGAGCACCGAAACCTTGGGCATGTCGAGATGGAGTTTGCCAGTAATTTCCTCGGCGTTGCTATACATCACCGCTGGTTTGCCCTTGAGGTTGAGGTTGTCGAGCATGATAGCGGTGTCGTTGGGATCCTCCTGGTTGAAAATGCTGTAGCCAATGAGTGCCATGATGGCAATGGTAGCCAGTCCGAGGCCCATGAGGCACCCGCAGCCAATGAGCAAGACATTGACCCAGCCACTCTTCTTCTTGGGTGGCAGGGGAGGAGCATATTGAGGAGGATAGCTCATGTTATTAGTTTTTAGTTTTTAGTTTAAAGTTGCCGGCTTGCGCCGGAAATTGGAGCATTATTGTTTAGGTGAGAGGGGAGTGGTGAGTGGTGAGAGAAAGCAAGCTGCGCTTGCTGTGTGGGCTCTTCCCTCTTTCCTCTATCCTCTTCCCTCTTCCCTCTGAACTATTTTATGTTGAAGTTGTGGTATTTCACGTTGGGGTTGTTGTCGTCGTTGAGGTTGAGGCGAAGGACACGGCATGGGGCGCTGGGGCTCTTGAGAGCGCCTATGTTGATAGAGAGGTAGGTGTCGCGCCAGTAGAAGATGCTGTCGGGCGGCGTGGCGAGGAGGTCGTGTACGAGGTAGGCGTCGACGGTGTCGTTATACTTGGTGTCGCGGTCGATCATCATGTAGAGCAGTCGGTTCTTGCCGGTGTACTCGACCTGGGCGTAGAGGTTGAGGTACTCGCCCGTGCGCCACACACTCTTGAGACGGATGGGCCGCATGGAGTAGGTGTCGAGGGGATTGGTGTTGACGCGGATGGAGTCGTTGATGATGCGCGAGTAGCCCATAGCGTCGACATAGCAGTAGGAGCCATCGGGGGCGCGGTGGTTGACGGCATAGGTGAGGAGCACGCGTTCGTGGGTCTTGACCTTTTCGGGGGCTCCAACGCTGGTGAAGAGCATGACTGCTGGGTCGTCGTCGCGTCCGTCGAGGCGGAAGACGGCGTGGTTGTCGTCGTCGACGCCAGTGTAGGTGACGATGTCGACGAGCTGCGTCTCGAAGGCGGAATCGAGTTTGCCGTCGTGGCTGCGGTCGCAAGCCGTGAACGCCAAGAGCGTTGCTATTGCAAGGATGATAGTTCTCATTGTTTTTAGTTTTGCCACTCCTGTGGAGTGGAAATTAGAGAGCCTACTGCTCTAAAATTGTAAATGTTGCGCCCAAGGGCGCTAAAATTTTAAATTAAAATAATTTTAGCACGAAGTGCTCTAACCTTTAGCTCGGGGAGATTTCAAAGCATAAGTTACGCGAAGCGTGGCGTGCTGTTCATACTCCCCCGCCCCTTTGGAGCACCCCCTCTAAGATAGAGGGGGAGTTCTCTAAGCTCTCGACTATTAGTCCGTCGCGCATGTGGAGTACGCGGTCGACGTTGGCGCTGCTGGCAAGCGTCTCGTCGTGGGTGACGATGACGAAGGTGTGGTGGAACTTGTCGCGCAGGTCGAAGAAGAGTTGGTGCAGCTCGAGCTTGTTCTGCGTGTCGAGTGAACCCGAGGGCTCATCGGCGAGGATGACCTTGGGGTTGTTGATGAGGGCACGCGCTACAGCGACACGCTGCCGCTCGCCACCGCTGAGCTGCGCGGGTTTGTGGTCGAGTCGCTGGCTGAGTCCTAGGTAGTCGAGGAGCTGTCGCGCCCGGTCGTAGGCATCGGAGCGCTTATCTCCTCCAATGAGGGCCGGAATGGCGACGTTCTCGATGGTGGTGAACTCGGGCAAGAGCTGGTGGAACTGGAAGACGAAGCCAATGTTGCGGTTGCGGAAGTGCGCCAACTCGCGCTGCTTGAGTGCCAGAACATCGGTGCCATCATATAGCACCTGTCCGCCGTTGGGCGTGTCGAGGGTGCCGATGATTTGGAGCAAGGTTGTCTTGCCGGCACCGCTGGGCCCGACGATGGCGACAATCTCGCCGTCGCCAATGGTGACCGAGACCCCTTTCAGGACCTCGAGGTCACCGTAGCGCTTGATTATGTTTTTTGCTTCTAACATAGGTCTCATTATCGTTTTTGCCACTCCTGTGGAGTGGAAATTAGAGAGCCTACGGCTCTAAAATTGTAAGTATTGCGCCCAAGGGCGCTAAAATTTTAAATTAAAATAATTTTAGCACGAAGTGCTCTAATTTCCGGCGATAGCCGGCAAAGCTCCCATCTTAACTCTCCACTGTCGACTGATTAGGGTTTTACGCCGAGGTTGTACATGATGAACGACTGGATGTCGGTGTACTCCTCGATGACCTTACTCATGGGTTTGCCGTGGCCGTGACCGGCGTTGACGTCGATGCGGATGAGCTTGACGGCGTTGCCGGTGTCGCTAGCTTGTAGCTGTGCAGCATACTTGAACGAGTGGGCAGGCACTACGCGGTCGTCGTGGTCGCTGGTGGTGACCATGATGGGAGGATAGGGCGTGCCGTCGTTCTTGATGGTGTGGAGAGGCGAGTAGCCCTTGAGATACTCGAACATCTCGCGGCTGTCGTCGCTGCGGCCATAGTCGGGTGCCCAGTTCCAGCCGATGGTGAAGAGGTGGTAGCGTAGCATGTCCATCACACCCACCTGAGGCACAGCAGCACCCCAGAGGTCGGGACGCTGGTTGACAACGGCACCAACGAGTAGACCGCCGTTGCTGCCGCCGTTACAAGCGATTTTGCCTTTCTTGGTATAGCCTTGTGCTATGAGCCACTCGGCAGCAGCGATGAAGTCGTCGAAGACGTTCTGCTTCGACATCTTGGTGCCTGCCTTGTGCCATTCCTCGCCATACTCGCCACCGCCACGCAGGTTGGTGTAGGCGCAGATGCCGCCCTTGTCGATCATGGCGAATGGGGTGCGGGCGTAGCTGAATCCTGGGTTCATCGACACGTTGAAGCCGCCGTAGCCATAGAGGAAGACTGGACGCTTGCCGTCCTTCTTCATGCCTTTCTTGTAGATGAGGAACATGGGGATCTTGGTTCCGTCCTTGCTGGGGTAGAAGACTTGCTCGGTGACATAGTCGGCAGGGTTGAGCGCGATTTTTGGCTCAAAGAAGGGTGTAGACTCGTTGGTCTCGGCATTGTAGCTGTAGATGGTGGAGGGGAAGGTGTAGGAAGTGAAGTTGTAGAACACCTCGCTGCGCTTGTTCTTGCTGCTGAAGCCCACGGAGCCGAGGGCCGGGAGCTTGATTTCGTGCATCTCGTTGCCATTGCGGTCGTAGAGATAGGCATGAGTGCTGGCGTCGCGGTCGTAGGTAACGATGAACTTGTGGTTGCTCATCTGGATGCCGCTGAGCACCCACTGCTTCTCGGGGATGAACTCGGTGAAGTTCTTGGCTCCGAGATTGTCGGCATCATAGGCCAGCACCTTGTAGCATGGCGCGTTCTGGTTGGTCATGACGTAAATCTTGCCATTGTCGACACCGATGGGAGAGAATGCGTACTCACCATCCTGAGCTATCTTCACATAGTGAGGATTGACGTTCTTGAGGTCCTTGACGTAGAGCGCGTTGCCCTCGCCAGCGCTCTGGAGGATGAAGACGAAGCGCTCATCCTCGTCGACACCCACCTGATGGAAGAGCAGAGGGTCGTCGTAGCTGCGGAACTCGAGGTAGTCGTCGGCCTGCGGAGTGCCCAGCTTGTGGTACATGACCTTGTGCCACTCGTTCTTGGACGACTTGGCATCCTCGGGCTGGTCGTAGGCGCTATAGAAGAAGCCGTCGCCGAGCCACTGAGCATCGGTGAACTTGGCCCAGACGATGTGGTCGTCGAGCATCTTGCCGGTCTTGAGGTCGTGGACGATGATTTCGTTCCAGTCGCTACCGTTGCGGGTGATAGTGTAGGCAGCGTAGCGGCCGTCCTTCGAGAAGTTGAGGCTCTGGAGGGCGACTGTGCCGTCCTGGCTCAGGGTGTTGGGGTCGAAGACCAAGCGCTCCTCGCCGTCGAGCTTGTCCTTGACATAGAGGACGCTCTGGTTCTGGAGGCCGTCATTCCTGAAGTAGTAGATTTTGTCCTTTACATAGAATGGCGTGCCCATCTTGGGGTAGTTGGCGAGCTCGGTGAGACGCGCCTTAACCTTGTCGCGGAACGGGATTTTCTGAAGATAGGACTGTGTGATTTCGTTCTCGGCCTTCACCCAAGCTGCAGTCTCGGCGCTGTTGTCGTCCTCGAGCCAACGGTATGGGTCGGCAACCTTGGTTCCGAAATAGTCGTCGACGACATCGACAGTCTTAGCCTTTGGGTAGGTGATTTTTGGCTGGGCAGCGGCTGCTCCGGCCATGAGTAGTGCAGTGCACATGATGATGGTTTTCTTCATTGATTTATTAGTTTTTAGTTTGTTCAGTATAGAGTGGAGAGTGGAGAGGGGGAGTTTTTGCCTCGTTCAGTGCAAAGATAGTGAAAAGTTTTGAGATAATGGTGATTGGGAGATAATAAAAAGGTGCTCCTTGGTTGGGGCACCTTTTTGTGGATTGATGTTCAAGCGATTAATGTTTGCGTAAAGAGTAGGTCTTTACTTTCTTGCGGCTGCCCAGCAAGACGTTGTAGACTGCAGTAACGTCGGCAGCAGTGATTATGCCGTCGCCAGTCTGGTCGCCATTGACGATGTCGGAATCGTCGTTGTTGAGCAGGAAGTTGTAGAGTGCCGTCACATCGACCGCAGTTACCAGTCCGTCGCCGTTGACATCGCCAGTTATGGCTATTGCAACCTGAGGCCAATAGAGTGCGTTGGCAATGTAGTTATGGAAGTCGCCGTACTCATAATCTTTGGTGTTGATGCTGTCGGTGGTTGTGGTGTGCCAGGGCTCCTTGAGAGTGATGGCGGCACGCACAGTGTATCGAGTGCTGTCAGTAAGGGTTTCGCCCCATCCTGCCCAATCGGTAGTGAGGGTGATGTTCTGGTCTTGAATGCCACTACTTAGAGCATAAGCATGCAGTGCGTTGTCAGTAGCGTTCCAGTATCCAGTAACGTCAACCACCTGGTTAGGCTTGAGAGTGAATGGTTGAGCGAGATTCACTCTCTGAACTACTACATCATCTTCAAATGGCTCTCCAAAGCTGGCAGAGTTGACTTCGAGGTAAGGGTTAAAATCTACATCGTGCAGAGTTGCCTTGAGGGTTCCTGCGGCGATGAAACCGTCCTTTTGGAACATATCGTAAAAGTCATAGGGGTAATTTACCCTAATCCAGTTGTCCTTGCCGTCGCTGAGGAAGGCAAACGGCTCATAGTTCTGTGGCACGTCGACTACCGCGAGAGAGTCGGCGATGCGATAGAATTTATCGTTCTCGCCATTCTCGAGCAGGTCGGCAAGAGTAATGGCCTCCATTTCTTGGAAGTCGGCAATCCTAGTGGCGTTGACTACTGCCACGTTGTTATACCGGCCCCAGGCCTTGCATATCACCTCCAACTCATATACGCCATCCTCGGTGAGGAACTGCCGCAGTGGAATTTCGTTCTGCCAGTAAGTGGTATCATCGATTATCTCCACCTCGGCATTGGTCATGATGTCCCATGGGTTGTCGCCTGGTTGGTTAGACATTGCGAGCTTACCATTGCGATAAATAGCATACTTAATGATGCTGTACTCTTGAGCCTTTGGACGAATGTAGAAGTAGTCATAGTTGTGCATGTCAAAGTTGGCAACAAGGTAGTTGTTGTAAGTATAGCTGTGATCCTCGCTAGACAATGGTATTGCCGTCAATTCCAAAACGGGATTTTCACCTCCAGAGTATTTGCCAACTACAGTTCCGCCAACCAGGTCCTTGCCGTCAAGATTGATATTGCTGCCTTCGGGTAACACGAGCTCCACCCAGTTGCTCTCATCGTAGGTGTAGTCTTGCAATACGTCGAGCACGGGCATGCCCCAGTTTTCAGTTGGGGGCAATACGTTGTTGTCCTTAGCAAAGAGGCGGCGTTTGTTTTGATTGTCGGTGACAGTGACCACGGCTGTGATGTCGTTGGTGATGAGGTATTCTTTACCTTCCCATGCCGACTTTATATCGTTAAGTTCCTTGACGTTGTTGTCGGTGATGCCAACCAAGCCATTGGCAGTGTAATAACCGCCGTTGACAAACTCAAACGGGCCAACCTGCGACTGACCATTGTTGCTGAAGATGACGTGGCTGGGGGAGTTGAACATGTTGTTGTTGGTCCAGCGGTAAATGAGGTTGCCACTAGGTGCAGTACCCACAACTTCTATCAGTGCCTCTCCTGGCCAGCCGTGCTCACCAAAGGTGTTAGTGCTGCTGTAAACCCAAGCGAAAGGCGAGCCAAAGCTGCTGTTCTCAAAGTAGCAGTGCAAGCTGGTTTCTACAGAAGTGGCACAAGCCGGGATGATGTGCTCGGGTTCGGGAGTGACAGCGCCCTCCTCGGGAGTCTCCACTGCTGGTAGATATTGAGAATAATTGCTGGTAACATTCTCGCCAGTGCTCCAGTTGTCGTTGGCAATCGGGAATTTGATAAAGACGTCGCTGGTGGTGTTGCTCACCTCGAAGCGCTCACTCTCGTTGGCTCCATTGAAGAGGATGGCACCAATGTTATCCCTGTCGAGGAATGTGCAGTAGAACCAGTTCTGACCACCCATGGTAGTGGTTGGGAATGCCGATTCGGCCCAAGATTCTGCCGATTCTGCCCAGTTCCAGAAGATATCGCTGCCGTTAGCATAAGGATAGAGTTTGATGCCGTTAGACCACTCTTCATTGCCGTTGTCGTACATAAACACGGTGATAGCCTTCACGTCGGTGGTGTGCTTGCTGTCGGCAGTCACATCGATGTAGCCAGGTTGGAAGCCACTGTTGCCGAAGTGTGCTCCTGGATAGTAGTAGAAGTAGTAGTCGTGGCCATTCTCAAGATAGGTGATGTCGGCGCTCTTGTCCTTATCACCGGTGAGCATGAACCTCATGCCAGCAGGTACTGCGTCAAAGTGCTTCTTGTACCAGGTCTGTCCGCAGTTGGTCTCGGTCTCGTTGAGCACGTCGCCAGTAGCTGAAGCGGTGACAGCCTGCTCGTTGGCGTCCCAAGCGTAGATGTGAGGCACGTCGTTGGTGGTCATGTTCTTCACATAGATGTTCACGCCATTGCCGGTGCCGCCACTAACATAGTAGCTTCGTGCCAGTTTCTTGATAACCTCTCCGTCCCTGACGAGTCCGGCGCGCAGGTAGTGGTTGCCGCTCTCGTTGAAGGTTACGGTACTACCGCTAGCGATAGTGGGGCTGCTTGTGGTGGGCTCGGTGCCGTCGGTAGTATAAACGATAGTGGCACCACTATAAGAAGATGTGATCATCGCCGAAACGCCGTTCTCATAGCTGCCAGTGGGCTTGTCGATTGACAAGTTGGGGTCTTCCATCATAGGCATGTAGATATTGGTCACATCGTTAGGCAGACCATCCTTCACGGTGTAGAACACATCGCTTGTAATGCCATCGATGTCGGGAGTTTGGCTGCCTTCCCAGTTGATAATCAGGGTTACTGGATATTCGGGCTTATTCATCTGCACGTGCCACCACTCGAGGCCGCCCACAGTAACTTTCTCATAAGCAAGATAACCACGCCAAGGGCCAAATGGCTCAACCTTGTTACCTTCGTTGTCGTAGTAGTAGGTGTAGATGTAAGGAGCATTGTCATCCTTCACATAGAAGTTGAGTTTGTCACTGACAGTAGAAGTCTTCACATACTGGCGGGTAACTACCGATGAAGTAGGCACGGAGTAATTAGCTACAACGCCCACTTTGAGGGTGGTAGTTTCGCTGAAAGTAAGAGCAGTCTCTTCGGTGATGGCTGGGTCGTTGACATTAGGCATCTGGCCGTTGGTAGTGTAAACCAGCTTGCAGCCCTCACTCGAAGGCTTCACGTTAACGGTGATTGAGCCATTGAAGGTGCAACTGTTGCGGTCGATGACTGGATAACCGTTGATGAGGTTTTTCTTGGTATTGAATTGAATCAAACGGTAGAGGCTGGAGGTGATGCTAAAGCGTGCCACACGCTTGCCATCAACTTCGTCGCTCTCCCACACTGTGGTGAATCCATTTGGAACACCCTGGTCGGTAGCGTCGCCCAGTTGGAAGCAAATCTGTCCGTTGGTTCCAGTTACAACCCATTGAATACCGTTGTTGCCCACGAGGACGGCTGCTGAGCGCTCACTCTCGTTGGTGATGCCAGCGGTGCGGCGTGCCTTGATAAGCTCACACAGAATGTTGTGCCACTCGGGGTGCATGAAGTGAGGATAGAACAAGCAAGGGGTGCCAGGCATTGCCAGGATGAAGGCGTTGGCCTCAACGATGTTTTTCTCCACACGGTGCTGATAGGACTTGCCAGTCTCCCAGTTGTAGTTAGAGCCGTCGGTGGGTAGGTCCTTGAAGGTGTCGTGGTTGTCGAGGAAGGTCACGGCATAGCGCTTGAGGACTGGGTCGCTGATAAGACCCGAGTTTTCCAGTTTGCGGTAGTTGCCGTAGTTGAAAGCCTCACGAATATCGCTCTGCAATGGGAAGTCGAAGGCAGCGCTCTGGTAGGTGCCTTCCATGTAGGTCTTATGAATCCAGTTAGAGATATCGTTCTTCGATCCCCAGTATTCACCCACGCTGAAGGTGGGTCGCAAGGTGGTGTTGTACTCGGCAAAGTGCTTCTCCTCGAAGCCCATAGCATAGTCATAGCGATAGCCCACATAGCCCAGGTCGTTCTTCAAGAAGTCGAGGAACTTGATGACCTTGGCGCGAGTGGCAGGACTGTGGTGGTCGATGTCGCGAGCCCATTCACCCTTGCCGCCGCAGTCGGGATTACCAGTACCGTGTCCGCTCTCATCGTCGGAGCACACGTCATCGCTGGTCCACTGGACGTATTCGCCATCAGGGCTGAATGTGCCTTGGTACCATTCGGTTGGGAATTCGATAGAGTACTTGTCGCCAGCCCAGGTTCCCAAGCCGCCGCGGTGGTTTGCCACCACGTCTTCGATGGCTCCAGTGCCTTCGGCCTTGTAGGTCGAAATCAGCTCACGCAGCTCGGCCTCGGTGCCGAAATAGGAGATTGGTGTCCATGTGCGGCCCTCACTGTCGGTGTAGGTCCAAGGTGTTCCATCGGGATTGTAAGATAGTCCGTGGTGGAAATAGAACACAGGAACAAAGCCCATACAGTCGGGGTTGGTGATTACATTACCATCATTGTATCCCCACTCATATCCATTTCTCCAAGGACGTTCGCCGTGTCGACCACTATTGTCTTCGCTTTCATAATAGACCATAGTGGAGTCGGCCACTGTCGAGCCGCTCTGAGGCAGCCACAGCAGGTCGATGTAAGGAGTGATTTCGTTCTTGTGGGCGATCAGACTATTCCAGGTGGTTACTGGCACTTGCCATTCTTCACCTTCGGTCCATCCAGCACCATACATGGTTGCCCAGGTATAGCCAGGTTGGTGTGTTTCAGTAGCCTCGTTGGTGACATGGTTGGCCCACGGACCAAAGGGGCTGCAGTCGGGGGTCTCCTTGTAACTGTCCCAGAAGAAACCCTGCAGCATCACTCCGCCATAGTTGGCTGGCCACCCTTGGGCAAGGGTGGTCAACGGCAGGAGCAACGCCATTGCGAAAATTAGGTAGACTTTTTTCATAATAAGTTTATTTATAATATGTTGGTTTATATATTTTTTTCGTCTTGTGACAAAATGTTATTAATGGCACCCAAAAATAATGAAATTATATTATATTTAAAATAAATTTTAACATTATCGAAATGTAATTTTGTGTAATCGTTTGCGTAGAGTTTCCTTTTATCGTTTAGTAAGCAAATTTGAATGGTTAAATCTTGGTTGAGAATTTATTTTGGTTTATTCGCCAGTATTTCTTACCTTTGTGTTTTACAATTATATAAAATTTGCCATGATTATGAGACAGATAAAGGTTATTGCTATTCTGGTGGCAATATTAGTGTTGCCATTTGAGATGTGTGCTCAGTTCAATTGGCCCTATACCATTGAGAATGGAACTATTGTCACGCAGGTGCCAGAGCGTCCAGCCGGTCAGAAATCGGCATTAGGTCTTACTGTTGAGAAAATGCCTGTCGTGAGGGTAGCGTTTGTGGGCCTAGGCATGCGTGGTCCCGATGCCGTGGAGCGATGGACCCATATTCCCGGCATTGAAGTGAAAGCATTGTGTGACCATGAGAGAGACCGTGCCGAGGCGTGCCAGTCGATACTCCGTGAAGCATCGATGCCACCTGCCGATGTCTATTATGGAGAAGATGGATATAAGGACCTATGCCGTCGCAATGACATTGATTTGGTTTATATCGCAACTGATTGGATTCACCACTACCTTGTGGCGAGTGAGGCACTCGAGCATGGCCATCATGTTGCGATAGAGGTTCCGTCGGCGATGAATTTAAAAGAAATATGGTCGCTTATAAACATGAGTGAGAGTAAGCGTCTGCACGTGATGATGCTTGAGAATTGTTGCTATGACTTTTTTGAACTCAATGCACTTCACATGGCCCAACAGGGACTGCTTGGCGAGGTCATATATGTACAAGGAGCCTATCGTCACGAGCTGTCGCCCTATTGGGATCACTACTGGAAACGTGGGGCCGATGACAAGCTGGGCTGGCGCCTAGACTATAACAGCAAGTTCCGTGGAGACCTTTATCCTACGCATGGCTTGGGCCCAATTGCCCAAGTACTCGACATTCACCGTGGAGACCGCATGAAAACACTAGTTGCGATGGATACACGTTCGTTAAACGGCAGGCAATTAGTTGAAGAACGCACAGGCGAAAAGAATGCTGAATTCAGGAATGGAGACCACACCACGACGCTCATCTCGACCCAGAATGGCAAGGTAATTGAGGTGCATCACAACGTGATGACTCCCCAACCTTATAACCGCATGTATCAACTCACAGGAACCAAGGGATTTGCCAATAAATATCCAATCGAGGGATATGCACTAGCAAGTGATGTGATGGCAAAAGCAGGAATAAGTGCATTGAGCAAGGAGTATACAGGACATTCTTATCTTAATAAAGAAGATACAGAGACTCTGCTGAAGAATTACACCTCACCACTCGTGAGACGATATGGTGAAGAGGCAAAAGAAGTGGGCGGTCATGGAGGAATGGACTTTATCATGGACTCACGATTGGTGTACTGCCTGCAAAACGGATTGCCTCTTGACATAGATGTGTATGATTTGGCCGAGTGGTGTTGCCTGGCCGAGTTGGGAAGTATGTCGATGGACAATGGTAACCTCCCTGTTCAGGTTCCTGACTTCACCCGAGGAGAATGGAACAAGACCATAGGGTATCATCATGCTGTTGCATCACCTGAAGATGAAGCTGCCACACGTGCTGCTGCTCAAGCTTTTACTGAACAATTGAAGGCCAAGGGCAAAAAATACTGGATGACCCATGGAAACAATTGATACTGTAAGCATATTGTCGCACTTTGAGATATCGGGTGTGGTTAGAGATGTCAAACCGCTAGGCAATGGACTTATCAATGACACCTATCGTGTTGTTACCGATGGCAGCACCACTCCCGACTATGTGCTGCAATGCATCAACAACGCCATATTCCGTGACGTGGACCTGCTGCAGCATAACATTGAAGTGGTGACCGCACATCAGCGTCGCAAGTTGGAGGCATTGGGAGTGGATGATATCGACCGGAAAGTGCTGCAATTCATCAAGACTCGCTCAGGCAAGACCTACTACTGTGATAATGACGAGCGTTACTGGCGCGTGATGGTATATATTCCTGATTCATTCACACACGAAGCTGTTACGCCCAAGAGTGCCTATGATGCCGGCAAGGCTTTTGGTGACTTTGAGCGTATGCTGGTAGATGTGCCTGAAAAACTTGGTGAAACAATTCCCGATTTCCATAATATGGAACTGCGCATGCGCCAGTTGGTCGAAGCAGTCGAGAACGATGCAGTGGGCCGTCGCCACGAGGTGCTGGATATCATTAGTGAGCTGGAACGAGATGCGCACGAGATGTGCCAAGCTGAACGACTCTTCCGTGAAGGTAAATTGCCCAAACGCATCTGCCACTGCGACACAAAGGTCAATAATATGCTGTTTGACCGAGATGGTAAGGTGCTATGTGTGATAGATCTCGATACAGTGATGCCATCGTTCATCTTCTCGGATTATGGTGACTTCTTGCGCACAGGTGCTAATTTCACTGCTGAGGACGACCCCGACATCTCTTGCGTAGGTTTCAACGAAGACATATTCAAGTCGTTCACAATTGGATATCTTGAATCGGCGCATAGTTTCCTCAAGCCGATTGAGATAGACCTGCTGCCTTATGCTGTAGCACTTTTCCCGTTCATGCAGTGTGCCCGTTTCCTTACCGACTACATCAATGGTGATACTTATTACAAAATCAAGTATGTCACCCACAACTTGGACCGCACCCGCAACCAATTGGCGCTGTACCGTGATGTGCGCAACCATTACGCGATGATGGAGGAGTTCATTAGGAAGTGTTAAGTTTGGCTGCGCGTTTGAGGGATAAGATTAAAACGCCACAAGAGAAAAACTCTTGTGACGTTTTTTAATTACATTGTAATATTAAGTGATGTTGCAAGTTATTTGTTCCGAGCGTGTAGGAGGATTTCGGGTCGATATTCGAAGTGCATGGTGTCGTAGTGGTACCATCGTCCGCCCCAAATGAAGCCGTATTTCTCAAAGATTTCGACTATCTCGTGTGGGTACTTGTTGCGGTAGGCTACGGTAGCATTCTCGTCACGGGCCTGTGTGCGCCAGTAGTCGCTGAACTTGACACCGATATCGATTGTCATACCATAGGAGTGGGCGCTAAGACGCTTGGCGCCTCGCACTGGTCGCCAGTAGAATGCTCCCGACTGTGCTAGATACTTGTGTAGTTCGGGATGTTTCTCTAGTTCAGCCACAACTTTTTCAAGTTGCTTGTTGGCTCCGTTGATTTTTGTGAATTTCACAGTCTTGATGTTCTTGTTCACACCGCCGCCGTTGGTGGCCTGCCCAAATGGCCATCGCACCGGCACAAGATTTTTCCTCACGGCAGCATCGGAGTTGCCGTACATTTTCTTGAACAGCACTTCGCATCGACTACGTCCGGCATCCTGCATCTTTCCTGGAATCCAAGAGTTAAGGTCATAGTTGAAAGCAAACATGTCTTCGGGGTCGGCATCGTCGAGGAGCTCGACAAATGATTTCTTGCGCCCGTCATCATAGGTAATAGTCGACCCGTCGCTCATTACCAGTTTACCATTCTTATAGTCTTTTACAAAGTCGGGGTAGACACTCATCAGGATTCTCGCCCCTTGTGGTATAGAGTTATCGCCTGCAAGAGGTGTTTGTGCTACCTCTTCGCCTTGAGAAGAAGTAGTGTCGGCAATGGCGACAGCCTCGCTCGAGGTGGCATTGGCACGCTTACATGATGTGGTTGCAGTCGTAATGATGCAACACATTGCTGCAAGCACCAGACCTGCAGCAATGTAGTGTTTGCTAGTTTTCATAGCCGTGAGCTAAAAGCGGGTTAATGATCGTATTTTCCTAGGAACTTGATGTTGGCTTTCTCGTAGGTGTTGAAAGCGCTTGTGGGCACTACGCTACGATATCCATAATACCAAGGCTGACTGTTGAAATAGGCACGCAGGTTAGCATCCTTGAAAATGTATCCGTGACGAGCATAGATAGAGTTCTTGAGCACACGGATTTGACCTGCATCCTTATAGCGGATGTCGTTCCAGGTGGCATAGCGAGTTCCGAGCCAGTCGTATTGTGTACCCCACACACCACTGCGGCTATAAGATCTAGATGATTTCTTCTTGGTGGTGGTGTAACGGCGTGGAATAGATGGTTGGGCAAAAACCTGGGTAGCCATAGCCCCGAGGAAAAGCATCACGATTAAAACGCTAAGTTTTTTGCTGATCTTCATAAAAGTTTCGTTTTAAAAGGGTTATTAGTAATAATTATTGTATTTTGTGCAAAAATAGGAAATATTTATTGTAATTCCAAAAGAAGTAGGTGTTTTTTTCAAAAAAGTGTTTTATAGTTCTCCGTAAGGAAGCTTGGCAATCATTTCACCCATTTTCTTGGCACCTTCGGTTAGTTTGCTTCCCACCATAGCCTTGAGCATAAAAGGTAACTCAATGTTGAGTTCGGCAACCGCTTGTGTGTGGTTTTCGTCGATAGGCTCTAGGTTGATTACTAGTCCAAATGGTACAGGCGAAGACATAGCAGTATATTTCACCATAGAAGGCTCAATGCTGTCGCTAACGCTGAGTTTGAGCGGTCCCATCGGAGATTCAACACTAATGCCGTCGTCTTCAAACTTCACCTTTTCCAAATGCTCTCTTGCCTCTTGTGGCAGTCGGTCGATATTTTGGTCGATGTGTGCCTTGAACACTCGAGGATCACTGAGTTTGCTATAAATTACTTGAATATTGAAGTCAATAGTGTTCTTGTCGCTTTTGTAAGATTCCATGTTCGTAATTAGTTAATCGTTAGTCGTTGTTTGGGTTAGTCTAGTTTTTGTGGGGCTGGGGTCCAGTTGTCGGGCGCGTCATGCCATAGTTCGAATGTGTCGACGTCGGCATCCTTTATGTGTCCAGAAGCTAGAGCCGCCTCCATCATTGCGTTGTAGTTGGTGAGAGTGATGAGCTCAAGTCCTTCTTTGCGGAAAGAGTCGAGAGCCTGCTGGAACTCGTAGGTGAACATAGCCACCATTCCTTGCACGTCGCCACCCGCGAGTTGCATCTCATGTAACGCCCTGATGGCATTATGCCCTGTGGATACTAAGTCCTCGATGAGTACCACTCGCTGCCCAGGCTTGAAATTACCTTCAATCACATTTTCCAGACCGTGGTCCTTGGCTTCGCCTCGCACGTAGACGAACGGCAATCCCAGCGTGTCGGCCACGAGAGCTCCCATAGCAATAGATCCCATTGCCACACTGGCAACGACCTCGGCCTGTGGGAAATTCTCGAGAATCATCCTGGAGAGTTCCACTTTTATGAATCGTCGCACATCGGGATAAGATAGCGTGATTTTATTGTCGTTATAGATGGGTGCATTCCAGCCGTTGCCCCACAAGAATGGGCTGTCGGGCTGTAGCATTATTGCATTAATCTTCAGTAATTTCTCGGCAAGAGTTAAGTCTAAACGTTCCATTTTACAGATGATTAGTAATCCAGTGATTATAGATTAGATATTGCAAAATTAATAAAAAACACCTCAAATCATAAAAAAACAGAAAACAAATTACAAGTTTTTAGTCATTTTTTGTAATTTTGCCGTATGAAAGTAAAACATAATTCTAAGAAAAAACGCTTAATAGTAATCTTCACCTTCCTGATAGTGGCTGTGATGGCTGTTCTAGTCTATGCTTTGCCTCAAAACATTGACGAGCCCAAGCGTGGCAAGCGAGTGGTGGGTGGCCGAGCCAACCTCAGGGAACTATACCACTTTGACGACGTTAATGACACCCAAATAGTTGCGGCACAGGAGTTCGGTATCGAGCCATTAAAGACCCGCGGCGAAATAGACAGCGTGCTCATAGCTTCGCTCAGCACCGTTGAAACTTCGAACCTCTTTTTTGTTGAGAAACTTACACATTCGGTTCCTTACTTGACAAATAATGCCAGTGACCTTCTCAACACTATTGCCGAGAATTTTCAGGATAAGCTTCGCAACAAGGGCCTGGCCCAATATCAAATTATAGTAACGTCGCTGCTTCGCACCGAGGATGACGTGAGGAGGCTGCAGAGGGTGAATCGCAACGCTGTGCGCAAGAGCTGCCATATGTATGGCACCACATTTGATATCGCCTATAATTGTTTTCAGCAAGTGGACTCTCTTGCCGACTTTGAGGGTGACGTTGCATCGCACAAGGTGCTGGTGAACACACTAGGCGAGACCCTCAAGGAGCTGCGTGACAACGAGCGTTGCTTCATAAAATATGAGCGGCGTCAGCCGTGCTTTCACATCACAGCACGATACTGAATTAAGTAATAACTGACAAGTGATAACTGATTATTTGATAACTTTTAAACCCCAAAAAAATTAACTAACTAAAATTATTGAACAAATGAAAAAGTATTTAGCTGAAATGGTGGGCACTATGGTGCTCGTGTTGATGGGTTGTGGTGTTGCCGTGAGCCTTGGTTGTGACCCAGTGAACAATATTCCTTCCGTAGTGGGAACAGCACTTGCCTTTGGTTTGGCAGTAGTTGCAATGGCCTACACTATAGGTGGAATTAGCGGTTGCCACATTAACCCAGCCATCACATTGGGATGCTTTCTTACAAAGCGCATCAGTGCTAAGGATTGTGCGATGTATATGATTTTCCAAGTGATTGGTGCTTTCATTGGTTCGGCTCTTCTGTTCTTGCTGGTAGGTAACAGCAGCCTTGAGGGTACTGGCGCTAACGATCTTCAAGAGGGCGTTACCATGTGGGGAGGCCTTATCGCTGAGATTGTATTCACTTGCGTGTTTGTACTCGTAGTGCTTGGTGCAACAGCCAAGACCAATGGAGCTACCAACAACTTTGCAGGTCTTGCAATCGGTCTGTCGTTGGTACTCGTTCATCTGGTGTGCATCCGTTACACCGGCACTAGCGTTAACCCCGCCCGCTCAATCGCTCCCGCTGTGTTCCAGGGAGGCACTGCCCTCACTAACCTGTGGATATTCATTGTGGGTCCTTTTGTTGGTGCAATCCTTGCAGCTATCATCTGGAAGATCGTTGAGCCCAGAGAGGCAGAGTAATCAGGTCTTAAATTGACTTAAGATAAAATCCTTCACATCAAAGTGAGGGATTTTTTTTGGATATTAGGAAATGAGTTAGTATTTTTGCAAGATAAAAGAGAAAAACTAATTGTAATGAAATTAACCCACATTTTATTTATAGCCATTACCATTTCGTTGATGTCGCTAGGTTGCTCAAGCAAGAATAATGAGAAGCCGTCGCCACTTCTCGACAAGGCAGTGGCCGTTGCCACCGAGGCCGCTAAGAAACTTGTGGCAACCGACCATAGCGACACCCTTGCTATGCAAAACTCCATACTTGAGGCCAAGGCCCAGCAGGCCGAATTTCAGGTAACAGGTGACACAGCTATTATCAATGCTTATAACCGAGCATTCAAGAAATACTTGCTAGATTCTGACCCCGAACTCGCTAAAGAGATTTTCATAGAACGTCCAAAGAACCTACCAGAAGGCGAGTTCTGGGATGAGTTTGAACAGCTAGTCGAGGACAAGGAGTAGGTTCTAATTAGTAAGTAATAAGTTTTTAAGTGGTAAGTTAAGAAATTAAATCCTAGATAAATATGAAACGGTTAAAATATTTTTGGCCCATAGTCCTGATTGCTGTAGTTGCTTTGCTTGGCGGCTGCACACAGAGCAAGGAAAGAGGTATTGCCATGGCTCAAGACTTTGTTAAGGCATGGAGTGGTGACAGCGCTGCCCTAGCCAAGCAAGTTGAGAGCATTAATGCCGCTGTCGACAGTCTCACGTTCAAGGCTCCCTTTGTCGATGCTTTTATCGCCGAAGCTGGAAAAGCCGACAGCACAATGGCGCTTGCTGCCAAAGTGCTGCTCAACGATGGCAAAGACGTGGCAGGAGAGCTGTGCGACCACATCATTGACGGTCTCGCTGGCGGAACGCTCAACTACACACAGGCCAATGCTAAAGTGATGGAACTTGCGCAAGTGTGCACAAGGCTTAACAAAGAGGACCTGAATGCTACTTTTGGCGAGCTGCTCGACAGCAAAGCGGCAGGCCTCTCGCTAGAGAAGCAGATGAAGGTGTACAGCAGCGCGACTACCCCTGAGAAATTGGGCCTCGCCTTGAAAGCCGATGCCCAATCGCCCAATGCCGACAAAGCCCTTATAGAGCAGCAGTTGTCGGCACTGAAAAGCATATATAATGCTGAAGATTACAAGAAATTTATTGACGCTTATAAAAACGACTGATTATGCACGACTACAATTATTACCTTCGCCTAGTGGAAGGCGCTATCAACAACATAAACTTTCCTGCTCAGCCAGCAAAGCTATATGAGCCAATATCCTATACAATGGTCCAGGGGGGCAAGCGCGTTAGACCAGTACTCACCCTTATGACCTGCGAGGCTATGGGTGGCGACCTAGGCAAGGCAACCAGCGTGGCACTAGGCATTGAGTTGTTCCACAACTTCACCCTGCTCCATGACGACGTGATGGACCGTGCCGACCTGCGCCGTGGTCAACCCACCGTTCACTGCAAGTGGAATGATAATGTGGCAATCCTGAGTGGCGATGCCATGCTCACAATGGCAACACAGGCCATATCTAGAGTTGACGACGACATACTTCATGACATGATGGACCTGTTTAACGATACAGCAATGAAGGTGTATCAAGGCCAGCAATATGATATGGACTATGAAACCCGTAACAATGTCACTGTTGAAGAGTATATCAACATGATCAGGCTCAAGACATCGGTGCTACTGGGTTGTGCCTGCAAGGCTGGAGCGCTTGTTGCAAGGACCGATAAGGAGAATGCTGACTCAATTTACAACATGGCAGTAAATCTGGGTCTTGCTTTCCAACTTCAGGATGACTATCTCGACGTGTGGGGCGACCCAGTGACCTTTGGCAAGGAGATTGGCGGCGACATCGTGAACAACAAGAAGACATTCCTGCTGATTAATGCCATCGACAACTCAGCAGGCAATGATGCAATTGAGCTCAACCGCTGGCTTGCCGATACCACCTCGCCCAAACAGGAAAAAATCGCTGCAGTGACAGCGCTGTACGAGAAACTCGGCCTCAAAGACTTGGCACGCAATGCCATTGTCAACTATTCTCATAATGCCCTTGACTTGCTGCATGAGACAAAGATGAGCTACGATGCCTATAAGGTGTTTGAAGGCATAATCAACCGCCTTGTGGACCGCGATAGATAGTTCTTGGTTTTTTAAGGTTAAGAGGATTTTTGTTTAAGAATGATTGACTCACATAGTCATATTTATTGCCGCGATTTCAATGAGGATCGTGACGAGGTGATAGCGCGCGCCAAAGATGCTGGCGTGCGCCACATCATTCTGCCAAACGAGAATCTTGAGAGTGTGCAGCAGGTAGTGGCGACACTTGATGCCAATCCTGGATATGTGTCGATTGCCTTAGGGCTACATCCTGAGGATGTGGATGCCGACTTTGAGCAGCAGCTTGAGGCTATGCGCCCATTGCTCGAAGAGTATCATCCAGTGGGAGTAGGGGAGATAGGCATCGACCTGTATTGGGACTCCACATGGCGCGATCAGCAGATGGAGGCACTTGACACCCAATTGCATTGGTGCAAAGAATTAGACTTACCATTCATCATCCATTGCCGCAACGCTCTAGACGAGATATTGAGTGTGCTGGACAACTTTGGCGAGGAGTTGCCGCGAGGTGTGTTTCACAGCTTTACTGGCACTCCCGAGGAGGTGGAAAAGGTGCGCGAGCGTGGTGACTTCTACTTTGGAGTGAACGGCATCGTAACCTTCAAGAAAAGCAACGTCAAGGACATCCTGCCCGTGGTGGGGCTAGAACGATTGCTGCTTGAGACCGACTCGCCCTATCTGGCACCAGTGCCCAACCGCGGCAAGCGTAATGAGAGCGCCAATATTCCCTACATCTGCCACTTCATTGCTGGGCATCTTGGTGTTGAGCCCGATGAGGTGTCGCAAGCCACCGACCGCAACGCAATATCCCTTTTCAGTCTTGACCTCTAATTACCTGCAATGACAAGAAAAAACACACTGCTAGCCCTTGTGTTGCTGGTTATGAGCATTTTTGACACCAGCGCGCTCGACATTCCTAAAGGGACATTCTATTTCGACAATTCACTCACGAAATACTCGGTGGTGAAATTTGTCTTTGGCAGCTATTCCAACCTAGAGAGTTATGTGATGACCATGACTAACGAGGGCGACAACCTGTGGAGCATCACCATACCTGAAACCGTGACGGGAATGTACAGGTATTGCTTTGCCGAGACCACAATTCCTGATGGAATGCACAACGAAACTTTCCCCGATTTGAAAGATCGCATCACCTCTCGCAACGAGCGGCGCACCACCACCTGCGAACTCTCGATACCCGTGGGATGGGTGTTCACACCCACAAGTGGCAATAACTGGGCGTCGGGGACTTGGATAAAACCTGGGGAGGCGACTTCCTACTCAGGCACCTTGCCAGTAATGTATATCAACACCGAGAATTCGCAACCCATCACGTCGAAGGAAGAATATGTTTATGCCTACTACTATATTGATAATATGGGAATTGAGGGTGTTGAAAATGTGGGTTCGGAGGAAGCACCACAACCAATGGAGATACGTGGTCGTGGTAACTACACTTGGACCGATTTTGACAAGAAGCCTTACCGATTAAAACTCGACGCTAAAACCTCGTTGCTTGGTATGAAACGCAATAAAAACTGGGCGCTGATGGCTAATGCCGATGACAAACTGGGTTGCTTGCGTAACACTGTGGGATATGAACTCAGCCGTCGCATGGGGCTGGCGTGGACACCGTCGCAGCAGCCCGTAGAGGTTGTTCTGAATGGCGATTACATAGGGCTTTACATGCTCACCGAGACAGTGCGCGTGGAGCCCGACCGCGTGAACGTTACCGAGCAGGCCGACTATGAGACTAGCCCGTTTGTGGTGAGTGGAGGATGGCTTGTTGAGATTGACAATTATCAAGAGGATGAGCAAGTGCGAACCGTTGAGGGCAACGGTAACAGTATATATTCGACCTATAAGTCACCCGAGCACTTGAGTGACCAGCAGCGCACCTATCTGACTGGACTCATCAATTCCACCAATGCTGCTATCTACGTTACAGACAAAACAAACAACAGTTGGGAGAGTTATATCGACCCCGACACGCTAGCGTGCTACTACATTGTTCAAGAGTTACTCGACGATACCGAGTCGTTTCACGGCAGCTGCTTTTGGCACAAAGAGAACGGCAACGATTCCAAAATAATGTTTGGGCCGGTGTGGGACTTTGGCAACGCCTATCACCGCAATATAGGTAGATTCATCTATGACCGCCCTGCGTTCACACAGACGTGGATTGGTGAGATTGCGAAGTTTCCACATTTCCAGGAGATCGTTCTAAAGCATTGGAACCGCTTTGTGCTGTTGCATTACAAGGAAATGGGGGACTTTATTGACAGCTTTATAGACCAGATTTATCATGCGGCGATGAGCGATGCAGCGAGGTGGCCTCAGTATGGAAACCCTGATATCCTTAACGACCGAGACACCTTTAAGGAATATTTTGAGAGTAAATATCAGTGGCTTGGCGAGCAGTGGGGGATTCCAGGTATGACGCTGGGAGATGTGAATCTCGATGGAACGGTAAATGCCGCCGACATTACCATGCTCTATGATATCTTGATGGGTAATGTGGTGACAAGTGAGGAGGATATTATAGTTGCTGATGTGAACAGTGACGGAGCGATTAATTCTGCCGACATAACATTGGTATATGATATAATACTTGGAACTTACCAACCCGAGACTCCTGAGACTGGAATAATAATCAACGTGAGAGCCGACGTGGCACCCTATCTATACTCATGGGTGTATGTAAATGGCAGGAATACTGTTCTTAACGGAAACTGGCCAGGCATGCAGATGACCGAGACGCGCACTACCAGCGATGGAGTGGTGTGGTGGACGCACCGCTTTGATGTGGACTACGAAACCATCAATATAATCTTCAATGCAGGTAACAGTAGCCACCAAACAAGCAACATTATGGGTTTGGGACAGGGCCAGCACTACTTCCTATATGATGGCGATAAGGCCTACCAGGATGTGACTGAATTTTATGAAGAATAAAAAGTGATGCTCCAGTTGAGCGTTTATTGAGGAATGACGAGTTTTTGGTTAATTTGAATCTGATCGTTTTTCAGTGTGGGGTTCGCGGCTTTGATGGCAGCGATGGTTGTGTTGTATTTCTTGGCAAGCTTGGTTAGACTATCGCCCGATTTCACGATGTGAGTGATGGTTGTAGGTTGCTTGGGAACACTAGCCTGTTTCTCTTCTTGTTGCTTGGCAGCGGCGGCAAGTTCAGCTTTTTTTGCTTCTTCCTCGGCTTTCTTTGCCTCCTGTGCGCGCAATTCTTCTTGAGCTTGTGCAATCTCTTGCTCGATAATGCTTTGCTGCTTCTCGGCGGTAAGTTGTTCTACTTGTTCATACTCCTCGGGATAGATGAGCAGAGTGCCTATTTCGTTGCCCTTGGTGTCGACGTAGAAGTAACGCAGGAGTTTGCGCTCTCGTGTTGCTGCTGCCAGAAGGAGGTTGAACTTCATTGCTTCGGGTGCCTGCTTGAACCATGCGTCGCGCTTGGTGGTGACGAAAGCTGGCACATTGACGTTTTCTTTGGTGATGTAAGGCACGGTGACTTTTAAGGTAACGGTAGAAGAGTCGCCACTCATCTCCACACCACTCAGGTGCTCGTTGTTGCCAATGGGCAGATGATGGCGCGACACTACCTTGCTGGCGGCATTGACACGCTGCGCGGCGGTAGTTACAGGTGTGGTGTCGACATTGAAAATGAGAGCATCGAGCACTCGGCCTATCAAGCTGGGTATACCATTGCGGTGTGCCATGATTACCAATACGGTGCCGTATCCCACATTAAACGCTGCAGCCTCGCAGTCGTAGGTGTAGTTGTTTGACGTTTTTTTGAACTGCACGCTCTGTGTTGGGCGGTGCGCTAGGAACGAATCATATACATCGGTGAAATTGGTTGCCGTGCGGCAGAAGACATCCTTTTTCTCCAGCACTTGATGGGTGAGGTAGAGCAAAGGGTCGAATGCGCCCTCGATATAGTCGATGCGTGCGAGTTCGAGAGTTGCGCCGCGAGCATCCATACGTGCCACGTCGACTCGTGCGCCATAGGGCCTGAGGGCGTCGTCGTTGGTGAGGAACCAGCTGTCGTCGGGTGTTGTTAGTGTGAAGTAGTCGTTCTTTACCGTTGCCGCGCTAGCGCTCATCAGGATGATAGCAGCGAATAATATTGTAGTGATAATCTTTTTCATATCGTGAGTTATTTATATTTTTAACTGCAAAGAGGGCTAATTATTGTACTGACGTGTCATTCGAGTTGGGCTGCAGCGAGGGTGAAGAGCGAAAGACGCACGTTGGGAATGGCCGTTTTGAGAGCAGTGGCACAAGCGAGTAGGGTAGAGCCTGTAGTCACTACGTCGTCGACAATGAGTAGATGCTTGCCGTCAAGGCCATGGCAGTGGTGCGTGCTGGCGGCATACATACCTTGCGTGTTGAGTAGTCGCTCGGCAGCGTCTTTGTGGGTTTGGGTAGAGTGCTCTTTTGTTGCTCTCAAAGCTTTGATGACAGGCACGCCAATGGCTCGTGCTATGCCTTTGGCAAGGTACTCACTTTGGTTGTAGCCACGGCTGGCAAGCTTGGTGTAGTGCAGAGGCACAGGCACTATGGCATCGATTCCGTCAAAGAAGTGGCTCGGCAGTAACTCGTGAGTGGCGTGCTCGGTGAGCCATCGCCCCATAGTGGGCATATTGCGGTATTTAATATCGTGTAAAATAGAAGCGTATGGGTCGTTCTTCTGGTAGAAGAAGTAGCTGACGCAGCGCTCGATGGGCACCTTTCCTGCCATGAGTTGGTCGAATGCATTGAATGGGATATCCTCGTAGTGGGTGCGTGGCATGTCCATCATACAGCGACGGCAGATGTAGCGCTCATCGGCATCGAGCGGCTTTCCGCATACTGAGCAGTTGCGTGGCATGAACACTGCTGTGGCGCTGGTGAGCAAGTCTTTAATCTTCATGGCTTGTTTGGGTTAGGCGTGACACGGCAGGGAAGAAGAGTGCTGGCTCAAAGCCACGTGAGGCTGCGAAGCGAAGCAACGCATCACGGACTTGTTGTGGTTCTCTGTCTTTAAGGCTTCGCGCCTTAGTTTCCAGTGCGTCGTTTAGGATTGCGAAATACTGTTCTTCGTTAATCTCGGCAAGAGCTGCGTCGATAAACTCTTGCTCAATGCCCTTGCCGCGAAGCATGAAGGCAATCTTGATGCGTCCCCAGCCGTTGAAACGTAGTTTGTCGTGGCAATAAGCTCGTGCAAATCGTTCGTTGTCAAGGTATCGTTCCTGCTTTAGGCGGTTGATAATTTCGTTGATGTTGTATGGACTTATCCCCCAATCATGCAACTTCTTGCGCAAGTCACCCTCGGCTTGCTCGGAGCGTGCGCACAACGTGGCGAGCCGCAAGTAAGCGTTTTCAGGAGTTATGGGTTTTGGGACCATTTTCAAATAAGATATTCGTAGAAATTATTGCGATTGATGATATTAAATGAGGCTAGAGGATAGGCGTTTTTGAATGATAGCGGCAATTTTGCTTTACGATTAGGGTTCCACTTAATCTCAAATGCGTTTATTTTGCCATCTTTTTCTTCAATATAGTCGATCTCTTGCTGTGTTGATGTTCGCCAAAAACGACTAATTGAGTAGTCATTAGTGTAATGTTTATGTTTTATTCGCTCTGAAATGATATAATTTTCAAATAATGCACCAACATCTCCACGAACCTCAGCTGGCGAAAAATCGCGAATTACCGCATTTCTTATTCCGTTGTCATAAAAGTAAATTTTACGGCTATTTTTCAGTTCGTTACGTAGATTTCTGCTGAATGACCTCAGCCTAAATACTATATAGGCTTGTTCTAGAATGGTAATATATTTATCCACTGTTTTTACATCGATGCCGGTGAGTTGTGATAGCTCAGTGTAAGAAACTTCACTACCTATTTGATAGGCAAGAGCTTGTAGCAAGTTTACCAGTTTATCGGGTTTATGAATGCTGTCGAATTCCAGAATGTCTTTGTAGAGGTAGCTATCGGTTAGTTCCACTAGAGTTTTTTGTTCATCATTAACATTATTAATTACTTCTGGATAACTACCAAATACGAGTCGCTGAGGCAATGAATGTATTTCTTCTAAAACATTAGTGGTGTTTGCCAGTTCGTTGAAACTCAAAGGGAAAAGATGATATTCCCATTTGCGTCCAGTCAGTGGCTCATTGATTTTGTTGGCAAGATCAAAAGATGAACTACCAGTAGCAATTACTTGCAGTTTAGGCATGCCATCAATAATAATTTTAAGTTTGATGCCAATGTCTCTGATTCTTTGAGCTTCGTCAATTATGAGAATTCTTGAGTTACCAATAATGGGTCTGATGCTAGTCAAAGAAATGTTTTCGAAAAGAGCTCTTGTGGCGCTTTGATCTCCGTTGAGCCACAAAATGTCGTTTCCGTCGGCAAATAATTTTTTTAGTAGGGTAGTTTTCCCTACTTGACGAGCCCCCATTATCACAATAGCTTTGCCTTTAAAAAGACGTTGTATTAAGTCTTTCTCTATACTTCGATAAATCATATTGCAAGTAATTTGTGTTGGCAAAGATAGTAAATTATTCTAGTTAAATCCATAAAAAACATGATTTTTGTGGAATTGATTCCATAAAAATCGGTATTTTTTTGGAATTTACACGAATTTCAGTAGGTTGAGGGCGGTGTTGAGGCATTCATTGGGTGTGCACCAGGTGATGGCGGTGTCGCGTAGGAGCCAGCGGAGTTGTTTTTTAGCGTAGAGGCGAGTGTTCTTTTTGATACGCTCGATGGCTGTGGTGCGGTCCATTGTGCCGTCGAGCATTGCAAACATCTCCTTATAGCCTACTGTGTTTAGTGAGTTGAGGTCGCGCAGGTGGTAGACGCTGCGTGCCTCTTGCTCTAGACCTTGGCTGATCATGGCATCAACTCGGCGATTGATGCGGTCGAAGAGGGCAGGACGGTCTATGTTGAGTCCAATCTTGATGATGTTGAATGGCCGTTCTTTAGACTTTCCGGTACGTAGCGAGGAGTAGGGTACACCGGCTTGACGGCATACCTCGACAGCATGGATGATGCGCACGGGATTGAGTTTGTCGACCTGCAAATAATAGGCTGGATCGAGGCGTTGCAACTCTTCCAATAGTGGTTTGAGACCATGCTCTTTCCACTGCTGCTTGACGGCTGTGCGCACTTCGTCACTAATGTCGGGGATTGGGTCGATGCCGTTGCACACCGCATCGACATACATCATTGAACCGCCACACATCACTACATAGTCGCCTTGCTTCCACAACGATGGCAAGAGAGACATGACATCGGCCTCAAATTGGGCAGCACTGTAGTACTCGTCAAGTTCCTTGAACTGCACAAAGTGGTGGTGTACCAGAGCTTGCTCCTCGGGAGTGGGGGCTGCCGTGCCAATGGGAATGCCTCGGAACACCTGACGCGAGTCGGCATTGATGATGTCGCAACCAAGGTGTTGAGCAAGCTTGATAGCAGCTGCCGTCTTACCCACTCCTGTTGGACCAACTATAACGACTAGGTTCTTCATGATTTATTTAATGAAGCGGGAAACGAAGGATTTCACACGGCTAGTGTATTCCTCGGGGTGATTGGTGAATGAGCGAGCATGCTCGGTTCCGTGAGCGACGTATTTCTCTTTGTAACCATGCTGTTTGGCGGCGTAAAGGTGGTCGAGCATGGCATAGGGGACAAAGTCGTCGGCATCGCCATGAATGAAGAGCATGGGGAGTGTCGATTTCTTAAGCTGGTTGATAGCTGAAGCCTCGCTGAAAGTCCATCCATAGCGCATTTTGCACAGCAGGCTAGTGGTGTGCATGAGAGGGAATGCGGGCAAGTCAAACTCGTTGCGCATTTCGCCAGCAAATTCATCCCACACGCTTGTGTAACCACAGTCCTCGACGAAACACTTGACACAGGGTGGACATTTCTCGCCACTAATGCACATGGTTGTAAACCCTCCCATCGAGATGCCGTGCACCACTACCTGAGTCGATGTGGAGTCACCACGGAACATGCTGTCGGCCACATTAATCCATCTAATCATGTCGAGGCGGTCGGGCCATCCCATGTCAATGTGATCGCCATCGCTGTCGCCATGGGCGAAAAAATGTGGCAGCAGCACATTGAACCCCATATCGTGGTAGTAGATGTAAGCAATGTGTAGCATCGACTCGGCACGGTCGTTATAGCCATGCAACAGCACAGCCACTCGATTGGTGGGTTGTGGCGCACGCAAGTAAAGAGCCGCCATTTTGCCCCTGCTGTCGATATTGATAGTGGTGTCGTGCATAACGTGGCATAGCTCTAGAGAGTCGACCCATGTCTTGAGCGATGCCGGCTCGCGTTTGTAGAAACGCTCCATTGCCTCTTGGTGGGAGCGCTTGTAAGGCCCTAGCGCATAATTTAAGAAATAGAATGATGCGGCAATGAGAGCTATCACTGCTGCTAAAAAGATGGCAATGATAGCCCGGAGCAATATTTTCTTTTTGCGTGATTTCATCTAAGTTACTGGATGTCGTAGTGGTAGCGGTGAAGGCGTGGCATGCAGTAGGTGGTGCGGTCGCGTTTCACCTCGACCTGCTCGGTGCGAGTCTCGTAGCCTGGTGCGTCGTAGATGAGCGTGTACTTGCCGGGCTTGAGATAGAAGAAACCAAAGAAACCGTTGTACTCATTGTCGACACGGTAGTGGCGGATGCGCACGTTGTGCTTATCGAGCAGATAGACTATTGCGCCGTTGATGGGTTTCCACTGGTCGTCGGTACCCTCCTTGTAGTTATAGAGCGAGTCGGTAAACGTCTCGTCGGCGCTCTTGATGGTTCCGGCGATGTAGCCATGCTTCTCAGGCTTGCCGCCAAACCAAGCATTAATGCCGCGGAAGTGGCGAATTCCCTCCATGCGGCAGTAGTCGCGGTTCATGAGTCGCTGTCGCTCTGGTTGATAGCTATGGAAAGACCCCTCAACAAGGAAGCTGGGCACCTTGTGCTTGAGCACGGCGAGCCACCCAGTATAGCCAAGAGCATTGGGCGTGCCCGGTGGAGTGCCGCCCATCCAAGTGAGGTCGCCAGCGATGTATCGGCTAGTGTCGGGCGAAGTCCATACTGTGAGCGGGTTGTCATAGACATAGGGGAATGCCACCCTTGCACGGTCGATGCTGCCTGGAGCATAGTCCTTTCCAGTCTCTCCACGGTACATGTAGAGCAGATAGTTCACCTTCTTGCCGTCGCCACCACCAGTAGCATTACTGTGCAAAGCGATGAAATAGTCGGGGTTAATAGAGTCGACTTGGCTTGCAATCTTGAAGAGCGTTATGAGTTGCTGCTGTCCTGTGCCATCGTCGTAGGTTTCGTATCGGTCATTGCGAGTGATGTTTTTGTCGCCTTCCGACACCCATCCGTTGGTTGTCCTAGACATTATTACTTTGGCTCCAGCAGCCTTGAGACGGTCGCGCAGTTCCAGCGCCTTCCACAGGCAAGTCTTAGACTCAAAGAAACTCATGGTGTCCATAGCCTCATAGTTGATGGTTGCATGTGGACGGTCGTTTACAGTCCATCCACCATGTCCAGGGTTCACATATATGACTTTTCCCTTGAGCCCTTTGGCTGTAGCCATACTGGCAGTTATAGCTAGGATGCAAGTAAAGAGGAGAATTTTTTTCATGATTATAGTGTTGTGGTTTCTTTTTAATTAGCAAACAAGTGTGCTCAAGGTGTTGCTTGGGCACACTTGTGGTAGGATAAGAGAATAACAAGCATTATCTCTTCTTGCTAGTCTTCTTTGTTGAAGTTGACTTCTTGGTAGTGGTTGACTTCTTGGTGGTAGAAGAAGTGGCTGGAGCCTGCTGTGTCGTCTGGATGTAGGCGCCATACTTCTGCTTCACTGAAGGAATTTGCTTCTGCAGGTTTGCAATGCGAGTGGCGTCACTTGGGTGAGTGCTCATGAACTCAGCCTTTGTGTTGGTGCTGCCAGCACTCATTTTCTGCCAGAAAGTGAGCGCACAGTCAGGGTTATAGCCTGCAATAGTCATCAGCACCAATCCAATGTTGTCGGCTTCGGTCTCATGTTTGCGCGAGAAAGGAAGCATTACACCATAGTTGGCACCAAGTCCAAACACTGTATTTGCAAGGCTTTGAGTAGATTGGCTTGCATTTTGAGTGATGGCACCAAGAATAGCACCACCATATTCCAGAGCCTTCTGCTGGCTCAAACGCTCATTGCTATGCTTAGCTACAGCGTGAGCTACTTCGTGACCGAGTACCACTGCCAGTTCGTCGTCACTGCCCACAATATTCATAATGCCCTCGTAAACCACGATTTTGCCGCCAGGCATACAGAAAGCGTTGAGTTGAGAGTCTTTAACCAGGTTGAATTCCCATGCGAAGTTTTTCACTTGGTCACTCATGCCGTTGGCGTTAAGATAAGCCTCGGTAGCAGCAGCTATTTTCTGTCCTACGCGAGTAACTTGAGCGCTTTTCACGGTTTCGGTCGACTTGGTAGCTTTGCCCATATATTCCTTATAGGATGCGAGACTTGCTTGGAGCACTTCGCTGTCTGAAACGAGGTTCAACTGGTTACGTCCCGAGATGGGCACCTTGTTGCAGGCAGTCAAGAGCACTGCAACCATTGCTGAAAGTAAAAAGATCTTTTTCATAAATGTGATGTTTTTATGTGGTTGTTAATGAGTTATTACACGCTTAGTGGGAGGGAGAGTGGCGTTGCGGTGGTCGATGGCCTCGGCAACGGCTGTGGCGAGTTTGAGGAACGCAACTCCTGAAACGGAATTCTCAAGAATTACAGGTACACCGTCATCGCCTCCTTTGCAAATTGTGGCAACAAGAGGAATCTGGCCAAGCAACTTCACGTTTAGGGCTTCGGCGAGATTCTTGCCACCATCGCGCCCGAAGATATAGTATTTCTCGTCGGGATGAGCAGCAGGAGTGAACCACGACATGTTCTCAACGATGCCAAGCACCGGAACGTTGACATGCTCTCCCATAAACATCGATACGCCCTTGCGAGCATCGGCTAGTGCGACCTCCTGTGGAGTAGTCACAACGATAGCGCCAGTGATGGCGAGAGTCTGCACCAGGGTGAGGTGAATGTCGCTAGTGCCCGGTGGCATGTCGATGATGAAGTAGTCTAGCTCGCCCCAATTGGCCTCGGTGATGAGTTGCTTAAGGGCATTGCTTGCCATAGCTCCACGCCACAGTACCGCTTGATCCTTGCTTACCACAAAACCAATGGAAAGCACCTTCATGCCATATTTCTCGGCCGGAACAATTAGTTTTTGTCCGTCCACCTCCTCCATATAGAGTTGTTCGTCCTCAATGCCCAGCATCTTGGGAATAGAAGGGCCGAAGATGTCGGCATCAAGCAGTCCCACACGGTATCCCTGCTGAGCCAGTGCCACAGCGAGATTGCAGGCTACTGTCGACTTGCCTACGCCACCCTTGCCGCTTGAAACACCGATGATGTTCTTCACGCCTGGTAGCGGCTCGTTGGTTTTTGGTTTAGCCTCGGGGTCGGGGCTCTTGATGGCAATGTTTCCCTTAATCTCCACTTCAGGGCTAATATAGGTATTGATAGCCACCTCGCTAGCTTTGACGATAGATTTGATAAATGGGTCGGTCTTCTTTGGGAAGATTAGTGAGAACGACACACGATTACCGTCGATGCGGATATCATCCTCAACCATTCCCATGGTGACAATGTCCTTGCCTGTGCCCGGATAACGCACTGTGCGAAGAGCATCGAGTATTAGTGATGGATAAAGTTCAGTCATAATTCAGTTTTAGGTTTTGTTATTCTTGTGATTTGTTATTGTCAAAAATCTGTGGCATTTGGATTTCTCCTCGTCCGTAGCTGCGGTAGGTGTCACGCTCGATGTCGATTTCAGGCTCTAGCAGTTCACCCTCTTGTGGGAGGTGGAAGCTAATGTACTTGATGGTGAGACCTCGTTGCAACCACTGCATCTCGTAGTGTGTCTTGATCTCGAGAATGTCGTTAGCAAGACCACTAGCATAGAGGTTATCGGTATCGACTACGGTGTTTAGACCGTTAAGTCGTGTGAGCTCGTGAGTGTAGGTGTAGAGGAAAGGACTGTCGGTCTTGAGGTGGATGAGTCCGTCAGGCACCAGAATCTTGCGGTAGTTGTTCAGGAATCGCGTTCCAGTGAGACGCTTGTTGGTATTCTTCATTTGTGGGTCAGGAAAAGTAATCCAAATTTCGGATACTTCGCCAGGCTCAAAGAACTGGTCTATTAGCTCTATGCTCGTACGCAGGAATGCAACGTTGTTAATGCTTTCTTGCTCAACCCGTTTGGCGCCTGTCCACATGCGAGCTCCCTTGATGTCAACACCAATGTAGTTCTTGTTTGGGAACTTCTTGCCTAGTCCCACGGCATACTCACCCTTGCCGCATCCCAGCTCCAGCACGATGGGATTGGTGTTGTGAAAATATTGCTCGTTCCACATGCCCTTTAAGGGAAAAGGTCCCTCTTGCAGCTTGGCAAAAGGATACTGGAAAACGCAAGAAAACGTTTCCATATCGGCAAATTTTTTGAGTTTGTTCTTTCCCATATATTAGTGGCAGAGTGGAGTTGACAAAGTGTGATTGAGAGTTTTTATTAGCTAATGGTTACAACATGCAAAAGTAATAATAAAACTTTATATAATAAAATAAATTTTCATTTATCACTTGCTGTGGTCATGAGGGGGAATAGATGAGGAAAAAAAGTAAGTGGGCTGAAGTGTGTTTTCCACTTAAGCCCACTTAAGTTCTATTATTTAATGATAGTTATCTTACGAAGACTTTCTTGTTGCCAACGATATAGATGCCAGAAGGCAAGCCTTGTGTTGCTGTTGATGCAGGCACTCCCTGTCTCAAGAGTTGGCCTTGAGTGTTGTAGACGTTGACTGGCCTATCACTCTCATCGACTGTGATGTTGTCGATTGCTGTGGTGCCCAACAAGTTGAGCGTGCGGTTGTCGCGCTTGTAAACTACTTCCTGATTATTGGCAAAGAGTATTTCCTTGAGGTCGATTTTGTCGTTAGAGCCAATAGGTTGTGTACTTGATATGTTGAGTGTGAGTAATACACCCTCATATCCCTCGATGTCGTCGCCAGCTGGCGAGTAACTCATAACCCTAAAGTGGTTGGGGCTTACCTGCTTGAGGAAAATGTCATGTCCCACGCAACGTCCTGAGAGCGTTGCACTGCTGACAGAGACGTAGCTTGGTGTTTCTATGTCGAACTGGAATGCAGTGTAGTTGATGGTGTTGTCGAGAATGATGTCGAGTGCGACATTGTTGCCAACAGTTGGTTTTCCGTTGCCATCGATAATGTCGCTGAAGTAGGTGTGGTAGGGTTTGTCAAAAGGCTCAGTGCCGTTGATGATATTGTAGATAGAAACAATATCGCCCACATTAACGTTTCCGTCGCCGTTTACATCGGTTAGACTAGTGTTGATGCCTTGTGTGTTGCCATCGAGGATATATGACCTCTCACTTGTGGCATCAAGTGTGTTGACAAATCCGTCGCTGTTGATGTCACCCCTGAGTTGCGCCTCTCCAATGATGAAGTTCATCCACTGGTCGGCAATACTATAGTCGTTGATGCTCTCGTTGCTGACGTTGAGCTTGACTCTGCTTTGGTTGATGCCAGCCCATACGTTCTCGCCTAGTTCGGGCACTTGACGTGGCTCACTGGTGATTTCGTTGAGTCCAGTCATACCTGCCATGGCCTGAGAACCAATGTAATAAACTTGATAGGGGACGGTGATTGAAGAGTGCTGTGACTGGTTGTAGATTGCGAAGTCGCCAATGTTTCCCAAGTTGAGCGTCATGAATGGTGCCCCATTGATTTTGTCGCATCCTGCTAGCATGTAGTCGGGCAGATAGGTGAGCGTTTTAGGCAACTCAAGAGAAGTGAGAAGTGTATTATAAAATAGCACACCTTCATCAAGTCGCTTGACATGAGCCGGGAGCGAGAAACTGGAGAGCTGAGTGCGTGCAAGAGCCCATGCGCCCAGGTGCTTGAGAAGTGGTGTCGCCGCAAAGTTCATCTTGTTGATTGCCGAGTTGTAGAATGCTTTGTCGCCAATGTCCTCGAGTTGCGAGCCATCCAAAAAGTTGATTTTAGTGAGGGCTGCGCAGCCATTGAAAGCGCCGTCGCCGATAGCTGTGACGTTAGGACCTAATGTCACGTGGGCGAGATTTATACATTCGGCAAACGCATCGTTACCAATTGATATCGGTTCATTGGTGTTGATGATGAGGTGGGTGAGACCTGTGCAGTGGGCAAATGCATTGTTGCCCAAGTGATTGAGTGCTTTATTAATATAGATTTGCGTAATGGCTTTACATGAGTTAAACGCATCATCGCCAATCACCTTGAGGTGTGATGGTAAAGAGATTGAAGTGAGTGCCGAGCACCCAGCCAGAGCCGCGTAGTCGATAGCTGTGAGGTTGGATGGCAGGCTGAGTGACTCTAGCGTTACCATACCAGTGAGTGCACAGTATGGTAGGGTGTTTTGTGCAAACGTGTAGTCGCCGGCAATTAGTTGGTCGTCGAGTGTGCTGGAATAGGCATCGATAGTCACGCCAGAGAGGTCAAGAATCTTAAGTTTCTCGAGGTTGTCGGTAATGAATTTGAAGTCTCTAGCGTCGATGTGTCCCGTTACAGTGAGTGCCGTAACGTTGTGGTCTGTTACCAGAGTCGATAATTTGCCAGCAGTAGATTCCACCGTGATTGCATGAGCCTGCATGGAGGCACAAATCACGAGGATTAATATATATAGCTTTTTAAGCATTGGTCCGTATGTCAGAAGTCAGATTTTAGTGACGGAGTTGGTTATCTGATTATTACTTTTTTGCCACCAACGATGTAGATGCCAGCAGGCAGTCCTTGAGTTGCTTGGTCGCGGGCGACATTAGAGCGCAGGAGTTGTCCATTCATGTTGTAGACATTGACAGGACCGTTAGGATTATTGTCGATGTTAATATCCTTAACTCCTGTGGTGTTGCCCACCCCAACAGTGATGGCGTTGATTAGGTGAGATTGCTCGCAAGGCTCAACGGCGATGATGTTGTCAATGATGATTACATCGTTGCCGCCGAATGAATCGTCGGCCTTGACAGTGATGTCAAGAATAGTGCCCTCGTTGCCGTTCATGGCAGTTGCGTTGTGCAGCAATATTCTCCACTTGCCAGGTTCAATCTCGTTGTAGCCCATACTCATGCCGCGAGTGCGAGTGGTTGTTGCTACATTGTCGATAGAGAGTCCTTGTGGTAAAGTGAGGTCAAACTGCATTGCCGAGAACTCTGCATCGCTGCTCAGATCGATGCTCATATTGTGGCTCATTCCTGTCTCGATGATGAAGTCTTGTGCACTAACCTTATCGTTGTCGAGTGAAACAGGAGCAATGCGTACAGGCGCTTTGCTGGTGCCAAGGATAATGTTGTAGACGGCAGTGACGTCGGCTGCAGTGATAGATCCGTCTTGGTTGACGTCGGCAGTAGCTTCAAATTCGTATGATATACCTAAAATTACGTTGTAGATTGCAGTGACGTCGGCTGCAGTGACATGTCCGTCAAGGTTGACGTCGCCAAAGATATGATCAGGTCCATCCCCCTGGATGAGGAATCGGCTCCACTGGTCGGCAACACTATAGGCATCATAGCTTTGTTGAGGAACGGTGAGAGGAATCATAGCCTGCTTAACACCTGCCCACACGTTTTCACCCAGCTGAGGAACCTCGGTTGCCTTGCTAGTTAGCCTCTCGAGCTCGGTCATGCCTGCCATTGCCATGGTTCCAATGTACTGAAGGCTAGATGCCAGCGTGAGTTCCACAACGGGAGTGTTGTAGAAAGCATACTTGCCAATGTAGCTCAAGTTCTCAAGGTTCTCGGTCACATTATTAGTGATAGCAGTTCCAGCAAAAGCGAAGTCGGGGATTGTGTCGCAAACTGTGCCGGGGATGAATGAAGTTAGTTGATCGGCATAGTAGAAAGCACCTTTACCCAAAATTGAGGCTGAGGCTGGGAGAGCGGCACTCGTCTGCTTAGATTGTGCGAAGGCCCAATCGTCAACACCGTCGAGTGCAGCAGCCTGCTCAAAGTTGAAGTTGCTAACCTTTGAGCCCAAGAATGCTTCTTTGCCAATGTGAGTGATGTTGTTGGCACCGGTAAAATTGAATTGTGAAATATTGATTGTGCCCTTGAATGCTCGGTCGCCAATAGTTTTGACATTGGGACCTAGAGTCACGCTGGTAAGATTGGTACATCCCTCAAAGGCACACTTGGCTATTGCCATTGGGCTTGTGGGATTGATAGTGGCCGAGGTGAGGGTTGTTATTTTGGAGAATGCACCCTCGCCCATTGCTTTCACAGTGACTGGCAAGTTAAGTTGGCTTAACTTGGTAGCCGAGAACGCGTAAGCAGCAATTGAATCGATGGCTGCGGGGAAATTAAACGATGTGATATTGCTGCATCCAGCAAATGCCGCCATACCAATGCCCTTAGTGCTTGCGGGGAGAGTTATTTGAGAGATTTTCTTGCCAAAGAATGCCATTGCAGGTATACAGTTGGCAGGATGGTTTATCTCGTTGTTGAACAGCGGCTTGTTGTGGTCACTGTAGGCAACGATGGTTACTCCCGACAGGTTGACTGTGGTGAGAGCATCGAGGCTGTCGGTGATAAACTTGAAGTCACGAGCATCCATCTCGCCTGTGATTGTGAGTGATGTGATGCTAGTGTCGTCGATTAGCGAAGCGAGGTTGCCAGGAGTGCATTCCACTTCAAGAGCCCATCCCATTAATGTGCTGGCCATTAACGCCATAGCAAGTAAATATCTTTTCATATCGTGTGTTGTTATTTGTCGTTTATAGTGTTCGTTCACAAAAGGGCATAGTTAGCCTTATAAAATTAAACGCAAATATATGGGTTTTTATTATATTAAGGTGTATTTTTTAGAAATAAAGCATTTATTTGGGGTGGTTTTTTTGTATATTTGCAATAGAGTAAACTTTGAGTTATGGAAATAATGGTATTGCACGACATCCATGACAGGCTTTTCGAAAGAGTGTAGAAGATGGCATGTTTTTTGCTAAAAGATGAATGATTAAAATGATGAACTATGAAGAAATCGAAGATAACAAAAAGCAATGCGATGGATAAGATCATCAAGATGATATCGCGTGACGAGCAGATGGATCGCAATGGTGGTGGGCAGTGGGTCGCTACGCACCGCGTGCACAAATCGAAGAAACAGTACTCGCGCAAACGCTTCAAGCGCGACACCAAGCGAGCCTTGGAGAATTCATGATGCATAATTTAGGCTGCTCCGAGGGGGAGGTATAAAAAAATTAATCATCGGCCACACTGTTGTGGTCGATGATTTCGTTTTAGAGTCTCGTGAGGCGCATGGCCTCAATGAGTTGATGTCTTAGTTTTCTTCGCATTGCTGTGGAGCTGCCACTACGTTAACGTAGGTGTGGCCAGCGCGATGCTGGAACTCCACTGTTCCGTCAACGAGAGCATACAAGGTGTGATCCTTGCCCATGCCAACGTTGGCGCCTGGACGGTGAACGGTACCGCGCTGACGGCGGATGATGTTACCGGCCTTTGCGAATTGCCCTCCAAAAAGTTTCACTCCGAGTCGCTTGCTGTGCGACTCACGTCCGTTCTTCGAACTACCTACACCTTTTTTATGTGCCATAATGAAATAGTTTTTAGGGGTTAAGCAATTACATCTTTAATCACGAGCTCGGTGAAGTACTGACGGTGACCGTTCAAGCGGCGATAGCCTTTGCGGCGTTTCTTCTTGAAGACAATCACGTGCTCACCCTTAACGAGTGGCTGCTTAACTTCACACACTACTTTAGCACCTTCAACGGTAGGTGCGCCAACTGTGATGGCACCGTCGGCATCCACGAGGAGGACCTTGCTGAATTCTACTGCATCGCCCTCGTTCTTCTCGTCGCCGAGATAGTGAACAAACAATTTTTTGCCAGCCTCGGCCTTGAACTGCTGTCCCTGAATTTCTACAATTGCGTACATTTAAATAATTGTATTACAAGTTAACCCGTGCGGCGGCCCCAATCTCGTGAGGCACTTAGTCGAGCCTATCGGAAAATCGGTGCAAAGGTACTACAAAGATTTGAGATGGCAAAACGTTAAAGACGAAAAAGTTGAAAAAAGATTTCAAAATCGTTGCAACAGGTGTTTAAAATGAGGAAAAAATAAAACAAAGCCTTGCCTAAAAGTGTGGCAAGGCTAGTGTGATGATGTGTGCCAAATGTTGGCTATTGAGACTTTTTGTAGACTTATTGAATATTGTTTTTCTTGCCAATGATGAGGGTGCCAGTGTTGGTGCCACCATAGATTGTGCCGTCGTTGTACTTGCCGTAGAAGGTGTAGATTCCTGCAGGCATAGTTTTGCCAGTGAGTCCAGTGAGGTTCCATTTCAAGGGGAATTCGCTGGTTGTTGTGTGCCAGATTATATTGCCTTGAAAGTCTAAAACATTGATTGTGAGCAACGGGGTGGTTGAGAGATTGGTCTCGACGTTGAAGGTTGCAAAATCAATAGCCGGTTCTTCTTCGACCGAGAGAGTCACTTGTTGTGGACCTCCTACTGAGAAGTTGATGGTTTTAGTCGTAGCGTTACCCGCAGCGTCATACACGGTGTAGTGTAGCGAGTGTGTTCCAGGTTCGAGTTCGAGAGGTATTTTAACGGTAAGCGTCTTGCTATCGTTGCTCATTGAGGCATGATATCTCACGTCGGAGATTGTGGTTTTACCACCATCTATTTTTAGTTCCATACCGTTGCCAATAGCAAGAATCTGGTTGTTGAAAGCCACATCGTCGGTTGCCTTGATGTAGAGCGTTGAAGAAGGATTCACTTGCAGGCTGTGCTCGAATAGTTCCTCGTCGTTGAAGTAAATGGCATCGATTGTGGGTGGTGTGTCATCATGAATTGTGTAATAACCGCTTTCATTGTAGGCGTTGAGAGTCAGTTTGTCGAAATAACCGTTTACCATTTCGTCGCTATTGTCGCGATGTGCATATACCGAAACCAGTCCTGATTGGCCTGGACGTAGGATATAGCGTGGAATAACAGTAGTAACGTTAAATACACCATTCACAACACGTCCATTAACTTGAGTGAGAAGTTTGCGCGGGAAGTATACGTCGCGGTTATTCTCGGTGAGCTCTTTCTTAAGGTAGTCGTAGATAAAAAGTGTAGCATCACCATTGAAACTAGTGTTGACCGTTGTGCTATTGGGATTGTATACTTTAGCTTCGATGGTTATTTTTTGTAGCGCTCCCGATGCGATGCTGGCATCACCTACAGTCTTGTTGTTGATTTTCGTGATTTTAAATAGCTGCTTAGGATAGTTGACTTTCATTGCAGGGTCACCCAGCAGGGAGAACATCATCTTGTTGTAAGAAGTAGTCCGGCCAAACGACTGCTTGGCAAGCATATAGGCCTCGCCTAAAGTTGACATGTAGCCTTTGGTATTGTAGCAGAATAGGGCACGCACAAACGCCTGATTTAGCGCATCGTTACCGTTGGCATAGGCCGAGCGTGTTGCTGCCAACACAGCTATAGCGCCTCCGTTGGGGTTGTGGAAGAAAGACTCGATGAGTCCTCGCTGACTGCCGTCAAATCGTGCTACATCGCAACAAGCAGTAGTGACGATGGGTAGATGTTGATTAGTTATGTTGAGCGACTCATAGTTGGTCCATAACATATCGGTTTTTGATAAATTGTTAGGATTGGCGTGTCCGACGTAGGTCATAAAATATTGACCGCTCTCGAGAAGCGCTTTCATGCTTTTGCGAGCATCGAGGGCATATCCGGTTACAGGATCTTTGGGGAATTGAGTGATAAAGACTTTGTTCTTCATCAAGCCTGTTCCTAGTTCATCGGTAATGATATTGCTAATTCCCTCGGCTTGAACAGCATGTAGGTTGTGCTCTTTGGCATAGTAGTCGGCGATATAAAGTGCATTGTTTCGCCATGGCCCGTAGTTAGGGTTGTTGACGTAGTTCAGGAGTTTATCGACATCGCTTTTCGCCTCTTGGAGCGATGCGCAAGGGATGCGCCCCACGCCAAGTAAAAGAAACTCGGCTGCTGGGTTTTTGCCAGAGTTGTCTTCGAGCATACCAAAGAAGTCGTCGCTCACGTAACTGTTGTTCTCATCGTTGCTTGTTGGAGACTCATAGGTGAGAATAGTGCAGTCTCGCTTACCTCTAATCTGCCTATTATCTTGAGTTCCAGCACCAAACATAAGTAGATTTCTAAACTTATTTGGGTCTCGGTCGTAGAACATTTTACACATTAGCCTGATAGCCATGGCATCGGGGGTGCCGCTCGAGAACTCGTTGAATATTTTTTGTTGGTCAAGCACGTGTACGGTCATGTTGTCGTTGTCTCGGTGCATTTGTGCAATGCGTTCGGCCTGGGGGATGAGTTCATCGCAAGTGACAATTATCATGTCGGGAGTTGGCAGGCCGTGAATGTCCTGATTGTCGACAACCTCAAATCCTGCAATGCTCTTGAGTTGCTCCGATGGATCGAACGCTATGAACTGCGCATATTCAGTGGTGTAGAGAGGCGTGAAGCCTGTCACGTCATCCTTTTGCGAGAGAGTGTAGTTGACTGGGGTTTTGGCTTTGGTCACGTTCCACACTTGGGCTGAGGGCCTGAGATTCTCAAATGCAATGATGTCGGCCGATGACACATTGTCAAAAAACATGCGACGCTGTGCGAAAGGAGCATTAGTCAAAGTGTTATGGTGATAATAGGTGAGCATGTAGTAGTCAAACCTTGACCAGGCGGCCTTACCGGTAGAAGTGATGCTCAAATTCAAAGTGCCGTTATCGGGCATTATGCCATTTTGTGGCTTGAAGATTGCCGATGGAGCAGAACTATTATAATAAACATATTCAGAACTACTACTATAAATATTGCGGTTACCAATGGTGAAGTCTGCATCCTCTCCATTAACTTGTGCCCAGATTGTTGAGACGCTGTCATTCTTGGTAGCAACGCATGGGTTGACAACAACTGCCGAGTCGGGGCAAATGTTTGACAACGAGTAGGGCAGGGTAATGGTGTTGTTGGGCATTTCTTCTCCCAGCATATCTTTTCCCGACTGAGAGACCGAGATGAGGTCGTGCTCATAATACTCGTAGTTGAGACTAGTGTTCCTGAGGTTGTTTCCAGTTATATAATAGGTGGTTGTGGTTACTTCCTTAAGTTGAGTTTCATCGTCGCTTGTGATAAAGTAGTACCCCATCGTTGAGTAGGGGTTGAAGGTTCGAGTGAAACGTGGAGTAGTAGAAGTGTCAATAAGAGAGAATTCCACTGGTCCACATGCATAGAAGCACAGCTTGTTGTCAAAATGCTTGCAAGGAACTTGCTCAAGATCGTCAAATTGCGAGCCGTTGAGCGTTTCATTAATAGGGTATCCTCCGAATCCGTAGATTCTCACTGAGAGAGGATCGTTGAATCCCATGCTTTTGAGTTCAGTGTAGGTTAATTGGTAAATGCCATCGTCGGGTATGGCAATTTTCACCCATCTCCCTTTTCCAAGCCTTGAAGATGATGCATATTGAGATGCTGACAAAGCGTTTGCCGTTGTGGGGCAAACTGTCAGCAGTAAGAAACAAAAGACATTGAATAAAAGTTTTTTATTCATTATTAAGCGCTTAATTAAGTGTGTTTTTACTACTAGTATAATATGTTATTATAAAAAACGTGAAAAAGAGGTTATTTATTGTTTAATAAAAGATAATTATTTAGTTGAAAAAACAAGAGACTCGGAGCAAGCGCTCCGAATCTCATTGTTTAAAAGTCTATTTCCTGATAAAAGATCAGTCGTTGTTGCTCTTATAGGGATCAATGATGATGAGGCGACCAATGCTTGTGCCACCATAAGAATTGCTTCCCTTATAGGTGCCGTAGAACTTATAGACGCCAGCTGGCAGTCGGTTGCCATTGTTGTCTTTGAGGTTCCAGGTGTAGGGGAAGTTGGTGGTAGTAGTGTTCCACACGAGGTTACCCACATTGTCTAGCACCTTAATGGTGATTTGCGGCATGGTGGAGATAGATGTGGTGACGTCGAAGGTTGCCTCGGTCACAGCAGGTTCTTCCTCAACATTAAGTTCGAGTTGTGAGTCATTGCCTACGAGGAACGAGATGGTCTCGGTGGCCTTGTTGCCTGCCGCGTCATAAACATTGTACTGCAACGTGTGTCGACCTTCCTGCAGCTTCATTGGGAACTCAATGGCGAGAGCCTTGCCCTCGTCGCTCATGGCCGAGTAGTTCTGGACGTAGGGGTAAGTAGACTTGCCACCATCGAGCAAGAGGCTCATAGTGTTGCCCACAGCCATCGCCTGGTTGTTAAACGAGTAGTCGTCGGTAGCGCGGATGAAAAGGGTGCTTCCCGAAGGAATTAGAGCACCGTTGGTGAAGCTTTGCTCGTCGTTGAAGTACATTGCATCAATTGATGGTGATGTGTTGTCGTGAACTGTGAGCGGGTTGTTCTCATTATAGGAGTTAAGCCTAAGCATATTAAACGAACCATTTACCATCTCCTCGCTGTCGTCTTGGTGAGCAAAAACCTTAACCATGCCATCGTTTCCTGTTGAGAGGATATAGCGTGGAATAATAGCTTTGGCAGTGAATACTCCGTTAACAACACGTCCATTGACTCTTGTGAGCAGGTTCTGCGGGAAGAAGATGTCGCGAGTGATGTCGATGCGGTTCACGCGCTTAGTGACGGTTTTCTCTTTCTTTTTGTAGTCATAGATTGAGAGAGTGGCATCGCCGTTGAAATTAGTGTTGATGCTTGTGCCGTCGGGGTTGTAGACTTTGGCCTCAACGGTTATTTCTTGCATGGGACCTGAAGGAATTGTAGAGTCACCTACAGTAGTGCCGTTGATGCTTGTAATCTTGAACAAGGGTTTAGGATAGTTAACCTTCATTGCTGGGTCGCCGAGGAGGAAGAATGCCATCTTGTTGTAGTTGGTGGTTTTGCCAAACGATGTTTTACAAAGCATATAGGCTTCGCCCACGGTGGGCATGTAGCCCTTGGTGTTGTAGCAGAACATAGCTCTCACGAACGCTTGGTTTAGCGCATCGTTGTCGTTGGCATAAACTGCACGTCCAGAAGTGACTATAGCGATAGCACCACCGCCTGGCTTGTGGAACATAATTTCAACTAGTCCTCGTTGGTTGCTGTCGAATCGTGCCACGTCGCAGCATGCAGTGGTGAGAATGGGCAAGTGGGGATGCTCTACTGTATTAGCCTCATTGGCAGTCCACAGGTGAGCAACTTTAGTGAGGTGGGTAGGATCTCCGTGTCCCACATAGGTCATAAAATACTGTCCATCTTTAAGTTTGGAGATGAGCTCTTTGCGTGCATCGAAAGCATATCCAGAGACAGGGTCATTTGGAAATTGACTAACATAAACTTTATTATTCATCAAACCTGTCGATAGCTCATCAACCAATACTTCACTGATTCCCTCGGCTTGAAAAGAGTGTAGGTCATCATCGTAGTCATCGGCTGTGAGGAGCATGTCGTTTCGCCATGCCCCATAGTCGGGATTGTTGACGTAGTCGAGCAATTTGTCGACATCGCTTTGAGCCTCCTTCTGTGAAGCACAAGGAATACGTCCCACAGCGAGCCTTAGATAATCGCTTGCTGGCTCAGAACCTGAGTTGTCGTCAAGTAGGCCGAAGAAGTCATCGCACACATAGCTGTACTCCTCGTCATTGCTGATTGTTGCCTCATAAACGAGAGTGTTGCAGTCGCGCTTTGAGAGAATTTGCCTGTTATCGTAGTTGCCACCACCAAACATGAGTAGATTCTTGAATTTCAATTTGTTTCGGTCGTAGAACATTTTACACATCATCCTGATAGCCATGGCGTCGGGTGTACCACTAGAGAATTCATTAAAGATTTTTTGCTGGTCGAGCACATGGACGGTCATGTTGTCATTGTCGCGATGCATTTGTGCAATGCGCTCAGCCTGGGGGATAAGTTCCTCGCATGTAACAATCACCATGTCGGGGGTGGTCAGGCCGTGGATGTCCTGATTCTCAATCTCCTCAAAGCTGTCGATTGACATCAACTGCTTAGTGGGGTCGAAAGCGATGTAGTTCTGTGCATTCACTTTCTTGTAGGGAGAGAATCCATAACCATTGCTGGTGTTAGAGAGGATGCATGAAGTTGGGCTATGGGGGTTATCTATACACCATAACTGAGTGTTGGCGTCGGCTCCGTCGATAGCGATAAAGTGCTTCAAATCGAGCTTGTTGATGCCCATTCGCAGCTGTCCGTTAACAGCGTTGTTGAGGTTATTCTCGTGATAATAGGTGAGAATCACATAGTCGAGCCATGCGCTGTTCACATTGCCGTCGCTGCTAGTGATATTGACGTTCACAACTCCATCGCTAAGCATGGGAGCACTCCCGCTAGGCACAAAAGCCTTGTAGGGCGATGCTTGGTTGTAGGACACGAAAGAGTTGGCTGGGGCATAAATCTTTGAGCTAACCAGAGTGTAATTAACGTCATTCCCGTTGATTTTGCCAACGATATAAGACGCTGCAGTCACTTTTGCGCCAGCGCTTATATTAACAACAACAGTCGAGTCGAGGCATACCGATGGAAGTGAGTAAGGAATATCAATTCCATTTCCCATAATTGCCTCGCCTAGCATGCTCTTGCCTGTCTCTCCTGGCGAGATAAGGTCAACCTCGTGATGCCAGTAGTCAAGACTCTGTGCCCTTACCACAGGATTGTTGTCGTCATTACTAGTTACACTGACAGGCTCGAGTTGAGTTGTGCCCTCTTCTTGAGTGAGGAAGTAGTAACCCTTAGTAGAATAGCTATTGAACTCCCTGGTGTAGTGGGGCGTTCCGGTGGGGGTTGACATTGTGTACTTCGTCACTCCGCATCCGTAAAAGCAGATTTTGTTGTCGAAGATCTTGAATGGCACAAGCTTCAGATCGTCGGTCTGTGAGCCATCGAGTACTTCGCTGATGGGATATCCGCCTTCACCATAAATTCTTACGGCTTGAGGATTAGAGAATCCCATTTGGGCTAGTTCGTCGAAAGTGAGCTGGTAAATGCCATTCTCATTGATGGCAATTTTAACCCACTTGCCATTAGCCAGCTTCGAAGTGTTGGTATAATTAGACGAAGAGTACGCCTGGGCACTAAACGTTGTTGCCACGGCGATGGCCAAAAGGCCTAAAATGTTGAATAAAAACTTCTTATGCATAGTAGTTTAAAGATATGTTATCTATGTTAGTAGTGTGCGATTCAGTTAGCTATTTCACCCTAATGGTCAACCGGGGCATGCCGCTACATGATGCATTGAGCGTGTCACCCATTTTTAGGTTGATGCCGTTGTCACTCAGTTCAACAAGCAAAATGTCGCCCATTTTTAGGGTGAAGTATTTGCTCAGTTGCGAGATGAGCGTGCTGTAGTCTATTCCCGCTGTGTCGAGGCTGCCGTTGCTTGCTGGGGTGCCATTGTGCTCAATGGCTACTGTTGTGCCATTGATGCCCTTGTTGGCGTCGAAAGCATCGAAGTCGCCAAGTAGTAGCGCCCCGTCAAAGCCATGGGCTAGAGCCGATTGCTGTTCGCATTGCTGAGGCGTGTCGATGCCACTTGCCGTGACTTTGATTGCTGGTGCTACTGCCATACAGTAGCGGTGAGCAAATCTGGGCGCAATGTGCTTTCCCAGCCTGTCGATGTGTATCGCCAGAGCTGGCGTTGCGGTAAATGTTGTAGCAAAATGTGGCAAGAAGAAAGGCTTGTTGGTCTTTATCACTGCCGAGTCGGGCATGAGGTAGACCTGCTGTGGCAGCTCTCTGCCATCTCCATTTCTTATGCCTATAATCTTCACTTGCGGAGAATGTTATTATTGGCGCTCGCCTCCATGCGGTTGTACATGATGGCCAAGTCGGAATAAATCGATGTGTTTTGAAGCACCACGTTGCGTGGCACCTTGATGCGGTAGGGCGTGAAGTTCCAAATCGCCTTGATGTTGCTCTCGATGAGTGTGTTTGCAACTTCTTGTGCGTTTTGGCTAGGTACAGCAATCACCGCTATAGCCACTCCCGAACTTCGTTGCCTGGCTGGTAGCTCGGCGAAGTCGTAGATGGGAATGTCGCCCACGTTCTTGCCCACGATATCGGGGTTGATGTCGAAAGCTGCCACGATGTTTAGGCCATACTGCATCAAACCCAGGTCGCGCATGAGCGCACTACCCAGTGAGCCAGCCCCAATAAGAAACGCGTTGTGACGGTGCTTGAATCCCAGGAACTCATTGAGCGCCTTGGTGAGTGGGTGCACCTCATATCCTATGCGCGTCTTTCCCTTGATGTTGAGGAAGGACAGGTCCTTGGCAATTTGCGATGCATCTACGTTAAGACGTTTGGCAATTTGTGTGGATGAGACATACTCTTCGTGCTTGCTGTCGAGCATCTTCACATAGGCCAAGTACCATGGCAGCCGCCTGAGGGTAGGCTCGGGCAGCATGTCGCGTGTGATATGTCGTGCGTTGTCGTTCATCGTACAATGATAGGCATGAAATCATCGTAGTGCCAATCCAAACTGCAAAAGTAGTAAAAATAATTAATTTATATTGTAATAATCAGAGTAAAACTTGTTAAATCATCCTTAATCCATGAGTGCTGTCCAGCCTTTGAATCACACTATCACATTGCGGTGATGGCGAGTTTCTTGGTCTTGGTGCTCTCTTGGTGGCCATCGGTCGAGATAGTTGCTCGGTAGAGGTATATGCCTCGAGCTAGGCGGCTACCGCTATAGTCGCTCAGGTCCCAAGTGATGGGGAACGACGAGAACATAGAGCTGCGTCCGCTTTGTGTGGTGCTCCACATGCGCTGGCCCATGAGATTGAACACCTCGATAGTCACCGTCACAGTTGCCTCGGGGCGGTTGTGTGTGACAATAAAGGTTGTTGTGGTTGAGGCAGGATTGGGGAACGCCTTAATCTCGTCGATTTCGGGCTTTAGCCCACTCATGACGTTGAAGCTGATGGTCTTCTCGCTGGAGTTGTTGAATACGTCCCACACCTTGAGTTTAAGCGTGTGGTGTCCGTTGCTCAGGTCGCTTAGTGCGTAGCTGATGTTGCCTGCCGAGCCCTTCTCGGCCTCGATGGCCGTGTAGTAGCTGCTCACATCACTGTAGGTGACATTGCCGTCTAGGGTGAGCGTCATGTTGTGTCCGATGCCGGCATTGGAGAAGTTAATTCCGCTCTCGTCGCTCACGGTGGCGAGCAGCAATGGCGACTCGTTGACGTTGTCGCCGTCATTGAAGTTGTTGCTGTTGAGCCCCATATAGCTGATGTCGGGACCTATGGTGTCGGCCACCACGCTCTCGTCATAGCCGTAGATGTAGAAGTCGTCGCACGAGCCGGTTGCCTCAAGCTTCTTATCGGGGTCGTAGGCATAGAGGCTCACGAGCGATGGCCTGTAGTTGTCGTAGCTCACTGTGACCTCGCTGGGGATGGTGATGTTGAATGTGAATTCGCCGTTTTCCACTCTGGTGACATTAAGCGAGAGCTTGTTCTGTCGCTCCTCGTAGGTGAGCGTGCTGTCGCGCTGCTCGGTCTCGCCTGTGGCTGGGTTACGCCAGTTGTAGCTGTAGGAGAAGGATACCGACTTCTCGCAGTCGAAGAGTGTGCTCTCAATCAAGCCGTTGAAGGTCGACTGCTTCTCGCCGGCAAGATTCTCGATGTGGCCAGCCACGGCGATGGTCTGCCTTGCCTCAAATACTGGCATGTCGTCCTCGTTCACTGCTTTGCCGTTGATTTGGTCGATTACCGCGTTGAGCTGTGGCATTGCTGGCCTCATTGCTGGGTCGCCGTAAAGGTGGTAGCGCAGCGAGTTGTTCTGTCCGCGTGTGGTGTTGTTCTTAGCATAGGTGAGCATGTCGCCCAGGCGCATGATGAGTCCGTTATTGTCGCGGGCATACATCTTCTGCGCTGCGGTGATGTTGAGGTAGCGGTTGTCGTCCATATACACCAGTCGTGGTGGGCACAGCATTGCCACGCAGCCGCCGTTGGGGTTGAAGAAGGCGTTCTCGCCTCCCGAAGGGTTGGTGCCGTCGTGTCGCGAGAATTCGCAGGTGGCGGCAAAGAGAATGGGCTGGTGGCTGTAGAAGAGGTTGTTCTCCACGTCGCTTGTCACGAGCAGTCCGTCGCCTGTCCATCCCGAGGGGCCTCCGTGTCCCGAGTAGTTCCACCACAATGCCCCCTCGGTGAGTGTCTTGTACATCTTCTTGCGTGCCTCGGGGAACTTATTGCCCGAACCGTCGCTTCTGGCCTCATAATCATCGAGGAACACGCGTGTGAAGTTGGTGTTCTCGCCCCCGTTGGCGGCTACGGTTTGCACCACAGCTTCGCCATGTCGCCAGTGGCTTCCCGAGTCCTCGTTGTCGGCGACGTTGAGCATAGTGTTCTTCCAGTTGCCGTAGTCGGCTTGGGTCACATACTTTATGATTTTGTTCACGGCGATACTGGCATCGGTTGCGCTGCGTGCTGGTATTCGTCCCACGGCGATGTCCATCTTGTTGCTGGTGCCCATGATGGACTTGTCTTGCAGGTAGCCGTAGAAGTCGTCGCTAGTGTAAGAGCTCATTTCGTCCTCACTGGCCTTACTCTCCCACACGAGGAGCATGGGATAGCGCAGTGCTCGCCCTGCGGTGCTGATGCGTCGGTTATCGCAGTAGCCGTTGCCCAGCAGCAGCAGGTAGCCCAGATGGTGTCCTTGCTCGTCGGTTCCGCGGTCATAGAAATACTTGCACAGCATGCGGTAGGCGGCAGCGTCGGGGGTGCCGCTCGAGAACTCGTTGAACACCTTGTTGTGGTCGAGCACCATCACTCGCATCGAGTCGACGCTCTCGTGAAGCGCTGCCAGCTGATTGGCTTGTGGCAGGAACTCGGCTGGTGCCAGGATGATCATGTCGGGTATTGGTGCTCCGTGTATGCTCTGATTGTCGACGTTGCCTACTAGTGTGGGTGATGGGAAGGTGGCGTTGTCGTTGAAGGCGATGAACTCGTGGGTCTTGATTCTCGACACACTGAACCTCGTTGTCGAAGCACCGGCTTCGAGTGTGTATTCCACGGGGAAGCTCTTATCGGTAACTTCCCACAGATGGGTGTTGGGAGTGAGGCCGCTCAGCTCATATTGCGTGTCGTCGGTGTTTCTCAAAGCAAAGGCGAGGCTGTTCTTGCCGCTCAGGTCGAGGGGTCGCTTGTAGCCCACGGCTATGAAGTCGAGGCGAGCCATGTTCACTGTTCCGGCAGGGCTGTAGGTCACGGTGTAGGTGAGTTCCTTGGTGCCGCTCATTGTGAACTGCTTGGTTGCCTCGGCAAGATTGTAGTGGTAGTGGGCTGGGTCACTGCTGTTCACTGCCTCTATGCTGTGGCTTCCTGCCAAGTTGTTACCGTTCCACTTGAAGGTGACGCTGCTATTGCTGCCTATTGTCTTGGCTGCAAAGCGGGTGTAGGCGCTCACTGTCGAGCCGTCGACAAGGTCGTCGAGGGTGAACTTGAAGGCTTGTGAATTAGTAGTGGTGAAGTCCTCACCCAGTAGGGTGCGTCCTGTCTCCCCGGGGTTGATGAGCTCTTCTTCGTGTAAGCGCCGCTCCACGAAGGTGGTCACGAGTTGTCCCGTTGCGGTGCTTGTCATTGTTGTGGGGGCAACGTCGCTCTGGCTGGCGTCGCTGGTCACGAAGTAGTAGCCCTGTGTAGCATATGGGTGCTGGATGGGCAACCACACGTTGTTGCTGCTCGACCACGACCACGTGAGGGGGCCCTGGCCGTAGAAGAGGATGCGGTCACCGCTACGTATGGTGGGCACCTGTGGCAGATCGTCGTGGAAGAAGGTGCTATTGAGAGTCTCGTTCAGCGGGGCGCCGCCATAGCCGTAAATGCGCACGTGGCTCAGGTCGCCCAGACCCCACTTGCTGGCGTCGCTTGCCGTGATTTGGTATATGCCGCTCTCGCTCACCGCCACTTTCACCCACTTGCCACTGGCGAGGGCCGACGCGTCGCTGCTGGGGGTGCTCTCTTGTGCCCAGGCGCTCACCGCCCATGCTGCCAGTGCCAGCGTGATGGCGCGGGCGGCGCGTGTGATTCTATTGTGATGGATCAGTGTCATTAGTCAAAAAAAGTAGTAGGTCAGTTACATCAAGGGGTGTGTGCGCTCGATATTACGCGCACGGGCATAGTTTTCCCCTTAATAAAGATAACGCACCGACGGCTTATTTATTGTACGAACGGTGTGTGCGGCGAATTAGTGCGAATGAAAACGGGGGTAATTTTTGGTAATTTTTTTGCCGTACAAGAAAATATTGCTACCTTTGCGCAATAAGAACTAAAAACGTTAGAAAATAAGTAATAAGTAGAAGTAATAAGTAAAACTAAAAATTCATAATTTTGGATCCTGACCCTTTATCTTGCTTATTTACAATTGCAGCGCAGCTGCTGCAGGCAGTGTCGTCGCCCAAGGCGATAGAGTTCAATGCCCCTACGTTGGGCAGCTGGATAGCCATCGCCACAGCACTGGCAGGGCTGGCGTTCTCGGCGTTTAACTCAGGCTCGGAGATAGCCTATTTCTCACTCACCAAGAAGGACATCGACAGCATCGATGACGAGGGCAAGCGTTCGCGCGTGGAGCATTTGCTCTCGCAGCCCGAGCGACTGCTAGCAACCATCCTCACAGGCAACAACTTGGTTAACATCATGATAGTGATTGTGCTCAACTATGCCATGAACCAGATGTTTACCTTCAACAGCACCGTCGCCAACTTTGTGGTGCAGACCGTAATCCTCACGTTCCTGATTCTACTTTTTGGTGAGGTTATTCCTAAGCTCTATGCCACTAACAACAACGTGCGTTTCGCCACTGCCGCCGCACCCGGGCTGATGGTGACGTCGGTGCTTTTTGCTCCCATTGCCCGCCTCATGGTCAAGAGTATGGGCTTTGTGCGCAAGGCAGTGGGCACACATGCCGACGAGATATCGGCCGAGGACCTGACCAACGCGCTGCAGATGAGCGACGTGAAGAGCGCCGACGAAAAAGACTGGCTCGAGGGAATTCTCACCTTTGGCGACAAGACGGTGAGCGAGATCATGACACCGCGCATCGACATTGTGGATATCGACATCGAGGAGACTTTTGCCGGCGTGCTGCGCTGCATCGTGGAGAACGGTTACTCGCGCATTCCCGTCTATGAAGACAACCCCGACAACATAAAGGGCATCCTCTATTCGAAGGATATAGTCCCCTATGTGAACAAGAGTGGCGACGACTTCGAGTGGCAGAAGCTCCTGCGCCCGGTTTACTTCGTGCCCGAGTCGCGCATGATTGACGACCTGCTCGAGGACTTCCGCAAGAAGAAGATACACCTGGCGGTTGTGGTCGATGAGTTTGGCTGCACTCAGGGCCTTGCCACGATGGAAGATGTGCTAGAGGAGATAGTGGGCGACATCGACGATGAGTATGACACCGAGGAAAAGTTCTACACCAAGGAGGACAAGGATACCTACATTTTCGACGCCAAGACGTCGATAACCGATTTCCTCGATGTGACCGAGATTGACGAGCGGTATTTTTCAAAATATACCGATGAGGCCGAGAGCATAGCTGGCCTGCTACTCAACATCAAGGGCGACTTCCTGAATGAGAAGGAGAAAATCACCTGCGGTCCTTGCGAATTCACCGTGCTGAAGGTGAAAAAATACCGCATTGCTAAGGTAAAAGTGCATGTTGAGAATGCATGATGCTGAGTTGTTAGTTTTGTTACTTTTTTCTTTTTTTGAAAATACAGATAATTAAAAAACATAAATCATGAGAATTTTTATTTCTAAGAAACGTGCCTTGGGGCTGTTGGCCGTGGCACTGATGATGGGGTGGGGCGCGCAGTCTCACGCGTGTACCAACCTGATTGCCGGCAAAAAAGCCACCGTCGACGGCTCGACAATGATAACCTATGCCGCCGACTCGCACACCCTGTTCGGCTTCCTTGACTACTATCCCGCTGCCGACCACAAAGCTGGCGACATGCGCAAAGTCTATGATTGGGACACTGGCAAATATCTTAGCGAGATTCCCGAGGTGGCGCACACCTACAAGGTGGTGGGAAACATTAACGAGCACCAGGTGACCATCGCTGAGTCGACATGGGGCGGACGCCATGAGTGTGAAGACACTACTGGCAAGGTGGACTATGGAAGCCTCATCTACATTGGCTTGCAGCGCGCCAAGACGGCACGCGAGGCAATCAAGGTAATGACCGACCTAGTGGCACAGTGGGGCTACTGCAGCGAGGGCGAGTCGTTCTCGATTGGTGACCCCAACGAGGTTTGGGTTCTTGAGATGATAGGCAAGGGCGGTAAGGAAAAAGGTGCCGTGTGGGTAGCCATCCGCATCCCTGACGACTGCATCTCGGCTCACGCCAATCAGGCGCGCATCCACAAGATTCCGTTCAAGGACAAAGAGAACTGTATGTACAGTAAGGACGTGGTGTCGTTTGCTCGCAAGATGGGCTGGTTCAACGGCAAGGACGAGGACTTCGACTTCTCGCTCACTTATTGCCCACCCGACTATGGCACGCTGCGCGGATGTGACGCCCGCGCGTGGTCGTTCTTCAACAAGTATGCCGCTGGCATGGACCGTTACCTGCCCTATCTCGAGGGCAAGAAGGGTGCCGAGATTATGCCCCTATACGTGAAGCCCGACCGCCTGCTAAGCGTGCGCAACATGCAGGACATGATGCGCGACCACTTCGAGGGCACCCCTTACGACATGACTCAAGACCCAGGCGCCAAGAACTACTTCGGTGTTCCCTACCGCTACCGCCCTATGGAGTTTGTTGTAGACAGCGTGACCTATTGTCACGAGCGCGCCATAGCAACTCAGCAGACGGGCTTTGTGTTCTGCACGCAGATGCGCTCATGGCTTCCCGACCCTGTGGGCGGCATCATCTGGTTTGGCGTTGACGATGCCAACACTGCCGTGTTTGTGCCTATGTACTGCTGCATCAACGAGGTGCCCGAAAGCTACCGTGAGGGCAAGGGCGACCTCTATACCTTCGACTTTGACGCTGCATTCTGGGTAAACAACCTGATTGCCAACCAGTGCTACCACCGCTACTCACAGATGATTCCAGACGTGCGTCGCGTGCAGCAGGGTATCGAAGACGCCTTCCAGGCACAGCAGCCACAGGTCGAGGCCAAGGCATTAGCTATCTACAAGAACAATCCTGCCGATGCAGTGGAATTCCTTACCAACTACAGCGTGAACAGCGCTCAGGCGACTACACGCAAATATCAGGACCTTGCCAAGTATCTCTTTGTGAAATTCCTTGACGGAAACATCAAGAAGGAGAAAGACGGCAAGTTTGAGCGCAATCCTTATGGCAATCCCGTGTCGCCCAAGTATGGAGGTTACACTCAGGACTACTTCGAGACAATAGTCAAGGGTAGTGGCGACTACCTACGCGTTAAGGAAATAGAGAAATAAAAATCTTTTATCACCTATAATCACGATGGGTGGCAATGCATGGCTTGCACTGTCACCCATCATTGAATAAAGATGCCGAGACGAATTAAAGATTATCGTGATAGTTACCGCAAGTGGAAGCAGCATCCAGTGGATTATAGCTACACGGGAGAGAAATACCGCTGCAGCTGCTGTGGCGAGGAGCACGAGGGCAACTACTGCCCGCTGTGCGGCCAGAAGGCTACCATGGGCCCTGTCACCTGGAAGAGCATTTGGGAAGGAGTGATGGAGTTGTGGGGATTGCACTCGCGATCGTTGCCCTACACTGCCTGGCAGCTGCTATTCCGCCCAGGGCACTTGATGCGTGACTATGTCACCGGCAAGCGACAGGTCAGCTTTCCGCCAGTCAAGATGCTTGTGCTGCTAGGAGTTGTTATCTACTTGCTGGGACATTGGTTTTTCCCTAAAGAGTATAGCCATGAGATGAGTGAGATAACATCCACCGGCACCCTCTATTTTATGGATTATGCTTGGAACTGGCTCAAAGGGCACGAAGAGTGGTTTACATTGTTTGTCTTCTCGGCTTTGATCTTGCCCACGTGGTTTTTGTTCCGTCATGCTCCGCTGCTAAAGCGCCACACGTTGCCTCAAGGCTTTTTTATTCAAGTGTTTGTCGCCAATCAGTCGATGGTTCTTGAACTGGCAATGCTGTTGCTGGCTTTAGTACTGTTTTTTGTGCCCTATGGTTATTTTAAATATTTGATAATTGCGCTGTTATTGATTTATCTATTCATCGACTACAAGCAGCTATTTGGCTACAGCTCATGGGGTACGATATGGCGATTTTTGGCAATTCTGGTCATTCTTTCCTTAATTACAGCCGATGTTGGCGGTGTGATAAGTATTGTTACTGGGAAAAATGATTATTCATCATCAGGTGAAATAATGGGTACAATATTCTCGATGATTTTTATGTTGTGGATTACCTATCTTGTTATATACTTTACCGACGTGATAAACCGCAAGGCATGGCTCGAGCGAGGCAAGTGGGCAGTGATGAAGTGGCAAACAATAATCACATTATTCATGGTACTTAGCCTTGTGGTGGCAATAGCTATTACATCAATAGTAAAATAACATTATAGATAAGTCGAAAATAAGGCCGTTCCCCGTGTGTGAGGAACGGCCCTTTTTGTGTGATGAAGTTAGATTACTTGTTGGGAACACCCAGCAGGATGTTGTAGACGAAGGTCACGTCGCCTGCGGTGATCTCACCGTCCTGATTCTGGTCGCCGTTCACCATGTATTCGGTGTCGCCAGAGAGCAGGAAATTATAAAGCACGGTGATGTCTACCGAGGTTACCTCGCCGTCACCGTTCACGTCGCCTGCAACTGTCGTCGACGATTGCTCAAGAGTGGTAACTTCAATCAGGTTAGACCAGTTGCTCTCCAGGGTGGGATAAATAGCTTTCACATCATAAATGTAGGTTGTGAGTGGCTGCAATCCGGTAACAGTGTACTGTGTGCCGGTGATGCCAGGGAACAGCATCTCGCCCTCGGCCTTAGCCTCGCCAGTAGTGATGTCGCCAGCATAAATCTCGATGCTAGTGATGATCACTCGCTTGCGGTTGGCAGTGGTGGCAAAGGTAACTTTCTGGCCTGCAGCTTCTGTACAATCGAGCACTTGAGTATACTCAGTCTCAGTGCTGTTTGGAATAGTCACTGTAGCAGTTGAGCTGCCGCAAGAGATGGTCATGTTGCAGTTTGTATCGTTGTTGTAGGTCTTAGCCTTGTAAACGATGCTCACCTTGCCGTTGCTGTTGGTAAGGTCGAGTGCAGGACTGGTGAGAGTGCCTGTTGCGCTACCAGAGCCAATGCGGATGCCACCAACGGCTGTATAGAGAGTTGCACCAGTCCAGCCGGCATTGTCCATGTAGTTGTTGAGCGAACCACTAATGTTGGCGTTACCATTGCTGGTGAAGTTGCTGAAGCCCTCGGTGAGGAGCAGCTCGGTGGTGATTTCAGGCTTAGGCATTACTCGCAAGGTATAGCTCTGAGCATTTTCGCAAGCTGTCCAGTGGGCGGTGAACTCGGTTGCACCCACCTCGGTGGCGTCGGTAGCCACTGGAGTGTCAATACCTTGGATAGGAGTCTTGAAACCAATCTCATATAGGCGAGAATAGTCATTGTAAATCTTAACTAGGTAAATCTTGCTTGGATCCAAGTCTATTGAAGTAATGACCTCAGGTGTGTTGGTCTGCTGGCTCTGCTTGTAGTCAACAGTCGAAGTTCCTGCAGTGATTGAACCGTCGGCATTCAATGTACACTCATAGATGTACATCTTTAATGGGTAACGATTGTCGGAATAATAAGAAGACTGAATGTTGTAGGAGAGTTGCTTAACCTGTGAGCAGTTGGTCACATAGAAGTTCTGGTAAGCCTCATTCCAGTTAGCATAATAGGCTGATCCAGTGAAGTATTTGTTGCTGCCTAAGAAGATGTCGGTAGCATTCCAAGATTCACTTTCACTCTTGTCTTCACCTTCACAGTTGAGCCAGTTTTGGTTGGCGTCGGCCTTGCGTGCACCATAGTTGGAAACGGTGAGCCAAGCGCAAGCATCGCTTGGATACTCGGTGTACCTATAGATGGAACTCATGCCGCTCACGGTAGCGCCAGCCTGACCAATTGTGTTATACTTGGCGATGTTTAAGTAAGGATCGGTTGCGTTGCCGCCTTCGGCAGCCGAAGCGGTGAGTTGAACAGTCTTAGTCTCGGCACCATTGCTGGTGAAGACTATCGAACCAGTGAAGTTGCCCTCGTTGGCCGAGTTGAACGAAACAGTAACAGGAACACCATTGACTGCGTTGGCAGCGGTGATGGTGGTTGGCGAAACGCTGAACACACCATTGTTGTCGTTCAAGGTAACTGTAATATTGTTGGTCAAGAACATTCCAGTAACGTTGATAGTCTTAGTCACTGTTGACGACAGGTTTGCTGCCATGCTAATAGAAGCAGGTTCAACTTTGATTGTTGGAACTCTGGGCTCGGCACTAGCGGTAACGTTTACTGTCACGTTGTCGGCACCTTCGCTGGCGAGAGTGATGACTGCGTTGGAATTGCCGGCTGCTGTTGGCTGGTAGGTTACAGTCACTTGCACTCCATTGGCAGCATTGGCTGCGGTGATGGTGGTGGGAGATACTGTAATGTTGCTTGCTCCTTGCTTGGTGATGGTTATGTTGTCCTCAAGGTTGTAACCGGTCACCGTGAATGTGTTGGTGTAGGTCTCGCCTACATAGCCCTCAAATGCGATGCTAGCAGGATCAACTGCGATGTTTGGACCAAGGGCACCTGCAGGTGGCCTAATGCCAATAATCATTGCCTCGCCATAGTTGAATACGTAGGAGCCCGACTGACCGGTTGCACCAGTGTTAGTGGTGAAGTTGTGCAGGGTGCAGTAGCCGTTGCTGTCGCCACTCCAGCCCCAGTTCACGTAGTACTGTCCGCTAGTGTTGCAGCCAAACACGTTGAAGGCATGGCCTGCAAGTTGATAGCTGCTATAGTCATAGGCAAGATATTCAATGGGATTGCCAGCATGCAGCTCGGCAAGCATCCACTCGTTCCACTGTGCGTCGGTATAGTGTTGAGAGCTATTTGAGTACCCCCAACCCGATTGAACAATTTCGGTGAGTGTGAGCAACTGAGCATCAGTGTAACCCATGTTGATAACACCCTGATAAATTTCGGGATCATTGGCACCACTGGCATCGGTACCGTACATGTAATCGGGAATCGACTGGCCCGCATAGCGCATCAGCCATGCCACGGCAGTTTTTTGTGCTGTGGTAGAACTGTAGTTTGTGGGACCGGTATACTCATCAATGATGTTGTCCCAGTCGGCGGCGCGCTCACCTAGAGCAGCAGCCGACACGCCACCGCTCGATGAACCATTGATGGCAGCTACAGCAGGGAATGTCTTAGGCCATTTCCACACGTAGTAGCACATGGCCAACGAAGTAGCAGGACAGCCGGTAAGAGTGCGGCTGCTGCCACTGGTGGGGCACTGGTTGTTGTAAGGAGAGCTCTGGTCCCAGTTGGCATTTGTCAGCGGAGCAACTGCTGTTGTTGCTTTGGGAGTGTAATTGTTAGGTACCAAAGTTCCTGCCTTGAGACCGTCAATCTGATACTTGTACTTGTTGAGCAACCACTGCATGGCGGGTGGGATGTTTCCTAAATCGATAGTTCCCTCTTCGCCATACATCAGAATCTCTGGTGCTAGGTCGTCACCAGATACAACGACATACGCTTTGTCGGCGTTGAAAATGTAGTAGTCAACTGCTTTTGGGTTTGCTACTGAAGCCTCGGCCTTAACAAGCTTAAGATTGCTTGCGGCTGTAGCTTGAAGCCGTCCATTAGCTACTTGCTTAGTCATGAAAGACTTCGCCGCACTTTGAGCTTTAGCCAAGTCAATATCGGCCGCTTGCATTTGTGTTGCCAAGCAAAGTATGAGTGCCAATGACAACACCTTTTTTAGTTGGTTGAAGATTTTCATTTAGAAGAAATTTAAATAGTATATAGTTGTTTTATAAATATCAGAGCATACGGTTTATGTCGTAGAAAAAACTGCCAAATTTATCAATAATTATTTAATTACACAAAAAGAATAGCACTTTTTCAATTAAAACCTTAAATATCACTATTAATGGAGAATGTGCATTAAAAAATAAGCGCCTCTCATCAATTGAGAAGCGCTTATTATATGATTTAAATGCTTGTTATAGCATTAATTATTATTACCAAGCAAGATGTTGTAGATAAACGTAATATCGCCCGCGGTAATCTCGCCGTCGCCGTTCACGTCGCTGGTAGCAACATATGTCTGGTCATTATTAAGCAAGTAGTTGTAGAGGCAGGTGATGTCACCAGCTGTAACCTGACCGTCGCCGTTCACGTCGCCAGGAACTCCTACAACTGGCTCATCGTCATCCTCAAGGAATGTGGCAGGTGTACCATAAATATAGGCAATCTTATTAGACCAATCACTTTCTAGACCACCATAGTATACCGCCTTAACATCATAATTATATAATGCATTGGTATAATTAAAGAGAGACATATCGATTTGCTCATTACCTTCCTCATTGATATATCTGCCGAAACGGAATTGTGTGCTATCGGCAGGAATATTGTGAACGAAGGTGGTGTCACCACTCCAAGCTGGCTGGATCCATTTTGGAGAATTAGTGTTTTGTGGCTGGCTGTAATCGCCCAAATAAACTTTATAATTAGTTAATACTACACGATGATCCTCTTCTTCCCCTCCATCATTTGGATTATAATAATAAGTGTTCTTGAAAGAGAAGAATGCCCATGTCTGTGAATAGTAGTTTGGAGAAGTTCTTTCAACTACAAAGGTGTATTCCTTCTCAGGTCCTGATATTTCAAATGTCTGAGTAGTGCCACCCATAGAAACTAACAACTCGCCACTTTCAACACCCTCGTAGGGTTTTGCTTTGAACTTAAGAGTGAAATGTTTCTGGAATGGACGAATGTAAACGCCATGTTCATTAGACATAGGAGAAGAAATATAACCATTGTTCTCAATCACGATGCCGCCATCATATCCATTCAGGCCAAAGCCTATCCATTCAGGGTTGTCGGTATAGTCGTCAAGCGATTGCCAGTCTTCAAGCTCCTGGCCGTTGGTGAAGTTGGGGAATGTCTCGCGGAAAACCAAACCTCTATACTCACAAGGATAAACACGCACTGAATAGCTCTTGGCACCTGGGCTTGGGTCCCAATGCATAGTAACAGTTTCTTGAGCAAGGTCGGTTACATCGTAAGCAACAGGAGCAACAACTTCTCCATCAAATTCACCTGGGGTCTTGAATGCTATCTCATAAAGATAAGAGTATTTGTTGGTAAGAACAACCTTATAAACCTTCTCGGGGTCGAGTTCGCTTGAAGTCGTTACTTCTGCGCCAATAGTTTGGTTTGTTAAGGTTTCGATTGGGGTAGTGCCGTCGGTGATTGAACCGTCGGCATTCTTAGTGCACTCGAAGATTTCCATCATGAAGTTGTAGTAAGAACTATTACTGCGATGGTAAGCATACTGCTTAACTTGGGTACAGAAAGTCACATAGAAAGTCTGAGTCTTAGCAGGCTGCTTGAATTTTGCTGAATAAGCAGTGTTGCTGCCAAAGTAGGCGCTTGGTCCTTGGAATACGTCGGTAGCAGTCCATGGGCCAGTGTACTGAGTTGTGTTGTCAGCGTCAGTAATCTCGTTGGTAAACCAGTTTTGGGTCTCATCGGTCATCATCACACCATAGTTTGACAGTGTGAGCCAGTAACCTGCTCCAGCCTGGGTGTACTTGTAAATTGTTTCCATGCCATCGACTGTGGCACCAGCCTCGTTGATGGTGTAATGCTTAGCTACGTTAAAATAAGCGTCGCTAGCTGTGCCAGCTGCCAGCAGTTGCAGTGCAAAAACTGTAGCAGTCAGTAAAGTAAAAATCTTTTTCATGTAAATTAATATTTGGTTATTATTAATAGTTGTTTTATAATCAGCCCACAAATTTAAGAATTATTATTCAAATTTACAACATTATGGAGCAAAAAACAAAAAAAGTCGCTACCAAATGTGGTAGCGATCCTTTAGTTTGTTAATTATTTATGCAAAACTTGTAATCAATTATTTGGACCCAAGCAAGATATTATAAATGAATGTGATATCGCCCGCAGTGATCTCGCCATCGCCATTCACGTCGCCTGTAGCAACATATGTCTGGTCATTATTAAGCAAGTAGTTGTAGATGCAGGTGATGTCACCAGCTGTAACCTGACCGTCGCCGTTCACATCGCCAGGAGTGTTGACAACAACCTGTTCCCACTTGGCATAGAGCGTCATGTCGCCAGTCACGATGTTGTCGAAATTCCACTGGTTGGTGCATGCAGCATTGGTGAACCAGCCTTGGAAGTTGTAACCATCGGCCGTTGGTGCGGTAGGCTCAGTGGCTTTGTCCTGGTTGCTCCATTCGATATTCTGTGGATCAGGGGCCGTGCCATGACCGTTGGAGTTGAAGGTTACTGTGCAGTGCCAGTGCTCCTTAGTTGTGCTAGGTTTCCAGTTTGTCCCTCTCAACACATTGCCCCATTGCTCTTGTGTGCCATTGAAGTAAATGTCGGTCAATAAAGGGCAATTATAGAAAGCATAGTTATTTATTCTTTCCACTGATGGAGGAAGATACACTGTTTGGAGATTATCGCAGTCGCGGAAAGAACTACTAGATATATATCTTGTACCTGATTGTATGTCAACTAATTGAAGATCATCAACATTTCTGAATACTCCTCCACCTATGGTGTCGACATGGTTAATAGTGAGCTTGTTAATAGGCATTTCAACAATATTGGAATACCAATTGTGCACCCTTATAATCTGCTTTTCGGGGTGGTCGTACCAAACGGGTGAAGCACAGTTTATTTTCAGATGATTTTCCTTCAGTGTCCAGTACAGATGATTATCGCTGGTCTCATTACCGCCACACCAGCCACAATACCACAAGTGATCTTTGCTTCTAACCATTGTTTGAGCAGAATACATATATGACCTTGGGCTCCAATTATCAAGATCTCCGGCGCTATAAATTATGCATTGCTGGCTGCTCAAGTTAGCAAAAGCATAATCCCTAATCATTACGTTTGGATTATCAACTGTAACCCAAGACAGAGTATTGCTTCCTTCGAAGGCATGCTCGCCAATTGTAGTGGCATTATTTGTGTGCAACCCCTCGATGGCAGTACCCACAAACCCATAATCTGGAATGCGTAATATGGAAGCGGGCAATTGGTCGTGAATGTAGGTGGTTTTGCTTGTTATGTTGTTGACAGCCTTGAGTGATGAGCATCCTTGAAACAACGGCAAATTTGGAATTGAAGCGTGATTATACATCATCAGCGTGTCAAGGTTAGTGAACCCATTGAAAACATCGTCGACGCAGTACTTCACCGTAGCGCCGTCGATGGTGACAGGAAAGGTCAATTTGCTTTTGTTGCCTTTGTTGCCAACATATCCTGTGATTTGACAATCAGTCCCGCTTCCGCTCATGGTCCATCCTTTCTGTGCCGAGCTGGTGTGCATATAGATGTAATCGCTTCCCTCGCCGCATCCCTTGTTGAGGTCGCATGGCGTTGAGCCGCCATTCTCTCCCACAGCCCCACTTGAGGTGGAATTGAAAGAGATTGATTTTATGGCAGTAGAGCGGTAGTTCTCGTTGTCATCGGTGGCAGCGTAAAGGTGTATGTAGGAACCTCCAGCATGGCAGTTGAGGTCGCCTTTACTACTCTCAAAATCACTTCCACCTACATATTCCACAAGGTAATAGGTGCGACCATTGTGTGTGATTTCGTCGGGTGTCGAGCTGCTTGTTGATGTTCTGATATAAAAATCGGTGACGAAATAACCAGCATCATTGATTTGGTTGCTTCCTTTAGTGTAGAGCAAAAAGATGTAGTCACTGCCTGTGCCACATCCCTTGTTAAGATCATAGTCGACCAAAATCCAGCCGTCGGCAATAAGTTCCGACTTCAGGTAGTTGGTCTCGCTTTTGGTGCCTCCAATCAGCACCAGGCCGTCGACAAATTCTTCGGCACAAACGCTAGTTGTGGCAAGTAGTGCCACAAGAAGGAATAAAAACTTTTTCATGAGTGCATAATTTAGGGTTGTTCGTTAATCGCTTATTTTGGTTGCGAATATAAGTAAATTATCGCAAAAATGCAAGCATTTTTAAGAGAAAATGGCAAAATTGCAAAATCTTTTAAGGAGAGGCAAGCCAATTAGTTGTCACACAAAACAAGCGTGGGAGAATCGTAATTAATCCCCCCACGCAATATTGTACATTATTCATTAAATAAAGCGCAGTCTAACTATGAACAATGAATAGTAAACTGTTTTAGTTTCCAAGCAGGATGTTATATATGAATGTGATGTCGCCCGCAGTAATCTCGCCGTCGCCGTTCTGGTCACCATTCACGATGTCGCTTGAGTTGTTGTTAAGCAAGAAGTTGTAGAGGGCGGTGATGTCGACTGCTGTGACTTCGCCATCGCCATTCACGTCGCCAGCAACTGAGGTGATGAGCGGAGTCTTGAAGCCGATTTCATAAAGGTAGGAGTAGTCGTTGTAGATGTGAACCATGTAAATCTTGGAGGCATCGAGCGGGCTCGATGTGATTACCTCGGTGGTGTTGTAAACCGAGCTTTGTTTTGTGTCGACAGGAGTGCTTCCAGCTGTGACTGAACCATCGGGATTGACTGAACACTCGTAGATGCGCATAATCAGCGGAAAAGTAGAGCTGCGATTGTAGGCATACTGTTTAACCTGTGTGCAGTTGGTCACATAGAAATACTGGTTGAGGCCGTTCCAGTCGCAAGCATAACTGGTTTTTGAACCAAAATAGCTGTCGTCGCCCAGGAATATATCGGTAGCGCCCCATGAAGTGCTATAAGTTTCATTTATGTTGTTGTTGAACCATTCTTGTGTGGCGTCGGCCTTTATCACACCATAGTTGGAAACGGTGAGCCAAGCGCAATTGTCACTCTCATATTCGGTGTATCGATATAGATTCTGTATGTCGCTCGTGCTCCATCCAGCGTTGTTAATGGTCTCATATCTAGAGATGTCGAGATAGGGATCACTTGCAGTGCCACTATTAACAGCCTTGCCAATGAGTTGAACAGTCTTGCTCTCGGCGTTCACGCTGGTAAATGTAATTGTTCCGTTGAAATCACCCTCGACACGAGGATTGAAAGTAACAGTCACAGTAAGTGGGGTGTTAACACCTGTGCTGCTTTGAGGAATGGTCGTTGGTGAAACGGTGTAGACACCATTCCCGTCGTTGAGCGTTACTGCCACATCATTGGTCAAGAAAGCGCCAGTGAGGGTGATAGTCTTTGTCACGGGTGACGATAGAGTCGTCGTTAATATGAGCGATTCGGGCTCAACTAAGATGGTGGGTACGCGTGGCATTGCTGCTCCAGTGATGGGTACGGTAACATCGTCAACGTCCTCGTCGGCACAGCTCAGTGTAATCAATGCCTCGCTGTTTCCTGCCTGGGTGGGGGCATAGGTGAGGGTCACGTCAAATCCGTTGGCTGCTTGTTCAGGAGTAATTGTTGTTGCATTGATGCTATAGAGTCCTGAGCCGGTCAAGGTGACGTTGATGTTGCTCTCGATGTTGACTGCATTAACTTTCACAACTTCGGTGTAGGTTTCGCCGGCAAAGCCATTGAAATTTACTTCCTCAGGGTTGGCAATTAGTCTACCAATAGGTGGCTGGATGCCGAGCACCATGCGCTGATTGTCGCTGAAGGTGTAGGTTCTTCCGGAAAAAGCGTTCATGGCTAACCAGTTGTTGCCTTCGCCACTCCAACCGAAATTCACGTGATACTTGTTGAGGTTTGGATCATATCCGTCAACATTGAAGGCGTGTCCTCCTGCACCACCAACGTCAACACCACAATACACTACTGGGCGGTGCCTGATAATTTCCTCTTGCACCATCTGTGCCCATTGCTCCTCGCTATAGTCGCTTTTTCGCACAAAGCGGCAAGTGGTTGCGTCATAGCCGAAGCTGGTGTACATGTCGGCAATAACTTGAGTGTCGCTGGTAAAGATGCCACTACCCTCGGTGCCATACATCATGTGCTCTTTCTGGCCCACATAGCGCATTAGTGTGGCAACAGCGGCAGCCTGCTCGGGTGTGTAATCGCCTGTGTAGTCGTCTATCATGTTGTCCCAGTCGAATGTGACAGCGGGAAGGGCAGGGTAGGTGTAGGTTACGCTGTTATACTCACTCAAGTCAAGTGTTGTGGTGTAAGATGGGATGGGGCCTACCTGATGGGTGGGATACTTCCAGTAATAGAGTATCATCGATGCCGAGGTGGCAGCACAACCGGTGTAGCACTCATAGGTGGTGCCATTGTAGGTGAAATGGCACATGTCGTTAAAGGGTGCTGCCTGATACCATAATGCTGTCAATAATGGCCCTATGGGTTGATTGCCTTTGAGCATAGGTGATTTTATGGCTGTGGGTTTGTCAACTTTCTCGTTGGGGTGAGTGAGCAACCAGTCGAGCTGATGCTTGTAGTTGTCGAGCCACGCCTGCATGTTCTTGGGCATTCCCTCAAGCTTGAGGGGCTTATCGCCGATGGCAAGGATTTCCTCGGCTCGGTCATCACCCGACACTATTACAAACGTAGTGGCAGTATTGAAGATATAATACACTGGAGTCTTGGCATTGTCGCCCATCTCGGCTTTGATGAGGGTGGCATTGGTGGCTCCAGGCGCCATATACTTTCCGTTATACACCTTGTTGGCAAGATATTGCTCGGCTTTAGCCTTTGCTGTCGACACGTCAACAGGCACTGCCATCAGTTGCACCGCAACCATTGCGACGGCTAGAAAAGATAGGAGTTTTTTCATTGTGAAAATGTTTTTTAGAATAGTCACTTTTGATTGACACCCAGCAGGATGTTGTAGATGCAGGTGATATCAGTTGCGGTAATACTGCCATCACCATTGACGTCGCTGGTGGCAACGAAGGTCTGGTCATTATTGAGCAGGTAGTTGTAGATACAGGTGATGTCGGTTGCAGTTACCTGACCGTCGCAGTTCACGTCGCCATACACACCGCCTGCAAGGGTGGTGACCTCTATTGTGTTGGACCACTCGCCATGAATGTTGCCTTTCACAGCACGCACATCATAGATATAGGTGGTAGCAGGCAGCAAGCCGGTAACGTCATAACTAAGGCCAGTGATGCCTGTGATAATCCTTTCGTCAAGTTGTGATGACTTGGGCATCACGCGCAGCGTGTAGCTGGTGGCACTAGGACACAGACTCCAGTTGGCAGTAAATCCGTCGGCCTTCACGTCGGTGGCGTCGGTAGCGATAGGTGTCTCGATGGCATTGAGTGGAGTTTTGAAGCCTATTTCATAGAGTTTGGAGAACTCATTAAAGATTGCAACTTTGTAAATTTTGCTCGGATCAAGCTCATCAGATGCCAGCACCTCTTTGGTGTTGGTTGTGGTGCTCTGTTTGGTCTGTACTGCAGTTTCGCTTGTAGTGAGAGTGCCATCGTCATTAAGGGTACATTCATAGATGAACATCTTCAATGGATAGGCACTACTGCCACGATTTACTGATAACTGCTTGACTTGCATACAATTGGTTACGAAGAAAGTTTGGAAATCATCGCTCCAATCGGCAAATTGTCCTTCGCCAGCAAAGTAGCTTGCGCTGCCAGGGAACACGTCGATGGCGGTCCATGTATCGGAGCCTGTCCTGATAGTGCCGCCATTTGTGAACCAGTTCTGTGTGGCGTCGGCCTTTATCACACCATAGTTGGAGAGGGTGAGCCAGCCGCATTCCTCGTTCTCATACTCGGTGTATTTGTACAGGTTGCGAATGTCGCTAGTGTTCCATCCTGCCTCATCGATTGTCTCATACTTGCTGATGTCGAGATAGGGGTCGCTTGCGGTGTTGCCCTCGTTGGCTATTCCTGAGAGTTCTACCGTAATACTCTGTGCACCTGTGCTTGATAATACCAGCGAACCCGAGAATCGTCCCTCGACCGATGGGTGGAATGTTATAGCCACCTCAACTGGGGTGTCGAGATTGACGCTGTTCTGAGGAATAGTCGTTTGCGAAACGATGAATACGCCGTTGTTGTCGTTGAGCGTCAATGTGATGTCGCTGGTGAGGAACACGCCATTAATGCTTATGGTCTTAGTGAGCGGGCGCGACAGCGAGGTGATGAAGTCGAGCGAAGTGGGCTCGGCGATGATAGTGGGAACACGTGGCTTTGCCTCTCCTGTGATGGGCACAGTGACATCGGCAACATTGTCGTCGGCACACGAGAGAGTGAGAGTAGCGCTGGTTTCACCAGCCTCGGTGGGAGCGTAGCTGACAACGAGGTCGACACCGCCAGCCGCCTCCTCGGGAGTGAGTGTAGTGTGGCTCACGGTGTAGGCATTATCGCCGTTGATGGCGATGTTGACGTCGTTCTCGATGTTGAATGCCTTAACATGCACTACTTGTGTGTAGGTCTCGCCGGCGAAGCCTTGGAAGTTGATAGTGGAAGGTGTCGCCCTTATCATGCCTTCGCCAGGTTGTACACCCAGTATCATTATTTGATTTATGTTGAAGTTGGCGCCAGTGTCATCGATGAAGGCATTAAGTGCGCACCAGGCGTTGCCTTCACCGCTCCAACCGAAGTTCACGTGATACTTGTTTGTGCTGGAGTCAAAGCCGTCGACGTTGAAGGCATGACCACCAGCGGAGCTGGCAGTGCCCAGATATACCACTGGACGTCCGTCAATCATTTCCTCTTGAAGCAGTTGCGCCCATTGGGTGTCGGTGTAGTTTTCCTTTTGAATCATGCGTGTAGTTGCCTCGTCATATCCAAAACCAATGAACATGTCGGCTATAATCTGAGCATTGGCAGTGAGTATGCCACTACCTCCAGCCTGAGGTGTACCATAATTCATGTGCTCGGCCTGGCCCACATAGCGCATGAGGGTGGCAACGGCGTTGGCTTGAGCAGCGGTGTATTCAGTGGCGTTAGAGCTGGTGTAATCATCAATCATGTTGTCCCAGTCGAAGGTGACAGCGGGCAGCTCAGGAAATGTGTAGCTGACGCTGCTCCATTGTCCAATCTCAAGGGTGCCTTGATAGGCAGGAACTGGACCAACTGGCGTAGTGGGATATTTCCAGTAGTAGAGCACCATCGCCGCCGAGGTTGCGGGACAACCGGTATAGCACATATAGTTTGTACCATTGTAGTTGAACTTGCACTGGTTCCAGTAAGGTGCCTCTTGGTCCCAAAGAGCAGTCAGTAGTGGACCGTAGGTTGTGTTGTCTGCTTTTGGTGACTTGAAGGTTGTGGGCCTTTCAACCTTTGCCTCGGGGTGAGTGAGCAGCCAGTCAAGTTGCTGTTTGTAGCCATCGAGCCAAGCCTGCATGTTGCTGGGAATGCGGTCGAGGTTTAGAGGCTTGTCACCGTAGGCTAAGATGTCCTCGGCGCGGTCGTCGCCCGAAACGATGACAAACGAGGTTGCTGTGTTGAAGATGTAATACACAGGAGCCTTGGCTTTGTCACCCATCTCCATCTTGAGCAAGGTAGCCTGTAGAGCTCCTGGAGTCATGTATTTACCAGCATATACCTTTTGAGAGAGATACTGCTCAGCTTTGTTCTTAGCTGTTGAAATATCAACAGGGATTGCCATCAGTTGCATAGCAACTAAGGTAATAGTGAGAAAAGATAATAGCTTTTTCATTGATGTTTTTTTAGTATTGCGATATTGTTAATAGTCTTTGTTTGGTCTTTGCCCAATTCAATCATTGGGGCTATAAATTATTCGCCCTCAAATATACGAAAAAAAATATTAATATGCTATTTTTTTGACAATCTTTCAACTAATCGTTGTTTTTATGCATGGAACTATAAGAAAACAAGGAAGGCACCTCACAAGTGAAGTGCCTTCTTTGATTAATATGTCTGTTAAGAAGTTATTATTTCTTCTGACCAAGCAAGATGTTGTAGACGAAGGTCACATCGCCCGCGGTGATCTCGCCGTCGCCGTTCTGGTCACCATTCACGATGTCGCTTGAGTCGTTGTTAAGCAAGAAGTTGTAGAGGGCGGTGATATCGACTGCGGTGACTTCGCCATCGCCGTTCACGTCGCCAACAACTCCACCCAGAGTGGTGACAACAATCACGTTTGACCACTTGCTTTGCTTAGCACCAAACACTGCCTTCACGTCATAGAGGTAGGTTGTTGCTGGGTCAAGGTCATTGACTTTGAAGAAGTTGTTGGTAATACCGGTGAAGGTTACACCATCAAAGTCGATAGAATTGAATGTGTTAGCGCGCTCGCCATCGATGACGTGGATGCTAGTGAGTACTACGCGTTTGCCACCGGAGGTGGTCTCAAACTTGATCTTCTGTCCAGCATCAGCGTTGCAGTCAAGGACTACAGTGAAAGTGGCTTCATTGTTGTCGGCCAAAGTGACTGTCTCACTTGCGTTGCCGCAAGAAACCTTGAAGTTGCAATTGGTGTCGTTGTTGAATGCCTTGGCCTTGAAGGTTACAGTAACCTTGTTGCCGGTCAATGTTAGGTCAGGAGATGTCAAAGTACCAACCGAAGAAGCTGTACCGAAACGAACTCCGCCAATAGCCTCATAAAGCTTAGAGCCTGTCCAGCCGGGATTGTCCATATAGTTGTCAAGATTGTTGCCAATCTCCATAGAGCCAGCCTTGGTGAATTTTGCGAAGCTTTCGGTGAGAATGTCGTAGTTCTTAGGCACAACACGCAGGATGTAGCTGTCGGCGCCCTCGCACAGGTTCCAGTTTGCCAAGAAGCTATTGGCTGTAATCTCAGTAGCTGGAGTGGCCACTGGAGTCTCATAGTGACTGAGTGTAGTCTTGAAGCCAATCTCCAGGAGGTCGGGATAAGAGCCACCACCACTCAATTGCACCTTGTAAATCTTTGACTCATCAAGCTCTGCAGAGGTGATAACTCCGTCACCGCCTGTTTTAGTGTCAACAGCACTACTTGAAGGAGTGACAGTGCCATTGGCATTGAGTGTACACTCGTAGATTGCTAAGCTTGCCGTAGAGCTGCCGTAGCCACCTCCCTTAACAAGGGCCTTGACTTGAGTACAATTGGTTACATAGAATGACTGATTTCCACTACCATAAATAGAGTAACTTTGATTGCTTCCAAAGTATGCGGCATCACCTGGGAATATATCAGTTGCATTCCAGTCATTGTTATATTGAGAGAGTGAAGATGTGTTAAGCCAGTTTTGATTTGCGTCGGCCTTCATCGCGCCATAGGCAGAAACGGTGAGCCATGCGCAATCGTCGTCATCATACTCTGTGTATTTGTAGATAGTGCTCATGCCATCCACATTAGATCCAGCCTCGTCGATGGTTTCGTAATTGGCGATGTTGAGGAATGGGTCGGCAGCTGTTCCACCATCACGAGCTATTGCAGTTAGGTTAACAGTCTTACTCTCGGCACCCTCGCTAGCAAATGTGATTGAGCCAGTGAAGCTGCCCTCAGTTGCCGAACTAAATGATACAGCAACAGTAACAGGAGTGTTGACATTAGTGCTGTTTTGTGAAATTACGGTTGGAGAAACAGTGAACACACCCTTGGTGTCGTTAAGTGTTACGGTAACGTCGCTAGTAATGAATGCACCAGTAAGAGTGATTGTCTTTGTGACGGTCCTATCAAGTGTAGCAGCGAAGTCGAGGCTCTCAGGGTTGACAAGGAGAGTTGGCACACGGGGTGCAGCCTCACCGGTGATGGGCACGGTAACGGTCTCTACTTCCTCGTCGGCACACGAGAGGGTGATAGTAGCTGATGTGTTGCCAGCCTGTGTGGGAGCATAAGTCACGGTGACATCAACACCGTTGGCTGCTTGTTCGGGAGTGATGGTGGTGTGGCTGATGCTATAAACATTGTCACCACTAAGGGCGATTTCCACATTGTTCTCAATGTTGCGGGCCTGAACTCTTACAGTTTGGGTGTAAGTCTCACCAGCAAATCCGCTGAAGTTTACTTCCGAAGGATTAGTCTTGATCATGCCCATTGGAGGCTGGATACCGATAACCATCTGCTGGTCACTGTTGAAGGTGTATCCGTCGCCATCGGAGAATGCGTTCATAACACACCAGTTGTTGCCGTCGCCGCTCCAACCAAAGTTGATGTGATATTTGTTAAGGTTAGAGTCATATCCGTCAACATTGAATGCGTGACCGCCAGCACTTGGATCTACTGCCATATATACTACAGGACGATCCTCGGCTATCTCGGTCTGAAGCAGATTGGCCCAGTTTGTCTCACTGTAACTTGACTTGTGCACCAGGCGAGTGGTGGCCTCGTCATAGCCGAAGAGAATGAACATGTCGGCAACATTTTGCGCCTCGGATGTGTAGATTCCGCTACTATTAACGCCATACATCATGTGCTCGGCCTGGCCCACATAGCGCATCAGGGTAGCTACTGCTGCACCCTGCTCGGTGGTGTAGGGTTCGTTATGAGTGGTTCCGTTTTCATCATACCAAGTGCCATATTTGTCTTTCATGTTGTCCCAGTCAAAAGTGGTGGCTGGAAGAGATGGATAGGTGAAGTTCACTTCGTTACTACCCCAGTAACCGCCACCAATGTCAAGCGTGGAGGAATAAGAGGGAAGAGGACCTACTTGCTCGGTGGGGTATTTCCAGTAGTAAAGCACCATCGATGCCGAAGTGGCGGGACAACCAGTCACGCAAGTATAGGTAGTGCCACTATATGTAAACTTACACTGATTATTGTAGGGTGCAGTCTGGTCCCAGAGGGCTGTCATCAGTGGGCCTGTGACAGTATTAACAAGTCCCCCGGCTTTGAAGGTGGTAGGTTTCTCAACCTTAGCATTGGGGTGAGTGAGTAGCCAGTCGAGCTGCTGCTTGTAGATATTTAGCCAAGCTTCCATATTCTTTGGGATGCGCTCGAGCAAGAGAGGTTTGTCGCCCACTGCGAGGATTTCCTCGGCACGGTCGTCACCCGAAACGATGACGAAAGATGTTTTGGTATTAAAAATGTAGTAAACAGGAGTTTGGGCTTTGTCACCCATTTCGGTCTTGAGCAAGGTAGCCTGTGCGGCTCCTGGTGCCATGTACTTGCCAGCATACACCTTGTTCACAAGGTACTGCTCGGCCTTAGTCTTAGCTGTTGAAACATCAACAGGCGCTGCCATCAGTTGCAGGGCAACCATGACGACAGTCATTAATGATAATAGTTTTTTCATTGATGAGTAATTTAATAATATAGTTGTTTTATAAATAGCCTATGCTTGGTCTTCAACCCAATTCAATCATTGGATTTTTAAGAGTAGCCGTCAAAATTACAAAAATTATATTTATTATGCAAGTTTTTAGTTATTCTTTAATAAGATATTTATTTTTATACATTAAAATATACAAAAAGAAAGCACTCACACTGTGAGCGCTTTCTCTATTTCACACGCTTGCAGTGATATTAATTATTTTTTCTGACCAAGCATTACGTTGTAGACGGCTGTTACGTCATTAGCGGTAATCAGGCCGTCGCCGTTCTGGTCGCCATTCACGATGTCGCTGTCGTCATTGTTGAGCAGATAGTTGTAGAGGGCAGTAACATCAACCGAAGTTACCAAACCATCGCCGTTAACGTCGCCTGGAATTCCGCCACCAACGGTAGTGACTGAGATAACGTTCGACCACCAGCTCTGCTTGTTGTCATAAACAGCCTTAACATCATAGAGGTAGGTAGTGGCTGGCGACAGGTCAACAACCTTGTAGCTGTTGGTAGTGATGCCAGTGAATGTAACACCGTCGAGGTCGATAGCCTTGCCAGCATGCTCGCCATCGATGATGTGGATGCTGGTGAGCACTACACGCTTGCTAGCGGCTGTGGTCTCAAACTTAATCTTCTGGTTGGCAGCTGCATTGCAGTTGAGAACTACAGTGTAGGTTGCTTCGGTGTTGTTAGGCAGTGTAACGGTCTCGCTTGAGTTGCCACAAGAAACCTTGAAGTTGCAGTTTGTGTCATTGTTTAAAGTCTTAGCCTTAAATGTGACAGTTACCTTGTTCTCGGTCAGTGTGAGACCTGGAGAAGTCATTGATCCAACAGATGAACCAGTACCCAAGCGTGCGCCACCAATGGCTTCATATACCTTAGAACCAGTCCAACCTGCGTTGTCCATGTAGTTGTCAAGGTTGCTGCTGATGTCTTGTGAACCACTCTTAGTGAACTTCGAGAAGTCCTCAGTGAGGATGTCGTAGTTCTTAGGAGTAACGCGCAAGATGTAGCTTGTAGCACCCTCACATGGAGTCCAGTTGGCAGTGAAATAGGTGGGACCTACGAGTGTCGCCTCGGTAGCCACTGGAGCCTGAAGGCCTGAGATAGGAGTCTTGAAGCCAATCTCATAGAGCTTAGAGTAGTCGTTGTAGATGGCAATCTTGTAAACCTTCTCTGGATCGAGAGGATCCGATGCCAGAACTTCCTTGCTGGTGGTTGTGTTCTGCTTGGTTTGAACAGGATTGCTGCTAGGAGTAACTGTTCCATTGGCATTGACAGTGCACTCATAGATGTACATCTTCAATGGATAAGTAGTGTTGCTGCGGTTCTCGGCAAACTGCTTAACCTGCGAGCAATTGGTAACGTAGAATGTCTGATAATTCTCGTTCCAGTCGGTATAGTAAGCAGTGCCACTGCCAAAGTAGGGTGAGCTGCCCAAGAATACATCGGTAGCGCCCCATGACTCTGTGCCGGTCTTCTCGGTGCCTTCGATAGTGAACCAGTTCTGGTTGCCATCGGTCTTGAGGGCACCATAGTTAGAGACGGTGAGCCATGCACACTCGTCGTCCTCATACTCGGTGTACTTGTAGATAGTGCTCATGCCAGTTACAGTAGCACCTACCTCGTCGATTGATTCATATTTGGCAATGTCGAGGTAAGGATCGGCTGCAGTGCCCTTGTCGCTTGCTTTAGCAGTGAGTGCAACAGTCTTGGTCACAGCACCATTGCTGGTGAAGGTGAGCATGCCTGAAAATTCGCCTTCTACGTCCGAAGTGAAGGTCACATTCACATTAACTGGAGTGTCAATGCCTGTGCTGTTCTTTGGAATTGTGGTTGGCGAAACGGTGAACACACCATTCTGGTCCTCAAGGGTGATATTGATGTTGTTGGTGAGGAACAAGCCGTTCACTTTCACGATCTTGGTCATTGGAGTCGACAGTTTAGCATTGAAGCTCAGGCTCTCGGGATCGGTAAGAATGGTTGGAACCCTAGGTTGAGCAACACCAGTGATTGTCACGGTCTTGGTCTCGGCCTCTGCACTAGTGAGGGTGAGGGTTGCTGTTGTCTGGCCGGCTGCTGTAGGAGCGTATGTCACAGTTACATCAACACCGCTGTAAGCGTCCTCAGGACTAATGGTTGTTGGGCTCACACTGTAAACATTTGAACCGCTCTTAGCGATATTAATTGGCTGGGTCAGGTTGTAACCCTTAACAGTGATTACTTCTGTGTAGGTCTCGCCTTGATAACCCTCAAAGTTAACATTGTCGGGCTTGGTAACAATTGTTGGGCCTTGATGCTGGAGAATGTACTCGATTCCGTCAAGGGCGTTGATGATACCATGTCCGCGAGACAATACTGGGCTAGAAGCGTTAGAGGGATAAGCAGTTGCTGTTTCGGCAATAATCTCCTTCACACGGTCAACGTCGAGAGTTGGGTCGGCCTGCAGGTACAGTGCTACTACACCAGCTGCACAAGGGGTAGCCATCGAAGTACCACTCATCTGACCCCACTTGTAGGTTTGACCATTATAGGTCATTGACCAAGTAGAAGATTGATAAGAGTCATATCCATTGATTGAAGAAATCACATAGTGACCGGGAGCGGTGATGAAGGGCTGGTTAACGCCATTGAAGTCGGTGCCAAAGCTTGAGAAGTAAGCCACATCGCCCTGGCCGTAGCCGTCGCTAGAGCGAGAAGCCTGGGCTCCCACACTGATGACCTTAGGAGATGTCATGTCGTCGCACATAGAGCCCTCATAGGTGCCTGGGGTGATGGTGTAACCACTCACGCTGCCCGATGAAGAGCTCAGGGTGCTGTACCAGCAGTCGGTATAGACGTTGATGGTGTTTCCTGCGCTACCCTTAATCACGTAGGTCGCTGCCGACTCGCTGCTCTCGATATACAAGTTGTAGCGGTTGTTGTAGGCATCCACACCACCCGAAACGGTAACACCGCTAAATGAGCCGCTGGTCATCCAGTTACTCTGTGAACTGCCTACAATAATTTTAATTTGAAGCTCATCGCTAGTGCTGTTCCAGATGTCGCAGGAACCGGTGGCACTTCCCCACCAGCTGCCTGAAACGTTATTGGTGACAGCCATGTAGTCGTCGGAGCTTGAGAGTGTCTTGTGAGCGTGGCCAATGATGTCGGCCTCGTTACCTGCAGCAAGCAGAATCACTGCGCCATAGGTGTTGGCCACCTCGGTGTAGGCACGGCTAATCAAGCTCATTCCATCATGAGGACCGATGTCGCTACCCAAGCTGATGCTGATAACGCAGGGCTTGCCAAGTTGCTGGGCATACCAGCCGATGTACTTGGCCGAGCTCATAATGGCGTTATCTGTGAGTGATGCACCGCAACCAGCGAGAATCAGGTCGGCCTCGGGAGCCATACCAGAGTAGTTGCCCACGTGGGAACCGGCAGCAATACCAGAGGTGTGCGTGCCGTGGCTCTCGCCAGTGTCGTCGCAGGTGAGGTTGGCAATCTGGCTGGGAGTGGTGTACTGGTAACCCATGAGCTGCACTCCGTCGATAGTAGCCTTGGTACCGCCGTTGGCGCTTGATGCGTTAGGCATATAAACCGCTTTAACACGGGTGTTGCCGTTGTCATCAAGGAATGCACGGTGATTGAACTGGATACCATCATCGATAAGACCAACAACTACACCTTGTCCGGTATAGCCTTGGGGTAGGCCATAGTTTGTTCCGTCCCATGCTTTGTCGGCATTTACGATGCCTTTAGCCACGTCGGTGAGCAGTCGCACGTTGCGAGAGATACCCACTTGCTTGACACCTTTGAGCTGAGAAACTGTTTCAAGCTTGGTGATAGGAATACTGGCAATAACAAAATCACTGAACTTACCAGTAACTTTCACTCCGTTAGCCTCGAGCTCGGCTATCGAAGCGCCATTGAGAGAAATGAAGCATTCCACATACTCCACCCCATTGATTTTCTTTGGTGTTGCGAGTGCGCGCTTTTGTTCTGCGTTCACTGTCACGCCATTGGCACGTTGTTGCAAGAACACCTTGGTTGGAGCGCTTAGTTTATCGCCTGCTACCATAGCGAGCGACACACTAAGTGCCATCATGAATAGGAAAAACTTTCTCATAAAAGATAGGTAATAAAGTTGTTAATAGATATGTGTTTAGGTATATATACTTTGAAAAAGCTCACAAATTTATATAAAAATCCAATTTGTTTATAAAAATATGTCAAGAAATTTAATCCATAACATGTTTTTTAACGTCTTGAAACGAAAAAAGAACAAAAAGAAACAATTTTCTTCTCTTTTTACCAACTTTGGTAGGAGTCACGCTTTGAAAGAAATGATATCATCGCTATGTATTAATCCGGACACTGTTCTGTTCGCCACAGGTTCTATTGGTTCCTACTTTCTCTAATGGTGAGTGTTGCGCTCACGCCTATGTCGCCTAGTGTGCCAGTGAGAATTCCAGTGCCGCTTCCTGTGGCAACTAGGGTGCATTTGTCGCATATGGTGCCTAGCGACTCGGAACATGACAGCTCCACGCCCTGAACATCGTCGTCGATGAGCATGCCATACTTGTTGTATCCGTAGAAATGTGGGGTGTAGATGCCATCCTTGGGCACCACAAGGCTAAAGTCTACGAAGCGCAGCTCGGCTAGCGCGCTATCGTCGGGAGCACTGCTTACAGCGAAGAGACCATTGCCGTCGGCGCGCTCTTTGCCATCACTAGGTTTGTTGCGAACGCCTAACGCGCTGGTATAGAGGGTGGAGGAACCGCCACCGTCAATATTCATGGCATCGGTGGCACCGGCATAGCGCATTATGTCGGCTAGCACACTGGTCCTCACGCCGTCGCTGATGGTTGAGCGGCCGTCAACAACCAAAAAATACACTTTGTTGCCGCCATCGCTGTAGCCCACTGCCGAGCGCGGATGCAGCTGGCAGGCATCTCGACGCTCGCCCTCAGTGTCGAGCACCACATCGTCGGCAAGTATCTTGGGGTTACCCGAAATGACTTGTTCGGGTTCTATGCTCAGGTCACCAAATGTCCATGAAGGAGAAATTGTGATAGTGTCGCCCACCAGCAGCGAGTTAACGACTGTGGCTGCCGTGCCACGCCCTCGAATTACAAATTTGCCTTCAGGAATGGTCATGTCGCCAGTAGTGCAGGTGTCGCTCTCGACAATCATTTTGTAGGGGCGGGCACTCTCAAATGTCTCGCCCTCGGCAAGGCGTGCCACAAGTTCGGTGCCGTCGTTGGTTTGGTCGGTGCTACCATAATATCGATTGGTATAGATTACTATTTTGTTATTGCATTCACTTGAATAGGTGTTAACTCCGCCTAATGTGGCAGTCTGCCTCGATGGAGTGGTAAGCGTGCCACCAAAAACAAAAGGGTCAATATAGATTTTCTCGTCCTTGTCGATGATGAGGTTCTTGTAGAGAGAAGCATTGTTGCGGGCGCGGAAGATTTCCCCGTCGACCACTGTGGAGCCAACTGTGGTGCCTACTATCGACACACCACGACCTGTGGTGCCGCGGGTGTTGAAGAAATCGGCATTGATGCCCACAAAGTAGCGTTGACCAGGCTTGCTTTTGCGCTCGGCCATTGCCGAGACACACTCTTTGCCAGCCAGCATATCGGTGGCACACACCCCCTTCAGTGATATCCAAGGGTTGGTCATGTCGATGGTGCAGTAAAACACTCGCAGCTTGCAACTATCGTTGTGGAACCACAGCGATGTTTGAGTGGTGCCAGGTCCCACTTGGTTGTGGAACAGAGTGTCGACCTGATATTCCACTCCACGCAAGGTCCATGTGTCGCTTGACCATCCAAGCAATGCTATTGATGCGAGTAGAGCTAATATACTGATTTTTTTCATATTATTTTGTTAAACTAATGACCGATTTGCTATAAATGAGGGTATTAAAATGAATGTGAAGTGAATCCCATTAAATGTGTAATAATTGGGATTCACTTCTATGTTGTGAGGTTCAATAATTGCTTGGTTTTTACAAGTCGGGGGTCGATACCACAACAAGGGCGCTAGGATTGCTGTAATTGGCGGGAATCTCGAACGACATACCCTCGGCGGTGTAGGTGGTACCACCAGTCACAACTTGGTTGCGCAAGTATTTGTAGGTCTGGGTATATCCAGGGCTTACGGTTGACGATCTACCGCCAATGCCCATAATGTAGCCACCATTGGTGAAGAATCCGCACTCGCCATTGAAGGCGCGTGCATCGTCACGGCTGGCTGCTACCTTGATGGTTCCGCCACTCAGTGTGATGGCGCCGTCGGCCTTAACGCCGCCAGCCTTGGTGTCGTGGGTCGAGGAGTACTCATACACGTCGCCTGTGGTTATCACTGTGAATGTTCCGCCACTAATGTTGACGCTGCCGTCGGAGTTCAAGCCCTTGCCTCCAGCTCCAGTGCTAGTGAGGTAGATTGTGCCGTTGGTCATGTTGAAGGTGCTGTCGCACTTGATGGCTGCACAACTGCTTATATCGTCTTCGGCTGCGTTGTACACTGCGTCGCCACTAGTGCTGGCAGTGATGTTGCCACCTGCAATGGTCATTATCGACTCGCACTTGATGCCCTTCACGGCATTGGCACTGGTGGTGATGTTGATGGTGCCGGCGTTCATGATGAACTGGCCGTTGTTGGTGTCGGCTTCATCCTTGGTGCATCCCACGTCAATACCGTCGCCGCCAGTTGTGTTGATGGTCACTGTGCCACCATCCATCTGTAGATACTGGTTCACGTGCATTCCGTCGCTTGCCGAGTTAAGCACGGTGATGGTGCCGCTAGTGATGCGGGTGTACTCATCGCTAAAGTAGGCGTGCTTTGAGTTGCCTGTCAAGGTGAGTGTTCCAGTGCCGGCAATCACGGCGTGGCCATTGATGAAGCAGCAGGCTTTCTGTGCTCCGCCAGTGGCATCGGTCAGCGTGTTGGTGCCGTTAAGTGTGAGGTCGATGCGTTTTCCGTTGTCGATGTTGATGGCGGCGCTGTCAGGATTGTTGATTGTGAGGTCGTTGAGGTTAACATAGCACTTGTAATCACCGTCCATGTAGAACGAACCATTACTTGTGGTGCCGCTAAGGTTATAAATCACCGAGTCCTGTAATGTTGGGTCGGCAGCTATGTTAACGTGTGCACCGTTCACCACTACCGTCATCAGGCTCCTGATGTTTTTGGCAACGATAACGGTGGCATTTTCACCGTCGTATACGATATTCACGTTGTAGTCATCGATGCCAGGGTCAGGTTCCTCGCCATTTAGGATTATATTGTAGATTGCTGTCACATCGCCAGCAGTGATTACGCCGTCGCCGTCAACGTCGCTTGTCGCCAAGAAAGTCTGGTCATTGTTGAGCAGGTAGTCGTAGAGTGCAGTTACATCGGCAGCAGTCACCGAACCGTCGCCATTCACGTCACCTGTTAGAGCGCTGGCATTATATCCTATGGCAGCTCCCAGCACGAGCATCGCCGCTATGATTATCTTCTTCATTTAGTTTAAGTTTTTATATATAAAGTGTGCAAATTTAATAATTCAAAATCAAATGTGCAAATATTATCAATAATGACCATTTCATTGTTACGTGTTTTTAGGCGAATGCCAAATTTTTAGTCAACTAAAAAACTGGTTAGTGTGCTCTTTATAAAAATGAAAAAAATTAGAAGTTTTATTATTGTATTTTGAAATAATTATATAATTTTGTGGCGTAATTTTACCATTACATAATTTACTGAACGACTCACATTTTTTTCGTTAAATTTGCGAGACTAATTAATATTTTTACTAAACCAATTTTTTTAAAAAAATGAAGAAATTTTTACTTTCTCTGGCAGTTATTGCTGCCGGCGCTCTGTCTCTTGGAGCACAAGAGCCTGCAACTCTAACAGTTGCTGATGGTACCCTTACTAGTAGTAGCGTTCCTCTGAACATGATGTATTGGGACAGTGAAGGAACAACCACTCAAGTCATCTACAATGAGTCGATGGTTGAAGACATGATTGGTGGCACTATTAGTTCAATCAAGTTCTATACTAGCGGCACTTTCACAGCAGTTCCCGATGCTCAATGTCAAATCTCTATGGGCACTACTACTCAGAATGCTTATGAAACAGCTAGTGCTATTACCGGTCTTACAGTAGTTAAGTCTGTTTATGAGTCAGCCGAATCAGGTGCCACCGAAGTTGAAATTGTTTTTGACACTCCATTCGTTTATAATGGTGGTAACTTGGTGTTTGAGTGTTTGGTAACTACTGCAGCAGGTTGGAAGAGCAACAGCTTTGTGGGTGCCAATCAGGAGGCTAAAATCTCAATGAGTAGGACATCTACCTACAACTTCATGCCTAAGACCACATTTACCTATGCTCCTGCTCCTCTTGCCGACTATGCTGCTTGGGTTAGCACCGACAAGCTAGAGTTTGGTAAGACCACTTTGGATACCGAGAAGGTTATGAATGTGACTTTGAAGAACAAAGGTGCCAATGCCTTTACTCCTGCCATCAGTGGCCTTGAGGCTCCATTCAGCACCACATATGTGGCTGCTGAACTCGCTTCTAAAGAAACAGTTGAGATTCCTGTGAAATTTGCTCCAACTGAGTTTGGCGAGTATACAGGCACAATGACCATCGACTGTGGCGAGGCCGGAACATTCACTGTTGCTTTGAGTGGCAACTGCCCCAATGAGTTTGAGCTCACCGTTTGCGAAGGCGAGAATCAGTGTCAGATTGCTCCTATCCACGGTTACTATGGCGACACTCAGGGCGCAATGGTGCAGATGCTATATCCTGCCAATATGCTAACCGACCTCGTTGGTAAGAAGATTACTGCTCTCCGATTCTATGCTGCACAGGCAATCAATATGTCGTCTATGCCAACCTATGAGTTGAGTCTTGCTCCAACCGAGGAGACTGCTTTCAATTGCGAGACTGCTATCTCGGTTCCCGACAACTTGGTTACCGATCTCACCAAGGTAGCAACACTGCAATTGGTGAACGGCTCGACTGAAATCGAGTTTGTATTTGACACTCCATACATTTATGAGGGTGGAAATCTTGCAATTCAGACCTATAACGCTATCAAAGCTGGCTGGCAGCGCACCTATTTCTATGGTGTAGCGCAAGAGGCTATTACAGCCTATTCTCAGTGGGGAGCAAGCGGCAGCAATGAGCATGCCGAGTTCTTGCCCAAGATGACTGTAGTTTACACTAGTGTCGAGGAGCAGCCAGTTGAGCCCGAGATGAACGAGTTCTACGTTGTTGGTTCATTCAATGATTGGAACCAGACTGAGGAAGGTGGTCGCATCGAGCTCGTTGCTAACGAGGAAGAGACTGAATTTACAGGCAATGTTGAACTTCAGGCTGGTGCTGAGTTCAAGGTTATCACATTCGATGAGGATGGTGAGCCTATCTGGTTTGGTGGTCTTGATGAGAACCAAGTTGGTTTCTTCTTGATCAACAACGATATGCTCAATATCGACATCGACCTTATTAATGGTGCAAACTTCCGCGTTGAGGAAGGCGGCGTCTACACTATCACCGTTAAGGGTGCTGAGACAACTGGCGAGAAGGGCCTTACTGCTCCTATCGTGATGAACGTTTCTAAGGTTGCTACTGCTATCAGCACTATCGCTACCGACAGCAAGGTTGACAACAACTGGTATAACATCCAGGGTCAGAAGCTCAACGGTAAGCCAAGCGTTCCTGGCATCTACATCAACGCTGGCAAGAAAGTCGTGATTAAGTGAGAGAAAAACTGAGCTTGCTCAAGTTTTTCCGAACGTGAACGACTTAGGGCGAAGCTCATAATATCTTAAAATAAAGGTTGGGTCCTCGTGACTCAATCTTTATTGTTTTTTCTATGGGCTAGCGTGTGCCAATCAAGTATTGTGTTCCTTGAGCGATAATTGTCGATACTTGGAAGGTGTCATGCCCACGATGCGTTTAAATACAGTGATAAAGTTGTTCATCGAGTTGTAGCCCACTGTATTGGCTATGGCAGCTATGGTGAGCTGGCCATAGTTTTCGTTGTCACTCAAGCGGCGGCACACTTCGCGTATGCGGTACTCATTGAGTAGGGTTTTGAAGTTTTTCTGAAAAACGTCATTAATTATTGCCGACACATATTTCGAGTTGGAGTTGACAAGCTTGGCCAGTTTGTTGAGGTTGAAGTCTGGGTCTATGATTACTTCGGCACGGTCCATCACCTCTGTGATCTGTTCGGCGAGTAATGAGCGCTGCTCTTGTGTTAGCGGTAGCTCGGTCCCCTCGTTTGCCATGTCTGAAGCATCTGATGTTTCGTCAGTGAGTTGGGGCTGCTGAGGCATGACTTCACGCATCGACGTTAAATATTCAGCACGGAGTTGCTTGCTGCGCTCGTTCTGGGCGATAAGTTCCTCATTTTTGCGAACTAGCAACCGCTGTGCCGATTGTAACTGGCGGTAAAGCCGAATTATAATAACCAATATTGCCACGGCAACTAGGATAATACCAGCAAGGAGCCATATCCAACTGTGTAGTGAGTGTATGTGGCGGTCAATAAGATTATTCTCATAATCAAATAGCTCAGCCTTGGCTAAATTGAACTTGTTGACATTGAAGAGCGAATCTTGCAGATTTATATAGAGTGTCTGATATTTGATGGCACTATCGGGCTTATTAGTTTGTTTGTAGATTTCGCTTAATGCCTTGCAGGCTTGGCTCGTCTCTTCATAGTTGTTGGATTGTTGGGCAATCTCCACAGCTCTATTGTAGCACACTATGGCCGAGTCGTTCTTACCCCATCCGGCATACGCGTTGCCCATCTCATACCACACCGAAGGCGATGTGTTTTTGCCCTCCAAAACAATTGACCGCTTGAAGTTAGCAACAGCTTCACGATATTGCTTGCGACCTGAGGCAATAAGTCCACGATTAAAAGTGAGAAAGTAATCCTGTTTTTGATTGTCGGTCACGGGATGCTGCTCTAGCATTTTAAGATACTTCTCGGCGTTATCAGGGTCACCTTTTGCACAAAGGGCTGCCATCAAGTTGATGGCAGTAAGCGATACGAGATGCTCATTCTTGTTATCCAATGCTAGTTGATTAGCCTTCTTAAAGTAGAAGATGGCTCGTTCGTAGTCGCGAAATGCTGCATAGACCATGCCAATGTTGCTAATGCACTCTGAGTAAACCTTTTTGTTGCCATTCAGTTCAGCATTTTCAACTGCTGTAGTATAATATTTGAGTGCCTCGACATATTGGTTCATCTCAACACAACGATTGCCTGCTTGCTTGAGCTTGAGGCATTCTGTTGTGTCGTTAGGAGTTGGTTGGCCTTGCGTGGATAGTACCATCCCGAGCATCAACAAGACAATAATATGTCGAAATAGTCGTAGCATTTAATTATGAAAAAGTGAATGCAAAAATAGTAAAAATTGCTGAAAATAGGAATTTCGGTACTTTTTTTTCCTTTTTCAGCGAAACAGGAAATATTATATGAACTTATGTGACATTACTTTAATAATGATATGGTAATTTTGCCAATGTTGAAAAACCAAATTTATTAAAATATATTATTCTCTAATTTTAAACTCATTTTTATGAAAAAAACAATTTTACTCTTTATGGCTCTTATGGCAACCACACTAGCCATAGGTCAGAACATGAAGTTGAGCGCAACACATGACCTCAACACCTTGAAACAACAGCGCCAAATGGTCAATATCGACCCAATTCAGGCTCAGCGTGGCATTGCCATGCCTGAGGGCGAGACCGAGGCTCCAGAGTATGTCACCACTCAGCCTGAAGGCGAGCTCAAGACTTACGTTCGCTCAGGACAGAACATGACTGCCGTGATGGGTGGTATCGTCGATGGCTCACAAGAAGGTAGAGCTATGAACATTGTGTTTGCTCCCGACGGCAAGACTGTGTGGTTTGATAAGATTATTTCGGCCACAACTGCAACCTTTGGATGGATCAAGGGTGAGATTGAAGGCGACAAGATTGTTATCGCTCCAGGACAGTATGCATGGTACTATGACTACGGAACCTACTATACCGCCTACAGCGTAGACCGCATCGTGCCTAATCCCGATGGAACAGCAACTAGCTACGATACTTATTTGACTTCCGAGGGTAACATTGAATTCAGTATCGGTGAGGATGGTACACTCACGTTGCTGCCCGATGAGAATGGCATTGCTGCTATTGGTCTTATTCGTCGCACTACCGATGACTTCTTGGTTGAGTATGGCTATGCCGATAAGTGGCTTGGCTATGGCGATGCCAACACTGTCTACACTCCATTTGAGGCCAACTACACCGAAGGCCCAGCCGAAGGCACCGAGTTGCAAGACTTCTCGATGACTTACGACCTCTATGTGGGTAGTGAAGAACGCACAGGACACCTCACTAAGGGTGCTATCGTGGGCGACAAGGTTTATATTCAGGGCGCTTCGCAGTATCTGCCCGATGCATGGCTTGTGGGCACTATCGATGGCAACAAGGTCACTGTTGAGAAACAATTGGCTGGTGTGCTGGATGGCTACTATACCTATTTCGTGGGTGGTGAACTCGTCTCTCAGTATAATCCCGAGTCACAACAGGATGAATACTTCTATTCACCCATCGAGCAGCTCACGTTCGACTATGATGCCGGAAAGCAGAGCTTAATTAGCGATGACTGCCTGCTGGTAGCTGCTAGTGAGAATTTGTTCGCCGAGGGCTATATGACTGTAGAGTTCAACCCCTATGAGGATGTGCCTATGAAGCCTGCTACTCCCGTTGTTGGTGAGGACTATGTGTCATATAATGCCGAAAATGGTTCATGTTTTGTCACTGTCTATGTACCCACTCAGGATGTCGATGGCAACTATATCGATGCTAGCAAATTAACCTACTCGGTTTATGTGGATGAGGAGTTGTTTACCTTTAACCCTGATTTCTACTTCTTCTTTGAGGAACCTGTTACTGTAGTTGAGTATGGTTACATCGATGACTATCGCTTCCAGGACCTGGGTGGTGGTCGCGTGGCTATTGAAATCAATCAAGAGCCTCAACACAGCATTGGTGTGAAGAGTTTCTATGCTGGTGGTGATACTACCACCGAGAGCGATATGGGTCTGTTCCTAATCAACCAGTCGGGCATTAGCGACATTGTAGCAAAGAATGTTAGCAACGTTGCTTATTACAACCTCACTGGCCAACGCAGCAATAAACCCTTTAGTGGCATGAACATTGTGGTTACAACTTTCACCGACGGTACAACAAGCACCACCAAGGTAATCAAATAAATCCAAACTTTTCACATTAAATAAGGGCGTGGCCACAATTGCTGGTCGCGCCCTTAATAAATGACATATGAATGGACCGAGGTATTGCATGTAAACTAACAATAAGCGAATTCATGGTTTTGTCTTTTTAATCTTGTTTCTATTCTTATTATAGTGCTAGTTTTGCTCCCAACAAGAGTTCATTGACAGTCTGCCACCTTATAAACGTCGTGCTTGTTCACGTATTGCGCTACCAATTCTGTGTTCATTAATCTTAATTCGTTTAATAAGTGTTCCTTGCCTTTTATCACAGTTCGCAATGATTCTATTTCCACCTACCTCTCCCTTCTCTAATGCGAGTCAAGTGAGTCAAGTGAGTCAGGTGAGTCAGGTGATTCCAGTGATTCCTCTGATTTTAATGCACCACCGAATCAAATATCAATATTTATTTACAGGTTTACGGTGATGCTGGTCGTGCGGAAGCTGAAGAGGTTATCGCGCAGCTTGGTGTTTGTGGTATTTATTGAGTAGTTCTTTTGTGAGCGGGCTTTCACTACGGGAACAACAAACTCGATGTCTTGGCCACCATGAGTGACGGCAAAGTTTACGCGCTGGTTTTTCTCGTTGAGAATGATTAGCGAATCCACGCTCTGGGTGTTGAGGTGAATAATCACCTTCTCGATGGGTACATGAACTACCACGTTGGTGGTGTCTTGGTCATTGGTGTTGGCAATCAAAATGTTGACGGTGCTCTGGTTGGTGCAAGCAGCAAGCATCATTGCCATAATTGCGATAGTAACTATTTTTCTCATTGGTGTTTTTCCTCAATATCTTTTATTCCGTCGCGGCACAGGCACACGCGGTATCGTTTGTATTCACTAATTCCTTCATACTTACACTGTATGATAAAGTTAAGGTAGTAGGCTTTGTCCCCGCTAGTAAAGTTGAGGGCAGCGTCGCCTTGGTTCACATAGAGTGGCACCTTGGGATTGTCCATCTTGCGCATGAATTCGGCAAGGTTGTAACGCACGATGTTGTTGATGCCGTTGATGGGATAGGCCGATAGTCGGTTGACAGCCTTGCGGCGCAGGTGCACATACTTGCGGTACTGAATCACTTGCTCGTCGACGCCACGGTTTACTACAAGTGGGTTCTTGCGGGCACGCTTCTCGTTTACGTGGCGCGACACGTCTTGAGGCGATACGAAGTCGAATCCTTCCTTCACCTTTCCAATCTTGTGTCCACCCACCCTGATGGTGATGAGGTAGTCATAGAAACGGCTGCCAAGGCCATGGGCAAAGTAGTTGCGTATCAAGTCTTTGATTCGGTCCTTGAACATGTAGCTTATTACTAGGGCGATGAAGAACGGTAGGGTGAAGTTACCGTAGGTCTGCTGGAAAGCAAACGACACCACAGTGGCGAAGACCATTGAGATGCCTGCAGCCACACTGAATGCCACTTGCTCAAGGAAGGCAGTGTTGCGGCGTTTGTGGGTAGGAAGATAGAGGTTGCTCTCTATGTACTTCTTGAGTAGACTGGCGTGGTAGACAAACTGGCGGTTGTCGTCGCTGCTCTTCGACTCCACGTCAAGATATTGACGGCTCTTGCGGTACTTGTGTTCGCTGTCGAGTAGCTGGGTGATCATAGGAAGCAACGGACTTCCGTTATTGTTTTGGCGCGGATTAAGGAGTTTGACGATGCGGCCCAAGTGCTGCTCCACGATGTTGGAGATGAACTCGTCGCCAAAGTCGAAGAATACCGCCATTTGCTTGCCGGCATCGCTCTTGAGCAGGGTGGGACGCAGCGAGCGGTACATCGACGTCACTTCTTTGGATTGCTCCACAAGGTCGCAGGCGAGGCTGCGCTGTGTCTCCTCGTTGGCTTCTTTCACGATTTTGTTGTAAGCTTCGCGCATGCTGCTCTTCACGATTGATGCATACATTTTGACCTCGGTCTCAAACTCCTTGTTGTCGTTCACGGGGTTTTCGCATGCCTGCTGCAACCGTGTGAACGGCAGTGAGTGTTGATCGGTGAGCTCGCGCAGCTCATAGCGTGGCGTGATGAGCCTTAGGTAGGAGATGGTGTCGTTGTAGAAGGTGTCTTTGCTATAGGTGTGGCGATTCACATCAAGCACCTCAGGAATGAAAATCCAGGTGTTCATGTAAAAGTCGTTATAGGTGGCGCCGTCGTTAGGAACGAAGCCCACCTTAAACTCCAGCGTGTTGCTGTCATGAATTTTTGGCTTGATGCTTATCATCTCGTTATTCGTTGTTCTTAAGAGGTTAGTTGGCACTTAAAACTTAAAAGAAAACTCCATTGGTGTAACCAAACCAGCGCAGCACGGTGTCGCCCCACAGGATTACCATCAGCCAGCTGATGAACATCATGGTGATACCAAACTTGAAGGTGTCGCTAATGCTATACTGGTTGGTGGTATAGAGTAGTGCGGCAGGCTTGCTGTTGAAGGGTAGCACGTAGACATGTCCCACAAGCAGTGCCACTGGGAAGGCCAGGCTCATGATGGGGTAGCCATTGCTCTGTGCCACGCCAATGGCGATAGGCACAAAGATGAGCGTGAGCATTGTCTTCGACTCAAAGATAAGAGAGAACAGCAGGATGCTCGCCGTGAGGATGAGGTAGATTACCCAGAACGGTGTGCTGGCACTGATGCCAAGTGCTCCAAAGAGGGCGTTGATCATAGTGCCAGGCAGGCCAGTAGCCTCAAGACCGGCACCTAGAGTGTAGGCACCAGCCGAGAAGAGTAATAGGTGCCAGGGAATGTCGACATCGTTCCACTTCACGATGCCAATCTTGGGCAGTAGGGCTACCACAGCTCCCATGAATGCCACGGCAGTCTGGTTGATGCCATGCTGCTTGTCGGTGGCCCACAGGATGAGCACAACGAGGAAAATGGCGATGGCCTTGTATTCCTGAGAACTCATCTTGCCTAGCTTGTGCAGCTCGTCACGCAGGCGGTCTAGTCCGCCTTCAATCTGTGGCTTGTCTTCGCCTTTCTTGAGGCGGAAGTAGATCTTTGAGCCCACAAACCAGCCGATGAGGATAAGTATCAGGTTCATTGGGAAGGCGCACTTAAACCAGTCCTGATAACTGAAGGCACCAATGCCCAGAGCACCTGCTATGAGCGATCCTGCCAGCAGAGTAGCTCCCGAACCTGTGAGGAATGAGTTTGCACCCAGGTTAATTTGGAATAGGTTCTGCAACACGAGGTTGCGGCCAAAGTTGTTGCGTTTTCCTTGCGATGCCCCATAAATGGCGGCTACAACCATAAAGATTGGAAGTAGGATTGCGGCCTTAGCAGTGGTGGCCGAGATAAATGCCGAGAGCACGATATTGATGACGATGAAGCTCAGGATGATGCCGCTGGCGCTCTTGCCAAACTTGAGCACAAACCAGATGGCAAATCGCTTTGCCACTTGGGTCTTGACAAGCATGCTCGCCAAGATGAACGACAGAATGTTGAGCCACATCACTGGATGACCGAGCTGGGCGTAGGCCTCTTTGTCGCTCGTGACCCCAGTAAGTACAATCATTAGTATTACTATCAGCGAGGTGAGGTAATTGGGGATTGCCTCGGTAATCCATAGGATGATGGCGGCGACAAATATTGCCAGCATCGCATAGTTGATGCGCAAGAAGTGATTGTGGGTATCGGCCTTGAGTTGTGCCTGCTCGGCATCGCTAAGGTCGTGTTTAGTCTCCTTGCCGCTGGCATCGACCACCACGGCGAGTTTCTTCTCGCCCTTCTTGTACATCTCATCATAGCGTTTCATGGCTCCCTCGGCTAGGGTGGTGGTCTCCTTGTTGGTGTCGATATTGTTGATGAATGAGATATCGGCAAACCAGTAGAAGAACACAAAGACGAGGACTGCCAGTGGGCCGCCTATGCGTTGTAATATCTTTTCAAAGCCCGACTTCTGCATCTTGGGCAGCTTTTCGAGCTTGTAGTTGTTCATGTCCAGAGGATCAAATGTCGCCTCTTGTTTGGTTATTGCTTCCGCCATTTCTTTAAGGTTTTAGTGACTGTTGAAAGTCCCTCTTGTTTTAAAAATAGTGTCCCCAAAAGTACAGTCCCCTTTGAGGACACTGAAGTGCAAGTCTATTGATATTGGATTATTTCCAGTTCTTGTAAGGGTTCTTCATGAGCATGGAGTTGTAGTACTTGGGGTCGCCGGTTACCTCCTCGCCAAGCCAGGCGGGACGGTCGAATGCGGCATCCTCGCTGGGAAGCTCCACCTCGGCAACGGTTAGACCCTCGTTGTCGCCGTAGAATTCGTCGACCTCAAAGGTGCGCTCGCCGGCTTTCACCAGGTAGCGGGTCTTGTCGATAACACCAGGCTCGCAAATCTTGAGAAGCTCCATAACCTCCTCGGCAGGAATCTCTTTCTCCCACTCGAAGCGGCTAGCACCACTCTCGTTGCCAATGCCCTTGACTGTGATGAAACCTTTCTCGCCTTTCACGCGAACGCGCACTGTGCGCTCAGGCACTGAGCTCAGGTAGCCCTGTGTGATGCGTGTGGCCTTGAATGCCTCGTCTTTGAATTTTCCTTTAACAAGGAATTTTCTTTCTATCTCTTGTGCCATAATCGTCTAGTTTGCTAAGGGTTTGTTAATCATACCAATCACACGCTTGATAGCTTGCAGGTAGTTGATGTTTTCAACACCCTCAAGGCCTACGTCGGCGATGGTCTTCTTGATATCCTCAATCTCAGTGCTCTCACTGTTGATGGTGCGTACCATAGCTCCGTTGATATAAACCTCGCCAGTCTCGCAAATGGTGTCGTTAACCATATAGCCATAGCGGGCTTTTTCAACCTTGACAGCCTGAAGGTCGGGGTGCTCGTCAATCATCTGAAGGAACTCCTCAAGAGTGTAGGTCTCCTTAGTAAGCTCGGGCATGCCCTCTACCTTGAAGGCAGGGAATACCTCGTCCTTGAGAACCTGTGCGCTGATGGGGAACTCACCCTTCATCAAGGGATTCCACTGCTCGAGGCCGTCAACTTCTTGTACGAAGGTCTTGATGTCCATCTTGCCGTCGCGTATCTTGGTGTTGTTCACGTCGTTGGTGCGGCTCACGATGTAGGTCTCGGTGCTGTGACGCTCCCACACTTTCTCGGGAACTGGTGCACTCAAGCGGGCCATGCGCTTTCCTGCCTCGCAGAAGCAACGACCGAAGCTACGGAACTCAAACCTTGGTTTTGATATTTCACCAATCTTTAATTCTTCTTTTGCCATTTCTTAATAGGATTTTAATTCGTTGGGAATACTTTGTGCTTGTTTCTTTTAAAGGAAGGCCTGGCAGGCAAGCAATTAAGCCTGCCAGGCCTCAAGTGTTTTATAGATTGAAGTTTACTGTATTTACTGTACTACAGTTTCATCTTCCTCGCCGGTATCGGGGTTCTGAGCGCCCAAGGTCTTGTCGGCGATCATGAACTTGCCAGTGCCATTGGGGCAGCGGCTCCAGGTCTGCTTGTTCTCAGGAAGCGATTGGTTGCCCCATCCGTCTTGCTTCTCACCGCGCTCAAACTTAGTAACGAGAGTGCTGTTGGGGTCAAATACTTGGAAGAGTACGCTCTTCTTGGCCGAGAGTCCCTTGGTCATTGGACGTGGGTTTGGACCACTACCGCCCTCTCCAGGAGTGTTCTTGGCACCTACGATGCAGAAGTAGCCATGCCCCATGATGATTTCGCCAGCCTCGCCAACCCAAACGTCGTCGGCCTCGTCCTTGCGAATCACTACACCTTGCAGCTTGATTGGGTCATTGCCGTTGTTGTAGAGCTCGAGATATTTCTCGCCATCGGCGCCAGCACCATAAACCTCGTTGATAACAAGTTTAGAGTAGTCGCTTGGCTTGTCGCCCACGGTGTAATCTTTCTCAGTGGTAGTGGTGTAGCCAGCCTCGTTAGTAATAATTACTGCGTAGCTTACCTTGTCGCCGTCTTCCTGTGCGGGAATAGTGGCTGTAAAGGTGTTGCCGTTACCAGCCATTTCAATCTCGTCAACGAAATCATCATTGACAGAATAACGCAGAACGGCTTTTGTCACTTTTAAGAGTCCACTTACCTTGGCGGTTACAACTACATCGTCAAATGAAGTGGGGGCATCGGGATTAATTGACACAGCTTCAATTGTGTTAGGTCCCTCATATACTTTATCTTCAACGCATGCTGTCATCGCAAGTGCAGCGATAATGAGCGCGAATGCTAATTTTATAGTTTTCATTGTCTTTTTATCTTTAAAGAGTTAAACAATTGATTAGAAGTTAACCTCTAAGCGAAGGCCTAACATGCTGTATTTCACACCACCTTTGCCCTTGGCCTCTACAATCTTGGTGTAGTCGGCTGTTGGCTTGCCATCGGCATCGTGGCCAGTGAAGAGTTTGCCCTTACCGTTGGCATAACGGTCGTTGTTAGAGTACTGATAGTTGAGAACAATTTTAACGCTGTTGTTAATCCAGTAGTTCAAACCAACGGTGAAGTTCTCACCGGCACCACCATAAACGTCCTTGTTGTTGAGGTTAAGGTAGTCATAACGAAGTGCGAGCTCGATGTCGCCCCATTTGCGACCGCGCTGTGGCTGAGTAAACTCGCCCTCAGCGGTGTTGAAGCGCTGCTTACCGCCAAAGAGCAAGCAAGAAGCATGAACATACCAACCACCAAAGTTGTATTTTGCCTTTGCAGCATCTACGTTGTTGCGAATCCACTCGGTCTGGATGCGGGCAGGTCCGTAGTATGCGGCTCCTTCAAGACCATAGAGAAGAGTGTGGTCAACGTCTTTGATTACATCGGTGTCAAGATATTTCTTGCGGTTGATGCTGGTAGCGTTGCGGGTGCTGAAGCGCTCACCGCCCCACTCGCCAGTAGCAACGTCGGTCTTGGGAGTGCGGTAAGAAATCTTACCACCCAGGTAGAGACCCCAGCTGCGGTCCTTGGCATAGGGCATCCAGCCAAGTTTGCCGGTGAAAGAGTAACCTTGGTTGCGGCCAAAGTCCTTGTTATTGTCCTGTACATAGGTCAACTCTTCCTCGCCAGCGACAGTCTGGAAGAATACACCACCAGTGGCGCGGAAATGGTCGAGAAGATAAGAAATCTGAAGACCGATGTGACGCGAAGGAACAAGTGCCTTACAAACCATTGGGCGCTCCATGAAGGTGAGGTAGCGCGATGAGGTGGTCTGCTCCATCGAGAAGTCCTCCTTGAAGTTACCAGCCTTAATCGATACGTTCTTGATGCCATCGAACTGCACAATAGCGTCCTTGAGCTCAAACTTGCCATCGGCAAAGTCTACGTCAACCTCGCCATACCAGTTGTGTGGAAGTCGGGCCTTGATGGCAAAACGAGCACGACGAATAGAGGCGTTGTTGCCAATATCGTTGTAATCTTTGTTGTTGCCAAAAAACATTGCACCGTCAACTTGTACGCGGTTGTCAAACCACAGGCGATACTCCTTGTTCTTCGACTCAAACGTGAGGATGTTGTTACGCTGCTCCGAGATCAGCTCTTCACGATCGACTTTCACGCCGTACTGGTTGTAAACGGCGGTCTCGTCCGATTCTTGTGCCCACACACTGCCCCAAGCGGAGAGTGCTAGCACAAAGGATAGAGTTAATAATTTTTTCATTGTAAAAAACATTTAGTTAATAAATAAAGGTATTTAATGAATTATATCATTTGCAGATATTCCACTATGTTGGTGCTGCGGTCGAGCTTGAGCTTGCGGCGGAAGCGGTAGCGACTCACCTCCACGCTCTTGGGTTCGACGTTGAGCATGCTTGATATGTCTTTGCTCGAGAAGCCTAGGCGAAGCATGATGGCAAGGCGCTTCTCTTTCTCCGACAGGTTGGGGCAACGCATGAGCAGGCGACTCACGAAGTTCTTGTGTAAGCCCTCTACTTGTGTGTAGAAGTGGTCCATTTCACCTGTGAGTCGCATGTTCTCGTTGAGTTTATGCGCAGTGTCGCGCAATTCTTGGCGCAGCGTGGCAACATCTTCCTCGTTCGATAAGTCGTTGAGTCTCTTGCTCAAGTCTTCGAGGTATTGTCGCTGCTGCTTGATATATAATGAAAGGTTTACCAACTCATTGTGCTTGATGTCGATTTCGTTAGTCATCACGTTGAATTGTGAAGTCACTGCTGCGACATCCAAGCGGTTGCGCTCGTCACCAGCCTCGGTGTTGTGGGTGAGTTCGTCGTCAAGGGCTTTCTTTGTGATGTTGTGCTTGCGCCATTGCTTAGAGTACATTGTTATTAATAGGCAAGTGATAAGCACAAAGCTTGTGACCACTAATACCAGGAGAGGACTGTTAACGATTCTCATCATTGCCATCACTAGCAGGAATGCGAGTAAGGGTGTGGCAATGGTAATGCTTGCCAGGTTGATCAGGCTGCGCTGGCGTGCACCTTTTGTCATCTTACTGCACTCACGCAACTGGCTTGGAGATACTATCACGGGAACCATGCCAAGTAGCAGGGTACCGGCAATATTGCCAAGCAGTAACACCGTGATGAGGGCATAGAGCGATGGCAATGCCCAACTCATTGGTTTTGCCATTGAGTTCTCGTGGCGAAGCACTACTATCATAGGGATTGTGACAGCTAAACTCAGAACACCCATGAACATGAACAGGAATGGCAGCCATGTGACATCAATCTGGGTCAAGAACGACGAGAGGAATGGAGAGGAAAAGAGCGCAAAATTAAGTGAGAGAGTCAAGCCGCCCAAAATTATTCCTACAAGCGCTAGTCGCTTCATGAGCAGGTTCTTTAGTAGCAAGTGCTTGTCGGTCTTTAAAATGTAATGGTCAAATAGGCGGTCGAAGAGTAAGAAAAATAGCAGTCCCAACACTGGAGCCGCTATTAGCGACAGCAAAGCTGCTGTCAGTGGGTAGTCGTTGAACCACTGGTTATTGTAGACAATGGCAGCTAGTGCACCCCAAAAGGCGGTCACTGCCGATGTGTATTGGTCGGCACTTCTAATGATGGCGACAGACATTACTATGCCACACATTATTATATATGCCTCATTGATGTCAAGATTGTTTACCTTCGACGATGTCTCATCGTTAAGGAAGAGGATGCCTAGGCACAAGACCGCGACAACCACAAACTGCATGATTCCAATGATTCGTGTCGATATCAGGTCGCGGATGTGGATACCCAAGAAACTGACGCCAATTTCTCGGTATCCAAGCCACGCTCCAATCATCAGGATAAGCAATATCGACACAGTGAATTCCATAGGATAGATTTATGACTAATAGATTAGTTGTTATGTTTTATGACCATGATGGAGAGGTGGTCGGCAACGCGTACCGATTCCTCGGCAAGTTCCTCGACGTGGAGGGTGAAATAGCGCAAGTGGAACTTCTGGCTGAGCTTGAAGTTGTCCATCTCGTGAAACACGCGTCGCTTGATCGATTGTGCGAGTTTGCTCACCTCTTTTTCAAAGAAGTATATGCGGTGGGTCTTCTCGTTTACAAAGCGTGGGGCTTTGAAGTAATCGCGTGAAGCCTGAATGGTGCCCTCAACGGCAAGGCCAGTGACTTCTACGAGTTTGAGGAAATCGACGTTAATCTCCGACGGGAAGAATGGTATCTCTATTTCATACTGCCACAAGTTTTTGTGGAGCAGGGTGATAATCATGTCAAGGCGCTCAAGCAACTGCATTATCTCGACGCGCTGGTCGGTAACAAGTGAGTAGGTGTAAAGCTCGTTCTCTATAGTGCGGCGCAGGTCGGTGGTAGTGTCGCGCAACCTCGTGATGCTCTCTAGGTTGTCGTCGAAGTCCTTCTTGTTGCCCTCAAGATAATTCTTGATGCCGCTCTTGTATATCAGCACGCATTCGTCAAGATAATCTAAAAAACTATCTAGGTCGCTTATGGTCTTATTTGTCTTCTTGAGTCCAAACATAACAACAATAGCTTTTGTTAGTAAATGCAAAAATACAATACATTTCTTTAAAATGCAAATCACTTGTGTGTTTCGTGTTATGATGACATAGATGTGTGTAGTGTTTTTTTAAATTATCTTCTATTGATAATCAGTGATATAATTTTTTTAATGTAGTGATAAAAAATAGGGTGTGAAAATTTTTGTAGTGTTTAAGTAGCTTTTTTGTAGTAATGCTAATTGCTTGGATTTGGCAAAAAAATGCCCTGCAGGCATGAGCATGCAGGGCAAATTATGGCGTTTTTTGCACTTATTTTTTTACGAATACGCGGTAGCCTTTAGCATCTAGTGAGAAGGTGCTACTAGCTGTCAGTGTGATGTCACTTTGGTAGATGCCGCCAGCAATTGTGCTGCTGTCGAGCCATTGTGAATATTCTCCTTCTTGTATTCCGTTGACGGTAGCTGTAATCTGACTGTTTCCCAGATTCATGATGACTAGCACGGTATTATTGCCACTGGTCTTAGTGTAGGCCATCACGTTGTCACTTGTGCTTGAAAGGAATGTTGTAGTTGTGCCGTTGGCTAGTGCTGGCTGAGTGTGACGCAGTGTTACAAGTGTTGCTATGGTATTCTGCATCTTGGCGTCGGTGGAATTCCAGTTTATCTTTGTGTCGTTGAAATAGTCAAGTATCTGGTCGTTGCCCACTTCTTGGCCATTATACAGTAGTGGCATTCCATAGATGGTGAAGAATAATGTGGTGAGTGCATATTTGTTGGCGCCATACATGCTTTGCAGGGTCTTGCCTCCGTCGTTGAAATTCTGGTCATGGTTGGTGAGGTAGGTCATTCGGTCGAAGCTTTTGCCCTGACTTTCGTTTATAAACGACTCGCAATATCCCTTGAGCGTCGATGCGCTGGTGCCGTTGGGTCCGAAGCGGACTAGTTTGCCGCTTTGGAAGTTCCATGCGTAGTCATAGTCGAAGCCCACGTTCATGAGTTTGTTGGCGTCGTGCACTATGTCGGCCTCGGCAACCATGGTGATTGTCTTTCCTGTGGCATAGTTGCGCAACATTGGTATTGTGCTTGCCCAGTAGCTGCCTGGTATGGCGGGACTCGATACGTAGTCGCAGCGGTAACCGTCGATCCCGGCTTGATCAATCCAGAACCTGAGGCAGTCGTTCATTGCCTCGCACAAGTCGGGATTGTTGTAGTTGAGCTGGTATACGTCGCCGTAGTTGTTGGGGTGTACCATTTGCCCATTCTGTGTGGTGTAGTATTCTGGATGTTGGGTGACCCAAACGGCGTTGGTGGCAGTGTGGTTTGGCACCCAGTCAAGGATTACTTCCATTCCGAGTTCATGAGCACGGTCTACAAAATTTTTAAGGGTGGCGATTGTGCCGTAATTTGGGTTAACAGCCTTGAAGTTGGTGGCAGCATAGGGGCTGTTGATGCCGCCTCCGCGTGGATAGATGGGCATTAGCCACACGATGTCGATGCCCAGCTTGCGCAAGTCAGCGAGCTTGGCCTGGGCTGCTGTGAAGGTACCAGCACTTGTGAAGCTGCCCACGTTCATCTCATATATAACACGGTTCTTTGGGCTAAGCGCGGTTGTGTAGTCTACGTTGAGCTCTTGGGGCTCACCAGGTGTCACCACGTCGCCGCCAGTCGATCCGCTGCCATTGGTGTCGGCAACTGTATACGAGCCGTCGTTTGATACTCTGATGTAGACGTCCTTGTTGTAGCTGAAGTTCTGCATCAGGTCATACTGCTTGCCGTTATTGTTGTTGTTTATGATCCAGTTGGTGCCTGTGCTGGTGTAATACACTTCGGGTAATTCCCATGCATACCAAAGTTCGCTGTCTAGGATGGTGGTCGAGGTGTAGTGCTCACCAGGCCAACTGGCACTAAGGTCGTGACCGTCTTTCCAAACATATAGGCAGTAGTCGCTCCAGCCTAGCTCGCTGTGGACGTAAACCACTGGCGGCGCTGTGTAATTGCCTAGGATGATATCATACACTTCGGTAATGTCGGCCGCGGTTATTGAGTTGTCATTATTGACATCGGCAGTAGATGCATAGGTGTTATCGTTACCTAGCATGATGTCATAGAGCGCGGTCACATCGGCTGCATTAACGGTTCCGTCACCGTTGACGTCGCCATGCACTGTGGCATTGACAACGTTCAGTGTCACAATACACAAGAATAATAATGTTGCTTTTTTCATGAAATTATTAATGATTTGATTATATGCGGTTAACAATTCTTCTTAATGATTTTGTAAAGGTAGTGTATTTATTTTGAAACAACAAAAAACGTTAATAATTATAATCCTTTTTTTGTATATTCATCATTTATAATTATCTTTGCCATGCTGATTGATAATCAGCACTTTATTATTTTTGAAATTTTGATTTTTTGTTTAACTGCCACTCCCGCACCGGGAGTGCTTAAAAACTGTAATAACATGAAGAGATTTTTAGCATTAATGTGCGTTGGTGCACTTGTAATGGGTTTGACTACTGGCTTTAACGCCGAGGCAAAAGTGAAGAGGACTAAGAAGGTCGCTAAGACTGAGCGTGTCGCTAAAAACGTTGAGAAAGCTTGCGACAAGAAAGCTGAATGTAAAGACGTTAAAGAGTGCGACAAGATGAAGGCTGAATGCAAGGACGCTAAGTCTTGCGAGAAGATGAAAGCTGAGTGCAAGGACGCTAAGGCTTGCGAGAAGATGAAAGCTGAGTGCAAGGACGCTAAGGCTTGCGACAAGAAAGTTGAATGCAAAGATGCCAAGAAGGGCGAGATTAAAGCTTTCAAAAAGAATGATGGCATGAAGTTGAAGAGCAAAGACCAAATGAAAGCAACAAAGGCTTGCGAAGGTGGAAAAGCCGAGTGCAACGACTGCGACAAGAAGGCTGCTGGTCATGAGTGCTCTCATCAGAATCCCTGCTGCAAGGAAGGTGCCTGCAAGAAGGACGCTAGCTGTGGCAAGGAGAAATGCAAAGTTAACCCCGAGCAGTGCTGCCAATAATCAGTAAATGCTTAAATGAAAAAAACTGGAGGTCATTACCGACTTCCAGTTTTCTTTTTTCTGTCTAACCCTTGTGCTTATTGCTCGTAGGCAGGGATGCCAACAAGCTTAATGTCGAACTGCAGGGTTGAGAACGGCTTAATGTCGCCACTTGTAGTAGTGCCGTAGCCCACGTTGTAGGGAACAATTACGCGACAGCTGTCACCGATGTGCATCCGTGGGATGGCAATGCCCCAACCTTGAATTACACCACTGTTGAGGCGGCAACGGAACAGGCTGTCGGCAGGAGAGGTGCTTAGGAACGACGAGTCAATTGGTGTGCCATCATATGAGCACAAGCGATATTTCACATCAACCATCGAAGTGAACTTGGGCTTGAGGTTGTTCTTGGTGAAACTGGTGTCGTTAAACCAATGCATGAGAACCTGTGCGTTTGGGTCCCAAGGTGCTGTCACCTTAGTGTAGTAGTCGCTTAGTGCTGCCTGTTCTTCATACCAGACAACATTGTCGATGCGCCAATCAGCATACTCATCGGTTGGATCATCGTCCTTGAAGCAAGAGGTGAAAATGCCTCCAAGCACTGCTGCAAGAATTAATATAAAAGGAAACTTTTTCATTATTATCAATCTTTATGGCGTTGATGGCCTAATTATTCTGTTCTAAATTATGCATTCGACTTGAGCAGGTTGTTCAGGCTGCATGCCTCGCCAATGATGGCAGGCAGCTGGTCGATGGCAACGCGCTGCTGCTCCATAGTGTCGCGGTCGCGCAGGGTTACAGTATTGTCCTCAAGGGTTTGACCGTCGATGGTGATGCAGTAGGGGGTGCCTATAGCATCCATACGGCGGTAGCGCTTACCCACGCTATCCTTCTCGTCGTAACGGCAAGCGAAGTCAAACTTGAGCATGTCCATAATCTCACGGGCCTTGTCGGGCATGCCATCTTTGCGAACGAGTGGCAGCACAGCACATTTCACTGGGGCCAGAGCCTTGGGCAGGTGCAGCACCACGCGGGTGTCGCCACCATCAAGCTGCTGCTCCTCATAGCTTGAGCACATTACCGAGAGGAACATTCGATCAACACCAATCGAGGTCTCGATAACATATGGAGTGTAGCTCTCGTTCAACTCAGGATCGAAGTACTGAATCTTCTTGCCGCTGTATTTCTCGTGCTGCGACAGGTCAAAATTGGTGCGGCTGTGGATGCCCTCTACCTCCTTGAATCCAAATGGCATCTGGAACTCGATGTCGGTAGCTGCGTTGGCATAGTGGGCGAGCTTCTCGTGATCGTGGAAGCGATACTTCTCGTCGCCCAGGCCAAGTGCCTTGTGCCACTTGAGGCGGCGCTCTTTCCATGTCTCAAACCACTTGAGCTCCTCTCCGGGACGTACGAAGAATTGCATCTCCATCTGCTCAAATTCGCGCATGCGGAATACAAACTGACGAGCCACAATCTCGTTGCGGAACGCCTTACCAATTTGTGCTATACCAAATGGCAGACGCATGCGGCCAGTCTTCTGAACGTTAAGGAAGTTAACGAAGATACCCTGAGCGGTCTCGGGACGCAGATAAACGTCCATTGTGTTGTCGCTGCTGCTGCCCATCTGGGTCTTGAACATGAGGTTGAACTGGCGCACGTCGGTCCAGTTGCGGGTGCCACTGATAGGATCCACTATCTCGTAGTCGAGGATGATTTGCTTGAGCTCCTCGAGGTTGTTGTCGTTCATCGCTTTCTCATAGCGTGAGTGTAGCTCGTCCCACTTGGCTTGGTTGGCCTGTACACGGGGATTAGTCTGGCGGAACATCGCCTCGTCAAAGCTGTCGCCAAAGCGCTTCTTAGCCTTAGCCACTTCTTTGTCCATCTTCTCCTCTATCTTGGCGAGCTGGTCCTCGATGAGAACGTCGGCACGGTAACGCTTCTTGCTGTCGCGGTTGTCAATCAAGGGGTCGTTGAACGCATCAACGTGGCCACTGGCCTTCCAGATTGTTGGGTGCATAAACACCGCCGAGTCGATGCCCACGATGTTCTCGTGAAGCAGCGTCATGGCTTCCCACCAATAGCGTTTGATGTTATTTTTCAACTCTACTCCGTTCTGGCCGTAGTCATAAACTGCTCCCAGACCGTCATAAATCTCACTCGAAGGGAACACAAACCCATACTCTTTGCAATGCGATACAATCTTCTTGAAAACGTCTTCGTTCTGTGCCATTTCTTATATATTGTATTTTAATTATTCAATTTACAAACTGCAAAATTACACCAAATATTTGGATTTTCTCTATTTTCCTTCTCTTTTCTCTCTTTATTTAAGATTTAATAATAAAGTGGTAATGTTAGGTGAACTAATCACACATTTTTTGTGAAATTGAAAAATTATACTTAATTTTGCGCTTTAGAAAACATATTTTTTATTAAAACGATATTGTTATGAAGAAATTAGTCACTTTAGCAATGGTGGCGCTCATGGCTGCATTGCCCATGATGGCACAGCGCCACAATTACGGTTCAACCCCAAGTAACCGCTATGATTATGAGCGCAGTCACAGCCGTTGGATCAGGAACTACTACGGCAAGGACATGTACTTTGGTGTGCGCATTGGTCCTGCTTTCTCACACGTTAGCGGCGATGCTATCGGATATGCCGGTAGCAGCAAGACAGGTCTGCATCTGGGTGGTGTTATTGGTTTTGAAATCACAAACCGTGCTCCTGTGTTTTTCGAGACAGGTCTCAGCTATGTGAACAAGGGTGGCAAGGGCGACTTCCTCGGAAGCAAAGTTACCACAAGTTTGAGCTACATTGAGTTCCCATTGGTGTTCAAGTACATCTATTATACCGATATGGGTCTCTCGATTCATCCTCTCTTTGGTGGATATCTGGCGGTGGGCGCCGATGGTAGCATAAAGGACTACAACAGCCACACCAAGATCAGCGCCTTTGGAAAGGACAAAGATGGTTACGAGCGTTTCAAACGTTTTGACGGTGGTTTGCGCATTGGTTGTGGCGTAGGTTTCAGCATGTTTTATCTCGACATGACCTACGATATTGGCTTAGCCAACATCAGCCACGACGATTACAACTCTAGTAGCAATCGCACATTCTACCTCAACTTCGGTGTAAACTTTTAAAAGTTTGAAGTTAAATAAAAATAAAAAGAGACTTGATTCAAGTCTCTTTTTTTATTATGTGTTTGAATTATGTATTGTGCATTCTATTTAGCGTAATAGCATTTTATCTCGCCAATTTTGAGCTTACCAACCACAAGCAGTGGTATGCGCTGGGCGTCGGTCGAGATATAGGCATCGATGTCATCGCTCGACTTTTTGCCGTTATCGGTTGTGAAGGAAAGTTTGAGGTGGAACGCCTGGTGGCGGCTCTTGTCGCGAAGCTGCAACGGTTTTATGCCTACATATTTTATTGTCAGCGTCTCCTTCTCCTTTCCCGAGAAGACGCAAGTTTTATACACTTTGTTTGCTGCCATGTTCTGATAGTCGAGGCTGCGCAACAGGTAAAACACACTCAGCATGTCATAGGCAGCACCGCCATGGCTGAGGTTTATATTTGCTGTGGGTTTGTTCTTGCGGTAGCGCGTGCAGGCAGCTGTGGTGCCGCTGCCGCTGCTGTTGAAAGCCACAATGTCGTGGGCATAGTAGCTGTTCTCGTGGGTGAACTTCTCATACTTTACGGGCCTGAAGTTCGACAGCATCGAGCATTTGAGAGTGTCGCGCACAGTATATATCTTATCGGCCCACGAGCGAGTCTTACCCGTGAGGCGAGCGTTATAGCCGCTGCCACTCTTGCTCACCGACAGTGTAGCATCGCCAGCATGCTTCCACACCACTCCCCAGTGATATACAATCTGGTAGTTAAGCGTCTCATTACTCAGCGTCAACGCACTCACGCTAGGCGCCATGGCTATGGTGGCGATCGTCAATATTGAAAGGAATAATTTTCTCATATAAATCGTTTAATTTTTTAGATAAGACTTGCCAATTATCCAAAGGTTTAATAGATGACGTCGTTCATGGGGCGTCAGGTTTTTACTCTATAAAGAAATAAGGGCCCTCGTGTGAGGGCCCTGGTATACCCATATAAAAATTCTTTTATTTGCGAGGTTCTTTTGGTTATTCGCGGAAGTAGACGCGTTTCACGCGGGGCGAGATGCTGGTAAGGATCTCGTAACCAATGGTGCCGCGAGCGTCGCTGAGCTGGTCGATGGGGGTGTGCTTGCCGAAGATTTCCACCTTGTCGCCCACCTCGCACTGTGCATCAGTGATGTCGACCATGCAGGCGTCCATGCATATGTTACCCACAGTTGGACACATGGTGCCGTTGACCCAAACCTTGATAGCGCCGTTGCCGAAGTGGCGGTCCATGCCGTCGGCATAGCCAATTGACACAGTGGCGATGCGTGAGTCGCGGTCGAGCACTCCGCGACGGCCGTAGCCCACTGTGGTTCCTGCTGGCCACTCTTTGATACTGATTACTACAGCACGTAGCTCAGCCACGGGTACGATTCCGTCCTCACTGCCGTCGTTGATAGTCTTGATTCCGTATAGTCCTACTCCCATACGCACCATATCCATTTGATACTCAGGGAATCTAACTATGCCAGTAGTGTTGAGGATATGTTTCAAAATGTTGTGCGAGAAGTTGGCTTGCAGCTGTGTGGCGCAAATCTCGAAATATTCCACCTGTTCGCGTGTGAAGTCGTCCTGTTCTGGTTCGTCAGCAACACTTAAATGTGAGAACACGCTCATAGGCATAATAATGTCTTGCGACAAAAGCAGTTCCACGAGTTCGGGAATCTGTTCCAATGTGAATCCCAAGCGGTGCATGCCACTGTCAATCTTGATGTGGACAGGGAAATTCTTCGCGCCATATTTGCGACCCTCTTTGATGAGCTGGCGTGCCTCTTCCAAACTATAGACTTCGGGCTCGAGGTAGCGGTCAAACATCGCTTTGTAGTTAACCGTCGATGGGTTGAGTACGATGATTGGCAACGTGATGCCGGCTTTACGCAGGTCAACACCCTCGTCCTGAACAGCAACAGCAAGATAGGTGGCGCCACAGTCTTGTAAGGTTTTGGCTATCTCATAAGAGCCTGTGCCGTAGCCCGATGCCTTGACCATAGCCACGGTCTTTGTGTCGAAGTTGACAAATGACTTCAAGTATTTGAAGTTATGGGCAAGGGCATTGAGATCAATTTCCTCAACGGTTTGGTGACGGCGAACCTCTAGCATCTCCACAATCTGGAAGAACTCAAAGCGCGAGGCACCCTTGATGAGCACTGTCTCGTTGTCGAAGTCACCTTGACTCATTGCCTCGAGGAACTTAGCGGTCGATTCAAAGAACACGTCGCGGCCCGAATTGAAATATTTGCTGTAGCGGCACATGTCGGGACCCACGCCTATCAGGCGCGTAATGCCCTTGCTGCGTAGTAGTTCGCTCACGCGTATGTAGAGTTCATCTTCGGTAAACGCTTCGGGCATCAAGTCGCTAAGAATCACTGTGGTGTGCTGTTGTGGATTGCAACGTCTGAGCATGAAATCAAGTGCTGGCGACAGGGAGTTGTAGTCGCTGGTGTAGCCGTCGGCTATGATGGTACACTCATTCACACCTTCTATCACACTGATGCGGGTGCCCACAGGCGTTAGGCGCTTCACGCGTTCAACTATTACGTTAGTGCTCAGCCCCATGTAGAGCATCACCGAGACGCATGTCGCCACGTTCTCAAGGTCGCGATCGCTTGTGAACGGCACATTGAGCACAAATGGTGTGCCCTCATGACTGCACTCCATCACAGCATTGTTCTCACGCTTAATTATGTTGCTGATGTATAGCCATTTGTCCTCATCGGTGCGCGACCAGGCAACTTCTTGAGCCACATAGAGGATGGGGTCGATAGTGGTCGACACCAGCTCATCGTCGGCGCAATACACGATGCTTTCACAGCTATTGAGGATTTTAGCTTTTTCTTCAACCTTCTCTTGCATCGAGGCAAATCCCTCGTTGTGCTCGTCGCCTATGTTGGTGATAACGCCAATAGTGGGCCTTATCATTGCCTGTAGACGGGCCATCTCTCCGGTCTTGCTAACACCAGCCTCTATGATGGCGAGCGACGTGTTGTCGTCGATGTCCCACAATGACAGGGGCACACCAATCTGTGAGTTGTAGCTGCGTGGAGAGCGCACGATGTGATAGTCGTCCTTCAAGAGTTGGTAGAGCCACTCCTTTACTGTGGTCTTGCCCTTACTGCCGGTGATGCCTATGATGGGGATGCGGAACCGTTTGCGGTGATAGGTGGCAATAGCCTGCATGGCATCGAGAGTGTTGCTCACGCGCAGGAAGTTGGCCTCACGCATGGCATGGATATCGATGTTGCCGCTGTATTCTATTACAAAGTTTCGCACACCTTTATTATAAAGGTGCTTCACATAGCGGTGACCGTCATCGTTCTGTGTTGAGATGGCGAAGAACAGTGTTTCGGCGGGATAGGTGAGCGAGCGCGAATCGGTGAGCAGCTGGCTTACTTCGGCATTCTTGTTGCGCAATTCGCTAGCTTCTATCTCCAATATTTGGGCAATTTCTTGAATAGTATATCTCATATTAGTCGTCAGTTATCTTTTATTAGTTTTTTTATAGTCTGTATTACACCTCATTAATTCTGCATTGTGAATTCTGCATTATGCATTATGCATTAATATAAGGGTATTCTTTCTTCAGGTTGGCAATCACGGCCTGAGTGTCGGCATTGAAGCGTGCCACCACATCAGGATTATTGCTCATGGGACGGTGTTTCAGGCGCTTGCTCACTCGCTCGCAGCGCGCTATCGCTTGTGTCGAGTGGTCGTCAAAGTAAGTTGCCTGGAACGTTTGCCAGATGTATTCGATAGCGACATCGCTTGGATGCACCATGTCGGCATTATAGAATCGGTAGTCGCGCAGGTCATCAACAACTATTTCATAGGCAGGAAAATATCCCACCCAATCTTTATGGGTGCGAACCACATTGTTGATTGCCACACGCAACACGGCCTTGCTCAGCGAGTTCACCTCTAGGCCGTCGGCAATGTGGCGTATGGGACTCACGGTGAACAGTACACGCAACTCCGGGTTGAACTCATGCAAGCGATCCAAAACAGCATTTAATGCCTCGGTGCACTCATCAACGCTTGTGAGGCGGCGAGTGAACTCATGCTGTGGCACCTTGTGGCAATTGCTCACAACCTCGCCTGTGTCGCGACGTCGATAAACCACTGCGGTGCCAAGCGTGATGATGAGCGTGTGGCACTCTTGCAGATGGTTGTGCCCCTCGGCAATGCTCCGGTTCATGCGTTCGAGAGCGGCATCTTTATTGGCCATCGAGAATCGTGAGTGGAAGTCGAAGCAGTTCCACACGCCATTGCTCATAAACAAGTCCATGCCGGCAATCACCTCGCCATCAATGAGTTTGTGCAGAGAGCTTGCAATGCTCAACGGGTTGAAAATGGTGCCAAAGGGGTTCACCATCACGTCGATCATCGCGTCTTTTAGCCGTGATCCTATGTTGTCGCTGAAGCACGACCCCACAAGCATCATCTTGTCGCTATGGCGCATGAAGTTGTCGCCCTCGCGAGGGTGTATCATTGTCCGGAATTCCATATCGCAAAACTTTAAGAATGCAAATATATATAAACCGAACAAAAAACACAAATTTTCTTTTCACATTTCAAAAACCGTTGCAGTGTCCATCATTTGTTGTAACTTTGCACAAAAGAATTTTAACCAGTAAAACCACGACATTATGAAGAAGATACTTTTATTAATTACAATCATCTTGCCTTTAGTGCTCACATCATGCGGCGACGATAAAGACGAGCCTAAATCTCTTGAGCAACAACTTATTGGGAAATGGGAAAGTTCTTGGGAGATAGATGGAGATAATTATCATAATATCGCTATTTTTGATTCTGAGCATCAGTTTTATCATTCTGGCTACAAGAATGACACCGAAATCATACGTGTGTCATATACCTGGGAGTTGAATGGAAACACTTTAAAACTTATTAGAAATTACGACTCAGCCGAAACCACACATGAGATTACCATAAAAGATAATGTGCTAACAATTAGCGGGTATAAAGAAACCTACTATAAGGTAGAGAACTAATATCCTTCGCTTTAAGGAACGAAAGCGGTTGGTTTACACACTGAGGTAGATCAACCGCCTTTTTTTGTTGTCGAATACATCTACAGCCTCTAAGCTATGGTTTTTTGTGTATAATTTTTGTGAAGGCTTGCAATTGTGAATGAAAAGTTGTAATTTTGCTCTTTGAGTTATATTTATATCATTAATAACAACACTATGAGCAACTTATATTTCAAAATAAAAAAATGGACGGTTAGGGCATTGGTGGCTATAGGCACTTTGCTCGGGCTCACCTCATGCCAAAAAACCATTTACGAGCCCAAATCTATTGAGGGCGTCTATGGTCCACCTCCTGGATACTATGAGAAAGTAGAACCTGTAAAGGTGGTTTATGGTCCTCCCCCTGTAAGGGTCGTTGATGGCCCTGGTGACAAAGCCATAATCCTTGACCCCGAGGAGTAATTCGATAAGAATAAAACAATTAAACCAAATAAATTTTCTATGCAAGACGAAAAAGATCTACAACAACAGCAGGAACAGATTGAGCTTCCCGAAAACGCGTTTCGTCCGTTGAAGGAAGGCGAGAAGTATGTTCCTATCTTGCGCCCCGAGAAAAACTATCCCGAGGTGACTCCCTATTCGGTTTCGATGGGCTTGATTATGGCGGTGATTTTTAGCGCCGCAGCAGCCTATCTGGGACTGAAAGTGGGACAAGTGTTTGAGGCGGCGATTCCTATCGCTATCATTGCGGCAGGTATTGCTGGCGTGACTAAACGTAAGAACTCGCTTGGCGAGAACGTTATTATCCAGTCGATTGGTGCGGCAAGTGGTATTGTGGTGGCTGGTGCCATCTTCACCTTGCCAGCGCTCTACATCCTGCAACAGAAGTATCCTGAGATGACCGTCAACTTCCTTGAGGTGTTCCTCAGTTCGTTGCTTGGTGGTATCTTGGGTATTTTGTTCTTCATCCCATTCCGCAAGTACTTCGTTAAAGAGAAACACGGCGACTTCCCCTTTCCCGAGGCTACAGCGACCACTCAGGTGCTCGTGCAGGGTCAGAAGGGTGGTGAGCAGGCCAAACCGTTGCTCATCGCTGGTCTTGTGGGTGGACTCTACGACTTCCTTATGAGTTCATTTGGATGGTGGAAAGAGGTTATCTCGACAACCGCCATTCCTGCAATGCAGAACTTTGCCGATCAAACTAAGTACGTGTTCAAGGTTAACGTTAGTGCGGCGACACTGGGTCTCGGTTTCATCATCGGTCTTAAGTACAGTTTCATCATCTTTGCCGGTAGTGCTTTCATCTGGTGGGTTGTGGTTCCATTGTTTGCGGCAGTAAGTCATGACATGGCGGCCATGGCTACCGACGACATCTTCAAGGACTTTGCACGCTCGATTGGTATTGGTGGAATCGCTATGAGTGGTATCATTGGCATCATCAAGTCGTGGGGCGTTATTAAGAACGCCGTTGGTCTTGCTGGCAAGTCGTTCAAGAAGGGTGGCACAGTCGAGAAAGAGGAGCGCACTCAGCGCGACATTCCAATGAAGTCGCTTGTGTTTGCACTTTGCGCAGCGTTGGTCATCACCTTCGTGTTCTTCTGGATTGGCGTGATTCACAACCTGCCACAGGCAATTGTGGCGTTCATCGTTGTTGTGGTTATAGCATTCCTGTTCACTACTGTGGCAGCCAACGCTATCGCTATCGTGGGTAGCAACCCCGTGAGCGGTATGACACTGATGACTCTGATCATTGCTTCAGGTATCTTCGTTGCTGTTGGCCTCAAGGGCTGGCAAGGTATTGTTGCCTCGATGATTATTGGTGGTGTGGTTTGTACCGCATTGTCGATGGCTGGTGGCATGGTGACCGATATGAAGATTGGTTATTGGATTGGTACCACTCCTGCTAAGCAGCAGACCTGGAAGATGCTCGGCACCGTTCTTTCGGCAGCTACCGTGGGCGGTGTGATGATTATCCTCAACAAGACTTATGGTTTCTATGAGGGCGCCGTTCCTGGCGAAACTCCCCTTGTAGCACCTCAGGCCAATGCTATGGCAGCCGTTATCGACCCATTGATGACAGGCGGCGAGACTCCATGGACATTCTACATCTGTGGTGCTATACTTGCTTGCCTGCTCAACTGGCTCAAGGTTCCCGCATTGCCATTCTCACTGGGTATGTTCATCCCATTCCAGTTGAACACTCCATTGTTGATTGGTGGTATCATCAGCTGGTTTGTAAGCACCCGTAGCAAGGACGAGAAACTTAACAAGGCTCGCATGGACAAGGGCACGCTCATCGCCAGCGGTTTCATTGCCGGTGGAGCATTGATGGGAGTTGTGAGTGCAGCAATGAAATTTGGAGGATTTAAGTATGAGAGCCCGCTTAGCGACTGCACCTCGAGTACTCTCGGTCTCATAATGTATATTGCACTGATTGTCTACTTTGCAATTAGCTGCCTTAAGGCCAAGAAAGACTAATTAAAATGTTTTCAAGGGTGTAGTGACTTCTTCACTGCACCCTTTATTGATTATAAGACTATGAATCAAAATAAGACCTTAGTTTATGTGCTTGGAGGCATTGTGGTGGCATTGCTGCTGGCACTTGTGGGAGTTCTTGCCTATAATTATGGCAAGAGTGATTCTGGCAATGATGAAGTTTCTTCTAGAGTCGACACAGTTGTGGTAGAGAAGCGGCAAGCAGCGCCCATGACATCGGCGGCTCCAATGGCTGAACCAGAACCCCAGGTCAACCCTCTCTCGCTTAACGACTGGCATCTCACAGGCACTATCGCTGGCAAGAGCGTGGTGATGGACCTATATAATAACAATGGAGTTTTAACAGGCAGCTATTATTATGCTAAGTATAAACCAAGCTCAACGTTGCAACTCAATGGTTCGGTCGACGCCAACGGAAACCTCTACTTGAGTGAGTTTAATACTAATAATGGTTACGAGTCAGGCTTCCTTGAGGGACGCATGAGCCGTAGCGGTAATCTCACGGGCCACTTTACTAATTATCGAGGCAACACCTATCGCGTGAATCTTCACCTCAACTAAACAAGTATATAACAGAACTAAGGCATCGCCTCGAGATTACTCGAAGCGATGCCATTATTTTTGGAGCATATGAAAAGAGGAGTTTGTGTGTTATGTTCCGAATGTCATCACGGTGTAGTAGCGGCCGTTATCAAATGCAAAGTTTAGGTTGATGAAGCCTGTGCGGTCGCCGCCGTACCATGAGAAGTGGCCGTTGCCGTTGTCGATGGGGGTGCCATAGGTTTGGCACAGTGAGTTGTACAGGTTGTTGAAGCGGTAGTTGTCGCTGTAGGTCGAGGATGTTACAAACTCGGCGTAGCATAGGCCGCCTCTGTCGTTGTACTGAAGCATCACGTCGGGCCAACTGTATCCCAGCATGTTCACGTCACGCAGATACACTACGTTGTCTTGATATCCGTCAATGCTGTAGCCATTGTAGTACAGGTAGTTGAGCGATGCATCGAGAAGTGTTCCAAACTCCAGACCAAGAACGCCAGTGATGATTGGGGCCGAGGTGTAGATGCGGAATCCTGTTGGGATGATGGGGCGATAGTACCAGATTACACGGGGACGCCAGGGGCGAACGGGAGGTGCAATTGGGTAGAGCCAGCTCCAACGGTTGTAACGGTAGTAGTCGTACCAGCGGTCGCGTGGTCCGCGTGGACGGAAGCTACTGTGCCAGCGATAGCGGTTGTAGTCGGGGCGAGGACCACCATGGTTGATGCCACCGTGGTGCGGGCGTCCACCAGGACGATTGCCGTGATATCCACCACCTGGACGGTCATTGCCTGGGCGTCCATATCCGCCAGGACGGTTATTGCCTGGGCGATTTCCTGGACGGTCATATCCGCCTGGGCGATTGTTGCCACCATGGTTGCCGCCACCCATGTTTCCGCCTGGACGGTCATTGCCTCCGTGGTTGCCACCACCCATGTTTCCACCTGGACGATCATTGCCAGGACGGCCATTGTCACCAGGACGGTCATTTCCGTTTCCACCTGGGCGATTGTTGCCGCGGTTATACTGGTCAGTTGGGCGAGCGTTGTTAGTTATACCTCCACTTGCCGCTGGTGTGCCAACACTTGAACGGGCGTTGTCGCGGCCAAAGTTGCTGCGGCCACCAGTGCTGGGGCGATTGCCGCCATTATTGCTACCACCGTGGTTGCCTATATTGCTATTGCCACTAGGACGGTTGTTGAAATTGCCGGTAGGGCGATTGTTGTTAATTGTAGTGTTAGGACGGCTTGTAACGCTACTTGGGCGATTAACGGGGCGTTCCATGCTTGGCGATGTGGTGCGAGGGGTGCTCGAACTCATGCTCGGTGAACTACTGCGAGGCACCGAGGGGCGAGGAGTTGAACTCATGCTTTGTGAGTTGCTTCTTGGCGACGAACTCATGCTCGGCGAGCTACTGCGTGGTGCACTGCTGCGAGGAGACGAACTCATGCTCGGAGCGCTGCTGCGAGGAGACGAACTCATGCTCGGAGCGCTGCTGCGCGGCGATGAGCTCTGTGAGCTACTTGGACGGTTGCCACCCATGCTTCCTCCGCCTGGACGACGTCCTTGTGCATTACCAGGGACAGCGAGAGCGAGAGCTGCCGCTGTCATGGCTATCACTGCTAATGAATGTAGATTTTTTCTTTCCATAGTGTTGTGTATTTTGTTGTCTGCGAATATTTTCGTTATTCTGTGACCAGAAAGTGGTCTCGCTGATATTTTGACCATTTATAATGGGAGAAGTTTAATGTCTTTTGAGCTATAATGGTATGAAAAGGGGCGATTGCGACTTTTTTGTCGACAAACGCCTTTAATGTGTAGATGAGTTGCACTCGGGACACACGCCTTTGAGCACATAATTGATGTCGTGGACCTGAAATTCGCCAGGAAGAGATACTACAGGAACCTGTATGCGACTAAGGCAGAAAGTGCGGTGGCAACGCTCGCAGTAGAAGTGGGCGTGCAAGTCATCGAGATGCTCACCGTCTTCGCCGCAGTGGCACGATGAGGAGCACACTGCATACTTGAACGACCCAGTGCCGTCGTCTATGGCGTGAAGCAGGTGATGGGTAAGGAACAGTGTGATACAGCGATATATGGTCGACTTGTCGACGGTGTCGAGGCGGTCTTCTAGTGTCTGCAGCGAGAAAGCCTCGTTGCATTCCATCATCTCACGAAGCACAAGGATGCGCATTGCTGTGGGCTTGATGCCGCGATGCTCGAGCATGTGTGTGATGTTCTCGCTACTCATTGCACTGCTTTTTTATGGGTTACCATCCTTGCCAGCCACTATTGCGTTGCTGGTTGTTGTGGTTGCTAGGTGGCTGGTTGCCATAGAAGTTACTGCGCTGTCCTTGATTATAGCCTTGGTTGTAGCCTTGGTTATAACCCTGGTTATATCCAGCGTTGCTGTTGTTGTCCTTGTTAAGAATAACGAGAGCGGCAATCACTCCAGGCACCCATCCGCAGCAGGTGAGGATGAACGTGATGAGAAACGATCCACAACCCTTGTCAACCACGGCAAGTGGCGGGAAGATTATAGCCAATATAACTCTGAAGCACGACATTTTTTTAAGTGTTAAGTGTTAAACATTTAGTGGTTTAAGAGCGAGATTGCCTCGCTTATTTTATGAAACGCAAAAATCGTGCCAATTTCTCGCCCACCATTCTATCTTGCTACTTATGCTTACTACTTCTTACTTTATTATGCATTAAATAGATCGGCTCTCGCGTGGCAGGGCTTTAAGCTCTTCGGGGTTGAAGTAATAGTTGAGTTTGAATACGCCCTTCTCGTAGCCCATCGACACCGCTGTGCCAGCGCTGCTGGTGAACGTGCCGTCGGGGTTGAGCTTGAAGCCCTTAGAGCCCATAGCTCCACTCATGAGTTTGTATAGGCTCTCCTCGGTGCCGGGGGCACACTCAAGCAGCAGGAAGCTGATGCTTGCGCCGCGAAGCTTGGCGCCGTAATTGAACTCGGCAGTGGGGGCGCCAGCAAGGTTGGTGCTCACCGAGTCGGTAGCTACACTGTCGGTTCTTGCTGGTGCTCCAGTGAGCGATGCTATCTCGCTGTCAAACATATAGCTGCATATCATTGGCATCATGGGGCGGTCAATCTGCTTCATACCTACATATTGCGCAGGTTCAACTCCCACAAGTTGGTTTACGTCCATGAGGGTTGAGCCTTTCTTGGCAAAGCACACCATGTCCTCATCTATAAAGCTTAGCAGGTTGGCTGCGGTTACCTCTAGGTTGATATAGCCTCTCACGGCTTCACTCTCGGGGCTGAAAGGCCTAAAGTCAATAAATTTGGCTTTACCCACTTGCTTGCCGTGGTCATCAACGAGTATCATCACGCTGTCTTTGCCCACCACATAACGCTCGGTGCTTAGGTTCTGGATAAACTGGTACTCAAAGGGGATGAGCACATTGTTGTCTTTGTCAACAAGGCCCATGCGGTCGCCCTTGATAACCATATATTTGTCGCTTCCAGCATACACTCGGTCGCGATAGTTGGCATCTTTAACTTTTTTGGGTGTCTCATGAGGATTGGCAACCTCCTTGCCGTTGCGGTCAAGGCACACCATTGTGTCGTTCTTGGCTACAACAAGCACTCCCATGCGGTAATGGGGGGTGATAATCTGGTACTTCTCGCTGTCGAAATCATAAAGCTTCTTGCCGCTCTTGTCAATCACGCTCAGCACCTTGGCCGAGTCGCTTGCCTCGCTGAACGAAACCAGTGCAACGTCGTCTTCGTTGAAACCTGCTGCATAGCCTAGGTTGGCTGCTATCACTGTGTCGCCTGTAGCATCTATATAGCCGTAGCGGTCGAGGTCGGTATGTACTACTGAGCGTTCATTGCTGAACATCGACGCGGTGAGAATGCTTGGCGACAGCTGTGCCACGGTGTTGCACTCCTTGTCGATAACCTGCAGTGGCTCACCAGGCTTGCTCACGATAGCATAACCACCACTATAGCAAGTGGCGCTGCCATACACGTCTTTGTTCACTGGCTCCTTGCAGTTAGCCACATTGTATATGTCAATGCGATTCTTGTCGTTATACACCCAGAACATATCGTCGACTACGGGCGATGGAGCATTGACCCACACGTCCTTGGCCACCACTTCGCCTGTCTCAACGTTAAGGATGCTCCACTTGTTGCTGCCCTGAAGTACAACAGGTAGATACTTTGTCTGTTCTTGATAGATGCTTTTCTCCTGGCTGCACGATGCCAGCGACATCACTGTCGCCACAACAGCCATCATTGCCAATAATTTCTTCATATATATTTTATGTTTTGTTTTTACATTAAATCAAACTACAAAATTACAAGTTTTTCCATTAACCACAAAAAATATTTTCTTAACCTTATCTTTCTTTATAATTAAGGGTGAAAGCTGCGCTTGTTTTAGATAAAAAAAGCAACTCGCTCATAATGGGCGAGTCGCTACGTTTGTGGTGTTTTTTGGTGTTACTCGGCTTTGCCGTCGCTGCCAAGCACCTCGATAATCTTGTGCTTGTAGAGCTTGGTCATCTCGTCGCGTGCAGGACCACAATACTTGCGTGGGTCGAACTCGCCAGGTTTCTCGTCGAATACCTTGCGCACTGCAGCAGTGAATGCCAGGCGGCTGTCGCTGTCGATGTTGATCTTGCAAACGGCGCTCTTAGCAGCCTTGCGGAGCTGCTCCTCAGGAATACCTACTGCATCGGGCAACTTGCCACCGTGAGCGTTGATGGTGTCGACATACTCTTGGGGAACTGATGAAGAACCGTGGAGCACGATGGGGAAGCCAGGAAGTTTCTCCATTACGGCATCAAGCACGTCAAATGCCAATGGGGGAGGAACGAGCTTGCCAGTCTGTGGGTCACGGGTGCACTGCTCGGGTTTGAACTTGTAAGCACCATGGCTAGTACCAATCGAGATTGCCAGTGAGTCGCAACCGGTGCGAGTAGCGAAGTCGATAACCTCCTCGGGCTTGGTGTAGTGCGACTCCTCGGCCTGTACGTCGTCCTCAACGCCTGCGAGAACGCCGAGCTCAGCCTCAACGGTAACGTCATACTGGTGAGCATATTCAACCACCTTCTTGGTCAGAGCGATATTCTCCTCATATGGCAGTGAGCTACCATCGATCATTACGCTCGAGAAACCAAAGTCAACGCAGCTCTTGCACACCTCAAAGGTGTCACCATGGTCGAGGTGCAAGCAGATTTGTGGATGCTCCCAACCGAGCTCCTTAGCATACTCTACAGCACCCTGTGCCATGTAGCGAAGAAGGGTTTGGTTGGCGTAGTTGCGCGCACCTTTCGAAACTTGCAGGATAACAGGCGATTTGGTCTCGGCACTTGCCTTGATGATAGCCTGAAGCTGCTCCATGTTGTTGAAATTGAAGGCGGGAATTGCATAACCTCCATTGATTGCTTTAGCAAACATCTCGCGGGTGTTCACCAGTCCTAATTCCTTGTAACTTACCATAAATAAAACGTTTTTTTAAAAGATAGTATAACCTTTAATATGTTATCTCTTGTAATAATTACGACCGCAAAGGTAAACAATAATTTTGGCTTAAACAAATAAATAACATCCCAATCCAAGGAAAAAACATTCCTGTCTAAAATATTAAAAATAGCGGATGCTATCATCGCTACATTTGCGAGTTTTTTGCCTAAAAAACGGGGTCATATTGCAATTATTTAATATACGCCACGTTATTATATAAAATAAAGAAAAACTAAATAATGAGAATTGATATAAATGTTCCGGTGGGCTTCTATGAGATAGGGGCTCGTGCTAAGCAGGAAGATGCTATCTATCCACAGTTGGGGCGACTTTCGACGAGCAGCCGTGTGTTTGTTGTGTGCGATGGTTTGGGTGGTCACGATTTTGGCGAGGTGGCTAGCAACACCGTAGCGGACGCTCTGGCTCAGTGGGTACACCAAAACGTGAGCGACGAGTGGCCCATGAACGAGGGCAAAGTGCTTGCCGCAGTGGCGCATGCTCAGCAATGCCTTAACGAGGCTGCACGCCAGCATCCTAGCGACAAGCCTATGGGAACCACTGTCGCAATGCTCGTGCTTGGCAACAATGGTGTGGTTGCTGCCCACATTGGCGACTCACGCATCTATCATGTGCGTCCCTCTAAGGGTGCCATCCTCTATCGCTCTCGTGACCATTCGCTGGTCAACGACCTCTTCGCTAAGGGGCGTCTCACTCGCGAGGAGACCGAGGCGTCACCCAAGAAGAACATCCTCACCAGAGCGTTGATTGCGGCTCCCATGCAAGGGTCGCAGCCCGATGTGGCTCTCATTACCGATGTGGCACCTGGCGACTACTTCTTGCTGTGCAGCGACGGAGTGGGTGGCGAAGTCACCGACGAGAAACTGCTCGAGGTGCTCCAGCGCAGCGATACCAGCGATCTCATGAAGCTTGCAGCGCTGCAAATGCTTGTCAAAGACGGCGCCGACAATCGCTCGGCTTTGCTCATTCGTGTCGACCGTGTCACGCATGAGGAGGATGAGAAACTGCTCGTGGCCAATGAGGCTGCGATGTGCGACAAAATAGTGCCTATGAGTTTGAGGTTGCCTCTCACCGAGCAGGAGATGGCACTTGAGCCCGAGGGCGTGGTCGACGATGACAGCAATCTTGCCGGGGTCCCTCCTGTGCCTCAAGCGGCAGCTGTCGCTGCTGAGCCTCCTGTTGTTCCAACTGAACCCGCCAAGTCTCAGGACGAAATTGGCTACGTGACGGGCAATGAGGAAGTACATTACGACTACAATAAACCCAAGAAAACTAGTAGAGGCAATACGTGGAAGCGCGCAGGTCTAATCTTGCTCTTAGCGCTATTGCTGGCTGGTGGTATAATGGCCTATTTCCATAATAAGAAACCTAGCGTTGAGCCTGCTCCCAAGCCGGCAATCGACTCGGTGGCTGCCGACCCCGACGTGAGTGTCGACAGCATGCTGCCACCTATGCCCGGCGACTCTTTGGCTGTAGGAACCGACGTCGCTGTTCCCCGTGCTCCTGGCATTGGCGATGTGCCGCTGCCCAACACCGACAACAAGCCTAGCGTTTCATCGGGAAGTTATCCCACGGGAAGCAACGTAAAGGTGCAGAGGGCACCTAGATACGACGGCAATGGCGCACCTCCTTACGACCCCTACAAAGGTATGGAGAACTTCGGTAGCGATGAGCCCATCCACGACGATGACCCCGCTCCGGCGCCCGACGTTTCCGATCGCCGCTCCACTGCAAGCAAAGACGAGCCTGTCGCTCCTCCAGCATCGAGGTCCAATTCTAACCTTCCTCCTCCACCTCCAAAGAAGCAGGCGAGCAACGACCCAGCTAGTTCTAACCGCAACATTGCCGTGCCTATGCCTTCTGGCAGGTCCAGCAATCGTCCCATCGAAACTCCTTAAACCCTCACAGCAATGCAAGACATCAACAACGGAATAATTAAGCTGGTTTCATCGCTAGCTGTGAAGAAATACCGCGACAAGGAAGGCCTCTTTGTTGCCGAGGGATGGAAGTGCGTGCGCGACACTTGGAACGCTTTCAACTGCCGCTACCTCATTGCCACCAAGGCATGGTATGAGCAGCAAGGCACGGCTGAACATTACCCTAAGCTCGTTCTCGCCCACAAGAGTCAAATGGCGCGCATGTCACAGTTCACAACTCCTAGCGACGTGATGGCTGTCTATGAGATTCCCGTAACCACCTACACCGACGATGAGGTGCGCAACGGCCTAAATATCGTGCTCGACAACATTCAGGATCCTGGCAACTTGGGCACTATCATGCGTCTTGCCGACTGGTACGGAATTACCAACATCTTCGCTAGCCGCTCCACAGTTGATGTTTACAACCACAAGGTGGTGCAGGCTACTATGGGCGCCATCAGTCGCGTCAAGGTGCATTACTGCGAACTCGACTTCTTCCTCGATGATTTTGACGACATGCCTGTGATGGGCACTTTCCTCGATGGCGACAACATCTATGCTGCCCAGTTGCCTACCGGTGGGGCCTTTGTCATCTTTGGCAACGAGGGGCAGGGTATCAGCCCAAAGATTGCCGCCCACGTCACGCAGCGGCTCCACATTCCGTCTATGCCACGGCGCGGAGCACGTAGCGAGAGCCTCAACGTGGGCATTGCTGCTGCCATTACAATCAGCGAGCTTCGCCGCCAGCACCTCCTTAAGAAATAGTACAAATTCTTAAATAAATAGCACCACTTTGTGTGCACATATAAAAAAGAAAAGGGGATAGTCTCACGACTGTCCCGTTCCTTTAAATACACAATTATCTATAAAACAACTATTTTCTTTATGATGTATGAGAAAATTCTTAGATTTTTTTTTCTCTTATTGACTAATTAACGTTGCAAATATATATACTCTTTTTTGAAAAAGCAAACATTTTGCCTAAAAAATATCATTTTTTTTGAAAAAAATCTGCGAATTTAATGTTTTTGGTGTCATTTTGCTTGTTTTTTATCACAATATGACCGTATTCGTGTCGCCTATTTGCCTATCACAAAATCAGTTTCGCTTGCTTGATGAAGTTGTCGGGATTTATTGCTCGTGAACGTCCTTCCTTGAGCCGCATTTCTTCGATTATCCACAGTCCAATGGCGCGTGTCATGAGTATGTCGTCGTGTTTTCCACGCCGTGCGGCATAGCTCTTGCCGTTAGGGGCTATCTCATAGCACGCCATCTCATCCACCGCCTTGTTGTCGCGCTCGATATAAGAGCCGTCGCGAGCATAGGCGATTAGGTTGTAGATGGTGCTCTGCTTTGTCTCGCGATTGGTTTGGAATCCGAATTTCTTCTCTCCGTTCTTGTTGTTGCGGAAGTACAGGTTGTTGTACATGCTCTTGAGTTTCTCGTAGTTGAGAGTATCGAGATACCCCTCACATTCGAGCGTGTTGCTCTCCACCACCAGCAACGCGTTGTTGTAGTAGTGCGCAATCTGCACTGCTTTCACAGCTAGCTGGTCGTGGTGGATGTGCCCGCGCCATTGTGCCACCACTTCGGGGCGGCATTCAAGCGCCTTGCCTGTAGCGTCTAGATGGCTGTCGATGACGGCAATAACCGACCAGTCGCTCTTGTCGCTCTTGCCGCCCACATCAACAACCGCGATGTAACGGTTGCGCATGGAAGAGTGTTCGGGCCGCTTCCATATCTCCATGTCGCCGGTATCGTTTTTCACAAAGTCGAGGCCCTTCAATGGATTGTTGCCGCGTGACACCATGTCGCCGCGCAGTAGGGGAGTGGTGGTGCTGTGGCGCACGTTGTCGATAATCTCGGTCGAGAACACGGTGCGGGCTGTGCTTGTGAAGGCTTCGAGATCGGTGGTGGGAAACTCTGAGGCCATCTGGCTGTGGTTGCAGTATTCGCGGCGTTTGTTGTGGTACCAGTTTATCATCTCAAGGGTGCAGCCCAGGTCTTCCCACAGCCATTTTTCGTAACTGTCCATCTCGGCAATTAGTTGGGCCACATCAGGAACTTCCATGCGGTATATTTCAATTTCATACCAGGGCACAAACACCGCCTCTTTGTCGCTTTTCCCGCCCTTGGCTCGCAACCACTCCTGGTGAAAGTAGTTACCCACGCCGTTGGCGGTCGACTCCATCGCAATCATGGTGAGGGGTTCTAGTGGAATGCTGCCACCTATCGAGCGCACCACATCCTCGGGTGAGCGTTGCGCGGTGCATGGCCAGAAGGCCACCTCACTCAAGTGCGCCATCTTCACGTCGTAGCCGCGTATGGCGTCCTGGCTGTGAGCCGAGCTTGATATCAGCAGCGACTCGCTACCGCTTAGCTGCTGCACGTTGCGTGTTCCGTCAAAGGATTTCAGCTTGGGCACCTCACCGTCGCGCGTCAGGTGCTCAGGGTAGTTGCGCAGAGTCAGACGGTAGATGTTCTTGATTGCCGACGACGTCTGGTGCTGATGTCCACATATCAGGCTGTTCCAGTTATCCTTAAGCACCATCTGTATCCAAGCCATGTACATCTGCACCAGTGTGCTGCCGCCCCATTGGCGTGCCTTGAGCAGGATGAGGCGTAGGGGCTTTCCTGCCAATCGTTGTTTCTCAAGCACCTGCAACACTCGTCGCTGGGGCCGGTTAAGTATCATGTGCTCAGCACGTCCTGTGATTTTGTTGAGGATAGTGGCACAAGTGGCGCACCAGTATTCAAAGTCGTGCCTTATGCGCAACCTCTGCCATTGCTCCTCGCTGGTGCATGGTTTTGAGTCGAGTTCGGCGGCCATCGTCTCAGGAATGTAGTAAGTGCCGTTAACCTCGTGTCCAATAGTCACTTGACGCATCACGCGTTTATCGCAGCACCCACGCCCAGTTATTGGGTCGTAGTCATCCACCAGAGCGAGCCGTCGCATCTCGTTGCGTGCAACAATCTCCTCAACGTCGAGCCTGTCAATCTCAAACTTTCGTCGATTTTCACCTTTCTGTTGCTGTGCTGTTATATTATTATATGTGTTTTCCATGTCGTTCCTTTTTTGTCGCAAAGTAACAACATGCCCATCCACCGAAACAATATTAAAACGGCCTTTTCAAGATTTAGGAAAATAGAAATGCAGTGGGAGGGATTCTCATCCTGCCACTGCATTGAAATTATGAAGTTTTGAAGCCTAAATATTGTTTCTTGTCACATAGATTTCAGGTAATTAAGATTGAATAAGGGCATTATGCATTAAATTAATTGCCCATCTGGCCTTGCCCGCCTTGCTGGCCGCCTTGGCCTCCACCTTGCTTGCTGCCACCCACGAGGTCGTCGTTCTCGATGGTCTTGTCGGTTTGCTTAACGCGTGCCTTGAGCGAGCCGAAGCGATAGCTGATGCTGATTTTAAAGCCACGCATGATGAAGCTGTTCTTGTTCCAACCGGTGTAGTCACCTTGATTGGTATAGCTCTTCATCGAAGCGTACTTGCCGTGGAAGAAGCGGTCGGCACTTAGGCGCACTGTCAAGCGGTCCTCCTTGAGGAATGAGCGTTGCAGGCCAAGGTTGTAGAACCAGTTACCGGTGTAATATCCATAGAGTCCACTGATTCCTCCGCTCCATTCACCGGCACTGATGCTGAGTCGCAGTTTCCAGGGAAGCTGCTGGTTGAGCTGGCCATAGCAGAATGAGCTCCAGCGCTTGTTCTCAAGTTCAAGTTCATCGCTCTTGTAGCGGTTGTGCGACACATTGCCGTTGAAAACAAAGCTGGTCTTGGGGCCTATAGTCCACTGCATGAATCCATTGAGACCAATGCTGCGAGTCTTCAGGGTGTTGGCGTAGGTCGAGACGAAGATGTCGCCTTCGGTGAATTGCACGCCTGTAATCTCGTTGGTGCTGAACGAAATGCTTGGGCTCAAGCTAAATGTCAGTTTTGAACCAATCTGCATATAGGTCAAGGTGATGCCATGAGTGCGTGAACTGCTCAAGTTAGGATTACCATAGGAGCGTGAAGTTGGGTTCTCCTCGATGGCTGGGTTGAGGTAGCTGATACCTGGGCGATGAATGCTGGTGCTATAGTTGAGCTTGAGACTGTGTGCCCAGTCAAACTTATACTCAATGCTGAGGTCAGGCACCCAATCGTTCAGGTTTCGATGATAGTTGTCCTGAGGAGCATCGGGGAACTCGGCATTCAAGCGGCTATACTCATATCGCAAACCCTCGCGGGTAGTCCAGTTGCCCTTGCTGAAGGTGTGGCTCACATAGGCTGCTGCCACATGAGTGCGGTGGTTAAACAGGGTGATGTTGTCCATCTCGGGCATTCCCATGAACTCAAAGGTCGCCTCACTCTTGTTCAAGCGGTTGATGTACTTCAGACCTGTCTCAAACTTGTGATACTTGGCAAAAGGCCTTGTCCAGTCAAACTGGAAAGTGTGCTCAGCGAAGTTCTCTTTAGTGTCGTTGGTTTGTCCGGTGTAGGGGAATGGACAGTTGATCATGTCGCTGAAGGTTGAGATGGTCTTGCTGCCATTGTGGTTGGTCGAGAGCATGTAGCTCAGAGTGAGCATCTCACCAGGATGACGTGTCTTGTGCTGATAGTCGAGGCGTCCGTGCAGGTCATAGAAGTCACCCTTGGGTGCATGACCATTGGTAGTGTATTTATACAGGATGTTGCCGTCGCGGTCGGTCATGCGAGCGTTGTTCACACCGTCACCGCGGTAGTCGTAGTAGAAGCCGCCAAACGAGAGCGAAACCAGGTTGATTGTGTCGGGTTCCCAGCTGGCGCTGATATCACCATAGTGCACGTTCACGCTGGCTCGCGAATCGTTAAAGCTATATAATTTGTTTCCTGAGTTGGTATAGGTGTGCTCACTCTCCGAGAGGGTGTGGCCGCCATGTCGATTCCTGTTTTGGTAGCCATAGTTGATAGCTGTCACCACCTTTCCCATCTGGGCGGTAATGTTGGCGTTACCATTGAGGCTGCCTGTGTTGTCAACACCTGCACCAATTGTTCCGGTCACACCATTCATGCTTCCAGCGTTGCCATCGGCCATGACGATATTGAGGATAGCGCTTGTGCCCTCGGCGTCATATTTTGCGCCTGGGTCGGTAATGACCTCTATCTTTTTAATCATCGACGCGGGAATAACCTTGAGGATTTCCTTCATGTTCATGCTGGCCAATGCAGGGTCGGGATGACCATTGCGGTAAACCTTGAACGAGGTGGTACCCTTCACGCGAATCTCGTCCTGCCCATCAACGGTGACCATTGGCACCTTCTTGAGCATGTCGAGCACGTTGCTGGTCTTGCTGTCGGCATCGGCCTGAACATCGTAGGTGAGACGGTCAATCTCGGTCTTCACGAGTTGGCGCTGAGTAGCTACCACCACTTCCTTGAGCATCGTCGACTGGGTCGTCAGCACGATGGTGCCCAGCTGTGCCACTGGAGCCGAGGCACTGACCTCGAAGTTGCGGTCTTGTGGTGTCATGCCCACAAATTGCAGGCGCATCATGTAGCTTCCGGCCTTGTTGATCTTGTGGTCAACCTTACCAAAGGCATCACTCACGCCGCTAGTAATCACTGTTGTTGTGTCGTTGCTGTTGTAGATGTAAACCGTGGCGAACGGGATACCTTCTCCCTCGCTGTCATTCACTTGGCATTGCACGCTGTATTGCTGCGCCATGGCAGTCAGGGTGCAAACGGTCATCAATAGGATTGCGATAAATTTCTTCATTTTCTCTATTTTTTTGCTTTTTCTGCTCATTAGACGCAAAACTGGTGCCAAATGTTTCAAAAAATTCCGTCAAAAAACCAAAAAATATGTTAACACTTAAGATACTCTTGATACTTCTCCTGTAGTTCGGTAGGGGTAATGCCCACAGTCTTAAGCTGTCTGAAGAAGTAGTCCATCTCGCCTTGCATGAGTTGTTCGCGACGCATAGCAATGATCTTCTCGCTGGCATCAGGGCACACAAAGTAACCCAGTCCACGTTTAGTGAAAATCACGCCACACTGCTGAAGGTATTCATAGGTTCGCGCCACAGTGTTGGCGTTTACCTCAATCTCTGCCGCCAACTCTCGCACACTGGGCACCTTGCCCTCAGTGGTCAATGTCCCCGAGAGAATCTGGTCGCCAATGCGGTCGGCAATTTGCAGATATATTGCTTTATTATCTTTGAAGTTCATAACTTATTTCCACCATTTTAATGAAACAACATCTTTGCGCTTAAACAGTATCCACGACAGAGCCCAGTAAACAATAAGTTGAATTGCCGTGAATATGGCTAATATCATCATTACATTGCCTCCCTTGAAGAGGTCCAAAACCCACAATCCAAAGCTTTTCATGTCGCTGAATACAAACACGCATATCATGGCTATGATGCTGAAAACTGTTTCAATCACATAGACAGCAGCAAAAGTTTTGAGGAATGATAGTTTGGGCCAAAGGATGCTTCCCAGGAAGTATAGTCCAGGTGCTGCAAGCAGCCCAATCCATAGGGACGCTTCAAGCCATGAGTTGACTTTAAAGGACCAAAAATCTTGCTGGAATGCAAAATTGTGGATAGTTGTCAAGAAGTTGATTGGACCAGGCACGCTTTCGCTGCCCAACCAAGGCCACAACACGGCAGTGCGGGTGAGGTCGGCGAGCTGAGCACAGATGGGGAAAACAATGATAAATCCCAGTACATAGATCGTGGCATTGACCAGAAACTTCTCAAATGTTGATGATGGTGAGGTAAGAAGTTCGGTGCGGCCATTTTTGGATTTTAAGCCACGGAATGCTAGAGAAGCAAAAAAGATGCTACTAAAACTGAATACTAAATATACAACTGTGTAGCGCAACATCTGTTCGGGGCGAGATGGGCTATCCCCCGAGGCAAGGTTGCCTAAAATCATTATTAATGCCAATATACCATAGATGGCGATAATTGAGAAAAGCAGTGTTCGGTTGTTCTCTACCACTTCTTTCTTGAGTGCGGCAACGAAGCGATTCCAATTAAAAGTTTGACTTACGGTATTCATAGTTGTGTTCGAGGGTGGGTTTTAAAAATTAATTGAGATGTATTTTGATTTTATGTTGAGGAGATTTTTGTTTAAATTTGAAGAATAGTAGTGGGCTACATTTCAAGAATTTAAGTAAAAAGATGCCAGCATAAAACAAAATACAGCCAACACACTTTTTTACTTATTCTTAATTTTTAGAACCCACCCTAAGCTTTGGGGGCGTTAAACAATTGGTTGATAGCATCGGGATTTTGAAGAGTGGCGTTGAAGAGCATCTCCAGGTCAACGGCAGTCTCCTCGTCGGGGTCAGCGGGAACGACCACGAGCGACCCCATCACACTAGGCTGCGTGAAGAGTGGCTGGTCGCCTTCGCGCATGGGGCGGAATGCCAGGCGGCTTGTCACATCGGCAATGGAAGCGTTGAGCAACACTTTACTCTGGTCGAGGATTGTCACATGGTCGAGGATCTCGCTTATGTCACGCACCTGGTGGGTAGAGATGAGCATCATCTTGTCGTCGGTCATGCCTGTGGTAACCAATTTGCGGAATTGGCTCTTGCTTGGGATGTCAAGGCCATTGGTGGGCTCATCCATTATGAGCACGCGGGTGTTAGTGGCAAATGCGAATGCCAATAACACTTTCTTCTTTTGTCCCATCGACAGCGAGTGGAGTTTCACATCAATGTCGCCACCCATATCGAAGATGTCGAGGTAGCGCTGCATGTCGTCCATCGAGAAATTGGGGTAGAACGGGGCATTGATACTCGCATAGCGCATTAAGGAGAGATTGGGCAGATCAAATTCCTCGGGTACGAGGAATAGGTCGCTCATTGTTTTGGGAAGGCGGTCACGCACATTCACGTCGTCGAGTGTCACATTGCCACTCTTGGGGGTGAGCAGGCCACACATTAAATTAATAAGGGTGGTTTTGCCCGAACCATTTTTCCCTAGCAAACCGTAAACGTTGCCTGCATTCAACTCAAACGAGAGATTATGAAATAAATCTCCAACGTGTTTGTTGTAACTGAATGTTAAGTCGTTGATGGATAACATAATACTGATATATTTTGATGGTTAAACAATAACTTTATTAGTGTACTACTTAACTAGTACACTGCAAAGGTATATCAAAGCATCCCATTTCTCCAAATTTCTTAACACTTTTTAAGAATTTTGCCATTTTTTCCACTTCTTATTGGATAATAAATAACCGCGCTTGCGCGGCTTTGCGACACCGTGAGGTGCAACTTTGCGACAGGACATCTCCCAGCAACACGGAAAAATAATCTCACAAAGCTGCGAACAGTGTTCGTCACAAAGCCAGCTTACGTTGGATTTTTTTGTTCAAATAAATGAGAATTATTACCTTTGCATAAAAACAAAACACTATGACTGGCTTTATAGACGATAAGGAAAGACTTGCCCTTTATTATAAAATAAGAGAAGCAGCGATTACTGTTGAAAAGCAACTCGGTCCATATCTAATTGAGAAATTTTACGAAAAGGCTTTAATTGTAGAGTTGAAATCTAGAGGAATTAATGTTGAGAGTCAAGTAGAAATTCCAACATTTTATAAAGGACAACCATTAGCATTAAATCTTATCGCTGATTTGGTTGTCGAGGATAAGATTATCATTGAATTAAAAGCAACACCAAGAATTGAAAAGTCACACATCCGACAAATTCTTACATATATGAAATTAATGCGCAAGCATTATGGTTTGATTATAAACTTTGGTGTGTCCTACATAACTAAATATGGAATAAAGTCATGTATTTTGACTGATTTTGAGGAAATAGTAAATTCTAATATCAATATGGAAGACAACGTTGGATTAGTCGCTTTTTCTTGAAGAATTCTAAAAAATAATAACCGCGCTTGCGCGGCTTTGCGACACCGTGAGGTGCAACTTTGTGAGAGGACATCTCCCAGCAACACGGAAAAATAATCTCACAAAGCTGCGAACAGTGTTCGTCACAAAGCCAGCTTACGCTGGATTTTTTCTTGAGGATTGGTTATATTTCCGCGCTTGCGCGGCTTTGCGGCACCGGCAGGTGCAACTTTGCGAGAGGACATCTCCGAGCAACTTGGAAAAGTAATCTCACAAAGCTGCGAACAGTGTTCGTCACAAAGCCAGCTTACGCTGGATTTTTTCTTGAGGATTGGTTATATTTCCGCGCTTGCGCGGCTTTGCGGCACCGTGAGGTGCAACTTTGCGAGAGGACATTACAGATAATGTTAATCTTAGAAAAAACTAATAACTAACAACTAAAAACTGATAACTTTTTCCTATCTTTGCACATCATTTATTTTAATATTGATTACTACAACTATGAAACGACTTCTCAACCTGATGCTGGCTTCAATGCTGGCGATTGCTGCATGGGCAGCGGGTAATGACACCTACACAGTGATAATTTCGTGCGACGGACTGCGTTGGGACTACGCCGAGTGCTTCGACATGCCTTTCTTCGACCGACTGGCGCGTGAGGGCGTGAAAGCGGTTATGCAGCCTTCGTTCCCCACCAAGACGTTCCCCAACCACTACACTCTGGCTACAGGACTTTACCCCGATCATCACGGCATTATTGCCAACACCTTCAGAACTGATGATGGCGGTAAATATAAAATAGGTAGTGAAGAGGCACGCAAGGGCAAGCACTACGGTGGCGACCCCATTTGGCTCACTGCTAAGCGTCAGGGCGTGAAGACCGCCACAGTCTACTGGGTAGGAAGCGACGTTAAGATAAAAGGTGAATATCCCACCTATTGGCAGGACTATGCCAAGAGGCCACTGCTCAAGCCTCAAGAACGTGTGAACCGCGTTATCGAGTTGCTGAGTATGCCCGAGGAGAAGCGTCCACACCTGGTAATGTGCTACTTTGAGGAGCCCGATCACACCGCTCACAGCTATGGTCCCATCACCAAGAAGACTCGCCGAGTGGCCGAGGGCATGGACTCACTGCTGTGGACCTTGTGGGCACGCATCAAGGCTCTGCCCGAGATTGGCAACAAGGTGAACCTCATCATCACTGGCGACCATGGCATGACATGGATGAGCGAAGTGCGAGTGGTGCCCAGCGACAAATATATTAAAAAGGAGTGGGCCGAGCGCATCGACGGCGACAGCCCGGCTCTCGTCTACACTACCAAGCCCGAGTATGCCGACTCAGTCCTTAACGCGCTGCAGGACGTCGACCACATCCGCGCATGGAAGAAGGGAGAACTCCCCGAGTATCTGCACTATGGCAACAACAAGAACATGGGTGACGTGGTTGTCCTCCCCGACGTGGGATGGAGCTTCCGCAACAACACCAAGGTGATTAACGGCAACCATGGATGGGACCCAACAATGAGCGATATGCTTGTCGGTTTCCGTGCCATTGGCCCCGACTTCAAAGTGGGATATGCTAAGCCTGGCACCTTCCGCAACGTGTGCATCTATTCCTTGCTTGCCCACCTGCTTGGCGTTACTCCTGAGCCTAACGATGGCAACCTTCAGGAAGTAGGCGACATGCTAAAGGTCGCACCACCACAATTCTAGAAACATTCTTACTCTATATATAAAGCCCCGATCGGGGCTTTTTTTTGCAACAAAAACTAAAATAACTCACCGATTTTATTCGGTGCCATCTCTCCACTCTAATTTTATTGAAGAATTTTAGTGCGAAGCACCATTATAATTTTAGCGACCATAGGGAGCCATAATTTCCACTCCGCCAGGAGTGGCAAACTAACAACTAATAACTAATAACTTTTTAATATTGTTCCCCTCTCATCCCTCATCCTATCTTTGCCTAAAAAACTCTAATCTATCATGAAAAACACAGCAAACAAACTAAGAATCGTGCATCGTGGAGTGGCGCAGCTCCACAATGGCGAGAGTGCGCAGCCGGGCTTGGCTGCTGTGCTGACCAACATGCGCGAACGTGAGGATGCCCTTGAAGTGGTGGGGAATCCGCGATCGATTGACCAACTGGAGCTGGGCGACAGTGTGCTGCTAGTCGACGACGACCGCACTCTAGTGCTACGTGACGGAAATGTGGTGTGGAACAATGTGGTGGTGCTCAACACTGCGGCAACGGTAATTTCGGCACATAAGGTGGGGGCGATGCTGGTGGTGGTGACCAGCGAGGGTAATGTGGTGATGAGGCGCACCGCTTCAGGCTATTCCACTCTTAATATTGACTCGGCATTGCCACAGTTGCACCTGTCGGCGGTGGAGCAACAAGCGATGACGACAACCATCCCGGCGTTTGAGTTCGACCAGCCCTACACAGCATGGCAAGCACCGCTCGCGACAGCCGATGTGGAGGCTTATTCACGACTTGTGCGCAATGCGGTGGCGACAATGCAACGCTCGGCAGCCTCGCAGGGACGCTTCACGGGAGTGATGCTGGTGCGTTATGCCGTGAGGCTTTGGGACGATTCCTATCTTTGGGTAAGCCAACCGCTCATGGTGGGGCACAGCTTAATAAGCGCCAACTATCGCTCTACCGCAACAGTGACATCGAGCAATAACCGCTTCACTGGCACCGAGGCTTTCTCGCTCGAGGTAAGCAGCTATCGCTTGGGCATATCGGTGGCGCAGGGCATCGCTGCCGAGTGGCGCGACGTGGTAAAGGCTATCGACGTGATGGTGATGCCTCAGGCGGCACTCGTCGACCTAAACTCACTAGACTACCGATGCGTCGTGACAACGTCGAGCGGAACGAGGCGATATCTGCTTGAGGTGGGACTCAAACCCCGCTCAGCAAGTGCAATAGTGCAGCAGGCTATGGCGGGCGACTGGCGAGTGGTGGCATCGACGGCTTGTCTCGACGGTTCGGCTTTCACTGCCGTCAACACGGCGATGGCATCGCAGCAAGTGCTGCCAGGAGTGAGGTGCGACGTGGTGGCTTCGCAGCTGCTCAATCCTAGGGTAGTATCACAACAACACGCAGCGCAGGCGATTGAATGCTCAACGTTGCGCCCAGTCACGTCTGTAGCGATGGAGCACAACGGCCGTCTCTATCAGGCACCATCGTCATTTACAATAAGTAACCCTTGGTACGTGTTGCCGTGGCTCGACGGTACGTTGAGTGCAGGCTCGGTGACAGCCACTGTGCAAGTGACGCTCGCCACGAGCGAGGGCGCGGTGGTAGTGACAAAATCTCTTACCTGTCCATGCTCGGGCATAGCGCTGAATCCCATAATCGCTTTCCCCGACGTGCGTGCCACCCACATTGCCATTGCAGTTGGCAACAAGGTGTGGGAGAGTGACCTCGAACCCATCGAGGCAATGGGCATTGCTGCATTTATCAATCCATCGCTGCACAGCAACTCTCTTGTGACAGGAACGTTGCCTCCTGCTAATGCTGCTGTAGCAGCAATACCGACTCAGGGCACAATTTTGGTCAGTGCGGTGGGAAACCCGCTAGTAACACAATGGAGGGCAGCGGTGAGCGGATGTGCCATCAGGGCGATGGGGGCAGCGTGCCGTCCCATCTATTCGGGTGGTTTCGGACGTTATCCCATCTACCTCTTTACAACTCAGGGAATCATGGCGTTGCCGCAAACTACCAGCGGCAGCTATGGCGAGCCACGTCTAATAACCGAGACCGTGCTTGCCCAGGGTTCTGTGCCAGTGGCTGGTGGCGATGCTCTGTGGTTCGCCTCTCAGCACGGCATCCTGTGCTCCATTTCAGGCAGCACCCTCACCCGCCACCTCGACCTGAGTCAGCTGAGTCAGGTGAGTCAACTGAGTCAGGCGAGTCGCCTGAGTCCGAGTAGCTCCCCCTCTAAGATAGAGGGGGTTAGGGGGAGTATGACCTCATCGAGTCAATTAAGTCCAACTCTCTCCCCTCTCTCCTCTTCCCTCTCACCTGAAAATTCCCTCTCACCTGTAATAGCCTGGAACGATCGAGAGCGCGAACTCTGGATAGCAGGACCCGATGGTCATGTGGTTGTGCTCATGCCTTCGGGGCGAACCTACAGTCGTGATATTTCGGTGCACAGCCTTTACAGCGACCCACAGCATGCGTTGGCTGTGACAGCCGAGGGCGCATTGCTCGACCTCGCCACCGAAGAGTCAACGTCGCAGCAGGTGAACTACCTTTCGCACCCATTCGAGCTCGATCCTCTTATGTTGCGGAGGCTGAAAAGGATTGTGTGGAATTTTTTTTCTCAAACTGTCCCACCAGCCTCTGTCACTCTCACATTGCGGGGTGAGCGTGGTTCAAGCTGTCATGGATATATTATAAATAAGGTAAGGGCAAGCGGCACAATTGCAGCGCCACTGTCACGACCTCTCATCGCACCTCCCACCCGCATCCTTCACCTTCAGGTCTCGGCAGCGGTTCCCTCGGGCGCACTTCTTCTTCCCACTCAACTCTACTAGGTGTTGCATGTGATTCATAAAAAAATTTTCGTTTTTGTCCCAAATAAGATTTATTTGGTGAATCAGGAAAAAGTTTGTAATTTTGCGCCGTGATAATGTGGTGGCCAGCATGAGCATCCGCTCCACTGCTGGCTGAAAAGGGAACACAGGTGAGAATCCTGGGCAGAACCCGCTGCTGTATTTTCCCCATTACATGTCGTTTGCCGAATTCTCGAAATTTTCGGTCACTGCCATTTTTTTGGTGGGAAGGCCCCAAGGCGAGCGATGGGAATGAGCCAGAAGACCTGCCTCGTTATCGTTAAAAAATTTCGTGCTCTCGTGGAATTAGGGCCGGAACACATCGCAGGTTTTCAAGCTATTTGCATCGCTCAGGGGCGGCTATAGCCATTGTTGCACACCATCGCCATGGTGTAGTGCATCATTTAGTAACATGCTTCATGGTGTTTCGTCATTTCATTGAGAGTTGTGTGAAATGACGTTTTTTATTAATATAATTAATTAACTATGAAGCAACTAAGTTTACTATCCAAGATTTTTGCGCTGATTGTTGCTATCGCCGCAATGGCACTGCCTGCGCGTGCCGACCGCACTATCAATCAGCTGCAATTTGGCAAGCAGACCATCGAGGTTGCTGCCGATGAGGTGATAACCTTCTACGACATGAAAGGTTATCAAGGTATCTCATCATCGAGCAGTAACAACTCGCAGTCGCTCACTGTGTTTAAGCCTGCCGAGGGAATGGCTATCCAGCTCACCTTCGAGGACCTTCAAATCTTGAACGACGGTGCCTCCTGGCCTGCTTACGTGAACGTGTATGCTGGCGACCCCGATCCCAATGGTTCGTTCAGCTATGCCACATCAACAGGTCAAGTGACCGCAAGCTCTACATTGCCCGCGGGCAATGTGCTCGAGACGCTTGACGGCACCTATTCTAATCTAACCTACACGGCCACCGATGCCTCGGGCATCATCTCGGTGGGTTATCTCTACCGTTATGCCAAAGCCTGTCGAGGCTGGAAGGCTACAGTTAAGTGTATCACTCTCGAAGACATGACCGTGACTGGCGCTTCGAGCAACTACGACGACGTTGCTGCTACCACCACTGCAACCGAGGCTATCAACTTCGCAACAGCAGTGGTTACCACCACAGGAGTGATGAATGCCGACAACGTTACTGGTATTACTTTTAAGGCAACAACCAACGAGGATGCTATCGATCCATTGCAACTGCGCCTTTACGCTGGTTCGCAGCCTTCGTTCAAGGGCGCTACACCTCTTGATGCCACTGTCGCTGCCAATCGCGACGGTTACACCTTCACCCTGAACCAGCCACTGACCGAGGGCACCAACAAGTTCTCGATTGCAGGTGAATATCTGGGTGATGCTGTTCCTGGCGCTAAAGCCGCCATCGAAATAACCAAGATTGCCACTGCCGGCATGCCCGATGGTGTGTCTCCGTTCACCGCAGGCACTCCCGTAGCAGTCGCCAAACCTGCTATCGCGCTCATCTCCACAACTCCACAAGTCATCACTGTGGGCGATGTGCCCTACAACTTCTATGACGACGGCGGCAAGGATGGCAACATCACTCAAGGATTTGAGGGACAAATCACCTTTGTTCCCGCTACCGAGGGCTACGCCATCAAGATTGACTTCTCGAAGCTCGACCTGTTCAACACTTCAACCGTTGGCTACAACGACGTGTTCAAGTTCTACAACGGCCGTGAGGTGAACGAGGCAAACCTCATCACCACCTTGCTCGACGAGCCCGAAATCGTGAAATCGACTGCCGACGACGGCTCTATCACCGTCTATCTCAAGAGCACAGCGGGCTATCCCAAGAGCGGTTGGGAGGCACTGGTGAGCCAGTTCTTGCCAGGCGACATGACACTTGCTGGCGTTACCGGCGAGGCAGCTTCGACCGCTACCGTGAGCGCTGGCGATACCAATGTTCAGATGCTTGTCATCGACGTGCAGACCGATAACACTGCCAATCCTCTTAGCCTCAAGGGCATCAACCTAACCGCTGCCGACGCTAAGAATATCGCCAAGGCTCGTGCCTACTATCTTGGCAAGAAGAATACTTTTGTCACCACCAATCCATTTGGAGAGGTTGAGGTAAATGGCACTAGCATTGCCATCACTGGCGTGCGTGAACTCATCGAGGGTCACAACTATGTGGCCGTAGTACTCGACCTGAACGATAACGCACAGAATGGCGAGGAAATCACTCTCTCGCTCGACAATGTGCTCGTGGGCGAGACCACTCAGGCTCCCGAGGCTGCAGTTACCGCAACTCGCACCGTAAACAATGTGTGCCATGCCACTCAAGGCTCACACAGCCACGTGATCAGCGGCCCTTGGACATTTACTGACACCGAAGGCTACAACGGCAAATATGAGGCCGCAGATGCCGACTACATCGTCACATTCACTCCTGCCGAGGCGGGATATATGGCTGAGATTGATTTCAGCGATTTCCACGTTTATTATGCAAGCTCAAGCTACAGCACTCGTGCCATCTTTGAGATTTACAGTGGCACCGAGGTGAATAGCGCCAACTTGCTGTGGAACCTCAAGGACAACAGCGAGCAAGACGTTGGCCCAGGCCACAAGATTCGCTCTACTGCTGCCGATGGCTCTCTGACCATCCGTTTCAATCCTAAGACCACTAGCAGCTATTATACTCTTGCCGGATGGACGGCTACAGTGACTCCATTCAAGAACCACAACATGGAAATCAAGGATGTCACCGTTAACCAGACCAGCACTGCCGAGCTTGCTCCTGGCGCGGCCAATGCACAGCTCATCGACTTTGTGGTCAACACTGAGGGAACACTCACCACTAAGGTCATCAACAAGATTAACCTCGACCTCAAGGGCAACGAAGCTTCGGTAAGCAAGGTCAACGTGCTTTATAACAACACTAACGACTATGCCACAGCTATAGCATTCGGCTCGGTTGAGAATCCAGCTCAGAGCGAAGTGGAAATCACCGGCGAGCAAGCTCTTGCCGAGGCAGCCAACTACTTCTGGGTAACAGTTGACGTGAAGGCCGACGCCGAAGCCGAGGCTCAGGTTGATGCAAAACTCCTCTCGCTAACCGATGCCGACGGCAATGTCACCACTGTTGAGAACGGTGACCCCGAAGGCGTGCGCGTGGTTAAGTACATATTCTTAATGCAACCCGACACTACAATCATTACCGTCAACAATCCTCTTATGTTCTACGACGATGGCGGTGCCGACGGCAAATTGTCGCCTAACCTGAGTGGTGTGGTAATCTTTGTTCCTGGCGTAGAGAATTCGGCTGTTCAACTCAACACAAAGGACACCTTCTCGATTGGCTCAGGCAAGATGATGATTTATAGCGGTCAGGAAGTTGATGCCAACAATATCCTTGGCAATGTGACTGGTTATTCTACTACTAACGGACCTGTTGGCCTGATTAGCAAGTCGGAAGATGGTGCCATTACCGTTGATTTCAAGGGCAACAGCGCTACCACACTCGACGGATGGGCAATCGAGGTTAGTCTGCACGAGAAGACTCCTTACACCATTGAGTCGATTGCTGTAACCAACACTACGGGTGATGTGATGCGCAACTCTCAAGACAACGCGATGCAGCAACTCAAGCTTGAGGTTAGTGGTGACAAGGATCCTATTGCGGTCAACAGCGTGAACTTCAACACTACTGGCACCACCAGTATTAGCGACATCGCTGCTGCCAAGTTGTATTACACTGAACACAACTCTGTTTTCAGCAACAGTAATCTGCTTGCAACAATCAATAGTGTTGCCGAGGGTGAAAACATCTTTACACTTGACAAACCTCTCGTGATAAGCGACAATGGCGATTACTACCTGTGGATTGCTTACGATATCGCCGAGGAGGCAACAGCGGGCAATGCAGTTGCAACTCAGGCTATAAGCCTCAATAATGGTGAGGATATCGCAATCACCGGTGATGCTGCTTCACGAAACATTAAGGATGGTCTCAAGGGCAACTACATCATTGGTGCTAGCGACAATGCCAACTACCACAGCTTTGCCGAAGCAATTACCGCTCTGCAAGGCGGCGTTGAGGGTGCAGTGACCTTGCAGGTTGAAGACGGCACCTATGCCGAGAATATCTGGTTTGCTGCAATTCCTGGTGCTGGTGAGCAGAACACCATCACATTCACCAGCCTCAACGACAACCGCAGTAACGTGACTATTACTGGCTCGGGAAGCTCGGAATATTTGCCAGGCTCTTCATCCTACAAGAAAGGCGTGGTATTCATTGAGAACACACCTTATGTCACTCTCGAGAAGATGAGCTTCATTCCAAGCAAGGAGAGTGAATATAGTTATGTTGTGCAAATCTATGACCGCAGCCATCACTTCACAATGCGTGATTGCTATGTGAAGGCGACTCCAGTACTGAGCGGATATGGCGGCATCAACTTGGTGAAGATGACAGCAGTTAACGAAGAAGGACGTAATAACGATTTCGCCACATTCGAGAACAACACCCTTGAAGGCGGTTATATCGCCTTCTATCTGGGTGGAACCAACAATGTGTCACTCAGCAAAGAGCAGGGCCTCATCGTGCGTGGCAACACCATCAGCGAGGCTGGTTCGAAGGGTATCTACATCTACGATGAGATTAATACAATCGTTGAGAATAATACTATCACCCAGTCTACAGTTCAGAGGACTGGTTACTGGGGCATCGACATGGCTCGCAACCGTGGCACAGTGGTGATAAATGCCAATAAGATTTATAATTCTACTACCTACTATAGCGGTGGTATAGAACTGCGTGGCGAGACCTGGGGCACCGAGGAGTCTCCAGTGCTCGTGACCAACAATGTCGTATCAATCATTAACTCACCGAGCAACAGTTCAGCAGGTATTCAGGTCGACATTGACCAAAAATATATTTCGCTCTACAATAACACAGTGCGCATTGCTGGTTCGGGAGGATACTGCTTCTTTACCGCTAGCCGCACAAGCAAGCTCTACGACGGCATCAAGCTGCAAAACAACCTGATGCAGAATGCAACCAACAGCCCCGCTATGTTTATATTTAACGGATATGCCGATAAGGCTCAAATGTTGAACAATGCCTTCTGGGGTGAGACTGTGCTCGCCGACACCGATGTTGACGCTCTGAATGCCTTCGACGGCAACTCGGGCAATATCGTTGAGCAGGCAGAGTTCTTGAGCGAGAGCGACCTCCACCTGATGAGTGCCGGCAACCTTAACATGGGTCTGCCAGTAGACTTCGTCACTGTCGATGCCGACGGAGTGGAGCGCAATGCTGAACACCCAACAGTAGGTGCCTACGAGTTTGTAGAGGTTGTTGTTGAGAAGCCCGAGATTGCCGAGGGTTACCCAACCGTTAACGACATCACCGAGACCACCGCTACGGTTAAGAGCAAGTGGACAGTGAGCGGCAAGCTCTATTATATGGTTGAGACAGTTACTGGCGAGCCTTCTGGAACACCAATGCTCAAAAGCGTGACCGCCGATCAACTGAAGGAAACCGAAGGTGTTGACATTAATGCCGATACCGAGGTGAATACCAACCTCACCGACCTTACTCCAAACACTACCTACAAGGCTTACCTCATGGTAGTGAGCCCACTTGGCGAGGAGAGCGATGTGGTTGAAACCGAGGAGTTCACTACTCTGCGTCACATCGAGCCATTGACTGCTACTCTCAACAAGGTGGCAGCCACCATTAATGCCGGTGAAACCGCTACTATCACTCCTGTAGTGGCTGGCGGCGACGAGCCTTACACCTATGAGTGGCGCGATCAGATGAACGTGGTTGTGGGTAACGAGGCAACTCTCGCTGTTACGCCAGAGTATTCTTATGGCTACCGTCTCACCGTGACAAGTGCCGATGGCCAGACTGCAAGCGCCAAGACTGGAGTGCGCGTTCTGGGCGAGGCAGTTACAGCGTCGATGGATGACAACTACCTTGACGAGGAGAGCCACTGGGCTTACGACCCAACCACTGCATCAATGGTTGAGGACGGATTCTATAGTGGTTCTTACTACTTTAACAATGGTGCTATGCCAAGCTACAACTACTGGTATGGCTACTCGCTAAGCAACGAGACTGCTACTAGCTACACTGCTCTCACCGACCAGTGGCACAGCGCAGTGGGCGAGGGTCACAATGGCTCTAGCAACTTCTCTATCGCCTTCCCTGAGGGCCAGTTCATCGAGATTACCAACAGCGTCGACGGAGACAATTTGAAGGGTGTGTATGTGAGCAACACCGCTTATGCCTACAATGGCATGGCAGTGGGCGACGGCTTTGCCACCGCATTCTCTCAGGGTTCGTGGTTCAAGCTCACTGCTGTGGGATTTGATGCCGACGACGAGGAAACGGCTCGCGTCGACTTCTATCTTGCCGACTATCGCAGCGACAACGCACTTGACCACTACATCCTCGACACTTGGCAGTGGATGGACCTCCGTTCTCTCGGCAAGGTTGCTAAGGTGCGCTTCCTCCTTGATGGCAGCGACAAGGGCCAGTATGGCTTGAACACTGCCGCCTACTTCGCTCTCGACGACTTCAACTGCGAGCGCGATATCGTTAGTGAGGAAATTCGCTACTACAAGGTTGGCAATTGGGGTCTCGACCTCAATGAGCTCTTCACTCTTGATGATGACGGTTCTACAGTGACCTATTCTCTCGAAGATTTGGGCGAGGCAGCATCAACCGATGGTGCTCCTGCTTTGCTCGACATCGAGAGCGAGGGCATTGATCTGGCAGTCGACAGCGACGGAATGCTCAACATTAATGCCAAGGTCAACAATAGCAGTCGTGCTGTGATTGTGGGCGCAACCCAGAAGGGTAAGACACAATACATGAAACTGTCGATTTATGTTGACAACGCTACAGGTATCGAGGGCATTGTCGTTGAAAACGGCAAGGTTGTCGAGAGCCGCCAATATGTCAACGTGGCTGGACAGGTTAGCGATCGTCCGTTCAGCGGTGTGAACATCATTGTCACTCGCTACACCGACGGCACTACAAGCTCAGCCAAGGCGGTCATCAAGTGATGAAACCGACAACGATGAGGTCAACAATCGACCTCATCCCGCAAACTAATTCTGCGCATTAGTATTATTTATATAGTAACATTAAGAAGCCACCTCGACGTGATGCCGAGGTGGCTTTGCCATTTGATAAATTGGTTGTATCTTTGCACCACAATTACCATTGGCAATCATGATACATGACAAAATCATAATTCGTGGAGCTCGGGAGAACAACCTCAAAGATGTCTCGCTCGAGATTCCAAAGCATCAAATAACCGTGTTCACGGGCGTTTCGGGTTCGGGAAAGAGTTCGCTGGTGCTCGACACCATTGCCGCTAAGTCGCGGCGTGAACTTAACGACACGTTTCCGTCGTTTGTGCAGCAATATCTGCCCAAGTATGGACGTCCGCACGTCGACGCCATCAAGAATCTACCCATTGCTATCGTAATCGACCAAAAGAAGCCAGCGCAGAACTCGCGCTCGACTGTGGCGACCTACACCGATATTGCCGCGCTGTTGCGTCTATTGTTCTCGCGTGTGGGGCAACCCTGGGTTGGTTATGCCGAGTCGTTCAGCTTCAACCATCCTGAAGGAAGCTGCCCCCGATGCTCAGGGCTGGGCGAGATTCGCGAACTGGACATCCACAAACTCGTGGACTTTGACAAGAGCCTGAACGACGAGGACACGATTCACTACATCGCCTTTGGTAAGGGTGGCTGGCGCTGGATTCGCTACGCTCACAGTGGCCTCTTCGACCTAGATAAGAAAATCAAGGATTACAGTCCCGAGGAGTTGGACTTGTTTCTTAATAGTCCACAAATTAGGCTCAAGAATCCGCCGTCTAATTGGCCCAAAAGCGCGAAATATGAGGGCATAATCCCGCGCATGTATCGCAGTATTATCAACAGCGAGGAAGGCCTGCTGCACGCAGCTGTGCTCAACCCCATGCTCAACATGGGAACTTGCCCCGACTGTGGCGGCACACGTCTAAGTCCACGAGTGCTCTCGTGCAAGATCGAGGGCATCAACATTGCTGAGGCTTGCGCTATGTCAATTACAAAACTAAACCAGTGGATTAAGGCTCTTACCTCACCACTCGCAGTAGACTTGAAGAAGGCAATAAGCGCTCGACTCACGGCTCTTGAGGAGATTGGACTCGGCTACCTGAGCTTGGACCGCGCTGTGGGCACTCTATCGGGTGGAGAGGCACAGCGTTGCAAGATTGCCAAATACATCAATTCGTCGCTTGCCGATGTTCTCTATATTCTCGATGAGCCAAGCACAGGCCTTCACGACCACGACATCGAAAAGATGAAACATTCGGTGCGACGCTTGCGCGACGCCGGCAACACAGTGCTGCTCGTCGAGCATCACAAGGAGATGATTGCTATTGCCGACCACATCGTCGACTTGGGCCCTGGACCGGGAAGTAGGGGAGGTCAGATAATATTTGAGGGTAACTACGAGCAACTGCTACACAGTGGAACAGCAACTGGTACAATGCTGAGACAGAGCGGTGATTTCAATACCTCACCACGTAGAGCTGCCAATCACTTCTCATTGCGAGGAGCATCGCTGCATAACCTTAAGAACGTGGATATTGACTTGCCGCTAGGTGTCTTTACCGTGGTGGCAGGTGTTGCGGGCTCCGGAAAGAGTTCGCTCATGGAGTGCTTCCGTCGTGCCCAGGAGGGCATTGTATATATCAGTCAGAAGAACATAGGCGTGAGCCTGCGCTCTACGCCGGCAACCTATATGGACGTGGCGCCCGACATCCGCAAACGTTTTGCCCGCGCTCACAAGATGCAGGAGAAATATTTCACATTCAACGGCAAGGGTGCTTGCCCCGTGTGTGCTGGCAAGGGCGTGATAATCTCGGAAATGGCGTTCATGGACAATATCGAGACTACCTGCGAGGCTTGTGGCGGTTTGCGTTACTCGAAAGAGGCATTGCAGTTCACCCTCAACGGTAAGAACATAGCTGAGGTAATGGACCTCTCGGTGCGTCGTGCCAGCGAGTTCTTTGCAGGCACGCCCATAGAGGAAAAATTAAAACCATTAATGGTTGTTGGTCTCGATTATCTACATCTTAACCAAGCGCTCAGCACCCTCTCGGGTGGCGAATTGCAGCGCATGAAAATAGCCTCTTATTTGCAGCCTTACACCTCGCCTGTCGACAAGGGCGGGCAGCGTGGCATCTTTATCATAGATGAGCCTACCGATGGTCTTCATCTAAAGGACGTGCATCACCTCATTGAGTTGTTTAACCGCATGGTAGACGAGGGCAACACGGTCTATGTGGTGGAGCATAATACCGACGTGATAAAGGCCGCTGATTTCGTAATTGAAATGGGGCCCGGCGCCGGTGAGAATGGAGGACGCATAATATATGCAGGCACACCATCAGGTATGCTTACATGCAATGACTCAATCACCGCCCCCTACTTAAAATAATGCCGACTTAGCAATAGGAGCCAGGTGAGTTAGAATGATTTAGAATGTCTAGAGTCCCAATTCGGTTATTGAGGCTTTACTCGTCGTGGAGCAGCAGGTTGAAGGTGGTTTGATACTGCTTCATGAGTTTAAGCACGTCGGCAGGCTTGTCGATTACATAGGGGTGAAGACTCATCATGTCTTTGCCGGGCCACTGTTTAACTTCAGGAACAACCTTTATCACCTTGTTGTTCTCGAAGTAGAAGCGATACTCCTTCTTGGCATCGCCCTCTTGGCGCACTAGCAGCGCAAACATAGGGTCGCCTTCCATGGCATCCCACAGGAACTCCCATTTGTAAACATGCATACCCATGGCATAAGTGTCCTTGCAGGTTACAAAATAGAGAAGGCTCGCCATCTTGCCGTCCTCGCTATACTGCTCTTGTGTGAAGTAATACTTCTCGTGACGCTCGTGAATGCCCGAGCCTGGAAGGTTCTGCGATACATCCACGCTTATTTCGTTACATGGAACATCATAGGGGTTATTGTTCATTATCTCGAGTCTGTCGGCGTAAGCCTGTCGTATCTGAGCCATGCGCTTCTCATGGTTCTGCGCTGTAGCGAGCGATGCGGTGGCAATGACCGCTAGCATAATAATTGTGATGCGTAGTTTCATAATTGTGATGTTTTGAGTTAATGAATAAATTTTTCCCCAAAGATACTCATTATTTCTAAGATAACAACAATTGTAGCCATGAATTTGATTTTTTAAAGTTGCTTTCTTTATTTCTTTTCTTTACCTTTGTGGCATTAAAACTAATATTATGGCAAAGAAAACTGCAAAGACAACATATTTCTGCAAGAATTGTGGCGCCGAGTCGCCAAAATGGATTGGCAAGTGCCCCTCGTGTGGTGAGTGGAACACCTATATTGAAGAACCAGTTGTTCCCAAGTCGATTAGGGGAGCACTGTTCGGTGGCGACGACAACAGCCACCGCAAGAGTGCAGTGCCTGTGAAAATAAACGATATCAAGGCCGAGCAGTTGCCACGCATTAAGTTGCCAAGTGGCGAGTTGAACCGCGTGTTGGGTGGTGGCTTGGTTCCGGGTTCTATAGTGCTTGTTGGGGGCGAACCAGGCATAGGAAAGAGTACGCTGGTGTTACAGAATGTGCTGCGCATACGCAGTCGCAAGGTGCTGTATGTAAGTGGCGAGGAGAGTCCTCAGCAGTTGCGCATGCGTGCCGACCGCATCGCTGGCAGTGATCAGGATTGTGAGTGCTACATCATTTGTGAGACATCGCTGTCAAGCATCTTTGCTAGCATAAAAGAGAGTGCCCCCGACCTCGTGATTATCGACTCCATACAGACCATTGCAAGCGACGAACTTGATAGTGCTGCTGGCAGCGTGAGCCAAGTGCGTGAATGTGCTGCAGCATTCTTGCGCTATGCCAAGACTAGTGGCGTGCCAGTAATTCTCATTGGGCACATCAACAAGGAAGGCTCTATTGCAGGTCCTAAGGTGCTAGAGCACATCGTCGATGCAGTGCTACAGTTTGAGGGAGACAGTCACTATATGTACCGTATCCTTCGCTCCATCAAGAACCGTTTTGGCTCCACGAGCGAGATGGGAATTTATGAGATGCGTGAGACGGGCCTGCGTGAGGTTACCAACCCTAGTGAAATGTTGCTATCGGCTATGGATCAAGACCTTTCAGGAACCGCCATTGGAGTTACAATTGACGGCGCTCGACCATTCCTAATTGAAGTTCAGGCGCTGGTGAGCACCGCTGCCTATGGCACAGCTCAACGTTCAGTCACCGGCTTTGATCAGCGGCGCATGAATATGCTGCTAGCAGTGCTCGAAAAGCGCGTGGGCTTCAAACTCGCCCAGAAGGATGTGTTCCTCAATATTGCCGGCGGACTTAAAGTCAATGACCCAGCCCTCGACTTGGCGGTAATCTGCGCTATCCTCTCATCTAATGTTGATATCGCCATCCAGCATGGCGTGTGCTTCAGTGCCGAGGTGGGTTTGAGCGGTGAACTCCGTCAAATCACCCGCATAGAGCAGCGCATCGCCGAGGCTGAGAAACTTGGCTTCAACACTATGATAATCCCACGCAACAACCTCAAAGGCATCTCTACCAAAGATTTCAAAATAAAACTCGTCGAAGCATCCAAGGTCGAAGAAGCCTTCCAGTACCTCTTTGGGTAGCAATCAAAACACTATTGCCCCTGAAAACTAGGATTTTTTAGTTGTTTTTCTAAAATTTCTTAGTATTTTTTTGAGATTTCTAGAAAAATCACTACTTTTGCATTGTTTGAAAATTTGAAAATCATGATACCACGTGATAGTTATCAAGTAAAAATCAATACGGCTTTTCAGTCGTTGCCTATCGTTGTGCTCATTGGTGCAAGGCAAGTAGGGAAAACATCAATAATGAAAATGTATCCTACCGAAGGTTTCAAAAATACACTTTTTTTAAATGGGCAAGACCCTGATGTGGCAGGGCTATTTGGCCATTTGAGCACGATTGAGGAGTATTTAAGCAATTACCTCAATTCTGAACTGGACGGATTGTTGATGATTGACGAGTTTCAATTTATTCATGGCATTGCCACTATGCTTAAATTGCTCACCGATAAGTACGACAAACTAAAAGTGTTGTGCTCTGGTAGTTCTAGCCTTGACATTCAGCAGCGCATTGATGAGTCGTTGGCTGGCAGAGTGCGAGTGGTTGAAGTGTTGTCGCTGTCTTTTGCTGAGTTTCTGCTTTTTAAAGACGAGAAGCTATACCAACTTCAACAGTCGTTACAAGATACTGGCAACATCGTTTTGACACAACAGCTTCATCAAGCTTATGAAGAATATCTTATTTATGGAGGATTACCGAGAGTGGCTTTGACTAGCGATGCTGAACAGAAAGTAGAACTTCTGAATGATATTTATCAAACTTATCTTCTGCATGATGTGCGCAGCTATGTCTCTAATTCTCATTTTGTGGGATTTAATCGTTTGTTGAGATTGTTGTCTACTCAGATTGGTAACTTGGTAAATGTGAACGAACTAAGCCGAGAAAGTTCATTGCCTTATTCTAATTGTGAAGCTTATATAAACCTGCTTCAACAGATGTATATTATAAAGCTTGTTGAGCCTTTTTACACCAATCGTCGTAAGGTGATTAGTAAAATGAAAAAGGTGTATTTCTGTGATTTAGGACTTAGAAATATCATTTATGGTAGTTTTAATGAGATGGCTTTCCGAACCGACAATGGCGCTATCTTTGAGAATGAGGTACTGCTTGAATTGTTGCGTAATCGAAAAGCTGATGAAAAAGTCTATTATTATAGGACTGTAAATGGAACAGAGGTTGATTTTGTTGTGCTAGGTTCAAGGCGTAGTGCTGCGGTAGAATGTAAATACAAGCGATATGAGAAACCTGTAAGCATAAATTCTCTGAATAAATTTTGCGATGAGGAAAATATAGATAATCGGTATATAGCAAACATTAATCTAAGTGGCAATAATAATAGGGTAAACTTTGTGCCTGGTATTTTTGTTGACAAGATACTGTGATGGCAAGTCGCTGTGTTTAACTTGAAAAAAAAGAGGATATAGCAAAGAGTGTGCCAAACTATAATGTTAACGAAGGTTAAAGTTAAATTTTTAATTAAACCGATTGCATAATTTCTAGTCAAAAAAGCGAACAATAAATAAAGCTTCAAACGTTTTTAGTTTGGTAATTAACTTTTTCGTAATAAAACAATATAAGTTCAGATGCAGTGAATGCACCCCAGAACGATAAATAAGAAACTCCGATGAGCTACGAGCCCCTCGGAGTTTTCTTCTTTATTCGACCCCTCGAAAAAAATGAGAAAAAGAACGCCACCAGCGCTTAATAGGCACTGATGGCGTTTGTGGTATTTCGCTTTGAACAAGCGATTTATCGTGCGTTGTAGGCCTCGAGTGCTTTCTCGAGAACTACGAGTGCACGCTTGAGGTCTTCAATCTTCAGAACATAGGCCATGCGCACTTCGTTCTTTCCGGCTCCAGGAGTCGCGTAAAAACCGGTGGCAGGAGCCATCATCACAGTCTCACCCTCATAGCTGAACTCCTCAAGGCACCAGCGGCAGAAGTCATCACAATCTTGAACTGGAAGCTTGGCCATGGCGTAGAAAGCACCCATTGGCATTGGAGCAAACACGCCAGGAATTTTGTTCAATCCCTCAACAAGGCAGTTGCGGCGAGCGATATACTCGTCGTAAACACCCTGATGGTAGGCTTGTGGTGCTGAGAGCGAAGCCTCGGCAACGACTTGACCAATCAATGGGGGGCTAAGGCGTGCCTGAGCAAACTTCATCACTGTAGCGAGCAACTGCTTGTTGCGGGTGATGAAGGCACCAATGCGGATGCCGCACTCGCTATAACGCTTCGATACTGAGTCAATTACAATAGCGTTATCCTCGATACCCTCGAGGTGCAATGCGCTCAGGTAAGGCTTGTCGTTGTAGCGGAATTCACGGTAAACCTCGTCGCTGATGAGGTACAGGTCATGCTTCTTTACCAGGTCGCGCAGTTGCATTAGCTCCTCGTCAGAATAAAGTGTTCCGGTGGGGTTGTTGGGATTGCAAATCATGATGGCACGGGTGCGATCGGTGATAAGCTTCTCAAACTCCTCGATGCCTGGCAGAGCATAGCCATTCTCTATTTTTGTGGTGATGGTACGAACCTTCACGCCCATCTCGTTGGCAAAGCCCATATAGTTGGCATAAACGGGTTCGGGAACGATGAGTTCGTCGCCAGGATTGAAGCAAGAGAGGAAAGCAAACTGCAGGGCCTCACTACCACCGCAGGTAACGATGATGTTGCTGGCCTCGAGGTTGATATCGTAGCGGCCATAATAGCCCACGAGCTTGTCGAGATAGCTCTGGTAGCCCTGAGAGGGCGAGTACTCCAGCACCTTACGGTCCACATTCTTCAGGGCGTCAAGACCCTCTTGAGGAGTGGCGATATCGGGCTGGCCGATGTTCAGGTGATAAACTTTAATTCCCTTCTGCTTAGCTGCCACAGCAAATGGCGCAAGCTTGCGAATTGGAGAAGCAGGCATGTCGATGCCGCGTTGCGAAATGATAGGCATAGTTGTTTTATAGTTAAATGTTTATAGTTTATCGTTTATGGTTTTAACAAGTGACGAATAACGTCCTCGTTTCGGCGGCAAAGGTAGGCAAATTTCCCCACCTTGCCAAATAGTTAGTCAATTAGTTTGCCTTTTTTTGTGAAGGAATGTCGCAATTGGTTGTTGTTGTTGGTGTTAGGTTGTTAAGGTCTTATTTTTGTAAAAATAAGGTGTGAAAAGGTTTTTCAGTGTCATTATTTTTAATTATATTTGCACTCAATTATAATAATATATATTTAGATAGACAATTATCAACTAATTCCAATTATCATAACCAACATGAATAAGCTTATTTCTTTGGAGCAAGCCGTTGAGAAAGTGCAGGATGGAATGACCATCATGTTCGGCGGTTGCCTCGGTGTGGGTAGTGCCACACAAATTATCGACGCTATCGTTGAGAAGGGCGTCAAGGACTTAACCATTATTGCCAACGACACCGCCTACGACGAGGTGGCTCACGGCAAGTTAGTGACCAACCATCAGGTGAAGAAAGCTGTCGTTTCGCACACCGGTACCAACAAGCAGACTGCGTTGCAGAAGAACGAGGGCACTCTCATTGTAGAGTATGTGCCACAGGGTACTCTTGCTGAGCGCATACGTGCGGCAGGTGCTGGCTTGGGCGGAGTTCTCACTCCAACAGGTATGGGTACCATCATGGCCGACGGCAAAGACGTTGTTACTGTCGACGGTAAGGATTACCTGCTCGAGAAGCCATTGAAGGCCGACATCGCTTTCCTGCGCGCCAACATCGTTGACGAGTTCGGAAACATGGTCTTCCTGGGAACAACCAACAACTTCAACCCACTCATGGCTACCGCTGCCGACTATGTTGTTGTAGAAGCCGAGAAGCTGGTGAAGGTGGGCGAGATTAAGCCTGAGCAAGTTCACGCTTCGGGAATTTATGTTGACGGCATTTATGTGGAAAAATGCGATTAAGCGAGTTAAAGCTGAGCTTGCTCAATGTTTTACGAGCGTGAGCATTTTATTTAAAAATAAAATAACAAGACCTAATAATGGAGTACAGAACAAAGATTAGACTGCGCATGAGCGCAAAGGATGCCCACTATGGTGGCAACTTGGTAGACGGAGCTCACATGGTACACCTCTTTGGTGATGTGGCAACTGAACTTTTAATTATGCGAGATGGCGACGAGGGCCTGTTCCGCGCCTACGACAGCATCGACTTCCTGGCACCAGTTTATGCTGGCGACTTCATCGAGGCTGAGGGCTGGATTGATAAGGAAGGTAACACTTCTCGACACATGCAGTTTGAGGCTCGTAAGGTTGCGATTTCTCGCCCCGACATCTCGGCCTCGGCTGCCGACGAGCTCGATGAGCCAATCGTTGTGTGCCGCGCCAGCGGAACATGTGTAACCCCAAAAGATTGCCAAAGGAAAGGATAACAATTATGGATAAACTGATTATTACTGCCGCAATTTGTGGCGCCGAGGTTACTAAAGAGCAGAATCCTAATGTTCCCTACACCGTTGAGGAGATAGTTCGCGAAGCCAAGAGTGCAGTTGACGCAGGTGCTGCTATCGTGCACTTGCACGTGCGCTGGGATGACGGCACCCCAACCCAGGATCGTGCCCGCTTCCAGGAGTGTGAGGAAGCTATTCTCAAGGAGTGCCCCAATGTAATATTGATTCCATCGACAGGTGGTGCTGTGGGCATGAGCCCCGACGAGCGCCTTCAGTCGACCGACACCACTCCACTGCCCGAGATGGCTACCCTCGATTGCGGTACCTGTAACTTTGGCGATGAGATATTCGACAACACCATGCCCACTATGCGTGCCTTTGGCAAGCGCATGATGGAGCGCGGCATCAAGCCCGAGTATGAGTGCTTTGAGATGGGTCATCTCGACACCATCCTCAAGATGGCGAAGAAAGGCGAGGCCCCTGGAGCTCCCATGCAGTTCAACTTCGTGCTTGGCGTGCCTGGCTGCACTCCAGCTACCGTTGCCAACCTGTGTTGGCTTGTTAACGGCATTCCTGCAGGTTCGACATGGACAGTTACTGGCGTTGGCCGCCATGCCTTTCCAATGGCAGCAGCAGCTATCGCCATGGGCGGTAACGTGCGCGTGGGCTTCGAGGATAACCTCTACCTTGAGAAAGGCGTTCTCGCCAAGAGCAATGGCGAGCTCGTAGAGAAGGTAGTGCGCATCGCTAAGGAACTTGGACGCCCAATCGCCACTAGCGACGAGGCTCGCGAAATCTTAGGTCTACCTCCACGCAAATAAGCCTCAACACTATTGCAAGCAAATAAAAAGAATATTAACAATAAACAAAAAACAAAAGAAACAATGCAGAAACATGGAAATAGATTCGGTACTCACCGAGTAATTGAACCAGTGGGCGTACTGCCACAACCAGCCAACAAGCTTGACAACAACATGGACGAGATCTGGGACAACGAGATCTTGATCGACGTACAAACCCTGAACATTGACTCGGCTTCGTTCACCGATATCCACAACTATGCCAAGAGCCAGGCCAAGAATCCTGATGATGAGGCTGAGGTAATGGAGGAGATTAAGAAGGAGATGTTCCTTAATGTAGAGCTCCAGGGTAAGCACCGCAACCGCCGCACCGGTTCGGGTGGTATGCTCCTTGGTACTGTTGAGAAGATTGGCGACGCCCTTAAGGGCAAGATCGACCTCAAAGAGGGCGACCGCATCGCAACTCTCGTATCGCTGTCGCTCACTCCATTGCGCATCGACGAGATTCTTAACATCAAGGCCGATGTTGACCAGGTTGACATTAAGGGTAAGGCTATCCTCTTCGAGAGCGGTATCTATGCTAAAATTCCCGATGACATGCCCGAGAAACTCGCTTTGAGCGCACTCGACGTTGCTGGTGCTCCAGCTCAAACAGCTAAGTTGTGCCAGTATGGCCAGAACGTAGTTGTGCTTGGCGCTGGTGGCAAGAGCGGTATGCTTTGCTGCTACGAGGCTAAGAAGCGCGTTGGCGTTACCGGTAAGGTGATTGGTCTCGCCAACAGCCCCAAATCAACCAAGCGCATTAAGGATCTGGGCTTCTGCGACGTTGTAGAGAGCGTTGCCGGAATGACTCCAGTTCAGGTTTATGAGCTCGTTAGCAAGCTCACCGATGGCAAGATGGCCGATGTTACTATCAACTGCGTTAACGTTCCCGACTGCGAGATGACAGCTGTGCTCTGCACCCATGACGACGGAATCGTTTACTTCTTCTCGATGGCCACCAGCTTCACCAAGGCTGCTCTTGGTGCCGAGGGTATTGGCGCCGACACCAACATGATTATTGGTAATGGCTACACCAAGGGCCATGCTGAGTTCACACTCCAAGAGCTGCGTGAATGCCCCGAGTTGCGCAAGATTTTTGAGGAACTTTACGCTTAATTAGAATTATGGCTGTAGAGGCGTGCCACAATGTGCGCCTCTATAGCTTAAAACTCATGTAATTATTTATCATGGCAGAATCAAGAAGAAAACAACTTTTCCCCGAGGTTACCGACGAGCAGTGGAACGACTGGAAATGGCAGGTGAAAAACCGCATCGAGACTCTTGAGGACTTGAAGAAGTATGTTAGTCTTACCGCCGAGGAGGAAGAGGGCGTAAAGAAGACCCTCTCGACCTTGCGCATGGCTATCACTCCTTACTACCTGAGCCTCATTAACCCTGATGACCCTAACGATCCAGTGCGCAAGCAGTGTATCCCTACTGGCCTTGAAACCCATCAGGCTGCTGCCGACCTTCTCGACCCATTGCATGAGGACGAGGACTCACCAACTCCTGGCTTGACCCACCGCTATCCCGATCGCGTGCTGTTCCTTATCACCGATATGTGCTCGATGTACTGCCGTCATTGCACTCGTCGCCGTTTTGCTGGACAGACCGACGCCGAATGTGGTGCCGACCGCATTGAGAAGGCTATCGAGTATATCGAGAACACTCCAACAGTTCGCGACGTGCTGCTCTCAGGTGGTGACGCTCTTATGGTTACCGACAAGAAACTTGAGTACATCATCTCTCGCCTGCGTGCAATTCCTCACGTGGAGATTATCCGCTTGGGAACACGCACTCCAGTGGTGTGCCCACAGCGCATCACTCCCGAGTTGTGCGACATGCTCAAGAAGTATCATCCCATTTGGCTCAACACTCACTTCAACCACCCCAACGAGATTACCGAAGAGTCGACTCGCGCTTGCGAGATGCTCGCCAATGCCGGTGTTCCCCTGGGTAACCAGAGCGTGTTGCTGCGTGGCGTGAACGATTGCGTTCACGTGATGAAGCACTTGGTACAAGGCCTCGTGAAGATTCGCGTACGTCCTTACTACATCTACCAGTGCGACCTCTCGATGGGATTGGAGCACTTCCGCACTCCAGTGTCGAAGGGTATCGAGATTATCGAGGGTCTGCGTGGCCACACTTCAGGCTACTGCGTTCCAACCTTCGTTGTCGACGCTCCTGGTGGCGGTGGCAAGACTCCAGTTATGCCCCAGTATGTGATTTCTCAAGCTCCTGGCAGGGTAGTGTTGCGCAACTTTGAGGGCGTAATCACCACCTACACCGAACCCACTGAGTATCACAGCGAGTGCAACTGCCCCGAGTGCCAGGCGGCACGCAAGCAGGAACAGGTTGCTGCCGACAAGGCTGTCGACGGCGTTATCTCGCTGCTTGAGGGTGAGCGCATGAACATCGAGCCAAAGGCTCTGAAGCGTCACGAGCGCAACGAGAAAAGAAAATAGTTTGTAGTTAGTAGTTCCGCACAGCGATGGTGATGGACCATGCAGTCCATCACCATCCTGAGGCGGACGATAGTGCTGGCGGTGCCTTTCATCAATGACATATTGAATTGCGATAGCCTCTCAATTGTGGGGCTTCAAAAGAACACTGGCAAGACCGAATGTCTCAAGTATGTACTTGCACGACTCCCTTTAGAGCGCAAGCGTGTAGCAGTAACATCAATAGGCATTGACGGAGAGACTACCGACCAAGTGACACGCACCCAGAAGCCCGAGATAGTTCTGCGCGAAGGTATGTACTTTGGTACTAGCGAGGCACACTACCGTCAACGGCGACTGGTGTCGGAGCTCATCGATGTGAGCGACGAGAGCACAAGTCTGGGACGTGTAGTCACGGCAAAGGCACTTACTCAAGGCAAGATTTTGCTTTCTGGTCCCTCGTCGACCTCTGGTCTGCAGCGTTGGATGCGCGACACTCGCCGCCACGGCATCGACTTGGCGATAATCGACGGTGCATTGTCAAGATTAAGTCTCGCGTCACCTGCCGTTAGCCAGTCGATGATACTTGCCACTGGTGCTGCCTATTCTATTAACATGAACCAGCTGGTGCAGCGCACAGCTTTTGTGGTCGACCTTATTAATATAGGTATGACAAGTGAGAGCAACATTGCGCTGCTGAGCCCTCTTGAAAGCGGTATGTGGTGGATTGACATCGACGGCCAGTTGCATGAGATGGAAGCGGTTACTTCGCTATCGCAGCAGGTGGAGTTTCACGGCATGGACCGTTGTGCCACTCTTTATGTAGCAGGAGCGCTAGTCGACTCCTTCCTCGAGAAGGTGCGCAAAAACAAGCAGCTGCGCCAAGTGGAACTGGTGGTTAGGGATTTTACCAAGATTTTTGTCTCGCCCCAGCAGCTTAGGTTGTTCGAGAAAGTGGGAGGAACCATCAGAGTGTTGCAAAAGAGTAAACTCATTGCCGTTACAGTCAATCCCACGTCGCCCACGGGCTACGTGCTCGACAGCGAGGCGCTCTGCGACCGACTATCACAGGCCATAAACTTGCCTGTTTACGATTTATTAAAAAACTAATGCAATTAAAGAACGTCATAGAATCTCCTTGCGCTCTGCGGTTCATGCTCGATGGGCTGGACTTGCAGTCGGGTTTTGCGCGTCGCTGGCTTCTCGACACCGAGATGATGACCTGCGAGGCCGAGATTGAGGCTTCCTATGACGTGTTGCGCCAGTTTGTCGACTTTGTGCGTTCCATTGAGCCTTCATTCCTCAACACACTGCTGTTTAGGTTGCAGGGCGTGAAGGACATTCGCACCACAGTAAAGAACTTGCGTCAGCAGTCCACTCTCGATGATATTGAGCTCTTTGAGATCAAGCATCTTGCTATTCTCTCGACCGAGGTGGCGAAATTGCTCAAGAATCATAATCTCGATTCGGCTGTCGAGATTCCGTCGCTCGACGAGGTGATAACCATCCTCGACCCCGACGGCATGAAGATAGCGTCGTTCTACATCTACGACAGCTACTGTGAGCAGCTCAAGGACTTGCGCATCGCGATGCGCAAAAATCCCGACAAGCAGGACGAGTTACTCCTCGAGGCTGCTGAGAGAGAGGAGGAAGTGAGGATAGACCTCACACGCAAGCTGCACTCTCATGTCGATGACATCGAGCGTGCTCTAATAGCACTTGCCAAGGTTGACATTGGCGTTGCCAAAGCTCGTCAGGTTGTGGATTTGGAACTGTGTTTCCCCTCAATCTCGAACGATGGCTTAAGCAACTACAGGGCGATGTTCCACCCACAGGTGAAAGATGCCCTCAACCGTGCAGGCAGGCAATTCCAGCCTGTAGACATAAGTTTTGCCGACCGGCCCACACTCATTACCGGTGCCAACATGGGCGGCAAGACAGTAGTGCTCAAGACTCTCACCTTGTGCCAACTGCTATTCCAGTTTGGATTTGGCATTCCAGCGAGTGAGGCGAGCATTGCAATTAAAGATGAGATATACTTCTGCATCGGCGACGAGCAATCGATAGAGAAAGGTCTTTCTTCGTTTGCTGCCGAGATGAAGAACATTGATGCTGTAATTCAAGCATCACGACAAAATAGAAGATTATTGGCGTTGATCGACGAGCCAGCACGCACAACCAACCCCACCGAGGGTACAGCATTGGTGCAGGCACTGCTCAAAGTGCTTTCGACTAAGCACATGAGCCTCATCATGACAACGCACTACGATATAGAGCCGGGAACTGCCCATTGCCTGCGTGTAAATGGCTTTGACAACGGCGCAATGAACTACTCCCTGGTTGAGGTCGCGGGCGGTGAAGTGCCTCACGAGGCTCTCACTATTGCTCAAAGCTTGGGTATCGATGCCGAGTGGATCAATCTGGCGAGAAAAGAACTAGACGAGCCTAAACAAAAAATAAATACTATATAAATAATATAATGTGATATGCAGAAGAGTAAATTAGGATTAGATTTCCAGAAAGTGGAATATGCCCGAGGGTTGGCTAAGGGTATTGCGCAAGACGTGCAGACGTTTGTGGAGCAATACACCACAGTGGCTGTGGAGCGCACTCTGTGCCGACTGATGGGCATCGATGGAGTGGACGACAACGATGTGCCATTGCCCAACGTTGTGGTCGAGGCACTCAAAGATAAGGGCGTGCTGAGCGAGGGAGCTTTGTTCTTCATTGCTAACGCCATGATTCAGACTGGCCTCACTCCACAACAGATTGCCGAAAAGGTGGCTGCCGAGGAACTCGACATCACCAAGGTGGTGACTACCGACCCCAAACAGATTGCCGATGTGCTGCAACCAGTAATCGACGATAGCATGGCACGCATCCGTGCCCGCCGTGCCCGCCGCGAGCACTATCTCGATACAATAGGCGAGGGCCCCAAGCCCTACCTTTACATCATTGTTGCTACTGGTAACATCTATGAGGACGTGGTGCAGGCCCAGGCTGGTGCCCGTCAAGGTGCCGATGTAATTGCAGTAATTCGTACCACAGGTCAGAGCTTGCTCGACTATGTGCCTTATGGAGCAACCACCGAGGGCTTCGGCGGTACTTTTGCTACCCAGGAGAACTTCCGCATCATGCGCAAAGCTCTCGACGAGGTAGGAGAGGAGCAAGGCCGCTACATTCGCCTGTGTAACTACTGCTCAGGATTGTGTATGCCCGAGATTGCCATTATGGGTGCCTTTGAGGGCCTTGACGTGATGCTCAACGACGCGCTCTATGGTATCCTCTTCCGCGACATCAATATGCAGCGCACACTCATCGACCAGTATATGAGCCGTATCATCAACGGTTTTGCCGGCGTAATCATCAACACAGGCGAGGATAACTACCTCACCACTGCCGATGCTGTTGAGGCAGCCCACACCGTGCTTGCCAGCGACCTCATCAACGAGCAACTCGCCCTCATGGCTGGTCTGCCCGAGGAGCAAATGGGACTAGGACACGCTTTCGAGATGGACCCCATGCTTGAGAACGGCTTCCTGCTTGAGCTCGCACAGGCGCAGATGACTCGCGAAATCTTCCCTAAGGCAACTCTCAAGTATATGCCTCCCACCAAGTTTATGACAGGTAACATCTTCCGTGGTCACATCCAGGATGCGCTGTTCAATATGATTGGTATCTGGACCCATCAGGGTATCCAGCTGTTGGGTATGCCCACCGAGGCTATCCACACTCCATTCATGAGCGACCGTTACCTCTCTATCGAGAATGCCAAGTATATCTTCAACAATATGAAGAGCATTGGCGACGAGATGGAGTTCAAGGAGGACGGCATCTGCCGCAACCGCGTGAAAGAAGTGCTGGGCAACACCATTAAGTTGCTCGAGGACATTACCAAGGAGGGACTCTTTACAGCCCTCGAGAAAGGTATCTTTGGCGACGTTAAGCGTCCTAAGAATGGTGGTAAGGGTCTGGCTGGCGTGACTATGAAGGGCGCCAATTACCTGAACCCATTTATTGAACTGATGAAAGGCAAACGTTAAAAAATAGGAGACACAAGATATGAGCGAAGGACTATATTCAATGGAAGCTAAGGATTTTGACAAAACCTTAGACTTATCGAAGATAAAACCCTATGGCGACACCATGAACGATGGCAAGGTGCAGCTCAGTTTCACCCTGCCAGTACCATGTGGTGCCGAGGCTGTAGAGGCCGCTAAGCAGATGCTGCGTAAGATGGGCCTTGAGAACCCCAGTGTTGTCTTCTATCAGGAACTGACACCTGGCTTTACTTTCTTCAACTGCTATGGCAGCTGCACCCACACTGTAGACTATACTACTATCTATGTTCCCAAGGTTGAGTCTACCACAATGGACATGTATGAGACCGATGAGTACATCAAGGAGAACATCGGCCGTAAGATTGTGATTGTGGGTGCCTCGACTGGTACCGACGCCCACACCGTGGGTATCGACGCCATTATGAACATGAAAGGCTACGCAGGGCACTATGGCCTTGAGCGTTACGAGATGATTGAGGCCTACAATCTGGGTTCGCAAGTGCCCAACGAGGAGTTTATTGCGCGTGGCATTGAGTTGCATGCCGATGCCTTGCTCGTGTCTCAGACCGTGACACAGAAGGACGTGCACATCCACAACATGACTAACTTCATCGAGCTCATGGAGGCCGAGGGCTTACGCGACAAGATGATTTGCTGCTGTGGTGGTGCCCGTGTCACTCACGAGCTCGCCAAGGAGCTGGGCTTCGACGCCGGCTTTGGCATGAACACCTATGCCGACGACGTGGCTTCGTTTGTAGTCCAGGAGATGGTAAAGCGCGGTATGAAATAAGAGAGAACAATAAACACAATAATATTAATATCATAAACCGTAATTACTATGGATAAGTATCAAATGAGAGAGGTCATCGCTAAGCGTGCTGCCAAGGAGTTGCACGACGGTGACGTAGTGAACTTGGGTATTGGTATCCCAACATTAATTCCTAACTACTTGCCCGAAGGTGTAGAGGTTACTCTGCAAACCGAGAACGGCGCTATGGGCATGGGCCCAACTCCTGCCGAGGGTGAGGAAGACAAGAACTTAATTAACGCTGGTGGCGGCTACATCACTCTGGAGCCAGGCGCTTGCACTTTCGACTCAGCTACTTCGTTTGCCATCATCCGTGGTGGCCACGTTAACGTGTCGTTCCTGGGTGCTCTGCAGGTTGACGAGAAGGGTAACCTTGCCAACTGGATTATTCCTGGCAAGATGGCTCCCGGTATGGGCGGCGCTATGGACCTCGTAGTAGGTGCCAAACGTGTAATCCTCACTATGGAGCACACCCAGAAGGGCAACCACAAAATCTTGAAGGAGTGCACTCTGCCACTCACTGCAGCTGGCCAGGTTAACATGATTATCACCGAGATGGGTGTTATGGACATCACCCCCGAGGGAATCGTGCTGCGTGAGCTCCACCCCGAGTTCACTGTTGAGCAGGTACAGGAGGCTACTGGAGCTACTCTCATCATCGATCCTAACCTCAAACCAATGGATATCTAATCCACAACTATTATGGATTACAATTTCCTGAAGATTGAGAGAATAGATGGTGGCATAACCATCCTCAAAATCTCGGCGCCCAAGTCGCTCAACGCGCTCAACTCAACTATCTTGGGTGAGCTTGACAACTTTGTTGACAGCATCGACCCTGCAGTTCGCGTGCTCATCATCACTGGCGATGGCGAGAAGTCGTTTGTTGCTGGTGCCGACATCAGCGAGATGGCACATCTCGATGAGCAAGAGGGCTATGAGTTTGGCAAACTCGGTGCTGCGGTGTTCCGCAAGATAGAGGTGTTGCCAATTCCCGTGATTGCCGCTATCAACGGCTTTGCACTGGGTGGGGGCTGCGAGCTCGCTATGGCTTGCGACATCCGCATAGCATCGGTAAAGGCTAAGTTTGGTCAACCCGAAGTTGGTCTTGGTATCATACCAGGATTCTCAGGCACTTACCGCCTGCCCAAGCTCATTGGTCAGGGCTATGCCAAGGAGATGATCTATACTGGCAAGGTGATTCGCGCCGACGAAGCGCTGCGCATTGGTTTGGTCAACTCAATCCACGAGCCCGAAGAGCTTATGCCTGCAGCTATTGAGATGGCAAAGAAGATGCTTACTTGCGCTCCTGTGGCAATCTGCTTAGCCAAGCTGAGCATCAACGAGAACTACGACCTCAATGCTCCCGAAGCTCTTGAGCTCGAGAGCAAGCTCTTTGGCAAGTGCTTCGCAACTGCCGATCAAAAAGAGGGTATGGACGCATTCCTCAATAAGCGTAAGGCTACTTTTGAAGGAAAATAAATTCAATAATCATTAAATAACTCACTTTACTATGAAAATTTGTGTAATTGGAACCGGAACAATGGCTAAGGGTATTGTTAAGGCGTTTGCCGCTAAGATGCCTGTAGTCATGAAGAGCCGCACCGATGCCAGCCTTGAGAAGGCTATGGCTTCAATCTCTAAGGGTTATAACAAACTCGTAGAGAAAGGTAAAATCACTCAAGAGAAGATGGATGCTATCCTGGCAAACATCACCACAACTACCGACTACGCTACATTTGCCGATGCCGACCTCGTAATTGAGGCTGCTGTTGAGAACATGCAGTTGAAGAAGGACGTCTTCATGGAGCTTGACAAGATTTGCAAGCCCGAGACTATCTTCGCTACCAACTCCTCGTCACTCTCTATCACCGAGATTGCTGCTTGCACAAGCCGTCCCGCACAGTTCATTGGCTGCCACTTCTTCAACCCAGCCGACCGCATGGCTCTCGTTGAGGTAATCCGTGGCCAGCTCACTAGCGACGAGACTGCTAAATGCATTATCGACCTCGCTACCGAGATTGGCAAGACTCCAGTGCCCGTGAACGAGGCTCCTGGCTTTGTGGTTAACCGCATCCTTATCCCAATGATTAACGAGGCAGTTGGCATTCTCGCCGACGGTATTGCAAGTGCCGAGGACATCGACAAGTGCATGATGCTGGGCGCTAACCATCCAATGGGCCCATTGGCACTCGCCGACCTCATTGGTAACGACGTTAACCTCGCTATCATGGAGGTGCTCTACAATGAGTTTGGCGATCCAAAGTATCGTCCTCACCCACTATTGAGAAAGATGGTTCGTGCTGGCCTCTTGGGCCGCAAGACCGGCGAAGGTTTCTATAAATACTAAAAAACTAAGAACTAAAAACTAAAAAACATATATGGATTTTAGCTATTCAAAGACAGAACAACTGTTCCTGCAGATGGTTCGCGAGTTTGCCGAGAAAGAGGTTAAACCTCTGGCAGCCGAAGTCGACGAGCAGGAACGCTTCCCCATCGAAACTGTTGAGAAAATGGGTAAGCTGGGCATGATGGGAATTCCCGTGCCCAAGCAGTACGGCGGTGCTGGTGGCACTGTTCAGATGTACATCATGGCAGTTGAGGAGCTCTCGAGAGTTTGCGCCACTACTGGTGTAGTTCTCTCGGCTCACACTTCGCTCTGCGTTGCTCCCATCATGGAGCACGGAACCGAGGAGCAGAAGATGAAATACCTTCCTAAGCTCGCTTCGGGCGAGTGGATTGGCGCCTTTGGTCTTACTGAGCCTAATGCCGGTACCGATGCAGCTATGCAGCAGACCACAGCCGTCGACGCTGGCGACAAGTGGATTCTCAACGGCTCTAAGATTTTCATCACCAATGCTTCTTATGCCAACGTATTCATCGTTATGGCTATGACCGACAAGTCAAAGGGCACTAAGGGTATTTCGGCATTCATCGTTGAGCGTGGTATGCCTGGCTTCTCTATCGGCAAGAAGGAGTTGAAGATGGGTATTCGCGGTAGTGCTACCTGCGAGCTCATTTTCGAGAATTGCGAAGTTCCCAAAGAGAACCTGCTCGGTGCCGAGGGCAAGGGATTTGGCATTGCAATGAAGACCCTCGACGGCGGTCGCATTGGTATCGCTTCACAGGCGCTAGGTATCGCTCAGGGCGCTATGGACGAGACTGTTAAGTACACCAAGGAGCGCAAGCAGTTTGGTCGTGCTATCGCCAAGTTCCAAAACACCCAGTTCCAGATGGCCGACCTCAAGACTAAGGTTGAGGCTGCCCGCTTGCTCGTGCGCAGCGCTGCTTGGAAGAAGGACATGGGCATTCCTTACAGTGCCGATGCTGCTATGGCTAAGCTCTTTGCTGCCGAGACTGCTATGGAAGTTACCACCAAGGCCGTTCAGTTCCATGGCGGCTATGGCTACACTCGTGAGTATCCTGTAGAACGCATGATGCGCGACGCTAAGATTACCGAGATTTATGAGGGTACATCTGAGGTTCAGCGCATGGTAATTGCTGGTCATTTATTTAAATAATAAAGGAGGACAC
>JAEEGI010000357.1_pt1 | contig 167619 bp, 169 predicted proteins | sample 8958751 | NCBI WGS metagenome assembly JAEEGI01 (sample SAMN16246545, study PRJNA631951) | gut metagenome | biome: gut microbiome; feature: rumen; material: KS-attached | host: Bos | place: Iran: Karaj | collected 2018-10 | reverse complement strand
GTATGGGCGAGCTCCATCTGGAGATTCTTGTAGACCGTCTGAAGAGAGAGTTTGGCGTAGAGATCAACCAGGGTGCACCTCAGGTGAACTACAAGGAGGCTGTTACGCAGACTGTCCAGCACAGAGAAGTCTTCAAGAAGCAGACGGGAGGCCGTGGAAAATTTGCGGATATCATCGTGGAACTTGGTCCTGCAGACGAGGGAGTTACAGGCCTGCAGTTTGTAGATGAAGTTAAGGGTGGAAACATTCCTAGAGAATTCATCCCTGCAGTTGAGAAGGGCTTCAAGGCAGCAATGCAGAACGGCCCTCTTGCCGGCTACGAGGTTACCTCTATGAAGGTTGTCCTCAAAGACGGCAGCTTCCATCCTGTGGATTCAGACCAGCTTTCATTTGAGATTTGCGCCCGCCAGGCGTTCCGCAAGGCAGCAAGAAAGGCTTCTCCGGTACTGATGGAACCTATTATGGCTCTTGAGGTTGTAACACCTGAAGAGTATATGGGAGATGTCATCGGTGACCTTAACAAGAGAAGGGGACAGATAACCAATATGGACTCTAGAGGCGGCGCCCGCATAATCAAGGCAAAGGTTCCGCTCAGCGAACAGTTCGGTTACGTTACTGTTCTCCGTACCCTTTCTTCCGGTAGAGCTACAAGTACAATGGAATTCTCACATTACGCAGAACTTCCTTCTAACCTTTCTAAGGAAATCATAGACAAGGCTGGAATGAGGATGGTGGATGATGAGGACTGATCGTCGATAAATGATAATATTTAAAAATAGATAAAAATGAGCCAAAAGATTAGAATCAAACTTAAGTCATACGATCACGCTCTGGTTGACAAGTCAGCAGCACGCATCGTTGAGACTGTAAAGGCTACGGGTGCTATCGTAAGCGGTCCTATTCCACTTCCGACCAGCAAGAAGATATTCACCGTAAACCGCTCTACCTTCGTTAACAAGAAGGCTAGAGAGCAGTTCGAGCTCAATTCTTTCTGCCGTCTTCTGGACATCTATTCATCTTCAGCCAAGACTGTTGACGCCTTGATGAAGCTTGAACTTCCGAGCGGTGTGGAAGTCGAGATCAAAGTCTGATAGCATCAGACTCTTGTCGTAAAGAATGCAGATAAAGAAAAATCTTTATCTTTGCGTTTGAAATAGCGGAACCTGTCCGCTGGATTGGGGCTCATAGCTCAGTTGGTTAGAGCACCTGACTCATAATCAGGGGGTCGGAGGATCATGCCCTTCTGGGCCCACAACAGGGGATTGTCAAGCAGATTAAACCTGACCTGGCAATCCCTTTTCCTATCTAAAATCCCCTTTCTGGGCGCATAGAACAGGGATTTTCTATCAAATCAGGTCATCATCTCCCTCTCTTCCCATCCACCCCAAAACTCCTGAAAAATGTGGGATTTTTTCCAAATCTGTCGCCTATGTGTCGCCAAAATTTCTATCTATCAACAGGGGTCTTTATGAACTTCCATTTTAGTTTGCTACTTTTGTGTTGATAGACAAACCCTGAAATGTCTTATGTCAAGGTTAAGAACCATAATAGTCTTCTTTTCTGTGCTGTCGCTGTCTTTGATGAGCTCAACTATAGTCAGGGCATCTTCTCAAGTGGGGGAAAGATTCATATATGATACTATAGTAATCGCAACAGATTCACTATACTCTGTGTTTGAATCTGGTCAGATGTCACAGGATGAGGTTGATAGATATGCCCTGCATTTCTGGGATGACAAGGATGTGAAAGTTCTTGGGAGGAAGCTGGTCTCTTCAGATGCAAGAGATGCGACAGAGTCGGGAACTAAGATGAACGACTTTTTCTTGGTGTTGTTGAAGGCAACTCCAGATACGGCTCGGAAGGCTGTGAATATCCTTATGGACAAGGCTATGAATAGGGATGAGGATAAATGGAGTGGGGATGGGAGTCCTTATGGATTCTTTATGCTATCCGCAGAGCATTATTTTTACAATAATCTGTATTTTCATAATCTAAATGGTGTGGAAATGCTGTTGCCTTTTCTGGACCATAAGATAGCCAGAGATGATATTCCTGAAGAGGAGAAGAGCAGAGAGAAGAATCTGGCTATGTTGATACGGCGAAATGCAGTGGGAAGTAAGGCGGAGAATTTTGAATATGCTGATTATGATGTGGTCGTAGATTTAAACGGTATTTGTGACAATTTGAGGTTTTATAGAGACAATACTCCCGAACTTAGAGGCCTGAAAATGCTGATGCTGGTGTTCTTTAATGGAGACAACAAGGAATGCAAGGATGGCATTGAAGGATTAGGTAATTCCAGGGTTGTAATGCGTTTGGCGGAATCATTTGTTCTGTCGGTAGAACTAATTTGTGTAGAAGGCTTTTATCGGGGATTAAGTTCAGAATTCAAGGAAAAGTACCCTTATCTGGGAATTGTTCATACAGATAGAAGCGACATCGTTAAGAATAATCTCTATGCTATGAGTCATTATCCGTCTATCTATATTCTGGATTTGAATGGAGTTGTGCTACTGAAGGACGCAAGCGTTTCCTCCGCGCTTCAGTTTCTTATAGAGCAATAGGAAAGAATCAGCACAAAATCAATCAATTAGGATAAAGCATTTTGGCGCACAACAGGGGATTGTCAAGCAGTTTAACACCTGACCTGGCAATCCCTTTTCCTTTGTAAAATCCCCATTACAGACACCTGTGACAGGGATTTTCTATCAAAACAGGTCCTCTTCTCCCACTCTTCCCATTCACCCCCAAACTCCTGAAAAATGGGGGATTTTTTCCAAATCTGTCGCCTATGTGTCGCCAAAATTCTGCCCTTTTAAAACAAAACACTACCTTTGATAGAAACTAATGTGCTATAAAAATGGGGAAGGGGATAGTAATTCACATAATAAACTTAAGCATTCTCCTTATGTTTTGTTTGTTGTCGTTCTGTTGTAAAAGACAGCAAACTTTTAACAACACGAGAGACAATTCGAATGATATCTCCTTCTATCAAGATACCATCAGTATTCTCATATCTGATGATATAAATGTTTTATGGAATGTACGAGAAAAGAATGTCGTTGACAACTCTTCTAATTCTACGCTTTTCTTTGAAAGACCCGTGGATTTAATTAATGCGATAAAAGACACAACGCCTGTTTTCTTTAATGATTATTCTATAAGAAAAGGAGATGTTGCTTTTTTACTTATTTACTCTTCTGGGTTCATCAAAATATTTAAGGATTTTCATATGCAGTTTGATGTAATTGGTCAAAATGGTGTACCAGAAGGACTGCTAGAGTATGTGAATAATAACAGGGATTATATATGGTTTGTCTTGGAAGATAAATACATCAAGAACAAGGGGTATTACTCATTTCCATAGTCTTCCTCTCCACCCTTGATAGAATCCCCCAAAAACTCCTGAAAAATGTGGGATTTTTTCCAAATCTGTCGCCTATGTGTCGCCAAAATTCTGCCCTTTTAAAACAAAACAGTATCTTTGATAGAAACTAATGTGCTGTAAAAAATGGGGAAGCGGATAGGTCACTCATCGATTATAAAAGTTGCTCTTTGCTCAATCATCTCACTGTTATTAATTGTTTTAGCTCTTTTCTCATTTACAAAGTGCTCTCCTTCTGATTTTTTTGGAATGGGGTATTATAAATTACCTAACAACACCTATTTAACGGTATGGAAACGGTATGTTCACAAAGAGGATTATCCTATTGGCGATGTTGTGGTTATTCCTGGGAAATATAAAGGAATCGTATTACCCAAAGATATCAGTTATATCTCCGCTTCATCTATTTCTGAGGTTTGTTTAATATATATCAAAAACAACTCCGACAATACTATCTATGTAGACACTACGAGATGTTACAAGATAGAGATTAAAAATAATGCCAAATCTAGTATTAGATTTCAAGAATACTCAGATAGTATGAATAATGTGAATGAACATCAGAAATTTACCGAAAGAATAGAAGTTCAATTAGATCTTCGCTACAATCAAGCTTTTATACGGCAACCCAGCTTCAAAATAATTAAGCCTTCTGTGTTTTAATCTTTCTGTTTAGGTATTCATCTCTCTTCTCCATAAACCCCATCCTTTCCGTATTCGCAGTCCAAGCGCGTTCGGAAAAAGTGTTCAAGAGCTTAATACAGGTTGATAGAATGGGGGTGGGAGTGGTTGGATCAGCTGTCGGTAGAATCTTTGATATAATTGAATACAGGGCCTCCAGAGTTGATAGATTTTGGGGTTTCCTTAAAACAGAGTATCTTTACAATTGACCACAAGATAGGAGCCAAATCCGTTTTAAAAGGATGAGAATAATCGAATATCTTTTAATTGATTATATCGGAGCTGGAATTCGCTTCCTTTATTTACGTTATATTAGGGGAGAGCAAGTTTCATTTAAGAATATTCGCGAAGGAAAAATGATAAACGGTATTAATATAGAAGGGTTAAAGAATTCTATATGTGGCATTTGTTCTATAATCGCGATAGTTTTCTTAGCCATTATGATAAAAAAATGGTTGTTTTAGTCTATCAAAACTCACTTGATTTTGTCGCCTATGTGTCGCCTGAAGTCATTTTTTTATCTCCGATAGGTCACACAAGCACTTGATAGAAAGAACTATCCTTAAATGCCCTAGTTAGCCCTTCTGGGCCCACAATTCAAAATCAAGCACTTGCGAATTATCGCAGGTGCTTTTTCTTTTATGAAAGGACTAACCTTTTCTCAGCGAATGGGGAGACTCGGCGATGGTGCTTTGCAATAGGTTGATTTTCAGGGCTTCTGAAATATTACCCCTTCTTTTTCCCGGGGTAATAATAGGGGGCTTTTGAATCTCAGGGAGTTACAAGACACCATCGCCGAGCAGCTTTCCACCTCTCTTAATAGAACCCCAGAAAGCCTTAAAAATGGAGTAAAATTGCCCAATCTGTCGCCTATGCGTCGCCAAAATTTCTATCTAAATAGACACTCTATTTTGACCCTCTGGTTTGATAGATTTTGGAGTTCCCTTAAAACAAAGTATCTTTACATTTGACCACATAACAACACAAGAATCTTATCAATCTGGATATCCTTGATCAAGAATGGGAAAGGTTAATGGATATACGTTTTTCTACTATTGTTTTTACCGGGAAGAGTCTTGGTATCAAAAACACCGCAGACTGACAGCACCATGGGATCAATCTTTGGTAGTCTCAGTATCATCAGTAACCTCAGCCCAATGGTTCAATCTGATGACTCTGGCAACTGTTGTAGGCTATTATTTCCATTTTAGGATTAATCTCATTTATATCCTTTGTATGTTGGTTACAGGCTTTGTTCTTCTGTTCATCAACTCGAGATTATTCACGGAGAAGAAATTTAAGAGTCTCAAATCAAGATATAAAAACGAAAAGCACAAGAGTTTGAAGGGTTATGGAGTTTTGCTATACGAAATAGGATCTTTCGTATTATGGATCATCTGTTTATTTGTGTTTAGGGCTAATTGATAGAAATTGGGAACCTTGCGGGAGAGACCGAGAACGGCTATATTCGCTGTGGATTGTCGCCTATGTGTCGCCAGTTTTCTATCTATCTGGAAAAGGGAAATCAGAAAAAGTATCCCACCCCAAGAGCAAGTTCAATGTTCTTGTACTTCGGTCTAGGACCGCCTATCCATCTGCCGGGGACTCTATTAAATACATCTGGACTAACACTGAGAGAAATGTTGTACCTATTGATTTTCAACTCAGCCCCAAACTTTATCTTAAGGTTGTTTTTGGATAAATTAGTAAAGTTTCGTTTTCTGCCATCGAGTTCTTTTTCTGATATCTTTAGGCTCCTCCTGTAAGTAACTCCGCCAAAAAGTCCTAAGTCTATGTTGTCTCTTAACCGGAAATCATAACCAGAAGATAAAGAAACACCAATGCCGGTTTCCCTCACATTTTTTACACCCCAAGCCCAATAGCTGTCTTTAAAACGTATTCCTTTTTTGCCTACGGGGTAATCCAGATGGTAAAACTCCGCTGCTTCTTCTAGGAACCAACCGCAATCTTTAAAAAAATACTGCCTGGCTCCCAATTCTACAGAAAGGCCACCGATTGATTTGTGAGGATCCAACAATTTACCATCGTCTTGTGGAAGATAAAACAGGTAGTCATAGCTCGTCCTGACGATCCAATGGTTTAAACGGTCATTCTGGGCAAACAACAGAGTCGCGCTCAAAATCAAGATTATCGATAATGCTAGTCGTTTCGTTTTCATAGGTCATTGCCTTAAATTGATAGTTCTTCAAAAATATAAAAATGGGGTAGAATCTCCAAATCTGTCGCCTATGTGTCGCCAAAATTGAAGCACAGGAGACTATCATTTGACCTTTCCCTGGGTTGATAGAATAGCTACAATTTAGCTATCGCCTTTCTTATTTTGGCTTTTACTGTATTCCAATCAGCAGGCGAGAGCATTACCGGCATAGGATCGCTTTCTGCATCCTCGAAATAAGAAAGACTTTTCATCGCGATGAATAAAGAGCCCTCAGGGTACTTCTGAATATACATATCCAGCATTTCCTGAAGAGTAAATCGCCGAAGGAGAAAGAACAGATCAATGAAATCCTTTTTTGTGCCCCTACCAATAACAGCATTGATTATCATTGCAGCAATATCCTTGATGCCTGCTAACACAACACCGTTATCATTAACGGGGGCATCTATCCACGAATATCGGTAATTGACAAAATCCACTTTAATACCGTCTATCAGATAGATATTGATATCCTTTGATTCCTGTACAATTGTGATTGAATGCGTTTCCGAAAAAATCCAGATCTATGGATTTGCGATGCCCCAATTGGAGGGCCAGCGCTGTTCCTCCTACCAGACGAGCCTCTTGAAGGAAGTGCAAAGACTGAAGCTCTTTTAGAAGTTTTAGCGTTCCTGGTTCTATAGTTTTGAATTGTAGCATCGGAACTGTTCTTTGGGAGTGTCAGAAATGGCGCAAATGAAGGACAGGGCTTTAGGTTCCAGAGTGCGGAGTTTCTTTGTGATTTCAACGATACGGTCAAGCCCATAATACGACAGCATTAACTTCCAATCGTTGATTTGCCCGTATTCCAGTACCCGTTGGACTACATAAGGGGCATTCTCGTTCAGATTTATTGAGAATCTGTCCGTATCCCAAAAGATGTAATTTGAAAAACCTTCTATGTACTCTTTCTCTGACATTTCTACAAAGTTCGGAATTTTTATCAAATAACGAAGCAAAAAAGCCCCCTCTCTTCCCATTCATCCCCAAACTCCTGAAAAATGGGGGAAAATATGCAATTCTGTCGCCTATGTGTCGCCAAAATTCTTTCTATCAACAGGGGGCTTTATAATCCTTGATTCTGTTGTCTTTCCTGTTTAATTGCTCTTAAATATGATCTTATGCCAAGATATGCAAGATAGAAAACACAGAAGTCCTGATAGAGATAGGAAAAAGTAACCTTGGCTATATGAGAAGATGATTCTGTTCCCCTAAAAGATAAACATCCGAATCCGGTGTAAGCCAAAATGAATGGAAGAAAAGCACCTGCCACTGCGAAGAATACAAGGCCCGTATTTTTAAAACTTTTGTTTTTAAATGGATTTAACCGAAGCAATCTCATTATGCAGATAATTAATACAGCAGCAACCGAAAAAAGCCAAAGAATTCCTGATGGATTATAGTCTTTTACAACAAACCAAAAATCCCATTCAATCATTCCCCATACTGCAAAGAAGCAGCAGAGAACAATGTTGATAATGCAAAAAATATCGCCGAGTACAGTCTTAATCCTCATAAAGCCAAAATTTCTATCATTTTCTGCGAAAATGGAAAATGAAAGGATAATAATCTTCAACGATCTTTAGTGCCTTGCCCTCCGAAATGTCATAATCATAATTCATAATAGCTCCTTGAATGTAATCAAAGACACTATTCCACAAAGAATCACGCCTCTGCCTTTCCAAGCTATTAGCGTATGTATCAAGAACCTGAAACTTTTCCGGGAATATGGCAAACAATATTGCCGTTCTATAACCTATATCTTCGCTTAGGCAAGAGTTGTAATTGTATAGGTAGAACGAAGATGCCAAAGCATATTCCTCACTTGCAGAAGACTTGTTATAGAAGAACTTGCAGTTATGTAGAGAATCTTCATATTCATCGAATCTACTTCTGTCCAGACAAAACACTCTATACTCTTCCAGCTTCTGCAAATAATTCTTAACATCAATGGTAATTTCCTTTTCTTTAAAATCACACTTGTCTATATATCTAGCAGTAAAGAAATCTCTGAAAATAGGAGGAATCTTATTGTAACCACTTTCTTCCCAACAACCTTCGATTAACTTATTGAAAACCAGCTGATGTTTTACTTCAAATTCATCCCTTGATATTTTGTCATCACTATCAGCCCCTGCTAAAATGTAGGTTGAAACTTTGTTTTTCTCTTTATCTGTCAGTATGTCCAGAACTTCAATAAAAGTACTGTCCCCAACTGATTCCAGTATCCGAATCAGATTCTCTCCATGCTCATAAATGACCCCCCCATCATAATCAAGGGTTGCAAAAGACTTGATAGCATTCATATCACCTTTCAAAGATTTTTTGAGTTCTTTGTGATAATTGACATGATGCTTTGTTCTTGCAACATAGCTCAATCCGTCTTCATTGACATAAAAGTAAATCAGAGTTAACCCTAAGATTCCCAATAAGAGCAACCCCAAGACTAAATAATTACGCCAGTGAAAGTAAGGTTGATATTGCATTATTATGTGTGCATTTATCTGTGTTTCTTATTCCTCTTCCACTGTTTGTATCCTACAGTATCCTTACGTAAGAAGGCTTTCCATTTATTGCCGAATCGTTCGGTAAGGTAATTGAATATCACCATATTGTAATCTGGCCAGTAATTAGAATCTGGTCCTCTTACACAACCTGGCACAATATATTGTATCCCGAACTTCTGCTCAAAAGTTTTTTCAACACCATAGATGATAGGCGGTTCTCCACCTTCAGCAAATATGACGGCCTCCCCTAACTCTATATCTCTTTTTGCTTGTTCAGCGAGATCACTGCCATTTAAATCTATGAAAAGTTCGAGAGACAAGTCATCTTCTCCAACATAAACGGGATATCGTCGGTTGTCAAGGAAATATCTCAATTCGAGAACATACTCTCCAGACTGGACATCGTTGAAACAATAATTGCCCAAACTATCAGTCAGCACATAAACGCAATCTATGGCAATGCTGTCTTGCTTGTTAATCAGCAAAACAAGCAAGTTTTTGTATTCCAAACTGTCATTATCATTTTTCATGACAGCAGTACCGGAGACTTTATGCCCCTGGGAGAACAAATTGCTGAAAGACAACAAACAAATGGCCAAAACTGTCAGCGATGTTTTCATACCGCTAAGTTATACATTTTGTTGTTATAGACGTTTTTGTTAATTGCTATATCTTTGCAGAAAAGAATTGAATCATTAACAATCTCAAGTGTTGCTGTGGAACGTTTTTCCGTGAAATACTGGTGGGGTTTTCCTCTGTTGCTGCTAGGTCTTTTGATAGCCTTGTTTTTTGTGACTCTCTCAACTTATGGCTTTTGGGAAATATTATTGGTTCTTGCTGTCCTTGCGATGGTTGTGTTAACTATAGTTTCTTGGGCTTTTTTGTTGGCAAACAAAAAATGGTGGCAGTTTGCCGTCTCGCTTATAGCTACTATTTTCATTGTTGTTGTTTCATTGCTTCCTTTGGGCATGGCGGCCCAGATGGGGCCAGACAGTTTTGGCAAGCACCCCATTCCAGAAGGGCTGGAATATAACGAGCCTTTGCAAGAGGACTTTGATGGAAATTATCCGGTTGTGGAAGTTGATTCTTTGGATTCCAGCACTTGGTTTCAGCTTCGAGGCACTTGGATTGAATATTCATACGACTTCTATTGCAGCAACCTTCCGAAAGGTGACATTTTTATCCGCGCCTATGAGGTAACTGAGAACATCCCTTTGACGGTGAGGCCTGGAATTGGAGATGACTTCTATGCGAAGATAGATTCTGTCAAGACTTTCACAAAGATTGTTGACAACAAGAGCTTTGTAATAGAGGAAGGTGACCCCGGCGATTCTTATGCGGCACGCATAGAGGTCTGGCATAGTGATGCGAAGACTGGCAAGGAAAGGAAGCTTGTCGAAAAAGTCTACAAAGTTGAAGGTTGGTCTTGGTAGTATTTTAATCGCAATCTCAAATCAGGTCAGTCAGGAATACCGCCAATTTTACATGAGTTTCTCAATCTACAGTCCAGAGGGTTACAAGATACCATCGCCGAGAATCCTTCCCCCTCTCCATCGCCTATGCGTCGCCAAAATTTAACCATCATTATCCCGGAGATTGCCAGGATTTTCAAGACAGACTAAAGCCACAGTCCTATTTTCTGGAACCACTACAACTTGCCTTAGTCATATAATGGGAATTTACAAAGGAAATAGTTCAAAGAATGAGAGACGTTATTGAGAAGACAAGTTGTTAACTTCAGTACTTTGAATAAATGACAGCACATTACGTTTAACTCTTTTAGGCAATTCAGACTCCAATAGAATAGCTTCATTTTTACATATCAGGTCGTACACGGAACAACGTAATTCTTCGTGATCTTGCCAAAAAGACATTGGTACTTGAAGAACAGAAGAGAGTAAATCTCCTTCATAAAAATCACCTTCCGCTAAAATATTTTGTGAGAGCACACATATAGCTTTTGGGATATATATATCTAAACCAATTTCTTGAAGAATAATAAACCTAAGATCTTCAACAGAAAAATCGTCATTATTTTTTCTGCTCAAGGAATAAAGTGTCTTTTCCACATAAGAAGCATCATCAGAAGGGATAGGCCCTTCCCACCGTTTTTTTATTACTTGTTCTTCTTTACTTAAAATATTTGGATTCATTTATTGCTTAATTAAGAATATTTAAGTATGTATCTTTTCTTTGAATAGTTTTAAATAGTGATTGGGCAGCACTTAATGCGTCTCTAGTGGGGATTTCAAATATGTCACCGATGTGTGTTGCGGGTGCTCTCATACTATTCAGATTTATCAGATACAAATATACTTTTAATATCTTTGGACCCCTTGTGCGATACGATTTTAACGGCTATATTCGCTCAAGTTTGTCGCCTTTATGTCGCCAGAGAGTCTTTTCTCTCCCATATAAGTAGGATAAGCACTTGATAGATAGAAATATGTAAAAAGTCCCTTGGTGGTTCTTCTGGGCCCACAATTCAAAATCAAGCACTTGCGAATTATCGCAGGTGCTTTTTCTTTTATGAAAGGACTAACCTTTTCTCAGCGAATGGGGAGACTCGGCGATGGTGCTTTGCAATAGGTTGATTTTCAGGGCTTCTGAAACATTACCCCTTCTTTTTCACGGGGTAATAATAGGGGGCTGTTGAATCTCAGGGAGTTACAAGACACCATCGCCGAGCAGCTTTCCACCTCTCTTAATAGAACCCCAGAAAGCCTTAAAAATGGAGTAAAATAGCCCAATCTGTCGCCTATGTGTCGCCAAAATTAGAGCACAGAAAACGATCAACTGGCCCTTCCCAGGGTTGATAGATTTTGGCGTTCCCTTAAAACAAAGTATCTTTACATCAATCCGAGAGTTCAATCATTGGGATTACTATAGGGTATAGGTAGTATTATGAAAAGGTTTTATATTTTCACCACTCTTTGTGTTCTTCTATCTTCTATTTCTCTATCTGCTCAGAATAATATAGGCTCAATAGAAGGAGGCTTGTTTGTTGGTCTTAATTATGCAACAGACAAATGTGGTTATGCTTCTGTTAAACCTGGTCCAGGGTTTGGATTAGAGATGAGATATAATTTTTATGGTTCTCCGATAGACTTGGGTATCCAGTATTCGTTTTCACGAACGAATAGAGAATATAAATCAGACCTAACCTATGGCGACAATACTGTAGGAACTAATTCATCAAATCTCTTAGTAGTCGGAGACTATAATTTTAGAATGAATAAATCTTCTTTCTTTATCGGATTGGGAGCTGGTTTGGCAAAGTTCTCAAATGCATCTCCAGCAGAAAACTTTTATAAAGACGACAAATTGATTTCTCGAGATTTTGTGGGCAATAATAAGTATTCAGTTTGCATACTGCCAAGAATCGGGATTAAACTGTTCAACCACTTACGTTTCTCGATAGAGTATAAAATTGAAGAGAAGGCCAGCAGCAATGTTGCTTTTAATGTTGGTTTTACAATTGGAGGGAAATGAGTGTATTCTTACTCTATCGGGATGTACATTGAAAACCTTCCGGTAGCTTTATAAAGGATGTTATTGCCATTTTTGTCCTTGGCAGGAAGGATTCTTGGGAAGTCTTTTATCTTTTGTGTCAGATAACTATCTAGTTCTTCATCCAATCCACGGATTATACTGAATGTGTTAAGGTATCCGTACATATTGATATAGAACTCAACGTGGAAATAGCCTTTTACAATGTTTCCGGAATAGCCTTCCGGTATTTTAACATTGTCTTTGCACCATTCCATAAAGCGTACGCAGAATGCTCTTTCTTGGAATGATAGAACATTGCTAATCGCTTGTAAGAAAATCGTGTCTCTGTTAAGAGAATCCTGAGGGAAACACGGCATTAATTTCACCTCGCTGTTAGTCATATCAATTCCTCCTTTGCACTTGAACCTATCTTCCACATCCACGGTGGAGTTCTTTATTGCAAAAAGGAAATCAGACCGCTTTTTCTCAGGAATCAGTTTTTTATACCTAAAAGCGTATTCTCCATCTTTACAGGTTACAATGTCATATTGGTCTGCTATTGTGAGTAAGCTATCGTTGAGCCTAATGTATCTATAACTGGATTTGAAGTCGTAGAAATTATTAGTGTATGCTATAGGTGCGTCAGCTCTTAACTCTTTCCTTGAATAACTACCCTTGAAGACAGGAATAAAAGAAAAGAAAACCTTATCTATATCTTTTCCTCTATAACTATGATAGCAGGTAGAAATGGAGTCTTTGGTTATTCTATAAACGATGCAGCTGAAATTGTTGTCCTGTTCCGGATTCTCGGTGTAAAAGTTAAAATGGCTCAAATACCAAGTGCCTTCGACTTTCTCTGCGTCAATGTTTTCCACCTTGACAGGAGGCAGTTTCCCCCTTTCAGAAAGCTGGGCGTATATGTTTTGCCCTGAAAGAAACAGAGCACAAACAAGAGTCAGAATAATATAGATTCGTTTCATAATTAATGACTTCTCAAATTTGGTGGCAAATTTATGTTTTTTTGCAAATGAAAGGGTCATCTAAACATTAAAATTATAATTAGAATTATGAAACGATCATACAAATACTTCTTATCATTGCTGTTTAAATGACGGCCATACCTTTTCTCTGCATTGCACAGACTCCAAAGAAACTGAAGAAAGCAGATGTTCTTGTTCGCTCGGACAAGCCGCATCTAAAGACAACTTTGGGAACAATATCGGAGACAAATTCAAGCATATTAAGGTTAAGAACAGGGACAGTCAATACAATTACTATAGCGATGATGTTAGACAGGAACAACGGTGGTTGAGACTCAAGGAAAAGGGAAGGGGCTGGAGTCCCGATATGAACAAAAAAATTGTTCCGGTAAGCCCAACACTATATCCAGATTATAGCTCAAGATCTGTCAAATAGGATAAATCTTTGGGTCCCTTGTGCGATATGTTTTTAACGGCTATATTCGCTCAAAATTGTCGCCTATGTGTCGCCAAAATTCTATCAAAAAGACTACCTTTGATAGAAACTAATGTGCTGATAAAAGTAGTCGAGATGTTAAGAAAACTCTTCATAGTCTTTGTCGTTTGTCTGATTGCTTTTTCCTGCGCTGTAATGCGTAATTCGAATGAGGCAAGCAAGAAACAGAAAACAGTTCCACCTGAGCTCCCAATTTTTCTGAACAAATATAGACCCCTTACGAACGATAAGTTGGCTGCTTTTATGGAAGATTGGTATGCCTGGTCTAAGAGAATAGACGCTTCTATGCCTAAATCAGATAGCCTTACCATACTGTTTGCTAAGGTGTTTCATCATTATCAAAAGGAGCTGCAAAGTGATATCAGTGAATATATAGTCTTGCCTTTTAGCGTGGATGTCATCAAAAACCGTCAAGGTAAAAGTGATACTACATATTTGTTCCCACGTTATATGAAAACAAGCAAGATCGAACCAGACCGAAAGGTATTGTACATAACTCCTGAAATCCACACCTATCTTTCTCATTTCCTTGGCCGGCTTAGACTGAACGACTCAAAAAAGTTGCCTCCGAAGCGTTCTCCGATAAATGAAGGAGGACTTTATACATTGGCGGGGTATATTCCAGTCCACGAAGGTCATTGGGGTGGATACTGGCACCTTCAGTCTATACCTATTGTATATAGGATAAAAATAAAAGATAATGGATATGAACTTGACTTAAGAACAAGTTGGTATTCAGGAGAAACTGCCTTTGTGGACAAAGCTATGAAGATTATGACCTATAAAGGATGGTGGATAGAATAAGTGCAAGGCTTTAAAGGAAAAACACTCTAATCTCTCTCATAGATAGCCTTCCATTCCCCATCTTTTCCGTATTCTCCCACCAAGCGCGTTCGGAAAAAGTGTTCAAGAGCTTAATACAGGTTGATAGGTTTTGGCGTTCCCTTGTCCAGTAGAAAATAATTATCTTTGAGTATATAAAACAGAAACAAGCTATGAAATATAGGTTATTAAGAAACTTTTTAAAGGGCTGTTCCCTGACAACGGCTTTGTTTGTATTTCAAGCCTGTTACGGCACTGCTCAGGGATTGGATTGGGAAGTTCGGGACATTAATTTCAGAGTTCTAAATACAGAAGGGGCCGCTCTTGAAAAGGCTAAAGTGCTGATGAAGGAAAACCGTACTTTCACGAAATGGAAAGACAGCGTGGAAACAGACAACAATGGTTTTGCCACCCTTACTTGCAACTATCTTCCCGCCTCCTCTCTCATGCCTTGTTTTAGAATTGAAGCAGAAGGCTATACTGGAAAAGATACTGTTGCAACCGCTAAAATGCTAGATGCAGATGAGGTTATAATTCGTCTGAAGAAATCCCCAACGTTTTAACGGCTATATTTGCTCAATTCTGTCGCCTATGTGTCGCCAAAATTGAAGCACAGGAGTCTATCAATAAATGGAGAAGAGACATTCTTGATTATTTGTTTAATTCCTCCAATAAAAAGCAAGGGAAATCTGGATGGGAAGAATTATAGAATCTGTAATGCAGTTTTGCCGGATAGCTATTCTTGATGTCATAGATCAAATATGTATAGGGCAGTTGATCTATTTCATTATTCAACTGTTCTATATCAATATCAAAAATTTGCCTTTTAATTATATATTTCATTCCAACTGCAAGAGAGTCATTGGAGTTATTGACAAGATGGCTGTCAATAATGGAGATAGCCTCGTTTAACAATCGTTTTGCTTCTATGGAATCTTTTTCCGAGTATTTGGAAAAAGCGTGTAATGCTGTAATGTAAGATAGCTTTCTATAGTCATCATTGAAATAGCTATCACTCACTTTAGCCAAGCAATCAGCCGCTTTATTGTTATTCCCTAACACAAAATTGATTTTTGCCAAACGGATTAAGCACCTATCATCATTTGTAGAGATAGTTTGCAAAATACTGTCAGCCATATATAAGTTATCCGGCTTTTTATCTGAAAAAAATGACCAGTACAATGAATCCGCAATTTTGATTTCCTGCAAATTCACATCAGGTTCTTCAGAGCAACCATAAACTGACAACAATAGTATTATCAACAAGAATCTTTTCATACAGTCCTTATTATCTGTGCTAAATTGTAAAGTAGCACCAGTTAGCACAAAGATAGGATAATCACTGGAAAGTGGAGTAAAATAGCACAGTCTCTATCTTCTCCCACTCATCCCATTCACCCCAAAACTCCTGAAAAAAGGGGGATTTTTTCCAATTCTGTCGCCTATGTGTCGCCAAAATTCTGCCCTTTTAAAACAAAACAGTATCTTTGATAGAAACTAATGTGCTATAAAAATGGGGAAGGGGAAACATCCATATGAGCTTTATGAGAATTCTTCAAATTGGAAGATAATAAAAGAAGCCTTGGAAGAGTTGGTTTTAAACAATGATGTTGAACTAATGACACCCAAAGAATATGTTATTGGGTATTTGTGCAAGGCTTTAAAGGAAAAACACCCTAACGAGAATTAGAACGGGACATTTATGATTATCCTTCAAAGGGAAGAGGTTTTTGGTGCAATGGGACAGTATATCCTGATTCCAGCGTTTGTGATATTGGGATTGTTCTGCGTTATCAAGATCATTCTCATAATAAGGGATATCTATCGGGAGAAGAAGGAGAAGAGAGAGAGGGGTGAAGATCCGAGATGGAGGAGATGGGGATAGGTTTTCTCTGTTCTGGATTAAACAAATGTTCTGTTAAAAATGGGGAAGAGGGAAGAACTATGATAATAAAAGACATCTTATATAAAAATGAAGATCTTGATTATGGATTAAACGTCATATTAAGATTGGATGATAATAGAAATCTCTTGTTTGATTCTGTTGGTTTCTCTTTTGTCGATGATTCTAACTTGCCGAATAAGCAATGGAAGCATTACCCATATTGTGATAATCAATTAGATATTGCAGGCATTTATGAAGATGAATTAACTGCTTATTTTGTTCTCTTCTCTAACAGTTATATATTATACATATATCAATATCTTGAAGGATATGGTGAAAGAATAGGACAAGCTTTCAATATTGTTTCACCAAGCGATTCTAATTATAAAGACATTTATTCTTATATGAATGAAGATTGGATAGATGTATGGTATAGTAAGTCAGATTCAATTGATAGAATTCCCAGAAAACCTTAATTGAGAGTATAATACTACAAAATCTATCATTTTCCGTATTCGCCCCTAAAACGCGTTCGGAAAAGTGTTCAAGAGCTTAATTCAGGTTGATAGAATAGGGGTGGGAGTGGTTGGATCAGCTGTCAGTAGCATCTTTGATATAATTGAATACATCCCATCCTGGATTGATAGATTTTGGCCTTTTCTTAAAACAGAGTATCTTTACATCTGACCTTCGGTGAGTTCAATAAAAGGGGTGTGCTAAACTTAATAAAAACAGATGTCTATGATTAGGTTGTATTTGTTCTTGATAATACTCCTTGTTGCAAGTTGTGGCTCCAGACAGAACAAGACCATTGAAGAACCCGCAATGAATTTGGATTGGGAGGTGGGTAATGTCCAGGTACCCAATGGTATATGTGAATATTATCGTTACCATTTATCTGAACCTAACAGTATAGATGACTTAATATCATTTATGGAGTACGTAAGTAGTCTGGATTCAAACTTAAAGTGGAATTATCATTACTCAATAGAGTATTTAAAGAATAATTATGACCATTTGACCTTTGAAAAAATCAGGGAGGACAAAAGCACTAGAATATCAATTTGGAATGATGGTGAATTAATTGCCGAAGAGGGCTTGTGTTTTCCAGATATTGACGGCACACAATTCCTGACACCTGTAATTCTCGACAGCTCCCAACAACGAATATACGGTGACAGTCTTACGGAGACTATTTCTAATTCTTTGATAGGGTTTATTAAAAAGAGAAGAGTTAGTTTAGAGCGCCAAAAGACTTCATCACAGAAGATAATAAAAGAGGGGATAATTTTTGAATTCAAACAGAATACTCTTTTGGATCTTATTTCAGGAGATACACTTGATATTAAGATGAACAGTTATTATAAGGATGTCTATAATTATTTTGACTCATTGGCTACAAATAACGGGTGGAATCGCATAGCTATTGTATTTTGGGATTTAAAGTATGAATAATGGCTCAGATGGGGAGTGATTTTACCATCCAGATTCACTTTGTTTTGTCGCCTATATGTCGCCTGAGGTCATTTTTTCTCTCCGATAGGTCACATAAGCACTTGATAGAAAGAACTATCCTGAAATGCCCTAGGTAGCCCTTCTGGGCCCACAATTCATTATAGTTAAGGGTTATTTCTCTTTTTGATCAGAGTCCAGCCGGAGGTGGTAATCGTGTCTTCGTTGAAAGAAAGTGTGTCTAGGCGAGGCAGTTCAATCCTGCGCCAATCACTTGTTACTTTCAGCGGATGTCCTTCTACAGAACCCCAGTCGCAAAAAGCGGTGCAGCCATAGATGACCATACTTCCGTCATCCATTTTAATCATGCCATCAGGGGAGAACTGAATAGAGAGATTTGGGCATTCCAGGGTGATAACATTATCGGGAGCAAACAATTTGCGAAGCGTCTCATTCCTCTCTTCCAGTTTGCGCTGAAAAGCTTCTTCTGCTGCATCAATGGTTTCAAAGTCATACTTGGCTTTTGTTGTTTCTACGGCTTCTTCCAAGTTTTCCGGAAGAGTTATTCCGTAAATCTCCATCGCTGAGGAGCCAAGATCACTGCCAGAGTTCATCTCTTTATGCCAAGAATGGTTGGACTGATCCAGAATCAGACCGTAAAGAGGTCCGGAAAGGTATGCAAAAGAGCGAGTCAGGTTGTCTGATTCATATAGGTAGTCAAGGTCTGAAAGAGACTGTAGATATTCCTTGTCGGAAGGGATTGCAATGCGCCTGCCGGTGTACTCGGCAAGTCCTTCCAGAACCTCCAGAGCGTTCTCTTCTGCGGCAAAGTCTGGATACAGGTGTCTTCTCCAGGCGCGGAAACTCAAGGCATCTTTAAGAGCGGTTTTCTTTTGCTCGCCATCATAAGATGCAGCAGCCTTCAGCGCGTTCCACTCCAGCTTCAGAAGCGTACGGGCATCTCTGTTGGAAAGATGAGAGTTGTTAGGATCTTTATCCACCCAAAGCCCAAGCTCCGGCTGGTGATAGTGAAACATCTCGTGGACAAGAACAATCAGCTGGTGCTTCTCGTCTCCGGACAGAGGCCACAAAACCGTTGTCCAGCGCTTGCCGTCCAGTTCGATTGTAGAATTTGCAACCGGCTTGTCTGAGGGATATGATTTTGGCGCGTCAGAGACATTGCTGACAATATTCCTCAGCGAATCCACTCCAAGAACAGGAGCATAGAGATTGATGCCCCAGAGTTTGCCATTGTCTTTATTGCACAGTTTCTCAACTTGATCAAAGATAGACACACGAGAAGTATGGCAACAGATAAGCAGCATTAAGGCCGCCATCAAATAAATACACTTTTTCATAAGAGCAAAATTACTAAACCTTTAAGATAATAGCATCGAAGGACTAACAAAAAAGCGCACCCGTTTAGGATGCGCTTTTATAGATGTCTTTGCGGTTTTCAACTATTCCTCAACAACAGTCCAGCCAGAAGGAATTCCGTGAACTCCTCTATAATCCCCCCAATCTGCACCTGCTTTTATTATGAAAGTTCCACTACTAGGCACTCCACTCATCCAGTCCTGAGAATATTGTTGGTGATCAGTATTATCAACAGTGTAATTTGTTGCCAGGCACCTTATAGACTGAATTTTTGTGCTTTTAAACATTGATTCGTAACAGTCATAAACTAACGTAGCAGCCGGCAGATCTGGTGCAACCGTCAATCTCGAGCACCCCTCAAACATTGAGAAAAAGCAATATGGCTCAAGGGTTGTTATGTGGCTCAGAAGATCTTGGGGTACACTTGTCAAATATCTGCTGTTCCTGAACATCTGCCTATAACAACTTACTGCAAGCTCTGTAGCCGGAAGAGCGGGAACTTCTGTCATATTGCAATCCTCAAACATTGACTGGCAGCAACTTTCTGCAAGCTTTGTAGCCTTAATAACAGGAGCAGACTGTAGAGCCGTGCACCCCTTGAACATACCGTTGCAGCAGAAAGGAGCCATTTCTTTAGCTGATATAATAATATGTTTTCCTGTTTTAATGGATTTATTCTCCCGGAACATATTCTGGTAGCAATTATTCGAAAGATGCTGAGCGGAAAGCACAAAGTATCTTTGCTGGTGTATTCTAATAAATTTATGGTTGTTATAGATATTATCAGGATCTGACGTTTTGTCCCAAAAAGCCCCCGCAAACTCATATTCAGAAACAGTTGTTCCTCTGATATATTCGCCTTCTTCTCCGGTGCACTTCAGGCTCATGATGTCTCCATATACGAAAACAGAATCTGAAAAGGTAAATATTGGTTTGCCTCCAGCTTTTGGCCATTCATTTGGATTAGTAGGACTTGTCTGATTCTTATAATTAGCTGTCCTTTTGCTTCTGAAAAGCACTACAGTTTCAGCGTCTTCAACAGTTAATACTTGATTTGGAGCATAATCAGTCCAGGCAGCGCTTCCCATTTTATACTGTGCACAATCTCCTTCAGATACATAATTAAATCTAATAGTTGTATTGGCATTTCTAGTCTGAACGGCAAATTCGCTAGATGAAATTCTTGAAACATTATATTTCTTGTTTCCTGCCAAGGTTGCATTCGTAAGGTAAAAAGGCCTTTCTGGATAATCTCCGCCTCCAACCTGAACAGTAATAATCGCTTTATTCAGGACTGTTCCGTCCGGGAAAGCGGCCACAAAATTTGTAACGATATCTTCGGACTCCTCTTTAAGCACCATCGATCCTGAACGGGCAGAAACAGGATCAGTAGTGTGGCCATCATTTAGATGATTGGTAAAATTTATTGCAACAGTCTTCTTATCCGTAGATTCATCAAGAATTGTCTCCGGAAGATCCACATACCTGACTGTGAAGTTCAGGAAAGCAGAATTCTGATGGAGGGTAAAACTCTTTTTTGCGTATTCGCTCTCTGCTGTAAAATCGCTGTACCACTCAACAGCTTCCTGCAAGGAAGAAGCAATGGCATCTACAGATGTAGGGTAAACGGTTGCATTTACAAATCCCGGGTTGGTTGTAATATCGTGTATCTTGTCTGTGGCGCTGACAAGCGTAGCGTTAATTATCAGCGTTGGAGAAGGTTCATCTCCTGATGGATAGGAAAGGTCTCCGGAAAAAGTGGCTGAACTGGTACCGGCACCGCTAACAAGATTCAGTATTCCGTGAACATTGCCACCGTCTCCTGTAACATACAGTTTATCCTCTGCCTGGAAAATATAGGATGTTCCGTTCAATGAAGCACGTGTTGCTGTTCCATCTTTAACAGCTACGGTATAAGCAATTGTGTTTTCCTTTAGCTCAGGTTCTTGTTCCGGGGTATAACGGTCTTCTTTTGAGCAGGAAGCGGAAAATATTGCCAAAAGCAAAGCGGTGTATAATAATACTCTTGATTTCATCTTCATCTTCTTTTTAAGTAAAACATAAACAACAAAAAGACTAGAGATCTTCTCCATCTTCCAGACCAGGTTGATCGAATCCGCCGGATCCGACGCAGACAATAGCTTCAAATTGGTAACTCAGTACCTTAATTTTAGGTGAATCATAAAGCTGCTTTTTCATATTTACCCTTTGATATTATAAAGTGGTGACTTTTATTTTCAAATGTTAATTTGTTGATTTTGAGGCCGAATCGGCGTTTTTTTCGGCCGAAAAACTGCGCAAAGATAATACATTCTTTTAAAATAACAACAAAACAAGAAGAATTCCACACATTTTTTTGCGCGGAATCTTGAGATAAAAGAGGAAGTTGCAGAAATGTTGCTAAATACTTATAGATACGTCCACGATACTCCTTCCCACATTGTAAGACTTGTTTGCCTGCAGAGTATTTGAACTGCCAAACGAAACCACCTTGTGGTAATTGTTTGGAGAAAGAAACCAGTTGAGAGAAATGTTGGCATCTGCATCCAGCTTTGTTCCACCAGGGAAGGCTGCGGTAAACATAATCTTCTTGTACGATCCTGGCTGGACAACTACAAGAGAAGCTGAACGGCTTGTTGAAGGATCGGAATTAGGGGTAACGGCAACATCTACGATTTGACCCAGAGAAATCTTGTCTCCCACTTCAAACAAAATAGAAAAGGAGACAAAAGCAGAACTTTGCTGCAGAATGAAACTCTTGGTACCATAGAGGCCCGTAGAAGTAAAATCGCTGAACATGCTTACAGCTTCAGCCAAATCAGCGGCAATGGAAGAAGGGTAGGTAGTGCCCGTTATTGTAAAACCGTCTGAAGAAATGGAGTGAATCCTATCGTTAACACTAACCAGAGTAGCCTTTAAAGGAGTGTTGTCTGCCGGAGTGAAGCCATTCTTGGAATAGAGTGTGCCGTCGAAAGTAGCTGAACTGGTGCCTTCTCCAGTTGCGATGGTCAGATAACCGTAAACGTCTCCCTCATGGCCGCTGTCTGTGTTTTCTACGAAGAGTCTGTCTCCGGCCTGGAAGATATACTTCTTGCTGCTGTTTATTGTAGCGCGAGTTTGGGGAGCTGTAGAAGAGCCGGTATTGTCGCTCCCTACGGAAGCGGTATATGGAATAGCTACAACCTTTGTTTCAGGTTCTTCCGGATCCTGTACAATAGAAGACTTGCTGCAGGATTGGAAAGAAATGGCAAAAGCCGCTAATGCAGCACAGCAGGCAACTGATTTAATAAGGCTGACAGTTTTCATGGCATTCCAAATTTGTGAAACAAAAATAACAAAAAGATGTTTGAAACGACTGGCTATTCTGAAAGTTCTTTAAGAGCTTTCTCAGCGATTTTCTTGTACTGCGGATCGGTAGTCTTTGAAAGCAGCTTGTAATACTCGAGAGCTTTTGCCTTGTCTTTCTTAAGCTCATAAGTATAAGCGATGTTGTTGATTACAACAGGATCTTCCGGATCTATCTTGTGAACCTTGAGGAAGTTTGCCAGGGCTCCGTCAATGTCTCCTGCAGTGTAAGCAATTACAGCTTTGTCGTTGAGGAAAATAACATTGTTCGGATAAAACTCCAGAACCAGGTCTGCAATCCGGTCGGCAAGGTTCAAGTTTTGTTCAAACACTTCCGAGAAATATCCCTGGAACGTGCTAAACAATTCAGCCTGACCGTCTCCCACCTTTTCGTCAAAGGTCCAGAGCCAGTTGTTCTTGTTTGCCACGGAGCGTTTCAGAATATCAGAAAGCACTGCTATAAAGTCATCGTCCTCATAGAAACTCATTACCATATATGCCTTTCCAAACCACAGGTCAAGCCTGTCTGGATGTTTTTCAACTCCTTTTCCCAAAACATCTATGGACTTGTCTATCCATTCCATATCAACATCCAGCTTGCTGTACATATAATACTCCTTGCCAGTAGAGTCCACCGTAACAAACACTTCTTCATCTTCAGGCTTTTCCGCAGAAATAATTACGACCTCCTTTTCTGCCCTGAGCGTGTAAAGATTTGAATATAAGGCACATATTTGAGCATCCTGAGGATAGAGCTTTTCCCATTCGCCGATAATATTTTTAACAGAAGCAGAATCTTTTTCCTGCATTGCGCTTGTGAATCTGTCATAAAGTTCCTGCCTTGTCTGCGCTATGCAAACACTTGAAAATAAAAATGCCGCAGCGGCAAACAATAAAAACTTTGTTCTGTTCATAATGATATCCCGTGTTGTTTTTCAGAAAGTAAAATTACAATAAATCTATTAACTTTGGGAAAACAAAAGCAACGTTTCTATGAAAAGGTTTTTCCTTATATGCATAGCTCTGTGTTTTGCCCTGACGGCAGGAGCTCAGAAAATAAAGACTGCTTACCTTGCTCCAGACGGGGCGGACCAGACGATTTTTTACTACAAAGTTCAATACAGCACAGATCTAAACGTTCATCTTTACCGCAAAGACGGAAAGCTGATGCTCAATCTCTCCCATCCGCACGTAAAACGTCCGGAAAAGATTGTCAGATTGCTTAACCCGGACGGAACCCTGGAACCCCTGCCGGATACTCTTAGGGGAAAGGCAAAGGATTATGTAGATAGAGTTGTGTTTGTGGATGATTCCGTTGAAGTTACGGTAAGGCGGATGATAAAGCATATGAATACGCGCAAGTTAAAGCCTTACTACGATAACAAATACAAAGACAACGAAATACAGCCAACAGGAGGATCTTTCTGGGAACTGCTGTTCCTGGACAAAAAAGACAAAGAACATCACAGCGGAGGCCGCTTCTATGTTAATTCAGAGAAGCTGCAGAAAGAAATAGATTCTTATATGGAAGTAATCCGCGGAATTACCTTATACCTTTTGTCTGTTGACGTAAAGTATTGTCCCCAGGAAGGAGATTCCGGAAAATTTTAGTAGTACTTGTAGAACAGGGCGATTGACTCCATTCCCCCGAAGAACTGCTTGAGCAGGTAGCTTTCGTTAGGGGAGTGGATGGTGTCTCTTTCAAGCCCGAATCCCATAAGTAGAGGATCTGTGCCCAGAATCTTCTGCATATCTGCCAGAACGGCGATGCTTCCGCCGCCGCGGCTTGGAACAGGCTCTATTCCCAAAACTTCTGTCATAGCCTTGGAGGCAGCCTGGAAAGCAGGAGATGTGATAGGAATCAGGAATCCGTTTCCGCCTTCCTTTTCTTCTACCTTCACTTTCACGTATTTTGGAGCAATAGAAAGGAAGTGCTGCTTGAATAGCTTGGTAATCTTGGCGCTGTCCTGGTTAGGAACAAGTCTCATAGATATCTTGGCGTGAGCCGTGGAAGGAAGCACGGTCTTGGCGCCTTCTCCGGTGTAGCCGCCCCAGATGCCGCAAACATCCAGGCAAGGCCTTATACCGGTCCTTTCCATAGTAGTGTAGCCCTTTTCTCCCTTTACCTCAGCGATGCCGAGGAATTTCTTGTACTCCTTCAGATTGAAAGGAGCTCTCGCGAGCTGGGCGCGGTCTGCCTTGCTGAGGTTGACAACATCGTCGTAGAAGCCTTTCACCTTCACCTTGCCGTTTTTGTCTATCAGGCTTGAAATCATATCGCAGAGCACATTGATAGGATTTGCTACAGCTCCGCCGTAATGGCCGGAGTGGAGGTCTTTGTTAGGGCCGGTGACAGTAACTTCCAGATAGGCAAGGCCTCTCATTCCGCAGTTGATGGAAGGGACTTTCTCGCTGATCATAGTGGTATCGGAGACAAGGATCACGTCGCTGGCAAGCATCTTCTTGTTCTTCTTTACCCAGGCCGGAAGAGAAGGACTTCCGATTTCCTCTTCTCCCTCAAAGATGAACTTTACGTTATGCTTGAGCTGCTTGGTCTTAACCAGATATTCAAAGGCCTTGATGTGCATAAAGAGCTGGCCCTTATCGTCGTTGGCGCCTCTTCCCCAGATGGCCCCGTCGTGAATTTCAGGCTCGAAAGGATCTGACTTCCACATCTCCAGCGGCTCTGCAGGCTGCACGTCATAATGGCCGTAAACCATTACTGTCTTGGCTTTAGGGTCTACAATCTTCTGGCCGAAGACTACCGGGTTGCCTGCTGTAGGGTAGACGTCTGCCTTGTCTGCTCCCGCCTTTTTCAGAAGCTCCACAAGCCTTTTGGCACACTTCAGCATATCTGGTTTATGCTCTTTCTTTGCGCTGATAGACTGGATTCTCATCAAAGAGAAAAGCTCGTCAAAGAACCTTTCCTTGTTCTGCTCGATGTATTGTTTCATATCTTATTCGTTTTTTGTAATTCTCAGCGATTTAGAAGCTCCACTCAAAGCCGAAGTTGACGGCGGCATGGTGCTTGGTGCGGACTTTGACTCCGTCTATGATCTTGTTGCGGTGAGTCATTCTCCAGAAGACATCTACGCGGAAGACTCTGAGGATGTTGGTTACGCCAACGCCCATTTCTATGTATGGCTTTCTGAGGGAGCTCATGCCTTCAGGGAAGAGCATAGGGGCTTCCATTCCTTCATACTTTTGTCCGGGGCCGGTTCCGGGAATTGGGCTTAGAGGGTTGCCTATTTTGCCGTCTGTGATGCCGTTGTTTGCCTTGGAAAGGGTTCCGTAGCCGGCTTTCAGGGTAAACACCTCTCTCCACTGAAGACGTTTCATAAGCGGAATCTTTCCAAGGAAGAATCCCTTGAAGTTATGCTCGTAGAACAAAGTGGCCCAGGTGTCGGAAGCAAACTCGTAGAAGTCCATGCAGGCAAAGGAGCTCTTGTCCAGGAAATAAGTTCCGTTTCCTTCGTGGAGCTTGAGAAGCGGGTATGGAACTTTTCCTATGATCTTTCCGCTGGTAAGATGGAAGGTGGAAGTTCCAGCCGGAGGAAGCGGCAGGGTATAGTCTACGGTAGCCTCAGCGCGGAAATAGCCAAAGTCGTTGTCTGCAAAGCCCTTTACTCCGCCAATCAGGTCTATCGTTACAATTGGGTAGTGAGTCAGCACGTAGATCTTGTCAAAGGTTCCGCGGGTAACCGTCTCATCCCAGGAGAATCTTGCAGAATAATGTATCTGGTTAGAAGCCACGCTGGTAACGTGTGTGCTGTCTGGCGTGAACATAGGCACGTAGCGGTTGGAGTAGATGCGGCGGCCTTCTATGGATATGCTGTTGTTGAAGCCCTCGTTCCATTCGTGAACATATCCAAGGGTATATTCGTTCACCGGACTGATTCTTTCGCTGTTGCCTTTGTTGAGCAAAGAGGACATAATGTTGGCTTCTGTGAGGGCGTCTGCGCCCCTTCCCATCTGCACCATATCCCTGGAAGCGCCGACTATAATCTTTCTGGTAGGCATATTGGAGAACATATATTCAGCCATAAGCCTTCCCTTGAATTTCTTGTCTTTGGTTCCGTAGGCTATGTGACCGGAGAGCCTGATTTTCTTTGAAAAGTCTTCTGTGGTCCTTCCTCCGAACTGGAATCTGGCGCCCTCCAGATTGTTGAAACTGAATAGTTTGAAATATGGGCCCACTCCAAAGTAGTCGAAGTTGTAATAACCGTTTACAAAGGTGTTTACAATAGTGTAAAGATTGCGGTACAGCGGCACGTTCTTGATGGAGTCCACCATCTTGTAGATATTGCTTTCTTTCTGGCTGAGGGCGTATGGGCGGTGCTGTTGCCAGTAGGCCTCGTCGTTGACAAGAGGATTTGCATTTGCCGTGGTAACGTTGCTCATAAGGCGGGCTACGCTGTCCGGCATAGGAGTGTCAAATCTCGGGTCCAGGTAGTCGCACTGCCTTCTGCCCAGGAAAGACATCAGCTTGGATGAATCTCTCATCGTAATAGAAAAGTCTGCGTACATCCTGTCTTGTTTGAAGAACCAGAGGGAATCCCTTCCCTGATAAGAGCCTTTTCCGCCAACTATCTGGTATTCTGAATCCAGCACAAGGTCTCTAATCCAGTTTACGTTAGAGCCTTTCTTGAGTTTGACGTGTATTTCCCTAACGGCCCAATCTTGAGCGTCTATCCTCATCTCTCCGTCAAAGGTAGGGGAAGAAACCATCTTGGCAGGATGAAAACGTATATGGTAGGTTTTTCTTCCGTCTATGTTGAGGCTGTCTATCAGGAAATAGTCGTAGAAAACATTAGGGCCGCTTACAGGAGACGGAATCTGGATGTTGAACAGGTTGATGAAATCGTCGTAGAAATTAGTGCGGATGTGCATATTTCCAGTAAACTGGGCAAAGGTAGCCTCGTCCTTTACTCCGGAAATGCGGCTGGCGTTAATTATCTCCTTTGTTTGAGACGGGTCTTTCTGCCTGTAGAACATCGAGTTGTTTTCGGAGATCATTATAGGCAGATAAGGCTGGCCGGAAACAACAGACGTGTCCATATAGTCGAACACAAACCCGAAGTTTTTCCTCAGAAGCTTGTTCTTTATCTGAGTATCTGCATTAACAAGGTCCAGTTCCATCTTGGTGTAGAGGCGGCACTGGTAGCGGTCTCGTTTTTCGGGATCGTTGAACTTCTTGTTGTTCTCTATGTTAGACAGAATCCAGCGGATGTAGCGGTAGTCTGGTTTTACCACAATCTGGCTGAGGAGATTCTCCTCTATCTTGAGGGCAAAGTCTATCTGGTTGAACGCTCCTTTTTTAACAACCTTTTCCTGGGCTGTGTAGCTTACATATTCAACCCTGAGCAGTTCCAGGTCCAGATTTCTGGTTTCCAGCGTGTAGTATCCGTCGTCGTCTGTGGAGACTCCGGTGGTGGTGCCTTTGAAATAGACGTTGGCAAACGGGAGGCCTTCTCCGGTATCGGCATCGGTGACACGGCCTTTTACTCTGGTGCTCTGGGCGTTGGCAACAGACGGCAAAAGGAGAAGAGCCGCCAGCATAAAAGCCGGCAGAAGCTTAATTAATCCCCGTTTTTGCAGTTGCCGCATTGCTCTGATTTATTAGTAGTTGAACAGTTCGTCCGGTATCATCGTGTTGAACTCCTTGTCCAGGGTGTTCCAGGTGGTTGTATTCCCGTTTTTCTCCGTAAGGGTGAAGACGCAAAGGGAAAGATCTTTCTTGCTGTAAGATGCTGTAAGATGGTTCCATCTTCCCTTGGCGTGCTTTGCCACGTTCATTTCAAACACATAGTACTTGTCGGAGACAGTCATCTTTATGTCTGACTTGTTGATTTCCGCGGCTTTTTCAAGCTGGCCCTTGATGCAGTAAATCAGGGTTCCGCGGAGAATCTTCATATTGTGGTCTGTCTTGGTGTTGAAGACGTTGCGGGTTCCGCCGTTTATCATCGTAACCTTATCTCCGTTTATGATCAACTGGTTTTCCTTGTCTTTATGTTTTACCCTGTCGTGGACAAGCTGCATAGAAAGCTTTTCGGTAGAGCGCACAAAGTACATCTTGCCCTTGCTCTCCACGTTCTTCTTCATTCCCTTCATAGTCTTTACCTGCGTGCAGCTGGAGGTTACGGTCTTGTATGTCTCGTTCTTCTTGAGAATATCGGCCAGAACTTTTTCCTTGCTCTGCCCCAGAGCGGCTATGCATGTCAAAAGACAGCAGGAAATCAAAACAAATTTTCTCATAACAGCACAAAGTTACTCCAAAAACGGTACCACCGTCTCTTTTCCCAAAATTTCTGAGCAGGTAAGAAGGGAAGTCAGAGAAACTCCCAGTATTCCGTGAAGGTTGAGGTTCTGTCCGGTAAAGAAAAGATTCTGGAAAGGAGTTTTGGGAGTAAGGAGCGTTCTGGTAGGGTCTTTGAAGTCTTTTCTTATGCCGTAGGCGGTGCCCTTGACGGCTCCGGTATAGTTCAGATATGTAAGAGGAGTGCTGGTGTAGCAGGCCTCAACCGCATCGCTGAGATTGGGGAAACAATTCTGTGCCAGGGCTATGCACTCTTCTGCCTTTTTAGCCTTGAAGGCTCTGTATTCTTCTCCGCGATGATTAGGTATGGTGTCTTTCCACCTGCTGACCTCTGAAAAGCTCATTGGAGTCAGAATGTCCATCTGGGTGGCAAAGGATCCGCTTTGCGGCACTTGCTGGCTTATCAGAATTCCGCAAACCGGCTTTTTTTCTGTGTTTAGGGCAATGTCCCATACCGAATCCGTTTCAGGAGAATAATAGTAAATATTGCGGTTCAGGTAAGGAATTCTGCCTTCCTTGAGCTTGAGATTCACAGTAAAGAAGCCGCAAGTCTGTTCCAGGGAATTGATGCGGCGGCGGAAAATCGGCCGGATATTTGGACTGTCTTTTAGAAGTTCAAGAGTAAGCTGAGGACTTAGGCCCGAGACAAAAAGATTGCCCTCAATTTTCTCGGAAGAGCCGTTGTGAAGGATGGTTGCGCCGCAGATTCGTCCGTCTTTTTCTTCCAGGGAAACTACCTCAGCCCTTGAGAGAACCGTTCCGCCCATTTTCCTGATGCCCTCCGCAAGGGTGTCCGCTATCAGGGAACCTCTGCCTTTTAGCTTCCAGGCGCTTTGGATAAAGGAGCTGTTGATCTGGGCGAATGTATAAAGCGGAAGGCTTTCCGAGCACAGTTCCAGCTTCAGAGAAGATGCGCTCACAATATCTGTCAGAAGCTTATTTCTCAGAGTGTCAGACAGATACTTGTAGGCACTTTGCTCGAAAAGGGAGTTGAATGTGTAAAAACCTTCTTTGTCTTCAAGAATAGGCTTTGCTATTCCCTTGCCAACTTTTTCCAGGAATGAAGAATAGCTTTTCAGCCTTTCTCTGCAGCGGGGAAAGCTTGCGGAAAGCTGGTCTGCAAATCTTTCGTATCCGTTGGCCTGCAGATAGCTTTTGTCTTTGAAGAACACTTGGTCAAACCCGTCTGTATCCAGCTGGTGCCAAGGAAGATCCATAAGTCCAAGATGGCTGAATATCTTTTCCAGAATCTGGCCTTTGCCTAAAGCTCCCACATAATGGAAACCAGTATCGAATTCGTCTTTTCCCCTTCGGAAACTCTGGAGACAGCCTCCAAGTGCGGCGTTCTTTTCCAGAACGCAAACGTTCATACCGCATTTAGAGAGTATGAAGCCGCATTCCAGCCCTCCCAGGCCGCTGCCTAATATGACTGCGTCGAATTTCATTTATGTCTGAAAGCCTCCCACTTGTAGAACAGGTAAGGCTGCAGGGTGAAGGTTATCACGATGGTGGAAATCATTCCGGCCAGGGTGGAAAGACCGATGGAGGAAATAGCCGGATGCACCGCAAACAGCAGGCTGGAAACAGCCAGGATCAGCATAACGGCTGAGAAGAAAATGGCGCTGCGGTGGTAGCGGAGAAGCTCGTTCCTTTCCTTTCCCTTGATCAGGCCGTCCATCACGAATATGCTGTAGTCCACTCCCATACCAAAGATGAAGGTGGATATTACCATATTGATCAGGTTGAACTCCATATTGAAAAGCCGCATAAAGCCAAGCACCATAAACCAGCTCATAAACATAGGCAGGAAGGCTATCAGAGCGTGGATGATATTCCTGAACGCCAGCAGCAGAATCACCAGAACAAAAATGGAAGAAATCAGAAGCACGGTGTTGAAGTCGCTCTCCATAATCTCCAGCATATTAGTGGTGTAAAATAGCGGGTCTATTACTATGATGCTTTCAGAAAGAGCCTTGTCTTTGTCCGGGCCTCCTTTAGCCAGGATTTCGGAAGCCTGCCACAGGCTGTCTTTGTCCTGAGCCTTGAGGGTGGTGAATGCCAGATAGGTTCCGTCTTCGTTACGCTCTATGAAATTGCCCATTATCTCAGGCGGAACCCCTCCGTTGGAGAAGACATCAACCGGGCTGTATTCTTTGTCCAAAGCCTCGTAAAAAGGCTCAAACATATCCGCCTCAAATCCGTTCCTCTCTGCTGCCGCGGCGGTCATTTTCTTGACCTGTTTTTTCTTTTCAGGAGTGAAATATGAATTCCACTCAGCGATTCTTTCTCTCTGCGATGAAGACGGCAGAAGAAGGTTGGAAGCCGAGTTGAAGGAAGCCAAAACTCCTTGTTCCTGAAGCTTCTGGCATTGCTCTGCCACAATAGCGTTCAGGGCAAGAGCACTGTCCAGATCCTTGGAAAGCACAGCCACGTGCTTGGTTTGAAGCCCGCTCTGAAGTTTATTGTCGTACACCTTCTCGGCGGCAACAAGCTTAGGGTCGTCGTAGGCAAGGTGGAAAAGGTCCGTGTCAAAGTTTGCCCGCCCCCTGGTAAAGATTACGCTGAGGACAAACAGCAGGACTACCAGAATTATCACCCAGCTGTATTTGTGGTACGGACGGGTGGTTATCTTCTCAATAGCTTCAAAAGCTTTGTCGTTTTTCTTTCCCGTAGAATTTTTGAAGAATTGAGGCAGGAAGAATATGGCGGCAAGCGTTGTTCCCACCATCACCAGAGAGGCCATAAGGCCAAAATCGCTGAGGAGAGAAGATTTTGTAAAGATCAGCCCCAGCAGGGAGCCTACGGTTGTGATGCAGCCCAGGGCCACTGGCTTTGCCTGGTCTTTGATTACCTGCTCAACGGAGGCGATGTACTTGTGGTGGGTGATTATGTGTATGCAGTAGCTAAGCGCCACGCCTATGACTATGCAGCCTATGCCCAGGGCTATGAAAGACATCTCCTTCTGGATCAGCCACACTGCGGCTATTGCAGCCACCACTCCCCATACAAGCGGAAGCAGCATATACAGCAAAGTATCTTTTGTCCTGAAGCAATAGCCTATGATGAGTATGATGACAAAAAGAGCGAGGCTGACCGTAAGCACCAGGTCTTTCTTGATTCTTCTTGCCGTATAGACGCTCTTTGTGGATTTGCCGCTGATGAGAACTTCAACCTGCGGGCAAACTTTGGAAAGCTCTTCCGCCTCGTCTTCAATCAGACCGATAAGCTTTGACCCGGACTTGCTGTCCATAGCCCTGAAAGCCGGAGACACCTGAGCCAGGGCAACGGTGCTGTCTGAACTCATCAGATGGAAATCTGTAAGCGTCATCTTTCCGCTTTCCTTGTGGGCGGAACCATCGGAGAGCCCTCCGCCGGCAGATGCCAGATTCTTCATTGCAATGCTGCGGAAAGACAGCGGATCTTTGCAGACAATGTCGTACCACATTCCGGAAGCGTCTTCCGCCAGCAAGTCTGCATTTGCCTGCATCAGGGAATCCAGAGATTCCGCATTCAGCAAACCGTCCAGCGCCGGATAGAAAGTGCTGTCCAGAAAGCAAGGGGCGTTGTCCAGAATGAGAAAGGCTCCGTCTTCCAGAACGGAAGGGTCTATCCTGTTGAAGATTTCTTCAGCATAACCTTCTGTGTCGTGGGCTTTTAGAGAATCGCAGAGCCTGTCAGAGGCGGATATCAGGGTATCCGTCATCTCTTGAGCGCTCATAGAACTGTCCGTTATGCATAACTCCACAAAAATTTTGTCTTTGACCTTGAGTTTGTCAAAGACATAGCGAACGCGGCTGTTTTCTTCTGTGGCAGGCAGGAGTTTTGTAATGTCTTCCTCATAGTACATCCGGCCGGCCAGAAAAGCCAGCAGGATGAAGCTGCCCAGGAGAGTTATGTAAAAGACCGCGCGCCTTTTCCTGAAGAAGCGGTAAACGGCCAGAGCCAGAGCGGTCATTTATTTTGCTGAGATTCTCTCGAAGAGGAAGTCGTAGAGTTGGCTGAAGGTTGTGGTCTTCATAAGGTCTGTGCCCTTGATCTTTATGTCGAAAGTTTCTTCAATCAGGGCAACAAGGTCTACCAGAGAAAGACTGTCCAGATCCAAAGTTTTCTTGATGTCTGCATCCGGAGCAATGTCCTCTTTCTCTACTTCGAATTCTTCTGCCAGAATATCAATGGTCTTGGCAATGAGTTCTTCTTTTGTCATATTGTTGGTTTTAGTTTGTTCCTAGAGGTTTTTGATCACAAGGGTGGAGTTGGTTCCGCCAAATCCGAAAGAGTTGGAAAGGAAGGTGTTGAAGCTTCTCTCTATCCTCTTTGCCGGAATGTTCAGGCGGGCTGAGTCTTCATCTGGCTCCTCAAAATTCACATTGGCGCCGATGAAGCCGTTTTTCATCATCAGGATGGAGTAGATTACCTCGCTGGCTCCAGCCATCCACATCTCGTGGCCAGTCTGGCTCTTGGTGCTGGTTACAGGCGGCATATTGTCTCCGAATACCTGGTAAATGGCCTTTGCCTCGTTCTGGTCTCCCACCAAAGTGCTGGTGGCGTGGGCGTTTATGTAGCCTATATCTGCCGGAGTAAGACCGGAGTGCGCAAGAGCCATCTTCAAAGACCGGGCCGGACCGTCTACGTTAGGCACGGAGATGTGGTCTCCGTTGGAAGAAAAACCGTATCCAAGCACCTCAGCGATGATAGGGGCGCCTCTCTTTACAGCGCTCTCGTAGTCTTCCAGAATAACCGTGGCCGCTCCGCCGGAAGGAACCAGTCCGTCTCTATGCTTGTCGAACGGGCGAGAAGCTTTTTCTGGCTCGCTCTCCCGCTTTGAGAAAGCTCCGATGCCGTCGAAACTGCAAACGGAGAACGGATTCACTTCTTGGGCTCCACCGCAGATTATCATATCCTGAAGGCCGTTCTGGATAAGCATTGAGCCCCAGCCGATGGAATGGCTTCCGCTGGCGCAGGCTCCTGATACTGTGAGGTTTATTCCCTTGAGCTTGAAGATGCAGGAGAGGTTCATAGTTACGGTGGAATTCATGCTCTTGAAGATTCCGCCGCTGCCAATCAGGGAAGTGTCTCCCTTCTGTCTCATAGAGTCCACGCTTGCCACTACGGGATCAGCGCTGGAGTCGTTTCCGTAGAGAAGTCCCACTTCGTGGCTGTCTAGGTATTCCTGGTCTATCTTTGCATCGCGGAGAGCATCTGCCGTGGCGCAATATGCATACATTGCCTGTTCCGGCATATATACTCTCTGATTGCGGCTGAGGATTCCTTTCAGGTTAGGAATTTCCACGTGACCCGTAAGGGCAGACAGAAATCCCAGGTCCTTTCTGGCCTGGTCGAATACTATGCCGCTTTTTCCGTTATAGAGGGAATCCCTGACCTCGTCCAGAGACTTTCCGATGCAGGAGTAGATTCCCATTCCCGTTATGACAACTCTTCTTTTCATATCTTGAACAAAGACCACAGCCGGTCTTCCAGTTTTTCGCTTTCTTTCCTTAAAAGTTGCAAGATAGCAATTTTTGATTTTTTATAAAATCCCAAAAGGCGCAAATCCTCTTTCAAAGAGTCAAACCACTCTGTATAATACCAGCAGAATAGGGCCAGAAGAGGCATCATAAGCACATAAAATACAGCCATATAGATTGTTAGAAGCCACCATACCATAGCAAATGAAATTACCGCAAACAATGGAATGGCAATAACGGCATTTACTCCAAGAAGGAAGGAAGAAGACAGCATTTTGTCTCCCACTCTTTTTGTCAGCCGCTTTGGAATGTTGTACAAAAGGAAATTCGGCCACAGCGAGAAAATCCAGACTGGAAGCAGAAGAATCATTCCAACAATCTTCAATATCGCTGAGCTCCAGGATACTTTTTTTCTCAGCGATTTGACCTTCAGCCTGTTTTTCTCAAGCTCAGCTCTCAGATTCTCCGTCTGGGCATAGAGAGATTCCCTGGTGCCGTCTTCCAGATTTGCCAGGGCTGAGACAAACTCTTTTTCCACTTCCAGTTTCTGCGGAAGGCTGCCGTATTCTTTCTTGTGCAGACGGGCAAAGTTCTTTCCGTAATTGACTCTCAGGAAATCTATGGCGCTGTAGTTGTCCAAGTCCTGGATATCCAGCATCATAGAAGAGATTGCTTCTCGTACCGCGCTGTTGACCTGGCGCATTGCGGTACGGGGCTTTTCCTTGTAGAGCTCATAGTATGGCTTGAGGGAAATCGGAGAAGAAAACATCACGCACATTTCTCTTCTCATTCCAAAATAATTGGAGTAATGGTTGGCTACGGGAAGTATGAAGATTTCTTTCTCAAAGCCGCTTTTTTCAGCTGCCTGGAAGGCCATTGTTGTATAGCCTGCGGTAAAGTGCCCCAGATACCTTTTGTCCTGATGACCGGCCTCGGGGAAAATCATCACGCTCTGGCCGTGGTTCAGCAGGTGGAAACTGTCTTCAAAAGAAGCTCTATTCTTGCCTACATTGTCCAGCCCTTCAAAATTCATCCTGAAGGCCGGCATAACGCCCAGGAACCTGAGATATTTTTCCAGCAATTTGCTGACTGCAAAAATATCTGCCCTTGCCCAGAAGCGGGGCTTCCTTCCCGCGCCTTTGAAAGAGAGCATTACGGCAATGGCATCCACCAGGCAGTTCTGGTGATTGGATGCAATTACCTGCGGAGTTCCATCCGGAAGAATGTTTTCCGTTCTGATGTAATGTACCTTCCTGTACAGAAAATGATTGAACAGGAAACGGATGAATTCCTTGAAAACTATGTAATAAAGCCCTCCCTTCATTGTCCTGGAAAACAGATTATTCCTGGTTAATCCAGTCTTCTATGTCAAACGGAGTCTTGTCGCCGAGGAAAAGATTCAGCACCTGATTAGCGATTTCGTGGCCGGCTCCGCTGTTTGCAAAATAGATTACGGTTTTCTTCTGTGCCGGCAGTATCACGAACAGCGCCTTGGTGTTGCCGTTGTCTCCCCAGTGCCAGAGCACCCTTCCGTAATGAGGGTTCTCCTCTATGCCGATTCCAAGACCCCAGAATATGCTTTTCTTCTCGTCTATTGGCCTTACCTTAGGAGGGAACTGCGTTGCAGGTCCGCTGCAAGGGGTGATCATAAGGGCGTGAGTCTGTGGCTTGAGGCCCGTTCCGTTTAAGATAGCCTTCAGGAATTTTGTATAATCTATGGCGTTGGTCCTCAGGGTGTATGCCACGTTCTGCCTCGGGAATTGCCTTACGCCCTGGCTTTCTCCGTTTCTTCTTACAGATGCTGTTGTTATGCCCTCGAATTCCGGAATCCACTCGTAGGAGGAAAGCGGCATATCCAGTGGTTCAAACACATACTCCTTGGCTATGGACTGGATGTCTTTTCCCTTGATTGCCTCAACCGCTCTCTGCAGAAAAGCATAGCCTTCTCCTGAATAGCCAAAGATGGAATCTACAGGGAACGTGAACTTGATAGGAGAAGTTGGCCATTCGTCTGAAGACGGACTTGCCGCCCAGTCGTCTATGCCGCTGCGGTGCATCAGAATCAGCCTTGCAGTCAGCTTCTTGGCCATATCCTTGTCTACAAACCTGTCTATATCCGTATACTCGTACAGCGGACGGTCTATGTCTATTTCCCCGTTGTCGTACATCTTGAGCACGATGTAGGCAAATACCACTTTGCTCAGGCTTGCGGCCTGGAATACAGCCTCTTTCTCGTAATCCGGCTTGCCGGTTTCCTTCCAGCTGTACTTCAGCTTGCTCCATTCTTCTGCCCCAACAGCGGCGGAGTCTATTGCCACGGGCTGCTGGTCAGACCACGGGGTTACTCCCACTTGGCAGTATATGCTGTCATCCGGAGCGGTGTACTTTGCCTGAATCATAGGAATGTTGTGCTCCCTGATCATTGTCAGGAGAGAATCCTCATAGACTTTCTGCCTCTGCTGCATAGCCTTTTCCTTGTTTTTGCATCCCGACAGGCTGAATACAAGAGATGCGCCTGCCAAAAGCAGACCTGCCAGGCAAAGCGCTTTTCGCATTTGTACCATAGACTGCAACAAATTCTGTTTACAGGATTATACCAACGGAAATGTAGCTGAGCTTAGGACCGTACTCCTTCTGGAAGAGAGAGCTAGGGGCGCACTTAACATACAGCTTAACTTCCGGCAGACCAATGGTCAGACGATATTCAGGAGTGAATTTCTGAGTCTTCCAGTGCTTGTATTTAATTTTTTCCTTGGAGCTGCCTTCCTTGTACTTGGTAACTCCCTTTGCAGAAAAGTTGTAGTTTCCTAAGACATCAAATCCGAGCTTGAGATCATCCATAACCTTTACCTCATAGCCAATAGCAGCGCCGAGCTCAAATACGTCCAGTCTGGATTTTCTCTTGCTGTGATTTATTGCGTCCAGAGACAAGACCTCAAAAGGAACAGCTTTGTAAACACCGCTTGGCTCACCAGGAATCCCATAGTAATAAGAGTTGGTTATCACATTCTTGTGGCGAGTTTTGAAGAACCTTGTTCCAAAGTTCAGGGCAAATGAAATCCTGTGCTGTTCAGCAGGCTTGTAGCTGAGGTTCACGATGTCGAATCCCAGTTCCCAGGACTTGAAGGCCTTCAGGCCCATTTCCTTTGGAGAATCCAGCGGAGCAACACCTCCGAAATAGAAATTCTCTCCGAATGATAAATTGACTTCTGATGTCTTTTCGTCGTCCGATACAGGAAGCACGTCAACATCTACAATCTGTGCCTGGAGGCTTGCAAACGCAAAGGCTGCCAGAGCGGTTAAAAACAGTTTTTTCATATCTTTTTTAATGTTGTTTTCTGCAAATAAACTCAATCGTGCAAAGATACTCTTTTATGCTTTTCAAGGCAAATTCCGCAAAATTGCGGCAAGCTTCCCGCAATTTTTCCATAAAACTGCGGAGAATATTCCGCAATTTTTGTATATTTGTGCCGGAAAAATACCGCAATTTGTTATGCAATCACTTTATGATCAATTTAACAGGCTGCTGGAACTCACTCCTATGGTTTTCTTCCGCGAGCAGCATAAAACCATAAACTGGAGAGTCCGGATACTGGGTATACTGGGTCAAAAAGGCGTGGGCAAATCCACTCTAATTCTCCAGCACATCAAAAGGGAAGGCCTGGAAAAAGAATCGCTCTATGTTTTGGCAGATGATATTTACTTTAGCGCTCATACTCTAGTTGAACTTGCCCAAGCATTCTTTGCTCGCGGAGGAAAATATCTCTATATCGATGAGATTCATAAATACGACAATTGGAGCCGCGAAATAAAGAATATATACGATACTTTGCCATTGCTGCATGTGGTTTATTCCGGCAGTTCAATGTTGGATCTTAAGCAGGGTGGCGCAGATCTTAGCCGCAGAGTAATTGAATACCATTTGCCAGTTTGGTCTTTTAGAGAATACCTCAATCTCCTTAATGGCTGGAGTCTTAAGCCTTCAACCCTGAATGAGATTCTCAAGGGAAAGGTTGATTTCCCATATGGCAAGCATCGTCCACTCAAGTATTTTGATGATTATATGAAGAAAGGTTGCTATCCTTTCTTTGCAGATGAAGAATTTGAGACTCGTTTGCGCCAGATAATAAATACAACTGTTGAACTAGACATACCCAAGTATGCCAAGATGACAATCGCCGCTACCCAGAAACTCAAGAAACTGATGTTCTACATTTCCAGAAACGTTCCTGTAAAAATTAACTTTTCTTCTATGGCTCGTGATCTTGATCTTGATAGAGATGACTTGCCCAAGTATCTGGAATATTTGGAGAAAGCAGAATTGGTTTCTGTGCTTAGAATTAAATCAAACGGAGATGCCGTTTTGCGCAAAATGGATAAGCTTTATCTCCACAATCCCAATATGGCATATGTTCTTTCCGCTCAGAATCCAAATACTGGCAACAGCCGCGAAGCCATATTCTTCTGCTGGACAAAACAAAAGTTTGAGACTCTTGAATCAACGGTATCAGACTTTGAAATAGAAGGCAAGACCTTTGAAGTGGGTGGCCGTTCAAAAGGCAAGAAGCAAATAGAATTTGTCCCCGACGGTTATATAGTCAAGGACGATATCGAATATGCTTATGAGAACCAGATTCCACTCTGGATGTTCGGATTCCTTTATTAAAAAAAGAAAGAGAAAAGCCAAACGACTTTTCTCTTTTTTGTAGGAGATAGGAGAATCGAACTCCTATTTAGGGAATGAGAATCCCTTGTCCTAACCGTTAGACGAATCTCCCGATATGTTTCCCGATAGGGACTGCAAAGATATGAATTTGTTTCAAATCTGCAAAAAACATCAAAAATCAGGGAAACAAGCGATGAAAAAAGCGGAGACCGTGCAGCCTCCGCTTTTTGAATTCAAAACCCTGGCAGGGGTTTAGAAAGCTAATGCGGCAAGAACATAGCCGCCATATAAAGTCTTTTCGCCATTGCCGGCGTGGCCTGAATTTGAGCTGGCTACAGATATATATCTCCATGCGTTGCCTGAGGAATATTCTGTGCTTGTCCACCAATCAGTCTCTCCGCCCCAGCTTGTTATCAAATCGCTGCCGGTAGCATTTTTAACGCAATTGGTTAAATAGTAGAAACGTGATGTGTTTTTGCCAGTTGTGCCCAGGTTGTCATTAGTTCCGTTTACGGACTTGATGATCTGATTCCATTGGAAAAGAGAAGGAAGGAACCAGTTGCTTGTTCCTGAAGAAGGCTTGGCTTTAGTAGTTCCGCTGGCAACGGAAGTTATGTTGTTGTTGACTGCGTTGTAGAATGCCGGGAAATTTGTTTCGTCATCCTTTCCGGAACACAATGCAGAACCTGATTCTTTGGCAGCCAAAGCGCTTGTGATGTCTGTATATTGAGCCGGATTCTGAAGCCCTGTCGCTTCAGCCCATTTTTTTGTGCCGCTGCCTGCTGCTTTGGTAGATACGGCCAGCCCGTGCTTGTAGCCGGTTTCAGCTGTCTCATCGCCGAGGTAAACAATTACAGCGGAAACCAATGTTGAAGCCGCAACAGCATCGGCTTTGTCTTTGTAGAACTTGCCGTTGGCGCCTATGACATTTCCAATAGTTGCCATTTTTACGGTTGGAGTGTAGAACTTGCCGGCTGTAAGGCTGGCGGTTCCTTTGGCAACATATGGCTTGTCCGAAGCAGTTGCCTCAAACCACATCAAATCGCTGGAAGCAGGAAGAGATACATACAACTCATTGGTTGCAGAGCCTGGAGTAACTGTGGTGATAATATTGTCTGAAGCGTCTTTGATTACAAAACGGGTAACGTCAAGATCGTTGGAAGCGTCTACGTCCTTAACGGAGAACTTGCAGATTGCATATTGTGCAGCCAGGGTTGCTCCCCCGTTCAGGGTTGCGTCGGTGCCGTCTACGGAAATGGTTCCGGTTCCCTTGCGCACGTCTCGGTTGTTGCTGAGGGTTCCGTCTTGAGAAGAGAGAACTGTTGAAAGGATGTTTCCTGTTGTTCCGTCGGCTGCGCTGGCCGGATAGATAAGAGTTACTGCTGTGCCGTTTGTAATTCCGCTTTGCAGGGTAGCGGTAATGGTAGCTGTTCCGCTGCTGTTTACTTCTTCAACCGTTGCAGTTGAGTTATAAGCTGTTCCGCCTACAGAGTAAACCAGAGCTACTGTTTCATCTACAGCCCAGGAAGATCCTATGGAAGTGCCGTTGTCTGTAAGAGCTTTTGTTGAAGGAGCCTTTACTGTTGCCTTGAAAGAAACGCCTTTGATTTTTTCAGGAACAGTTTCATTTTTTGTGGAGCAAGCCATTGCCAACATAGCAACAGCTGCAATGCTCAAAAGTAATCTTGCTTTCATTTTGCTGTTCTTTTAGTTGTTTGACAATGTCTTTTAGAATGTGAATCCATCTCCGTCATTATCGTAATCATCATTATCCGGGATAGAATTTGGACTGGTGATTTGAAGCAGGTTTTCTGTGTTTACTTGATAAACCCTGACCTGGGGTTTTAGGTAATTGAGTAAGATTTTTTTCATTTTAGATACGTTTTTTAGGTAGATATGTTTTTGTAATCTCAAAATTACGAAAGGTTTAACCTAAAAAACACTATCCTTTGGTATAGACTTTTGGGGCGGACAAGCAATCTTTTGGATAGAAATGGGAGAATTTTACACGAAGGCGAAGGCCTTGGAGACGGCAAAGGCTACAATCCAGGCAAGGATGAGGGTGTAGCAGACGGTGAAGATGGCCCATTTCCAGCTGCCGGTTTCTGTCTTGATGGCGCCGATTGTGGCAACGCAAGGGAAGTAGATAAGAGTGAAGACCATAAAGGCAAGGGCTACGGCCGGAGTAAGGACATTTGCAATGATGAGCTCTCCGTTAACGGTGTAGAGCATATTCATTGTGCTGACCACGATCTCCTTGGCAGCCATTCCGCTAAGAAGGGAAACGCTTTCCTGCCAGTGGAAGCCCAGAGGAGAGAGAATCGGGGCTATGAAGTTTCCGATCATTGCCAGATAGGAATGCTCCAGCCTTGCTGCCGGATCAGGATCGCAGGTCGGGAAGTAGCTCAAGGCCCAGACAATAAGGGTTCCGACAAGGATAATGGTAGCGATCTTCTTCAGGTATTGCTTGCCTTTGTCCCAGGTATCTCTCAGAAGGGATTTCCAGGTAGGAATCCTGTATGGAGGAAGCTCCATCACGAACGGAGTCTCGTCTGAGTTGAAAAGCGCCTTGCTGAAAATCTTTGCCATAAGAGCGGCAAGGAGAACTCCGCCAAGATAGATGCAGAAGATTACTAGACCGGCATTTTTGGGGAAGAAGATTCCTGCAAGCAGAAGGTAGATAGGAAGCCTTGCGTTGCAGCTCATAAGCGGGTTGATGAGGATGGTAATCATCCTGGCGTTGCGGTTCTCAATGGTACGGGTAGCCATAACCGCCGGAACGTTGCAGCCAAAGCCCATCATAAGCGGAATGAAGCTTCTTCCGTGAAGGCCTATCAGGTGCATCAGCTTGTCCATAATGAAAGCAGCCCTGGCCATATAGCCGGTAGCCTCCAGAATAGAGATGAAGAAGAAGAGTATCAGGATGTTAGGCAGGAAGACAAGTACGCCGCCCACTCCCGTAATTATGCCGTCTACAATCAGGTCTTTCAGCCAGCCGTCGCTCATAAGCTCTCCAACTTTCTCACCGAGCCAGCCAACTCCGGCGTCTATCCAGTCCATCGGATACTGGCCTATGGAGAAAGTAGCCTGGAAAATAAGGTACATCGCAACCAGGAAAATAGGGAAGCCCAGCCAGCGGCTGGTAACGATGTTGTCAATTTTTTCGGAGAGGGTTTTGCCGGGTTTTCTTTCTCCTCTGCGATAGGTTTCTCTAAGGGCTCCGTCTATGAAGCCGTACTTGGCATCCATTATGGCGTTTTCAGGACTGTCGCCGAGCTCCCTCTCTATTGTTTTTGCCTCGCGGTCTCTGACGGCTAAGATTTCCTCTTTGTTGGAGAAGGTGTCCAGAATCCGTTCTATCTCCCTGTCTTTCTGGAGGATACGCAAGGCTATGTAACGAGGTGTGAACTCGTCCATAGCGTTAGGGTTCTTGTAGATGACTTCCCTTATGGCGTCTATGCTCTTTTCTATAACCGGGCCATGGTTAACGTGGATGTGCTTGAGGATGCTGTGAATGGAATCCTGAGAGCTGGTCTTTCCCTTTCTGGAGTTTTGGAGTGGATATTTTCCTGAAGCATCTGTGCTGGAAACCTCGTCTCCCTCTTCGTAGAGTTCTATAATTGTGCTGAAAAGCTCAGCGATGCCCCTGCCGTTTACCGATACCGTTGGAACCATAGGAACACCGAGCAGCTTTTCCAGCTCCTTGTAGTCCAGGGCGTCTCCCCTGTGCTCCAGCTCGTCGTACATATTCAGGGCAATGACCATCCTCAGGTTCATATCTATAAGCTGGGTGGTCAGGAAAAGATTTCTCTCCAGGTTGGAGGAATCCACCACGTTGAGTATGACATCAGGCTTGTCGTTGATTAAGGTGTGCCTTACGTATTTTTCCTCTGGACTGTAGGCGGAGATTGAATAAGTGCCGGGAAGGTCTATCAGGTTGAAGCGGTAACCCTTGAAATACATCTTGCCCCTTACGGCATCCACGGTAACTCCTGAGTAGTTTCCTACTCTCTGGTGGCTTCCGCTGGCGCGGTTGAAAAGGCTGGTTTTGCCGCAGTTGGGATTGCCCACAAGCGCCACGGTGATTTCCTTGCTCTTTTCCCTGGCTCCGCGATAAAGGGCGTCTTCCTCTTCTGTGGTGTGCTGAAGGGAATCCCTGAACTTGCAGTTTGATTCAGAGCAGCCGATGCAGCTGGGAATGAAGTTTCCGGTCCTGGGGTTATGCTCCTTGGCAAGGTGCTCGGCCTCTTCCACGGAAATGACTTCTATCTGAGACGCTTCGCTGAGCCTCAGGGAAACGTTGTAGCCCATTATCTGATATTCAACGGGATCCTGCAGGGGAGCCTTGTGGACCACTTCCACCTTCTTTCCCTGGATAAAGCCCATCTCAATAATCCTCTTGCGGAAGCCTCCGTGGCCCCGGACCTTGACGATGACGCCTCTTTCACCCGTGTTCAGATCGCTGAGTTTGCCCATAAAAATAGCAGCGCCGATTTTTTTCAGCGCTGCAAAGGTAATGCAATTAGCCTATGATGTCCATACCCAGTTTTGGGTATGTCTTCTAGTAGGTCTTTTCGTCCATAGGTATAGGCTCCATCTCCTTGGCTATGGCATCCAGCCATTTCTGAGGATAGCCAGGCTGGGCCGGCATAACTATGTTGTCCTCATTATGGATGGTCTGGAAGCTTCCGTCTGGATTCTGCTTCTTGATGTTGCCGTCCATATACTTGACAAGAAGATATTCGTCGAGTTTCTTGAACCGCTTGAACATCCTGTCAGCAAACATATTGGACCAGTCTGTCAGGTAGGCTTTTACCTTCTGCTCGTCTTTGCTCTCTTTTAGAATTCTCTGGGCGTTGGCGTCTATTTCCGGAATTATCCTCAGGGCTCCGTTTTCGTGCTCGTCTATGGCGGCCCTGACTTCAGGGGCTATGTCCATATAGCGGCTGTAGGCAAAGTTGGCTATGCGGTTGAAGAGCCAGAAAGCGGAGGTTTCAGAGTATTTGGTCATGCTGCCGTTTCCAACCCTGAAGCAAAGCGGAGCCTCCAGGCCGCTGGAATAAACCGGAGTGAGAGAACTGGTGGCGGTATCGTCTACTCCAAACCAGATGATTCCTCCAATGATATCCGGAAGCCATCCTCTGGCCTGGCCGAGAAGCCAGAATCCGGTCTGCTGGGTAGCAACAGATCTTTCAAATTCGTATTTCTTGCCGTCTGAAACAAAAGACATAGGCCTCCATCTGTAAGGGTTCTGATAAGGGCCGGCGCCAAGGTCATAGCGGAAATCAAACGGAGTGTCTTCAAAGTGGTCTCTCATTGCGTCTGCAACATCCTTTACCGTAAGCGGATGAGAAGGCTTTATGTACAGAGGCATTTTGTTGGCAGGATTCTTTCCTGCAGCGTAATCTACATAGAAAGAAGCGTCTTTGTCTCCAATCTTTCCGCCGCCGAGGATGTTGAAGAAGCTCCATACTCTGGTTTCGCAGCCCCTAAGGGTACCAAAGCTTGCTGGAGCAAAGGCATCGCAGAAACTGAACTCGTTGTCCGGCCCGTCGTAATAGCCGTTTTCCTTGGCAAACTTGACTATATCTTTGGAATACAGGCAGTTTTCGGGATCGTTGAGCGGGAATGTGGAGATTCTGGAGCAGTTGGCGTGGCCGGAAATGTAGCCGTCTGGAATACGGATAGCCACCCAGTTTGCTCCCTTGTTCAGGTTCTTTCCGTCTTTGCCCCGCTTTACACCCTTGCCCACAATTTCCATTATCCAGGCCTCGTCTTTGTCTGCTATGGAGAAACTTTCACCTTCTGAGCAGTATCCGTAGGTTTCCATAAACCAGGCTATGGTCTTGATGGCTTCCCTTGCGGTCTTTGCTCTCTGGAGGGTAAGGTAGATGATGGATCCGTAGTCTATGCCTCCGGTAGTGTCTACCAGAGACTCCAGGCCGCCGAATGTGGTCTCTGTTATGATGAGCTGGAACTCGTTCATATTTCCCATCGTGGAATAAGTCCTGGAAACCTGCGGAATATCCATTATGTAACGTCCGGAATCCCACTCGTAGACTTTGATCATAGTGCCTTTAGGCCAAAGGCCTCCGTTGTGGTGGTAGAGCTCTCCGTACTGGGTATGGGAGTCTGCGGCGTAGGTCACCATTACGCTTCCGTCTTTGGACGCGCCCTTGGTAACGATGATGTTGGTGCAGGCCTCAGAGATTTGAGCGCTTCCCAGACTCAGCAGCGCAGCTGCCATCGCGATAATACTGATTCTGTATTTCATAATTTTAATAACTTTGTTTCGCATTATTTTTGCATTAGCGGAGTAAAGATACAATTTTAAATATGAAAAAGATTATACTTCTCTCAGCGATATTCTTCCTGGCACTGGGAAGCGTGTCTTCTTTTGCGCAGAACAGCGACAAGCAGCCGACACCGGAGGAGATGGCCGAAAAGGAAACCAAGAATCTGGCCAAGAGACTTAATTTGACGGAAGCCCAGGAGTTTTACGTAGACTCCATCTTAGTGGCAAACTATGTGGGAGTTGTGGCGGCTCTGGAAGATCTGAAGAACTCTGGAATGCAGGATCCTGAGACCTACCGCAGAGTCAACGAACAATGGCAGCAGAAGAATCTGGCAGCTTTGAAAAAAGTTCTGGACGAGCAGCAATATATCGGGTACTTGCGCTACATAGGCAAGGGCAAGGATTACAAGAAGGGCAAAGACGGCAAATGGTATCTGAAATCCGAACTCAAGAAGCAGAATAAGAATTCTCAATAGCGAGCCTGAGCTCCGTGATGGAGTTTATGGTCTTGATTTCCCCATCTTTTACAAAAGAGATGCCTCCGGTTTCTTCTGAAACCACTATTGCCGTGGCATCTGTCTGTTCGGTAACGCCAGCAGCTGCCCTGTGGCGCATTCCGTATTGTGGCGGAATGTTCTGGTTGTCAGACATAGGCAGGGTGCATCTTGCCGCAATCAGGCGGTTGGTATCCATCACCAGCGCCCCGTCGTGAAGAGGTGAGTTCTTGAAAAAGAGATTCTCTATGAGCCTGCGGTTTATAGCGGCGTCTATCCTGTCTCCGGTTTCCGTAACGCTTTCAAGCGGAGATCGGTGAACCATAACTATAAGAGCTCCAGTTTTGGTCTCGGACATTTTTCTGACGGCCTGGGTAAGTTCGTCCAAGGTGGTCAGCGGAACGCTTTTGCTGTTGCTGCCAAAAAGCGTGCGTGTAAGGAAATTGCTGTTGCGCTGGAAAGAGTTGTTTCCAAAATGTATGAGGAACCTTCTGATTTCCTGCTGGAAAATAATAATCAGGGCAAGCACTCCCACTCCCAGAACCTGGCCCATAATGGCGCTCATAAGTTCCATATGAAGAGTCTTGACCACCAGCCAGAAGAAATAGAGTATGATAATGCCAATGAATATACTCATAGCGGCCGTTCCTCGTATCAGCTTGTAAATCTGATAGATGAGCAACCCCACAAGAAGGATGTCTATAATGTCTATGAGATGTATGTTTATGAAATCCAGCATAAAATGGCATTCTTTCCGCCGGCAAATGTAATAAAAACGGAGGAACTAAGGGACTGCGGCTAGAGTGGCAATGCTGATTCTGCATTTGATGGACTCGGCAAGCAGGCTGGCGCAGGCATCCAGGGTTGCGCCTGTAGTCAAAACGTCATCAATGATTAAGAAATGCGGAATAGTGTTATTTTCAGCTAATTGCAAGGCTTTTTCAGGGTTCACGCGGAACGCGTCCCGTACATTCAGCCAGCGGTCTGCTCTGTCTTTACGGGTTTGGGTGGTCGTGAAATCTTTCCTTTCCAAAAGCCTGGTTTCAATCTTTGCCGCAGGATTCTTTTTTCTCAGCGCCTGAAGAATACCTCTTCCTATTATCTCAGACTGGTTGTAGCCCCTTTTTCTCTTTTTCCTTCTGTGCAGAGGAACGGGAATAATGTAATCTATACTTTCCTCAGCAATTACTTCTCCCAGCATTTTTCCCAAACGGATTCCGAGACGGATATTGCCCTTGTACTTAATGGAATAGACTAAATTGCGATATTTGCCTTTGTACAGGAAAAGGCAGGTGACTTTCTCTATTTGGCATCGGCCCCAGAAGGTCTTGTCTGCAAAAGACGTGTTGGAACTCCAGGTATAGGAAAGTGGAATTTCAGAAAGGCAAATAGTGCATATTCCGCTTTCAAAGGATTCCAGAGGCCTTGAACAGCAGACGCACTCTCTCCTTATGAAAAAATCTGCCAGGCTTCTTGCCCAAGACAGCAGATCCTTTTTAAGTCTCTCTTTCAGCATCACGGGGGAAAGTTGGCAAGAAATAAGTATTTTTGCACGCCAAACGGTAAAATTGACTCTTTTGCATGAGGTTTTTTGTTGATACGCATACTCATTCACAGTTTTCTCCGGACAGCAAGGCTACGGTAGAGGATCTTCTCCTGCAGGCGAAAAAGTGCGGAGCGGCTGGAGTTTGCATAACAGACCATCTGGACCTGGACGCTCCCAGAGATCCGGGACTGTTTGTGTTTGACATTAAAACCCAGCAAGAGGAAATAAAAGATAAAAACCTCCAAATCTTTCCTGACGGATCCTGTAAAGTCCTCAAAGGTATTGAGATAGGGCTGACTCCTGAGAACCTAGCTCATTCCAAAGATTATGTTGCCGGCCATAGCTTTGATCAGATAATAGCGTCTATACATTTTGTAGACGGCAAAGATCCGTACTACGGAACATATTACCAAGACAAAGATTTCCGTCTGGCTTACGGCAGAGTGCTTGAACTTGCTTTCAGAATGGCCAAAGAATTCAGAGATTTTGACATAATGGGCCATTTTGATTTCGTGGCACGTTATGCTCCGTATCAGGTAAGAGATATCCGGTACAAAGATTTTCCGGATGAATTGGATAGTTTGCTCAAGTTCCTGGCTCAAGAGGGCAAGGCTTTGGAAATCAATACCAAAACTTATGACTGGCAAAGAGATCATCTTCAGGTGCTGGATAAAGATGTTCTCCGACGCTTCAAGGAACTTGGCGGGGAATTCGTGACTCTGGGAAGCGATTCCCATTCTGCAGACCGCATTTGCGACAAGTTTGAAATTTTTGCCGAGATTTGCAGGGAATGCGGATTTGCCCGCCTGACATATTTCGAGAATAGAAAACCGGTGCTTTACCAATGGAAAACAAGATAGGATTCGGCTTCATAAGAGAAAAGGTCAAGAACCGCTGCTCAACCTTGTACGCAATGCAAAGGGCTGAGCTGGAGACCATTTCTACAGATCCGCAGGAGATAATGCGCCGTCAGTGTCTTGTTGACGAGATGATCCAGATCCGCTCTTTGGAGACCAAGTTCCCGCAAGGCGGATTTACAGACTGCACAGGTTTTCTTCCGGCTCTGAAAAAGGAAAGCAGTTCCATTTCCGTGGAGAATATGAGAAAGCTGTCTGCCTTTATGGACAATCTAAGGCAGGTCACTTCTTTCCTGAACGGTACAAAGGAGGGCAAATATCCTTGCCTGAAGGCTTTGGCTCTTCCCATCCAGTATTTTCCAACGGTAAATACCAGAATCGGCAACATCCTGGATAAAAACGGAGAGATCAAAGACAATGCTTCGGCTGCCTTGCAGAAGATTTCTTCCGAGCTTCGCCAGGCCCAGAGTTCAGTCAGCCGCAGGATTGAGTCCATTTTAAAAAGAGCCAAGGCAGACAATATAACAGATGAAGATGCCACCATTTCCGTCCGCGACGGCAAGATGCTCATTCCTGTAAACGCTACCAGCAAAAGAAGCCTTGCTGGCATAGTCCAAGACGAGAGCGCCAGCGGAAAGACTTTCTTCATAGAGCCGATGGAGGTTGTGGAACTCAACAACAACATCCGCCGCCTGATGTTTGACCGCCAGAGGGAAATAGCCAGAATCCTTTTTGAATTCACGGAATTCCTCCGGCCGTATATTCCTGAATTGATGGATGGTGCGAGGTTCATAGGTGAAGTGGACTTCATAAGGGCAAAGGCTGAATGCGCTTCTCAAATGAGAGCGGGAATGCCTGTTCTTTCAGAGGACGGAAACCTCAGGATCTACGAAGGCAGGCATCCGCTTTTGGAGTCAGCCCTTGAAAGGGAGGGCAAGAAGATAGTTCCGGTGGATCTTTTCCTGACAAAAGACAAGCATATCCTGGTGATTTCCGGCCCTAACGCCGGCGGCAAGTCCGTGGCACTGAAGACTGTAGGAATCTTGCAGTATATGTTCCAGTGGGGAATGCCAACCTCCTGCAGCCAGAAGAGCGAATTCCCTGTCTTTGACAACATCCTGATAGACATCGGAGACCAGCAGAGTCTGGAAAACGACCTTAGTACCTACAGCTCCCACCTTCTAAATATGAAAAATCTGCTCAAGGCCGCTTCTTCAAAGACTCTGGTTCTGATAGACGAGTTCGGAAGCGGAACCGAGCCTGCAGCAGGCGGCGCCATTGCCCAGACAATCCTTGAGGAACTGGAGGAAAGGGGAACTTACGGAGTGATCACTACCCATTACACCAACCTGAAGGTTTATGCAGAAGGCAGCAAGGGCGTGGTCAACGGCGCTATGCTTTTTGACAGCGTGAATATTGCTCCGCTCTACAAGCTGGAGATGGGGGTTCCGGGCAATTCCTTCGCTTTTGACCTGGCCAGGAAGATGGGACTTCCGGAGCATCTTGTAAAGAAGGCTGAGGAAAAGGCCGGAGAAGATTTCATAGATCTTGAAAAGCAGCTCCGAACCATTTCCAAGAACCGCCGTAAGCTGGAAGACAAGCTGGCCCGCATCCGCAATACAGACAAGACTCTTGAATCTGTCACCGAGAAGTATTCCAAAGAACTTTCAGACATCCGCCAGACTAAAAAACAGATAATCGATCAGGCCAAGGAAGAGGCCAAACAGATCATCGCCGAGGCAAACAGGAAGGTAGAGTCCACCATCAAGAAAATCAAGGAGGCTCAGGCTGAGAAAGAAGCCACCAAGAAAGCCCGCCAGGCCCTGAAGGATGCTGGGCAGAACATAGAAAACAAGGGCCTCAGCGATCAGGACAAGAAGATTGAGGCCAAGATGAAATCTCTCCAGGAAAGACAAGCCCGCAGAGAAGAAAGAAAGGCCAAGAGAGAAAATAAACAGCCACAAACAAAGGCGGAAGAGCCTGTAGCCCTGACTCTTGAAGTTGGATCCAAAGTCAAGGTTAATGGCAGCGGCCTGATAGGGGAAGTCATCAAAATCGAGGGCAAGAACGTTACCATTTCCGTGGGAGACATCACCAGCCGAGTCAAGAAAGATTCAATCACTGTCATATCCAACAAGGAGTTCCAGAGTCAGGCCGCATCTAAACCTTCCTCATCGCTGAGGAATTACTCCGTAACCTTAGACGAGAGCATCAGCAAGCGCAAACTCTCCTTCAAAGACGAGATAGACATAAGGGGTCAGAGGCTTGAAGAAGCGCTCATTACAGTTTCCAAATTCATAGATGATGCAACCCTTGTGGGCGCTTCAACGGTAAGAATTCTCCACGGCAAAGGCACCGGAGTCCTCAAGGAAGAAATCCGCAAATGGCTCAAGACAAATCCGGCCGTTAAAAGTTGCCAAGACGAAGACGTGCGCTTCGGCGGAGCAGGAATAACTGTCGTTGAACTTATCTGATCCCGAAATACTGTCTGATCTTATCAACAGAATCTGTCAGCTCCCAGCCGAAGAACTGCACTTTCTTTCTGATTTTCTTGCCATCGCGGAGAAGGGTAATTTCCTTTGTATAAGGCTTTCTTCCCATATGGCCGTAGGCGGCGCAAGGCTCGTAGATAGGGTTCTTGAGGCCGAATTTCTCTATAATCTTTGCGGGGCGGAGGTCAAAGATTTTTCCCACTGCCTCGGCGATCTGGCCGTTTGTCAGAGTCTTGCCGTTTCTCTTGACTTTGGCGGTGCCGAAAGTGTTGATGAAAATGCTCAGAGGCCTAGCCACTCCGATGGCATAGGAAATCTGGATTTGCACCTCGTCTGCCACTCCAGCCGCAACCAGGTTCTTGGCGATGTAGCGGGCGGCATAGGCTGCGCTGCGGTCTACTTTGCTGGCATCCTTGCCGCTGAGGGCTCCGCCGCCGTGGGCGCCTCTTCCGCCGTAAGTATCAACGATAATCTTCCTTCCGGTAAGGCCGGTGTCTCCGTGAGGCCCGCCGATTACGAACTTTCCGGTAGGGTTCACATAAAGCTTATAACCTTTGGTGAAGAGCTTTTTAATGTTCTCAGGCATCTTCTTGAGCATCCTCGGGATAACGATGTTCTGGACGTCTTCCCTGATTTTTCTGAGCATCTCGCTGTCCTTTGCAAACTCGTCGTGCTGGGTGGAGAGAACTATGGTGTGCACCCTTATAGGTTTGCGGTCGTCTGAGTACTCTATGGTGAACTGGCTCTTGGCGTCTGGCCTGAGGTAAGGCATCAGCTTTGTATTCTTGCGGATATCGGCGAGAGTTATCAGAAGGTTGTGGCTCAGCCATATAGGAAGAGGCATAAGGTCTTCAGTCTCTTTGCAGGCGTATCCGAACATAATGCCCTGGTCTCCGGCTCCCTGGTCTTCTTCATTTTTGCGGTCTACTCCGCGATTGATATCGTCGCTTTGCTCGTGGAGGGCGGAAAGAATGCCGCAACTGCTGGCGTCAAACTTGTACTCTGCCTTGGTGTAGCCGATACGCTCGATTACTCTTCTGGCGGTTTTCTGGATGTCTACATACGCTTCCGAACGGACTTCTCCGCCGATTACTGCAAGACCGGTGCTTACAAAGGTCTCGCAGGCCACTTTACTGCTAGGGTCCTGAATGAGGAACTGGTCTAGTATAGCGTCTGATATCTGGTCCGCAACTTTGTCTGGATGCCCTTCAGACACTGATTCTGATGTAAATAAATATGCCATAACAATAATATTTTAGTGTTAATGGCGGCTGATCTGACTTAGTGCTCTGGAAATAGGAAGGAAGAAATTCCGTTCCCCGTTCGTTTTAGCATTTTTTAGCGTGGTTGCAAGCAGTCAAATCTGTCCACCGTTGTCTATAATCGGCGGCAAAAATATCATATTTTTACACATCAAACAAGCAAAACAAGTTTTTTTTGATTTTTGTGTTTTTTCCTTGATTTCTTCTTGGGAAATGTCTTTGACATTTTGTATTTTCGCCTTGCAGAAAACAAACATCAAAAACCTTATATTTTAATCTTATGAGAAAAACAATTAAGCTGTTTGCCTTGGCTGTTCTTGGCATGTTCGTTGCCTCAAGCGTTTACGCTCAGGTTACGACATCCTCAATGAGCGGCAAGGTAACCGAAAAGGACGGAAGTGCTGTTGCCGGCGCAACTGTGATTGCCACGCACACCCCTTCTGGAACAAAGTACTACTCCACCACCGACAACAACGGTAATTACCGTATTCCTAACATGAGGGTTGGAGGTCCTTACGAAGTTACTGCTTCTCTTCTCGGCTATGCAGATGCAAAGACAGGCGGAGCTTACCTGAAACTGGGTGAGAACTTTGTCCGCAACATCACAATGACCGAGCAGTCTGTAGCTTTGGATGCTATTGTTGTAAAGGGTGCTTCAAATAATCCTATGCTGAACTCAGACAAGGATGGTGCTTCTACCAACATCAGTACCGCACAGCTCCGTCAGCTTCCTTCAATCAGCAGGGGCATCACCGATTTCACCAAGCTGACTCCTCAGGCCAATGGAACATCATTCGGCGGAAGAGACAACAGAATGAACACCGTTACCATTGACGGTGCCGCTTTCAACAACAACTTTGGTCTTAGCACCACCCAGATTCTTCCTGGCGGACAGGCTCAGCCTATCGCCCTGGATGCAATCGAGGAAATTACCGTAAACCTGGCACCGTTCGATATCCGTCAGAGCCAGTTCACAGGAGCTTCCATCAACGCTGTTACCAAGAGCGGTACAAACAAGTTCACGGGCAGCGCTTACACCTATTTCAGACCTAAATCCTTTACAGGAGACAAGGTTGGAAACAGCAAAGTTGCCGGTGCACACGATTCCAAGTCACAGACCTTTGGCGTAACCCTCGGCGGCCCTATCGTAAAAGACAAGCTCTTCTTCTTCATAAGCGGAGAGCTGGAGAAGACCACCAAGCCTTCAGGCGCTTGGGAGCCTGGCACCAGCGGAACCGCAGACGCATCTACAAAGACTTCCAGAACTCTGGTTTCAGATCTTCAGAAGATGCACGACTATCTGCTCACTAACTACGGATATGAGGCTGGCCCTTACCAGAACTTCCGCAACTTTGAGGAGAAGAACCACAAGATTCTGGCTAGAATTGACTGGAACATCAACAAGAACAACAAGTTCACCCTCCGTTACAACGAGGTTATAGGAACATCTGACAACCTGACAAACTCAACTTCAGCTCCTGGAACAAGAGGATCAGGCAGAAGCTCCGCTCAGTCTGTTGCTTTCCAGAACGCCTGGTACGGCTTTGAAAACACCGTAAGAAGCATCACAGCCGAGTTGAACTCCAACTGGAACAGGGTTTCCAACAACTTCCTGGCTTCCTACACTATGATAGAAGACAAGAGAACTTCCGATTCAGACATCTTCCCGTTTGTTGATATCTACAAAGGCGGAGACCAGTATATGTCTTTCGGATACGAGCTCTTCTCCTACAACAACGATGTAAAGAACAACACCCTCACCATTAAGGATAACCTGACATTCTCTCTCGGAAACCACAACATTACCGTGGGTGCAGGTTATGACCAGCTCTACTTCAAAAACAACTATATGAGAGAGGGTACTTCTTACTACAGATACGACTACAACAACACTGTTGACCCTGCAACCGGAATCAGGTATGCAGATGGTATGGAAGCTTTCTACGCAGGAGCTACTCCTACATCATTCGGTCTTCAGTATGCTTACACCGCTGGCGAAATGCCAGGCGTTGAGCTGACATTTGGAATGGTTTCTCTGTACGCTCAGGACGAGTGGAAGCCAACAGACAACTTCAAGCTGATATACGGCCTGAGGGCTGAGCTTCCTCTCTATCTCAATGACCTTGAAACAAACGCCGAGGTAGATGCTTACAAATTCAACAAGTGGAACAACAAGTGGGGAGACCATTACGGAATTGGAACCGCAGAAAAGAACTACAGCATCGAGAGCGGCAAGTGGCCAAAGAGCAGATTCACCGTTTCTCCTAGAATTGGTTTCAACTGGGACGTTCTTGGAGACCGCAGCATCCAGGTTAGAGGTGGTACGGGTCTGTTCACCGGCTTCCTGCCATTCGTATGGTTCACCAACCAGCCTAACGGCTCAGGTATGATCCAGTCTCCTGAGGTTACCATCACCAGCCTCAAGACTCTGGCAGACAACCACATCACCTTTAATCCAGATTTCCGCAAGCAGATAGACGCCAATCCTACCCTTCTGCCTACCACACCTGGCAAGCTTCCTAACAGCCCTGCTTTGTGCGAGGTTGACAAGAAGTTCCGCATGCCTCAGGTTTGGAGAACCAACTTGGCCGTTGACTTTGAGCTTCCGTGGAATATGGTTCTGACTCTGGAGGAAATCTACTCAAAGGACATCAACGCCGTAATGCAGAAGAACATCAATATGGAGTATCCTGCAGGCTACTACACAGGAGCTGACCAGAGACCTTACTGGACAACCCAGAAGATTAACTCACGCGTTGGAAGCGCAATGCTGCTTACCAACACCAATAAGGGATTCCAGAACTCTCTGACCGCCCAGCTGACCAAGAACGCCAGCAGAGGATTCAGCGGAAGCATTGCCTATACCTATACTATAGCTAAGGACGTTACTTCCAACCCTGGTTCAACTGCAGCTTCTGCCTGGAGCTCCAACCCTGTAATCAATTACCTCAACGACCCTGAGCTGAGTTATTCCAACTTTGCAGTTCCTCATAGAGTTGTAGGTAACATTTCCTACAGGTTTGAGTGGGCCAAGCATTTTGCCACCACCGTTTCCCTCCTCTACACGGGAAGCGCTCAGGGAAGATGCAACTGGACTTACTCCAACGATATGAACAAAGATGGCTACACAGCCGACCTTATGTACATTCCTGGAAATCCTAGTGACATAGAATTTGTTGATTATACATACAACTGGAAAGACGGCTCAGGTGTTACCCATAAGGTAACCGTTCCTGCAGATTTGGCAAAGGCTACTTTCTGGCAGTATGTTAACGACACCAAGTATCTGCGCAAGCACAAGGGACAGTATGCCAAGAGATTCTCTTATGTTGCTCCTTGGCACAACCGCTGGGATTTCAAGATTATGCAGGATATCTTCTCCAACTTTGGAAGCAACCGCAGATTCACTCTCCAGGCCAGCCTGGATATCGTGAACATAGGCAACCTTCTTAACAAGAAGTGGGGCGCTTACAAGAGCATGACAAACCAGAGCTACGACAACCTTCGTCCTCTGACCTTCGTCAACAACACAGGCGGAATTCCTAAGTTTAGACTCAACGCTAGCGCAACCGCAAATGATCCAATGAGCGTAGTACAGAACTTCTACGATTCTAACTCTTGGAAGAAGACGGTTTCAACAAGCTCTACTTGGGGAATGATGTTCGGACTGAGACTCATCTTCTAAGAAGAGTTTCAGCCTAAAAGAAAAAATGGACCGGCCACAAGCCGATCCATTTTTTTATTGCATCGCTGAGGATTGTTATTGGTCATTCAGAATGGCGAATACAAGCTCCAGCGTAGGATAGTTAGCATGAAGCGGACCGTTAATCTTTCCTACAGAATAGGATGTGCGTTCAAGAGAATAGGTGGTGGTAGATGTTGTTGAATAATAGCTAGTTGTGGTGTTTTCTGTAACATTGCAGTACCACATTGCGTATTTTTTCCAGTTGGACGCTATTTCCGATCTTTCCTTGCTGCAGAGTTTCTGGACTTGGCTTGAAATATCACCTGAATAACAGCTGAGAGATCTGTTGGCCTTGCCGGTGTTGTTGCCGTTTGAATAGATGTCCTCCAGAGGAGTATAGTAATAATATCCACTGGTATCCTTCTCTTTGTAAAAAGGATAGAGAGAGGCAGGGAAGTAACTGTTTATGAAATCTACATTAGACTTGTCTGTTATAAACGGGATATTGTAAGTTGCTTTACAGATGACGGTTTTCTTTGGATCGTAGCCGTTTTTGGCCATCCACTTATCTAGGGTGTCCTTAAGTTTTAGAGGATCTGTGTAAGCCTTGAGTCCGCCAAGACCTTCTACAAGGAGATATTCTTGTGCATCAGGATTCTCCATTGGTTTAGAAGAGTAGGTAGAGAAATTCTGGGTGTAGGTGTTTTCTCCGAGAGGAAGCATTATGATGGTGTCTTTACGGGCAGCCTGCCAAGTTGGCTGGAAACTGAAAACCACATAAACATAAGCGCTGCTGGTGGTGAATACGTTAAGCCTTCCGCCAGTGGATCCTTCCTGTGGAGGGTCGCAGGTAAAAAGCAATGCCTTGAAGCGGTCCATAAATGCAGAAGATGAATCCAGTTCTCTCTGGGTTGCGCTCAGGATCTTCTGGCCCCAAGTGTTCTTGAGCCAGATCCTCAAAGTGTCTCCTCCGGTATATATAACGCCGTTTGTGTCTATTGGCGTATGATCGTATTCCGAGTCTTTCAGCTGGCAGTTGTACTTGTAGGTGGTGTCTACTACCCTGTTCATCTGATAGACGTGGATATTCTGAGGCAGGCCGTCCTGGCCTGGCTCCATTATTTTTGTGGAACTTAAATTGATGGTCAGGTACACTTGCTTTATTCTACGGTCTGTTCCAAGGTTCACGCTCTTGGTTGAGTAATGGTAGAAATTGGTGGCAAAGCTATGTGTGGTAAGGCCGAATTCAGGAGTGCGGAACGCTCCCAGAATTGCTGTGCCGCTGCTTAGAGACTGCATGCTGTCCAGCATCTTGGTCTGGAGAGGAAGCCTAAGCGTGGCAGTCTGAAGCTGGAGGGCGAAATCGTCTGGGATGTTATTGACTCCTAAGGTGTTGTCTACATTTATGCAGGAAGAGGCCGCAAAGGCCAGGGATATCGTAAGGGATAAGGCAGCTGCACGAAATCTTGAACGCATTACTCTTTCAAAAATTTTCCGTAAAACTTAATGTATCTGTTTGCGTATGCCGCATCGGTGCCGGATGTTATTTCCGAGAACGATAGAGCAGGGACTTTTTCCTTAGCCGCATAATCCAGAACTTCTTTGTTCAAGGTGCGGCTGGCCACTATCACGCCGTCTGCATACTTGACGGCAAGTTTTGCAAGATTTATGCCAGTAGGAGTGTTGAGAAGCTCTACGTCCGCAGGTTTCAGGGTACCTGTAAGCGCCTTTTTTGCAAACGAGCCGCTGAAGCGCTCCTTGGCAACCTCGTCGTAAAGAGATACAACAACCTTGCAGTCTGTAAAGATAGGATCCGCCTTGTAGGTCTTTTTCAGGTAAAGCGGAACCAGATGGGAAAGCCATCCGTTGCAATGGACAATTGTAGGCTGCCACCTGAGCTTCTTTACGGTTTCAATCACTCCGCGGGCAAACAGAATGGCCCTTTCGTCGTTGTCCTGGAAAAAGGCGTCTTTTTCATCGCGGAAGATAAATTTCCTCTTGAAATAGTCTTCGTTCTCTATGAAATAAACCTGGAGACGCGCCTGAGGAATTGAGGCTACCTTGATAACCAGCGGCCGATCCACATCGCTGACCACGATATTCATTCCGGAAAGGCGGATAACCTCGTGGAGCTGGTTGCGGCGCTCGTTTATGCAGCCGTATTTAGGCATGAAAGAACGGATTTCCATTCCGTTTTCCTGAGCGACCTGGGGCACAAACCTGCCAGCCAAGGCCACAGGGGTCTCGGGAACGTAAGGAGTAATCTCCGAACTTATGTACAAAATCCTTACAGGCGCTTTCATCCTAAAATAGTTTATGCAAAGATAACAAAATTTTTTAACTATTGCTTCATTTTTATAACTTTGACGGTCGTATCTATATGGACAGGAAGGAAAAGAATACTCTCAGGAGGCGTTTTTGGCGCTCATACATATCCTCAGTGATAAGCATTGCTCTGGTGCTTTTCATAGCCGGATTATTTGCGGTGCTTCTTATCAGCGCCCGTAAGGTTTCCGCCTATTTCAAGGAGAACGTGAAATTATCGGTGATCCTGTCTGACAAGGCAACGCCCTCTCAGGCGGAACAGTTTTCGCAGAACCTGGCCAAAATGCGGGAAGTCTCGTCTTCCGAGCTTATAACCCAGGAACGGGGAACGCAGGAGATGAAGGAGTTTCTCGGCGATGATTTTCTGGATGTTTTTGAGTCCAACCCGATACCTGCTTCTGTTGAGCTTCAGCTCCGCAAGGATTATTTTCACGCGGACAGCATAGCTCGCCTGAAAGAGAAGCTCTGTGAAGATCCTATGGTGGATGATGTAGTGTACCAGGAGGGAATCATCACAACCATCAACCGGAATCTGGGGCGTGTGGGTCTTATTTTCGCCGGATTTGTGGTTCTTCTGGCCATAATCTCCATAGTTCTGGTAAACAACACGGTAAGGCTGAATATTTTTTCTAGGAGATTTGCTATCAGGACAATGCAGCTGGTAGGAGCAACCAGGTCTTTCATCCAGAGGCCTTTCCTGGGGAACGCAGTTCTTCAGGGAACGTTGAGCGCTCTGATAGCCATTGCGGGGCTTTTCGCTTTCGGGGTAGTGGCCAAAAAGCAAATTCCACAGCTGTTCTCTATCATCGGAACGGAATCTTTCCTATATTGCGCCCTCGGACTGCTGATCCTGGGAATACTGCTTTGCTGGCTGTGTACTTGGGCAACCGTCAGGAAGATGACATCTATGTCAGTAGACAAAATGTATAATTATTGAATTGGATTTAAGGAAAAGATATGGAAGAAAAGAACGGATTTTTTGCTCTCCCAAAGAAAAACCTTGTATGGATGATAGCGGGATTTGCTGTTATGGTTCTGGGATACCTGCTGCTTTGCGGCGGGGCCAGCGGAGATCCTTCCCGTTTCTCTCCTGAGATCTTCAGTTTCAGGCGCTTGGTAATTGCTCCCATCGTTATTATAGCAGGTGCCGTAGCTATAACAATCGCGATAATCAAAATAAAGAAATAGAATATGATGGATTGGTGGCATGGTTTGATTTTAGGTCTGGTGCAGGGATTCGCAGAATTCCTTCCTATAAGCAGCAGCGGACATCTAACCATAATGCAGGAAACTTTGGGCATAAGCGGAGAAGGAAACCTCGCCTTTGACGTGGCCGTTCACGTGGCTACGGTGCTTAGTACCCTGGTGGTGTTCTGGAAGCCTATTTCCAGAATCGGCAAAGGTTGCCTTTCAAAGGGAATGAACAAGGAAAAAGACTATGTCCTGAAGATACTTGTTTCTATGATTCCTATACTTCTCGTGGGCTTGCTGCTGAAGGATTGGGTAGAGAAGATCTTTAACACAAAGACAGTAGCCGCCCATACTGGAAATCCTCTTCTTGTTGTGGGCATTATGCTGATAATCACCGCGGTTCTCCTGCTTGTATGTGAAATTATTTCTGCAGTCAGAGATCTCAAGCACGGCAAAGACGCCGAGGACAAGGAGCAGAAAATTGCGGACAGGATGACAGTAAAGGAAGAAATGACCGGGCCGGAAAGGCGCCGCATTTTCTCCCTTCAGAACGGCATCAACTACTGGCAGGCTTTCCTGGTTGGCGTGGCTCAGAGTTTTGCTGTTCTTCCTGGACTTTCACGTTCCGGCGCCACAATAGCTACCGGTCTGATGGCCAAAGTCAAGAAGACTTCCATTGCCCAGTTTGCATTCCTTATGGTTATTGTTCCAATCTTAGGAGAAGCTTTCCTGGAAATAGTCAAGGGCCTCAAGGGAGCAGATATGAGCAATTTCTTTACTGTTCCGGTTTTGTGCGGCTTTGTTGCGGCATTCCTTTCTGGTCTATTTGCCTGCACTACTATGGTTCAGATACTCAAGAGATTCCGCCTTTGGGGCTTTGCGGTTTACTGCTTCATAGTTGGAGTTTTGTGCATCGTTCTTCCGTATTGCATCGGCTAGATGGGCCTAAGTTATTTCATAGCAGACACGCATCTGGGGCTTGACTATCAGGATCCGGTAAAGAGGGAAAAGCAGTTCGCCTCTTTTCTGGAATCTCTACCGCAAGAAACCTCTCAGGTATTTCTCCTCGGCGATATCTTTGATTTCTGGTACGAATACAAAGACGTGATTCCCCGCAAATTCACCCGCACGCTGGGAGCCTTGGCCCGCCTTGCAGATCGCGGAGTAAAGCTGTTCTTCATAAACGGAAATCACGACATCTGGACATACAGCTACCTTCAGACAGAAATTGGCGTGACTATTCTCAAGCAGCCGCATATCGTTGATATAGATGGCTCTAGATTCTGCATTGGGCACGGGGATGCCGTGTGGTACAGCACTCCTATGTACCGGTTTATGAATGCAGGTTTCAAGAACAGGGTTCTGCAGGTGATGTTCAGCAGCATACATCCGCGGTGGGCAATGATGCTGGGCCACGGCTGGAGCCGTCACAACCGCCTTACCCGCTTCAAGAGCGAAGACGACAAGACACGTTCAGAATACAAAGAGGCTCTGGTCAGAGACGCTTCCGCCTGGGCCGCTTCTTTCCAGAAAGATCTTGAGGCTAAAGGAGAGAAAAAGGCAGACCACTTTATCTTTGGCCATTATCATATTCCTCTGGATTTCAATGTAGAAGGCGGAGGAGACTTCTCCATTCTCGGAGACTGGATCCACAATCCGGACTATCTGGTTTTTGACGGGGCAAATCTAAAGAGAGAAACGCCTCATTTCGAGAACATAGAGTAGTACAGGGAGTCAAACGCTCCCATATTGTAAAGCATTATCAGGTCTTCCACCTGACGGTCTTCCCCGAATTTGTCGTATGGCTTTTTGAGATCGTTTCCGAATAATCTGGCCACCGTTTGCCAGAAACCGGCAGATAGCCTTCCCCTGTATTCTCGTATAATGTAGAAAGAAGTGCGTCCAAGTTCCCTGTCGATGAGCTTTAGAAGAAGCCCTCCCTGAGAAATAGTGAGGTCTCTCATTGGCTTTTCAAATTGCTTGAAGAGTTTTTTCTGGTACTCGGCGATGTATCTTTCCCGTTCCGCTTCAGAAAAGTCGTTAACTGCAAGAACGCTGTCTGCCTCTCGGATTATATCTCTGGCCTGCAGGGCATAAGGATAGGTCTTCTTGAAGTTATAGACTAGGCGGCGGTACTGCCTCCAAGATTGGCGGCTGCGGTTCCCCTTCATTCTGGCGAACTTGAATATCGGCGGAAGCTGGTCCAGGAAAATAGTGTCTCCCTCAACCACCTGATAAGTCATCGCGTAACAGGTTCCGGTAATGCCGGCTTTCTTTTTCTCCATTTCAAAACGGTTTTGCCGCTCCTGCCTGCGCTTTATCCTTTCCTCTATAGCTTTTTTGTCTTGCTGGATTCTTTCCAGTTCGCTCAGCGATTTTTTGATAGTGTCTCTTCTCTGAGAAAACGCTCCCGCGCAGCCCAGAAACTGGGCCAGCAGCGCTATTGCCAGAAGTCTTGTTATGCGAGAGGAAGTTTTCACGACTCAAAAATACTGCAAAACTTGTGCATTTTTGTATATTTGTGTTTGTCTGAAAAATAGGCTATGAACGATTTTTTCCATTTTCAGGGCTTTACGCCTTGGGTTTTCCTTGTGGATATGGGCTTTCTTTTTGCCCTGATGCTCGTTGGCAAGTTCATAAGGGTTAAGGTTAAACTCATCCAGAAGCTTTTTATTCCGCCTAGCCTGATAGCCGGTCTGCTCGGACTGGCGCTGGGCCCTCACGGTCTGGGATGGATCCCGTTTTCCGGAAATCTTTCCTCTTATGCAGCCGTGCTCATAGCCCTGGTGTTTGCTACCCTTCCTTTCTCCGCCCAGAAGGCTTCAGTCAAGGAGGTGGTCACAAGAGTGGGCCCTATGTGGGTTTACGCCCAGCTTGGAATGCTTCTGCAGTGGGGAGTGATGGGCCTTCTTGGAATCTACCTGTTTAAGACTATCTGGCCTGATCTAAACCAGGCGTTCGGCGCTATGCTTCCTACAGGATTCTACGGCGGTCACGGAACGGCTGCGGCAATCGGCTCCGCCTTTGAAAACCTGGAAGGCGGCCTTAAATGGGACGATGCAATGACTCTGGGAATGACCACCGCCACCGTGGGCGTGATTATGGCCATCGTATTCGGCTTGGTGATAATCAAATGGGGCGCAAGGCACAAACACACCAAGTTCATCGCCGATTTCAAAGATCTTCCTCCGGAGCTGAGGACAGGGCTTCTGCCTGAGGGAAAGAGAGATCCTCTGGGGCAGGCCACCACTTCTTCCATCTCCATAGAACATCTGACTTTCCATTTTGCCATAGTGTTTGTGGTGGCGTTTCTGGGATATGTACTGAGCGTGGCAGTCAAGAACTGGTGTGCCGATCTTCCCGCTCCTTACAACGGGCTGGAGCTTCCGGTATTCTCCTGCGCCTTTGTGGCTGGCCTCATCCTTAAGAAGTTGTTCGATGTAACTAGGGTCTCAAGCTATGTCAGCCGTCAGACTGTCCAGAGAGAGGGCAGTTTCTTCACGGATCTTCTGGTTACCTGCGGCGTAGCTTCCATCAAGCTGGGAGTGGTAGTCCAGTACTGGCTGCCGCTGCTGGTTCTGATTCTTGCCGGAGTTGCCGTGGTATTTGCCATAACGTTCTACTTCGGAAGAAGGCTCAGCCCGAGTTACTGGTTTGAGCGTTCCATCTTCTCCTGGGGCTGGTGGACCGGCACTATGGCTATGGGAATCGCCCTCGAGAGAATCGTTGACCCTAAGATGGAGAGCAAGACGATGGACGATTACGCTCTGGCCTATCTTCCGATTGCTCCCGTGGAAATCATCCTCATAACCCTTGTCCCTATTGCCTTCACAGCCGGTTGGGGCGGCCTTCTGATGTGGATTTGCCTTGCCCTCAGCGCGCTTCTGATTCTGCTAGCCTTCTCTATGAAATGGTGGAGGCGCAAAGGCCAAAATTGATAAAAACTTGTAGTTATGAAAAGAATATTTGTCATAGTTGCAGCATTGAGTTTGCTGTTCTCTTACTCCTCCGATGCTCAAGAGCATTGCGGAAAATGCAAAAAGAGCGGCGCCCTCAACCTTACAGACGAGCAGTATATGGCTCTTGCGGACAGCATCCACAAGGTTGCCATATCATTTGACACGCACGTGGATACTCCTACATACTCCCTGCATCCGGATGGCCATTATACCGTAGCCAAGGGGCAGGTGAGCTTTGAGCTGATGCGCCAGGGCGGCCAGGACGGAGCTTTCTTTGCCATATATCTGGATCAAGGCCCGTGGCAGAACCAGAAGTCTCTGGATTCGGCCTATAACTGGTGCGTAGATGAACTTTTGTCCTGGAAGAATTACGTGGAGGGCAGCCACAGCCAGGAAGCGGGCATTGCCTACAGTACGGATGATGTCTATCGCCTGAAGAAAGAGGGCAAGCGGATTGTAGTGCTGTGCATTGAGAACGGCTATCCTGTCCGCACACTGGAAGACCTGGACGAATTTGCCAAGATAGGCGTCAAGTACATAACCCTCTCCCACAATACTCCAAACCAGATTTGCGACGGCAGCAGGTACATTAACTCTTACTACTGGTATCCTTCTACCGGTCACGGCCTGTCTCCTTTCGGAGAAGAGGTTGTTGAGAGGATGCAGCAGCTAGGCATAATGGTGGACGTTTCCCACATTTCCTCAGAATCCCTGGTGGACGTGCTGAAGATAGTCAAGGCTCCTGTTCTTGCATCGCATTCTGGCTGCAAGGCCCTCAAGCCGTCCCAGACCAGAAACCTCACAGACGACGAAATCCGCGCCATCGCCGCGGTTGACGGCGTGATTCAGGTGGGAACCGGACGTTTCTTCCTCAGCGATGATCTTCCTTATTACAAAGTTGGCGTTGCCATCCTGGCAAACCACATAGACCATATCAAGAATCTTGTAGGCTACCGCCACGTAGGTCTGGGAACAGACTTTGACGGCGGCGGCGGCGTAATTGGCCTTGATAACTCATCGCAGATGAAAAACCTCACCGTAGAACTCCTCAAAAGGGGCTGGACGGCAGAAGAGCTCAAAGCCTTCTGGGGCGGCAACCTCCTCCGCGTCTGGAAAGCCTGCGAAGACTACGCTTCCCGCTTCAAATAGAGATTTTTTTCTCCAAGAAATCCAAAACATAGCTTTAACTCAGAGTTTGCAAATTCATAAATCGCTGAGATTGGCGGTTTTGACTATCAAAAAAAATTAGCCAAAACTTTGAAAAATTTTAGCGAAAAAATTTGCAGATTCAGATATTTGTTTTACCTTTGCACCCCAACGCGAGGTTCCGTTACAACCTAAGTCGTTGAAAATTAACAAGATAAAGCTAAAAGCTATGTTACAACCAAAGAAAACCAAATTCAGAAGGATGCAGAAGGGCCGTATGAAAGGACAGGCCCACAGAGGAACTCAGCTTGCATTCGGTTCTTTCGGAATCAAGACTCTGGAGTCTTGCTGGATGACCGGTCAGCAGATAGAGGCTGCCCGTCAGGCTGTGGTTCGTTATATGAAGCGTGAAGGATATGTTTGGATCCGCATTTTCCCGGACAAGCCATTCACAAAGAAACCTGCAGAAGTACGTATGGGTAAGGGTAAAGGTAGCCCTGAGGGATTCGTAGCCCCTGTAACCCCTGGTAGAATGCTTATCGAGGTTGAGGGTGTTCCTATGGAGATTGCCAAGGAGGCCCTGAGACTCGGAGCCCAGAAACTCCCCGTTTCTACTAAGTTCGTAGTTAGAAGGGATTATGTTAAACAGTAAATGAGATTTAGATTATGGATACCAAAGAAATACGCGAAATGAGCGAGAAGGACCTCAGGGAGAAGATTGAAACCAGTCGTGCTGCCCTCAGTCAAATGCTTCTCAACCACGCTGTCTCTCCATTAGAGAATACATCTCAGATTAAAAAGGCCAAGAAAGATATCACCAGGATGCTTACAATCCTGACTGAAATCGAGAACAAAAAACAGAGCAAATAATGGAAAGGAAGCTTAGGAAAGTAAGAGTAGGTGTTGTAGTCAGCAACAAGATGGACAAGAGTGCCGTTGTAGCTGTCAAGACCAAAGAGAAACACCCTATTTACGGCAAGTTCGTAAATAAAACCACAAAATTCGTAGCGCACGATGAGAAGAACGAGTGCTCCGAGGGTGATACCGTAAGGATCATGGAGACCCGTCCTCTGTCCAAGACAAAGCGCTGGAGATTAGTTGAAATCGTTGAAAAAGTTAAATAAGCTATGATACAGCAGGAATCAAGATTGATGGTAGCCGACAACAGCGGTGCAAAGGAAGTTCTCTGCATCCGCGTTCTTGGAGGTACCAGACGCCGCTACGCCGGAGTAGGTGACAAGATTGTGGTAGCGGTAAAGAGCGCCATCCCTGGAGCAGACGCCAAGAAGGGCTCTGTTTCCAAGGCAGTGGTAGTTAGGACTAAGAAAGAGATCCGCCGTGCTGACGGTTCTTACATCAGATTCGACGAGAACGCTTGCGTCCTCCTGGACAACCAGGGTGAGGTAAGGGGAACCCGTATTTTCGGTCCTGTTGCAAGAGAGCTCCGCGACAACTACATGAAGATTGTTTCACTTGCCCCTGAGGTACTTTAATCATAGGAGGAAGAACAATGAATGCAAAATTCCACGTTAAGAAAGGTGATATGGTCTTCGTGAACGCCGGAAACGAGAAAGGAAAGACCGGCAAGGTTCTCAGAGTAGACCGCAAGAATATGCGCGCCATTGTTGAGGGACTCAATATGGTAAGCAAGAACACCAAGCCAAATGCAAACAATCCGCAGGGCGGAATCATCAAGCAGGAGGCTCCAATCCATATTTCTAATTTGCAGCTTGTAGACCCTTCAAAGGGCGGTCCAACCAGAATCGGACGCCGTCTCAACGATAAGGGCAAGCTTGTACGTTACGCTAAAAAATCAGGGGAGGAAATCAAATAATGGCAAAGGAAGTAAAGAAAGAGCAGGCCGCCAAGGGCGCAAAGCAGCCTAAGGGCGAAGGCAAAGCCAAGAAAGGCGGCGAGCAGGTAACTCCTAAGGGATGGATTCCTAACCTGCAGAAAGAGTACAAGGAAAGAATAGCTGGCGAGCTGAAGAAGCAGTTTGGCTTTACCTCAGCGATGCAGATTCCAAGACTCGAGAAGATAACCATCAACCAGGGCGTAGGCGTTGGCGTTGCAGACAAGAAGATTGTTGAGAACGCTGCTGAGGAACTGGCTATGATAACCGGACAGAAGGCTATTCTGACCTACTCAAGAAAGGACATCGCTTCCTTCAAGCTGAGAAAGGGAATGCCTATCGGCTGCAAGGTTACTCTTCGCAGAGCCAAGATGTACGAGTTCATGGAGAGGCTTATCAAGGTTTCTCTGCCTCGTATCCGCGATTTCAAGGGCGTTGAAGAGAAGTTCGACGGCAAGGGCAACTATACCCTCGGCCTGAAGGAGCAGATCATCTTCCCTGAAATCGATATTGACAAGGTTTCAAAGGTTCTCGGAATGGAGATCACCTTCGTTACCAGCACAACCAAGGACGAGGAGGCAAGAGCTCTTCTGGCAGCCTTTGGAGTACCGTTCAAGAAGAAATAACAAAACAGATAGTATATGGCAAAAGAATCAATGAAGGCACGTGAGGTAAAACGTGCGAAACTGTGCGCCAAATATGCTGAGAAACGCAAGGCTCTCAAGGCCGCTGGCGATTATGCAGCTCTGGACAAGCTTCCGAAGAACGCTTCTCCTGTAAGGCTTCACAACCGCTGCTCCCTGACCGGAAGGCCAAAGGGATATATGAGAGTATTCGGAATCAGCAGAATACAGTTCAGAGAGATGGCCTCCAAGGGTCTGATCCCTGGCGTACGCAAGGCAAGCTGGTAAAATAGTTAACAAAAGGATATCGATTATTAAAAACACAAAACAATGACTGATCCGATTTCAGATTTTTTGACAAGAATCAGGAATGCTTACAGGGCAAACCACAAGGTGGTTGAAATTCCTGCCTCCAAAATGAAGAAGGAGCTGACCAGAGTACTCTTTGAGAAAGGTTACATTCTCAGCTACAAAGTTATGGAGACCAAGCCCGTAGATACTATTAAAATTGCGCTCAAGTACCATCCTGAGACCAAGACTCCTGCCATCAAGAAGATTGTCAGGGTAAGCCGTCCGGGTCTGAGGCAGTACAGGGGAGTGGAGAATATGCCTAGAGTCCTCAACGGACTGGGAATCGCCATCCTGTCTACCTCCAGAGGTATTATGACAGACAAGGAAGCCAGGCTGCAGAATGTAGGCGGCGAGGTGCTTTGCTATGTTTACTAACAGAAAATACTAATTGATATGTCAAGAATAGGAAAATTACCTGTAAGCCTTCCACAAGGAGTTGATATCTCCGTAAAGGACAATGTGGTAAAGGTTAAAGGCCCTAAGGGAGAGCTTCAGCAGAAGGTCGATCCGGACATTGAAGTCTCCGTTGAGGGAGGCGTGGTAACCGTAAAAAGACCTACGGACCAGCCGCGCCACAGATCTATGCATGGTCTTTACCGTGCTTTGATACACAATATGGTTGTAGGAGTTTCTGAAGGTTTCCAGACCAAGCAGGAACTCGTAGGTGTAGGTTACCGTGTAGAGGCAGCCGGCCAGACTCTCAAGTTCAGCCTCGGCTATTCTCACGATATCTATCTCCAGCTTCCGAGTGAGGTTACCGCTGAGGTTCCTCAGGTAAAGAAGGGAGCCAACCCGATTCTTATTTTGAAGAGCGCTGACAAGCAGCTGCTCGGTATGGTTGCCGCAAAGATCCGCTCTCTGCGCAAGCCTGAACCTTACAAGGGCAAGGGTATCAAGTTCGAGGGCGAAGTTCTCCGCAGAAAGGCAGGAAAGACAGCCGCAGCTAAATAATGGAGGATAGGTTATGAATAAGATAGAAAGAAGACAGAGAATCCGTTACCGTATCCGCAAGATTGTCAGCGGTACGGCCGAAAGACCAAGGATGAGCGTGTTCAGATCTAACAAGCAGATCTATGTTCAGTTCATCGACGATGTTAACGGTGTTACTTTGGCCGCAGCTTCTTCCCTTGACAAGGACGTTGCAGCTCAGACCGAAGGAAAGACCAAGATTGAGGTTGCCGCTCTCGTAGGAGAGGCCGCAGCTAAGGTTGCCGCTGCAAAGGGCATCACAGAAGTTGCTTTCGATCGCGGAGGTTACCTCTATCACGGAAGAGTTAAAAGTTTGGCAGACGCCGCACGCAAGGGCGGTCTTAAATTCTAAGGACTATGGCAGAGATGAACAATAAGAACAAAGACATCAGAACTACTGACCTTGAGCTCAAGGACAGGCTGGTAGCTATCAACAGGGTGACCAAGGTAACCAAGGGTGGCCGTCACTTCAGCTTCGCAGCCATCGTAGTTGTTGGAGATGAGAAAGGTGTCGTAGGTTACGGACTTGGCAAGGCCAACGAAGTTACCACAGCCATCTCCAAGGGCATCGAGGATGCAAAGAAGAATCTTGTCAAGGTTCCTGTTTACAACAACACGATTCCTCACGAGCAGACCGCAAAGTTCGGCGGCGCAGAGGTATTCATGAAGCCAGCAGCTCCTGGTACTGGAGTAAAGGCCGGTGGTGCTATGCGTGCCGTGTTTGAGTCTGTGGGCATCCACAACGTGCTTGCAAAATCCAAGGGATCGTCTAACCCTCACAACCTGGTAAAGGCTACAATCGCTGCCCTCAGCCAGATGAGAGATGCCTATACCGTAGCAGGCCTGAGAGGCGTTCCAATGAATAAAGTATTTAACGGATAAGGAGATTCATTATGGCTAAAGTAAAAGTTACACAGGTAAGAGGAAAGAGCGGCGCCACCAAGAGGCAGATCGCCACTCTTGAGGCCTTAGGAATCAAGAAGATTCACCATTCCGTAGAAGTTGAACTGACTCCAGTCATCAAGGGTATGATCGAGAAGGTCCGTCACCTTGTCTTGATTGAGGAAATTTAAGGAGGACAACAGATGAAACTCAATACATTAAAACCTGCAAAGGGTTCCTTGGGAAAGGAAAAGAGAATTGGCCGCGGAGAAGGCTCCGGACACGGAGGAACTGCTACACGCGGTATGAACGGTGCCAAGCAGCGCAGCGGTTATTCTGCAAAGCTCGGTTTCCAGGGAGGCCAGATGCCTATCCAGAGGCAGCTGCCTAAGTTCGGTTTCACCAACCCGAAGAAAGTTGTTTACAAAGTCATCAACCTTTCATCTCTTCAGTCTCTGAGCGAGAAGCTGGGCGTTGACTCCATCAGCCGCGAGACTTTCATCCAGAACGGTCTTGTTTCCAAGAACGACCTGGTGAAGATTCTCGGAAACGGAGAACTCAAGGCAAAACTCAACGTATCCGCAAACGCATTCTCCAAGAGTGCAGTTGAAAAGATAGAGGCATTGAACGGAACAGCAACCGTAATCTAGACAAACAATGAAGAAACTGATAGAAACTATAAGGAACATTTTCAAGATTGAAGATCTGAGGAAGAGAATCGTATACACGCTTCTCCTGATTCTGGTTTACCGTCTTGGAAGCTTTGTAGTGATGCCAGGAATCAACCCTAACATGATCGCCGATTCAAATCTGACGGCTCAGACATCAGAGGGTCTTCTGGGATTGCTCAATATGTTCTCCGGAGGAGCGTTCGGAAACGCTTCGATATTTGCGCTCGGTGTAATGCCTTACATCTCCGCATCTATCGTGCTCCAGCTCCTCGGCATTATGGTTCCTTACTTCCAGAAGCTTCAGAAAGAAGGCGAGAGCGGAAGAAGAAAGATGAACCAGTGGACCCGTTACCTGACCATCGTGATTCTGGCAATCCAGGGCCCGGCTTATCTTCAGAACCTTCACGCCCAGCTTCCTAAGGAGGCGTTCCTGCTGCAGGGATTCTCCTTCAATCTGTTTGCTACACTGGTGCTTATCGGAGGAACCATGTTCATTATGTGGCTCGGCGAAAGAATCACGGACCGCGGCATCGGCAACGGTATTTCACTGATCATTATGATCGGTATCGTGGCCAGATTGCCTCACGCCCTGATAGCTGAAATCGGAACCAGAATGAACGCCAGTGTCGGAGGTCCTCTGATGCTGATCGTTGAGTTCATTCTCCTGTTCATTGTCTTCGCTCTTACAATCGCTCTGGTTCAGGGTACCCGCAAGGTTCCTGTACAGTATGCAAAGAGGATCGTAGGCAATAAGCAGTATGGCGGCGTAAGACAGTACATCCCTCTGAAGATCAATGCTGCCAATGTTATGCCTATCATTTTCGCCCAAGCTCTTATGATGTTCCCGCTGATGTTCTCACGCTTTGAGGCCACTAGAGGATTTGCAGCCACGTTCTCAGACGTGAAGGGATTCTGGTACAATGCGGTATTCGCATTCCTGATTATCATCTTCACTTACTTCTACACTACTGTCATCATCAATCCAACACAGATGGCAGAGGAAATGAAGAAGAACGGCGGTTTCATCCCTGGCGTAAAGCCTGGCAAGCAGACAGCCGAGTACATAGACTCTATAATGTCCCGTATTACCCTGCCTGGTTCCATCTTCCTTGCAATCGTAGGTATCCTTCCTGCACTTGCAATGATAGTTGGAGTTAACAACCAGTTTGCACAGTTCTACGGCGGCACATCCCTGCTGATTATGGTGGGAGTTGTGCTGGATACGCTGCAGCAGATAGAAAGCCATCTGCTGATGAGGCATTATGACGGACTTACCAAGACCGGAAGGTTAAAGGGAAGATAGCAGACAGTTATAAGTCGTTGAAGCCAATATAAGATGATTCACTACAAGACATCGGAAGAGATTGAGATTCTCAGAGAGAACGCCATCCTGGTGTCCAAAACCCTGGCAGAGGTAGGCAAGCACGTAACTCCTGGTGTTACAACCAAGCAGCTCGACAAGATTGCCGAAACCTTTATCCGAGATCACGGAGCGGTGCCAGGCTTTCTGGGGTACGGAGGTTTTCCGGCAACGCTCTGCCTGAGTGTCAACGATATGGTAGTGCACGGGATACCCGATGGCTATGTACTTCAGGAGGGTGATATCATCTCGGTGGATTGCGGTACCGTCTACAAGGGTTTCTATGGAGATTCAGCCTACACTTTTCCTGTAGGAGAAGTGGATGAGGAGACAGCTCTCCTTCTCAAGACAACAGAGGAGAGTCTTCTTCTTGGCGCTGAGAAAGCCGTGGAAGGGAACAGAACCGGAGACATTGGGCATGCCATTCAGTCATATTGCGAGGCCAGAGGCTTCTCTGTAGTAAGAGAGCTTGTGGGCCACGGGCTGGGAAGAGACATGCACGAGGATCCGATGGTTCCCAACTACGGAAAACCCGGCAGCGGAAAGAAACTCCGCGAAGGAATGGTTATTTGCATAGAGCCTATGATAAACGCGGGAGCCAAGGAAGTTTACGAGAAGAAAGACGGTTGGGGAGTGGCTACCGCAGACGGAAAGAAATCTGCCCATTTTGAGTTTGCCGTTGCCGTAAGGAAAGGCAAGCCGGATATATTGACTACATTCGATTACATTAAAAAGATCAAGGAATACTGATATGGCAAAACAAGAAGCTATTGAAAGGGACGGCGTAATACTGGAAGCTCTGTCCAACGCAATGTTCAAAGTGGAACTGGACAATGGTCCGGTGATCTTGGCCCACATTTCAGGCAAGATGAGGATGCACTACATCAAGATTCTTCCTGGAGACAGGGTTAAGGTGGAGATGTCTCCTTACGACCTTACCAAAGGCCGTATATCCTTCAGATACAAATAATGTAATCGGCTTATAAAGAATAAATCAAAAAAATCAAGATACAATGAAAGTCAAAGCTTCAGTAAAAAAGCGCAGCGAAGATTGCAAGATCGTAAGACGCAAGGGTCGCGTTTACATCATCTGCAAGAAGAACCCTAAGTTCAAGATGCGTCAGGGATAAGATTTCCCTGTAAAGGATTGTAAAACAGATAAAAATTTATCAAATCAAACCAATCAATAGAATATGGCACGTATAGCCGGTGTAGATTTACCAAAAAACAAAAGGGGAGAGATAGGTCTTACCTATATCTTCGGAATTGGTCGCAGTTCTGCCCAAAAAATCCTTGATAAAAACAGCATAGACCGCAACATCAAGGTGCAGGATTGGACAGATGACCAGATTGCTGCAATAAGAAAGACGATTGCAGACGAGTATAAGATTGAGGGCGAGCTCCGTACCGCCACTCAGCTGAACATTAAGCGTCTTATGGATATCGGATGTTACAGAGGTATCCGTCATAGACTGGGTCTGCCTGTAAGAGGTCAGAGCACTAAGAATAACGCCCGTACCCGCAAGGGCAAGAAGAAGACCGTTGCCAACAAGAAGAAGGCAACCAAATAATGGGAGGACTTAGATTATGGCAAAGAAAGTAGTATCAAACAGAAAGAGAGTTGTAAAGGTAGACGCTGTGGGTCAGGCCCATATCTCCTCTACGTTCAACAACGTTATAGTAACCTTGACCAATTCTAAGGGTCAGGTTATCAGCTGGTCCTCAGCCGGAAAGATGGGCTTCAGAGGATCCAAGAAGAACACTCCTTACGCAGCTCAGGTAGCTGCTGAAGATTGTGCAAAGGTTGCCGTTGACGCAGGTCTGCACAAGGTAAAGGCATTTGTAAAGGGTCCTGGCGCAGGCCGCGAGTCCGCCATCAGGGCCATTCATAACGCAGGTATCGAAGTAACCGAGATCGTAGACGTTACTCCGCTTCCTCACAATGGTTGCCGTCCAAAGGGCCGCCGTAGAGTTTAACTGATTAATCGTATAAGAATATGGCTAGATATACTGGACCAAAGACAAAGGTCGCCCGCAAGTTTGGCGAGCCTATTTACGGACCTGACAAGGCATATGAAAAGAGGGTAAGAGACAACAAGAACTACCCTTCCGGCCAGCACGGTGCCGCAAAGAAAAGAAAGAAAGTTTCTGAGTACGGTACTCAGTTGAAGGAGAAAGAGAAGGTTAAATACACCTACGGAGTTCTCGAGCGTCAATTCCGCAACCTCTATACAGAGGCTTCCAGAATGAAGGGAGTTAAGGGTGAGAACCTGATTATGCTCCTTGAATCAAGACTGGACAACATCGTTTACAGACTTGGCATCGCTCCTACAAGAGCAGCTGCCCGCCAGCTGGTGAGCCACCGTCACATTGTCCTCAACGGCAATGTAATGGGCATTCCTTCAGCTCACGTTAAGCCAGGCGATATCGTCGGAGTAAGAGAGAGGTCAAAGAGCCTCGAGGTAGTGCAGGCTTCCCTTGCATCTTCCCCAGCTCATTACTCCTGGCTCGAGTGGAATCCTGAGAAACTGGAAGGCAAGTTCCTCAACCTGCCAGACAGAACCGAGATTCCTGAGAACATCAACGAGCAGCTCATCGTCGAACTCTACTCTAAATAAAAACTGAAAATATGGCGATATTAGCATTTCAAAAACCCGAAAAGCTTCTGGTGCTTGAATCTACGGATACCGTAGGAAAGTTCGAATTCAAACCTCTCGAACCTAGATACGGCATTACCATAGGCAACGCGCTCAGAAGAGTTCTGCTCTCCTCCCTCGAAGGCTTTGCCATCACATCCGTGAAGATCGAGGGCGTAGACCACGAGTTTGCCACCATCCCTGGAGTAATCGAGGGAGTCATTGACATTATCCTCAACCTTAAGAAGGTGAGATTCAAGAGGATGATTGAGACAGAAGAAGGCGAAGCCGTGACATTTACGATTGGGGGTAAGAAAGAGTTTACCGCCGATGATATATCCAAGAAGCTTTCCTCTTTCAAGGTTCTGAATCCTGAGCAGCATATCTGCTCTATGGAAGAGTCTGTCAAGCTGGTAATCACCCTTACCATTGGAAAGGGAAGGGGTTGGGTGCCTGCTGAGGAAAACAAGGTTGAGAACGCTCCTCTGGGAACTATAGCTATAGATTCCATCTTCACTCCAATAATCAACGTCAAATACGTGGTGGCTCCTTGCCGTATTGCGCAGAAGACAGATTATGAGAGTCTCTCCCTTGAAATCACCACAGACGGAAGCATCAATCCTAAGGATGCCCTTCTGGAGGCCGCAAAGATTCTGATATATCACTTTATGCTCTTCTCCGAAGACAAGATCGAGATAGATGATCCTGGAAAGACTGAAGAGAACGCTCTCAACGAAGACGATATGAGAATGCGTCAGCTCCTGAACAATAAGCTCACCGATCAGGATTTGAGCGTCAGAGCTATCAACTGCCTCAAGGCAGCCGATATCGAGACTTTCGCAGACCTCGTATCACACCAGAAGAGCGAGCTTATGAAGTTCCGCAACTTCGGAAAGAAGTCTATGACCGAGATTGAGGCTCTGGTTGACAAGCACGGCCTGCACTTCGGAATGGACATCAGCAAGTATAACATCGAAAAATAGATTGAGAAATGAGACACAATAAAGCAGTAAATCATCTTGGACGTCAGAGCGGTCACCGCAAGGCAATGCTCGCCAACATGGCTTCTTCACTTATCCTGAACAAGCATATCGAAACTACGCTTGCAAAGGCAAAGTCTCTGAGGGAATATGTTGAGCCGCTGATCACAAAGAGCAAGAACGACACCACAGCCAACCGCCGTGTTGTTTTCAGCTACCTCAAGCAGAAAGAGGCAGTTACCGAGCTCTTCCGTACAGTTGCCCCTAAGGTTGCAGACCGTCCAGGCGGATACACCCGCATTCTGAAGACAGGCTTCCGTGCCGGCGATGCAGCCGATATGGCTTACATCGAGCTGGTTGATTTCTCCGCTGCTCCTGTAGAGAAGGAAGTTAAGGCTGAGAAGAAGACCACTACCAGAAGAAGCCGCGCCAAGAAAGCCGCTCCAAAGGCTGAAGAGCCTAAGGCAGAGGAACCAAAGGCAGAATAAGCCTCAGCGACCAAGAAGGTCATAAAACCTGACCTACGAAAAAAGCCGCAATCGAAAGGTTGCGGCTTTTTGTTGTTTAAATCAAGAGTCTACTTGGCAAAGTTGCGGGAAGCAAACGGAAGGGCCATCCTTAGGGCCGTATGCCAGTATTCCCAGTTGTGCACTCCGTTGCGGATGCGGAGTTCAGCCTTTATTTTCTTGTCTCTCATCTTCTGGTAAAGCAGAACGGACAGATCCATCAAAAAGTCATCGTCTCCGCAGTCTATAAACCATTTCACGGTCCTGAGCTTTGCAATTGTTGCATCATCTGCCTTTTCAACAAAGTTGATGGCGGAGTGCTCAGATACACTTTCGCAAACTATATAAAGCTTGTCTTTCTTCTGGTTGTTGCCTGCAACCTCGCCCATCTTGTTGTCTAGCCAGGCGCTCATTGCATAGCAGGAAGAGAACATATCGGGATGCCTTTGGGAATAGACTACACTTCCGCCTCCGCCCATACTCAAGCCCATAATTGCGCGGTGCTCCTTGTCGCCGATTACTCTGTATTTCTTCTCGGCAGCCGGAAGCAATTCGTTGAAGAAGAAGTCCTCGTAAGGCCAGTCTACCACGTTGAAATAGCCATTCTGGTAGTTTCTCACATCGTAATCTCCGGCGTTAGGCATAATGATAACCATTTCATCGGCTTCACCTGAACTTATGAGCTCATCTGCCACAAGTTTCATATTTCCAGATTTATCCCAGTTAAAATAGCTTCCGTACAAGCCGTGAAGCAGATAAACCACAGGATATTGCTTTTCGGACTTTTCAAATCCGGTAGGAAGATATACATTGTATTTCTGCCAGCAATTCAGGTTTTTGCTGTAAATGCTGTCTGTTACCACCTTGCTCGCATTAGCGAATACAGAGAAGGCTAGCAGAACAATCAAAAAGAGAAAGTATTTTTTCATAATCGTGATAGTTTAAATCAAAGTTAGCACAATTTATTTGCCAAAGCTCCGCGATGCAAACGGAAGGGCGAGCCTTAGAGCAGTGTGCCAGTATTCCCAGTTGTGACCGCTGTTTCTCACCCTGAATTCGGCCTTGATTTTCTTTGCCCTCATTTTTTGGTAGAAGGTAACGTTCTGATCCAGAAGATGATCCTCATCTCCGCAATCGATGAACCATTTAATGCTTCTGAGTTTTTCAACCGTTGCCGCGTCTGCATTCTCTACAAAGTCGAGCGCGGAATTCTCTCTCACACTGCGGTTGAGCGTATAGAGCATATCTCCCTTGTCGGCCTTTTCATCGTTCAGGCTCTTGGTATCCAGCCAGGCGCTCATAGCGTAGCAGGCGCAGAAATCCTCCGGATGCTTCTGGCAATAGACAACGCATCCTCCTCCGCCCATACTCAGGCCCATAATCGCACGGTGATATTTATCTCCGAGAATCCTGTATTTGCTCTCCACTTCAGGCATGAATTCCTTGAAGAAAAAGTCTTCGTAATTCCATCCCGGAATATTGAAATAACCGTTCTGCACCTTGTAGATGTCCCAATCTCCGGCATTAGGCATAACAATCACCATAGGGCAGGCCTCGCCACTTGAAATCAGCTCGTCCGCAACCAGTTTCATATTTCCCATCTTTGCCCAGTCTGAATATCCGCCGTACATTCCGTGGAGAAGGTAAACCACTGGATACTTCTGGTCAGACTTGTCATATCCGTCCGGAAGGTAAACATTGTACTTGTGCGTAAAATTCAGCGTCTTGGAATAGATGCTGTCTGTAACGATCTTGCCGGCAAAGGCAGAAACGCCAATGCCCAGCAGCATAATCATAGAGAGTAAAAACTTTTTCATATCGGTTGGTTTTTATTTTATCTGGTGTTGAGATGCTTTGTAGTTTTTCAGTTCCTGCTGCATTTTTTCTTTGCAAATCTCAGCGATGAAAGCCTCTGAAAACTTTTCAAAGATATACTTTATTGCGGCATCTGAAGGATGAATCATATCTTCCGCATACCATCGGTAGTCTCGGAGTTCATCCAGCATTATTTCATATGACGGAAAATACTCTGCCCCAGCATTGTCTATTGCCAGCAGCAAAGCGCTCTTTGACAGGTTGTTGCCGTGGGCTCCGTCTGCAAGGTGGCGGATAGGGCTAACTGTGAAAATGAAGCGTTTCTGCGGAAACATTGCACATATCTGGCTGATCAAGTTTTCAGCGTCTTCTGACGGAACAAATACTCTTTCAAAATCCTTTGCCGGCATTTTATGGCAGTTGGAAACCACGAACTCCGTTCCCTTTAGCTTGAACACATAAGAAGTTCCAAGGGTGATGATTACAGTATCTGCCTTAAGGAAGAATTCCGCTGCTGCCTTAAGGTCTTGGTTTGCTTTCTGGAGGAAATCTTCTGATGTAAAGCCTTCGCTTTCCTTAAGCGCGCATCTGGAATGATGGCTCCAGGTAACAAATCTTCCATCGGGGCGCAAGAACACGTCTTCTTTGGAAAACAGAGGATTATCCTGGCTCCTTAAAAGACCGGAAACAGCTCCAAGCCTCATAAGAGAATTGTATACAGAACAGATGTTGTAGAGTGTGCCAAAGGGATTAACCATACAGTCAAAGCCGTACATCTTCAGCATCTGTCCCAACTGGTCTGCAAAGCAGCTTCCAAGAGTCAGTATCCTGGAAGAATAGTCTATCATCTTTTCCGGTTTCGGAATCTCTACGGGAGTCAGTATTTTCATCGCGATATATTATGTTTTATTTTCTCAAGGCCGGCTCTAAAAAGGGGAGTTTCTTTGAACCTTTCTCTGAAAACTTCTTCTGTCATTTCTTCCCAATTTTCTCTTGTCAGCCCTGCCAGAAACTCTCTGTTGGCAGAGAATTCCTTCCATCCAGTCTTGTTGAAACGGTTCCAGGGGCAGGCGTTCATGCAGTCATCGCAGCCGAAAACCCATTTCTCTGACTGTTCGTTTGTCCGCTCTTTGTCCGCCTCGCCCACCGGTTCTTCGATAGTCTTGTATGACAGGCATTTGGATGCGTCAACCTTGAGTGGCGCATAGAGCGCTTTCCGCTTGCAGGCATCTAGGCAACGGGTACATTGTCCGCATCCGTTTGGAACCGTTTTATCTGTATAAGGCAGTTCCGCCCTGGTCAGGATGACGGCTAGGAAATTCTTTATTCCCGCTTTTGGGCTAATCAGGAAATTGTTCTTGCCTATAAATCCCAGTCCGGCCCTTAAAGCCCAGGCTCTTTCCATTACGGGAGCCGAATCGGTGAACACTCTGCAGCTTTTCTTTTCTCCCGTATTTTCTTCAATTAAAGAAACAATCCGGTATAGTTTGTCCTTTATGATCTTGTGGTAGTCTTCTCCCAGAGCGTATTCAGAAAACTTGAGTCCGTCTTTTGTCTGGCAGAAGCCTTCCGCGCTTGAGAACGGGGCAAGGAAAACAATTACGCTTTTTGCTCCCGGAAGAAGAAGAGACGGATCCATCCTCTTGTCCACATTCCTGCTGAGGTATTCCATCTTGCCGAACTGTCCGTTTTTCTCCGCTTCCTGGTATCTCCTGGCCTCGGGGCTTCCGTCCAGAGGTACAATCCTGGCGCATCCGCAATCTGCAAAGCCCAGCTCCCGGGCCATCTTCTGGATGCCGTTCCACAATTCATCTGCCTTTGCAATTATCGCGGAGTTTTCATTCATTCCAACAAATTTACGAAATAAAGCATAATAGCATTTCTCTAATTATTTAAGATAAGGACAAAGATTTTTATTAATTTTGTTCTGCAAAATCGGAAATTGCTTTAAGGTTTATAGAGAAAACAAGAAAGTCATATGAAAAAGATATTGGTTGTAGGCGCTGGCGGACAGATTGGAACGGAACTGGTTCCTCATCTTCAGAAAACATACGGAGCGGATAACGTAATTGCCGCGGAAGTAAGGCCGGAAGTCGTAAAGAGACTTTCCGAAACCTGCACCGCCATACAGCTGGACGCTCTTGATTTTGAGGGGTATGGCGCGGCAATAAAAAAGTTTGGCATAGACGGGATTTACAACCTTGTGGCTCTGCTTTCCGCAAAGGGAGAGATGAATCCTGACCTTGCCTGGAAGATCAATATGGGAGCCCTTCTTAACTCCCTCAACCTTGCGAGAGAATTCAAGTGCGCTCTCTTTACCCCTTCATCCATAGGCGCTTTCGGCAACAGCACCCCGCATTACAAGACGCCTCAGGACACCATAATGAGGCCTGATACCATCTATGGAGTATGCAAGGTAAGCGGAGAGCTCCTCAGCGATTACTATCACAAGAGATTCGGCGTGGATACCCGTAGCGTGCGCTTCCCAGGAATCATTTCCAACGGATGCCTTCCTGGCGGCGGAACTACAGACTATGCAGTGGAAGTTTTCTACGAGGTTGTAAAGAACGGAAAATACACTTGCACCGTTCCAAAGGATGCCTATATGGATATGCTCTATATGCCTGACGCTCTGGAGGCTACAACCCAGCTGATGGAGGCTGACCCTTCTAAGCTTATCCACAGAAATTCCTTCAATATCGCATCTATGAGCTTCACTCCTGAAGAGCTCTTCATCGAGATAAAGAAGAGAATCCCAACTTTCACCTGGGACTATCAGATAGATCCTGTGAAAGCTGCAATCGCTGCAAGCTGGCCGGACGTTATGGATGACAGCTGCGCAAGAGAAGAATGGGGCTGGAACCCGAAATGGGGCTTGCAGGAAATGATAGACGATATGCTTAAAGTCTGCAAGGCAAAAGTCGAGAGAGGGGAGTACTGAAAAAACTGATAAGCTATGAAAACTGGTAAAACTAAATCTTTTACACTGTTGGTTGCATTGCTGGCTGTTGCTGTTATTGATGTTAGGGGGCAGAAGATCAACAATGTTGACCATATAGTTAAGATTGGTGCGGGAGCAGTGTTCCTGTTAGGCAGCGAAAGTTATGATGGCGATGGCGGATTTGCCGTGGGCGCATCTTACGGTGCTGATGTCTGGGTAAATGACAAATGGTCTGTTATGCCTGAGATCGGAATAAGGGCTCAGGCTGACACAGAATTTTCTTCCGGCTTTAACGTGATTTGTGCGGCAAGATATCACTTTCAGACATCGGGAGGTACAAAAATGATTGTCGGGTTGGGCCCTGAGCTGATGTTTTTTACTCATAGTGGGGAATATTATTATGATGCAAATCCTGATTACGGGCTGAATCACAAGACCAAATACAAATCTTGTGACATTACGCTGCATCCAAGCTTGTTTCTTGAAAGCGGTAAACACTGGCTTTGGGGGCTGGAGGGCAGCTATGGCTTTCATGATATGAGGAAAAAATATCCTGAATATAACATCAACGGCTCCACACATTTTGCTTTTTTGATGCTTACCTGCGGATTCAGGTTCTAACCCAAATCTGTTTCTTTTTCTTTTAAACGATTATAATCGATTATATCCGGATAAATTTCGGATAATTAAGTGTTCTCCCGTTATGTTTGCGGCAAAAGAAAGATTATGCAAATTTTGCATTATCACAAATTTGTGTTAACTTTAAACCGTCAAACAAATAATGAAGTGGAGTGATAGACGTATATGAATGTGATAATTGAAAGGGATGAAAGAGGCTACTCCGTTTATAGTGACGGGCTTAAAAGTGGAATCATTATAGGCAGCGGCAAGAGTGTTGCTGAGGCGAAAGAAGATTTTTTCAATACTCTGAAAGAAATCAAGAGCACTTATCCGGAAAGAGGCTTGTCTGTTCCTAAAGAGTTGATAGATTCCACATTTGAATATAGGTATGATATTTCATCTGTTTTGGATGAACTTGACTGTCTTAATCTGACCAAATTTGCAAAGATTGCAGGTGTTAATTCTTCCCTGCTAAGACATTACAAGCGCGGAGACTTTGCAATATCTAGTAAACAAGTGGGTAAGATTGAAACTGCCTTGCATAATCTGGGCAGAAAACTAATGTCTGTTTCTATTTTCTAAGGAAGCCGGGAGCACTTGTGCCGTTTCTGCAGGATTATTTAGGGGCGATGCGGTAAAGGTAGATAGCGATTATCAGGTAGAGGACGTTCGGCATCCAGATGGCGATAAACGGCGGCAGAGTGTTGGAGTAGACGAACATCTGGCTGAATCTCATAAACAGGATGTAGGAGAAGCTGAGGGCTATTCCGATTCCTATGTTAAGACCGATTCCTCCTCTTCTTTTTACAGAAGACAAGCTCACTCCGATAAGCGTAAGGATAAATGCCGCAAACGGCATGGCCCACCTTTCGTTCTGCTCTATAAGCGAGAACATTACGTCTTTGTCTCCACGGATTTTCTGGTCTCTGATAAGCCTTCTGAGCTGGCCGTCCGGAAGAGTCTGCACGGTGTTTTTCCTTCTGTAGAAATCTTCTACTGTAACGGCTATTACGGTATCCAGCTTAGGTCCGGTCTTCACATTTTCAACTCCGTCTTCAAATGTGCGGAGGATGTAGTCCTTGAGTTTCCATCCCTGGAAGGTGGAGTCCCACTGGGCTTCCGTGGCGCTGAGCTTGGAAGTTATTTCGTGGCCGTTAATGGTTTCCAGAGAGAAGCCGTAAGCTGTGTTGTTGCTTGGGGCAAAACTCTGGACATAGAGGAAGTTGCCCGGGCTTATCTGGTAATGGACGTTGCGTGAGAAGTTCTCGTATTTCTTCTTGACGTATTTCTGCTCGAACGCGATTCTTCCCTTGTTGCAAGGAGGAATGACATAAAGGTTCAGAACCAGGGAGCAAAGCACAATCACCGTAGCCGAAACAAAGTACGGCCACATCAGCCTCTTGAAAGAAATACCTCCAGCCAGAATGGCTATGATCTCCGTGTTGGCCGCCATCTTGGAAGTGAAGAAAATCACCGTGATGAAGACGAACATCGGGCTGAACATATTCACGAAATACGGGATGAAGTTGGCGTAGTACTGGAAGACAATCAGTCTAAGAGGCGCCTGGTTGGTGACGAACTTGTCTACTTTTTCGCTGAGGTCAAAGATTATTACAATGCCGATGATAAGCAGAAGCGCCACCACGTAGGTGCCGATGAACTTCTTTATGATGTACCGGTCTATGGTGGTAATCTGCGGCTTGAAGTCCTTTATGCTTTGTTTTATGTGCTCTCTGCTCAGGTTCATTGTTTAGCTAATCCTCCGCGATAGTTTTACAACAGTATCCTCTTTCCACTTTTTGAAGTCTCCTGCAATGATGTGTTCCCTTGCCTTTGTCACCAGTTCCAGATAGAAGGCCAGGTTGTGGTAGCTTGCTATCTGGGCTCCCAGCATCTCTCCCGCTATGAACATATGCCTCAGGTATGCTTTGGTGTAAGTATGGTCTACAAATGACGTGCCCTGAGGATCGATCGGGGAGAAATCTTCCGCCCACTTCTTGTTCTTTATGTTGATGGTGCCTTCCCAGGTGAAGAGCATTCCGTTTCTTCCGTTTCTTGTAGGCATTACGCAGTCGAACATATCCACTCCGCGGTCTATGCCTTCCAATATGTTGGCAGGGGTTCCTACTCCCATAAGGTATCTAGGCTTGTCCTTTGGCAGTTCTTCCTTCAGCACGTCCAGCATCTCGTACATTTTTTCCGTTGGCTCTCCCACGCTGAGGCCTCCAATGGCGCAGCCGTCCATATCTGCATCGGCGACAATTCTGGCGGCCTCCCTTCTCAGTTCAGGATAGATGCAGCCCTGCACAATCGGAAAGAAGAACTGGCGGTAGCCGTAAAGCGGCTCGGTTTCCTTGAACCTTGCAATGCATCTTTGAAGCCAGCGGTTGGTTCTGTCCATAGACTTCTTGGCATACTGGAAATCAGCTGTTCCCGGAGTGCATTCATCTAGGGCCATAATAATGTCTGCTCCTATCATTCTCTGCACGTCAACGTTGTTTTCCGGCGTGAAGATGTGGCGCGATCCGTCTATGTGAGACTGGAAAGTGCAGCCTTCTTCAGTGATTTTCCTTCTTGCGGCAAGGGAGAAAACCTGGAATCCGCCGCTGTCTGTGAGAATAGGCCTGTCCCAGCTTACGAACTTGTGAAGCCCTCCGGCCTTGTTTATCAGGTCAGTTCCCGGCCTGAGCAGAAGATGATATGTGTTGCCGAGGATTATCTTGGCCTTGATGTCTTCAACAAGATCTCTATGATATACTCCCTTTACGCTTCCAACCGTGCCCACGGGCATAAAGATAGGGGTGGGAATGTCTCCGTGATCTGTGTGGAGAACTCCTGCCCTTGCCCAGCTGTCTGGATTATTGCCTAAGACTTGGAAAAACATACACGGCAAAAGTACGAAAAATTGTATATTTGTAGTTAATCGGATCAAACCGGAAAATCAAAACAAACCACATATGAAGAACACTACAAAGAAAGACGGGCCACGTATAGGTTTTATGGGGCCTAAGTTTCTGAAGGTTGCGCTGGTGATAATTGCCGTTGGTTTTATTTGCGGCATAGTCAACGCAGCCGTTACTCCTCAGACGGAGCCTGAGCCTCAGGCAACAGAGCAGGTTGCCGCTGCAGCGCAGGTTACAGATCCTGCTGATGAGGCCATAGGGGAGAAGCCATCTGTTTCTGCAGAAGAACCAGCTGTGGAAGAAAACACAGATGCTCTTGCAAAACGCAAGGAGATGTTTGCCAAGATTCTCGATGAGAAGAAACTTCATTTCAGTTTCGGTTCAATTGCAAAGGGAATCCTGGGAATTGCAGTCATAGTGCTGATAGCCTGGCTATGCTCAACAGACCGCAAGAAAGTTAACTGGAAGACAGTTGGAATGGCTCTGCTGCTGCAGTTCATAATCGCTTTCTCCGTGCTGATGTTCCCTCCTGTGCAGAAATTCTTTGAGGTATTCGGAAAATGCTTTGTGGCAGTCTTAGGCTGGACCAAGGCGGGCGCGGACTTCCTGTTTGGCCCGCTGATGGATACTGGCGGAATCGGCTATATCTTCGTATTCCAGATTCTTCCTACCATCATCTTCTTCTCAGCACTTACCAGCCTTCTGTTCTACCTGGGAATTCTCCAGAAGATTGTATGGTGCATGGGCTGGATTATGACAAAGCTTATGAACGTTTCCGGAGCCGAGAGTTTGTCTTGCGCCGGTAATGTGTTCTTGGGCCAGACAGAGGCTCCTCTGATGGTAAAGGAGTATATTCCTAGAATGAGCCGAAGCGAGCTAATGCTGATTATGGTTTCCGGAATGGCAACGATGAGCGGCGGAGTGCTGGCGGCCTACATCGGAATGCTGGGTTGCGGAGATCCGGATATGACGGTAGAGTTTGCAAAGCACCTTCTGAGCGCATCTGTGATGGCCGCTCCTGGAGCTATCGCAATGGCCAAGATCCTCAAGCCTGAGACAGACCAGATAGACAACTCCGTTCAGGTATCTAAGGAGAAACTCGGAAGCAACGTGCTGGACGCCATATCAATAGGAACCACCCAGGGCCTCAAGCTTGCCGCAAACGTGGCAGCAATGCTTCTGGTGTTCTACGCTTTGATTGCCGGAGTAAACTACATTCTCAACATCATAAGCTTCCCTGCTATGGACCGCTGGATTACGGCCGTAACAGACGGAAGATATACAGACCTCAGCCTTGAATGCATACTCTCTTATGTCTTCTATCCTGTAATCTGGCTAATCGGAGTTCCGAGCGGAGATATAGGATATGTAGGAAGGCTTCTTGGAGAAAAGCTGATCCTCACAGAGTTCATAGGATACGGCTCTCTTGCGGATATGCTCCAGAACAGCGTATTCTCTTCTCCTAAGTCTATTGTGATGGCAACTTATGTTCTTTGCGGATTTGCAAACTTCGCCTCTATCGGAATCATAATCGGAGGCGTTGGAGGAATGGCGCCTAACAAGCAGTCTATACTCGGCGAATACGGAATCAGGGCCTTGCTCGGCGCAGCCTTGGTGGCATTGGTTTCTGCCGCAATGGTTGGTATGTTCCTGGCTTAATACGGGAAATACAGAAGCGCATAGGCGGGATGGCTGAATTCAAGCAGCGCATCCCGCTTTTTGAATGTGTTAAGAGTAGCTTTCCACCAAAGGTTGAAAGTAACATCGTCTGTTTTGTATTCCAAGCCCTGAGATTTTATCTTTAGAGTCTGGTCAAAGGCAAAGATGGATATTCTGTCTCCCGGCTCTCCCTTCAGGCGCGTTGTGTCCAATATAGGAACAAATACACCGTAATCTGTTACGGCGGAGACCGTTACGCTTTCCTTCGGAAACTTTTCCTTGAGCTTTTCTGCAAAAACAGGAAGATAAGAGATGTTGCCGAGAGCATGGTCTTCTCTTTTTCCGGTCGCCCCTAGAATTATGATTGAGTAATCTGTTTTCCTTTTCTGCTCAGCGATGTATTTTTCCAGAATGCCGAGTGAAAAGCGGAAGGCCTTGCAAAGGTCGTTGAAATCCTGTTCTTCTTCTTTGTGGATTATGTCCTTGAACTTGGCCTGGTATTTCTTTGGCAGAGTGTCCATATCGCCCACAATCCAGTCTGCGCTCATCCCGTTTTTCAGAAGACTCAGGATTGCTCCGTCACAGGCGATTACGGTATGGCTCTTCTTTGCTCTCTGAGCCTTGCGGATAAGGCTGAGACCAGGACCCCTTGAAGGGAAATCCCCGTCGCAGAGAATGACAATTGTCTTTTCAGATAAAGCGGATGTTTTCATCTCCCACAAGATTTTTGTGCCCGTTTATAAAGTCCACCGCTCCCATCCTTTTCTTTCCGGCAGGCTGCAAAGAGGTGATCTCAAGCATCTTGTCAGAGCAAGGAACAAAGATGGCCTTGTCTGTTATTATTGCCTTTGAGCCTTTTTTGTCTGATACTTCCGAAGCAAAGATTTTCATCTCGATAGTTTCTCCGCTTCCTGTCTGCATTGTTGCAAGAGCTGCGGGGTATGGAGAAAGGCCTCTTACCAGAGCGTCACATTCTTCTGCCGTTTTGCTCCAGTCTATCCTGCAGTTTGTCTTGTTGAGCTTTGGTGCCGCGGCTGTGGTTTCAGTCAGAGCTGAAGCATCTTGAGGCTGCGGAGCAATTGTCCCGTTTTCAAGCTCCTGCACAGTCTTTACCACAAGGGCAGAACCCATTTCCATCAGTTTGTCGTGAAGAGTTTCAACAGTTTCCCTTTCTTCAATAGGGCATTTTTGCTGGAGAAGTATGCTTCCGGTATCTATCTTTTCATCTATGAAGAAAGTGGTAACTCCGGTTTCTTTTTCCCTCTGGATTACGGCCCAGTTGATAGGGGCTGCGCCTCTGAATTTAGGAAGCAGAGAAGCGTGGAGGTTGAAGGTTCCCTTCTTTGGCATCTTCCACACAACCTCTGGCAGCATCCTGAAAGCCACTACAATAAAAAGGTCTGCGTTGTAGCTTTCCAGCTTTTTGAGGAAAGATTCATCGCGGAGCTTTTCAGGCTGGAGAATATCTATGCCGCCTCTTTCCAAGGCAAACTTCTTGACATCGCTCTGAGCCATCTGAAGGCCCCTTCCTTTTGGCTTGTCCGGTACGGTCACCACTGCGGGGATTTCGTATCCCGCATCCAGCAATGCCTTAAGAGGGGCAACCGCAAACTCCGGCGTACCCATATAAATTATTCTGGTATGTCTTTCCATTCTATTGGTTGTTTTCGGCTTCTTTCTTGAGGATCTGGGCCATCTTCTGGCGGTATTGCTCTCTCTTTTCCTTGTTGAACAGACGGCCAAAGAAATTCTTGACGTTTTTCATTGCATTGTCCGGATCGAATACCGCTGAATCCTGGGTGCATTTCCAGGTCAGGAACGCTGCCAGCGGGGCAAGCACCAGAGTGGATATGAAGGCTCCCAGGAACGGGCTGATTGCTCCGTCGTTGGCAAGTTTCTTTCCGCTGATGTCTACAACCCAGTAAAGCACAAAGAAGAGTATGGAGATAATGGCCGGTGTTCCCAGTCCTCCCTTCCTTACAATGGCTCCTATAGGGGCGCCTATGAAGAAGAAAATCAGGCAGGCCAGGCTTAAGGTGAACTTGCGGAAGGTTTCTATGATTGTCCTTCTGAGCGGATAGGCTGTCTGGTAAATCTGGGCGTGGTAGAAACTGTAGGAAACCTTCTCGTTGTTAAGGGTTCCGTAAACGGTGGAATAGGCTTCAGCCTTGTCTCCCCGAGTTTTCCAGTGATAGAGGTCTTCTTTCTTGAGACTCTTGCGGAATCCTTTGTTTCGGGCGGTATCCAGCTGGTCCTGGTGGCCGAGCCAGTCTGCGGTGAGAGCTCTCTTGGTATGCACGTTCAAAGAAGAGTCGTTTGCTATGGTCAGGGAGTCTCTGTCTTTGCGCAGCTGGGTTATGTTCTTTGCCATAACCTCCTGGCTGTAGCGGCCTTCGCTTGAGCCTTTGAAAGCATAGTTTTCCAGCGGAATGGCAATCTGCTGGAAAGTGAATTTGATTCTCTGGAGGGCCAGGGAAGTGTCTGTGTAAGTGCGGGTATTGGTCTCCTGATAATTCACTCCGTTGTAGAGGGTTATGAGAAGACCCTGCTTGTCTGGAGTGATTGAGAATCTTCCTGAATCGGCGATGGTAAGATCTGTGTTTCCTCCCTCCTTGGAGTGGTTGTAAACCATAATCTGATGCATAAGCATATTCTTGTCTCTTGCGCCCACCCTTATGGTATAACCTTCTATTCCGTCGTAGAATATGCCTACAGGTATCTTGATTTCTTCCTTGGTGTTGGTAATGTCTTCTCTAAGGGTGTAGATCTTGTTGTAGGCCACCGGAATAAGGTTGTTTGAAGCAAAGAAAGCTCCCACCACAATCACTATGGCCACATAGCTTAAAGGCCTCAGGATTCTCTGGAGGGAAATGCCGGCTGCCTTCATGCTGAGCAGTTCGCTGTTTTCTCCCAGGGTTCCCATTGTCATAATGGAAGCCAGAAGTGTGGCAAGCGGCAGGGCGTAAGGAATCAGAGTGCAGCTTCCCCACAGCATAAACTGGGCAATAACCTTGAAGCTCAGTCCCTTTCCAACAAGCTCATCGATATATACCCACAGGAACTGCATCATCAGGATGAAGATAACAATGAAGAAAACTGCTACAAATGGACCCAGGAAAGACTTCAGCATATAGCCGTCCAAAGTCTTTACTCCAAGCTGGCGCAGGAAACCTTTAACGGCTTCCTTTATCCTCCTTATTAGAGGCAGCTTCTCCTGAGTCTGTTCTTCCATCCTAATTGCTTAAACTTTCCTTTATGCAGTCTAGCGCGGCGTCTATTCCTTCAACATTCTTTCCTCCGGCGCTGGCAAAGAAAGGCTGTCCGCCTCCGCCTCCGTTTATGAACTTGGCTGCAGGGCGGATGTCTTTGCCTGCGTTCATTCCCTTAGCCACCAGGTCGTCGGTGTACATCAGCACCAGTCCTGGCTTTGCCGGATCGGTTATACCGCCTGCAAATACCGTACTTGTGCATTCGCTCCTGAGCATAAAGGCTACGGTCTTCATAAGTTCAGCCGGGAACCGGCCCTTTACGCGTATGAAGTCTATTCCGTTAATCTTTTCAACGAGTTCCTTTGCCTTGTCTTTGAGAGCGGTAGCCTTTTCCTTCATCATATCTTCCGCCTGCTTCTTAAGCTGGTCGTTCTCCAGAATCATCTTCTTTGCGCTGTCCATAAGGTTAGGGGCATTCTTGAACAGCTCCTTCAGGCTGGCCATCAGGTCTTCCGTGGCGTATACAATGTCTTCAGCGCTCTTTCCTGTGGTGGCCTCGATTCTTCTGACTCCTGCTGCAATGGCGCTTTCGCTGAGTATCCTGAAGTAGCCTATCATTCCGGTGGAAGGTATGTGGGTTCCGCCGCAGAACTCAATGCTGTCGCCGAACTTGATAACCCTTACCTTGTCTCCGTATTTTTCGCCGAAGAGGGCAATTGCACCAAGTTTTTTGGCTTCCTCGATTGGCATATCCCTCATTTCCTCTTTCTTTATATCTCTGCGGATGAGAGAGTTCACTAGCCTTTCCACTTCGCGGAGCTTCTCGGGGGAAACTTTTTCAAAGTGGGAGAAGTCAAATCTCAGAGTCTGAGGGCTTACATAGGAGCCTTTCTGCTCAATGTGAGTTCCGAGAACTTTCCTAAGGGCATAGTCCAGAAGGTGGGTGGCGCTATGGTTGGCTGTGGTTGCAAGCCGCTTTTCTTCATCTATCTGAGCAGTTAACAGGGCTGCGGTATCGGAAGGAAGTTTCTCGGACACGTGGATAGAAAGCCCGTTTTCCTTTACCGTATTTACTATCGAAATCTTCTCTCCGGAAGCGGAGCAGAGCCATCCCTTGTCTCCTACCTGTCCGCCGCTTTCCGCATAGAACGGAGTCTTGTCCAGAACAATGTGGAAGAGGTCTTTGCCCTTGGTCTTTACCTCTCTGTAGCGGAGTATCCTTACGCCTTCTTCCAAAGTGTGGTCATATCCGGTGAATACGGATTCCTCTTCAGCGTCAGATATATATACCCAGTCTCCTTCTTTCTTGGCGTCTGCGTTGCGGCTTCTTTCTTTCTGCTTCTTGAGTTCTGCCTCAAAGCCAGGAAGATCTACTTCTAGCCCGTTTTCCTTTGCAATGAGTTCTGTAAGGTCTATCGGGAATCCGAAAGTGTCATAAAGTACAAAGGCATCAGTTCCGTTTACAAGAGAAGATCCAGTGCTCTTGCATTTTGCCACAACTTCGTCCATCAGACGGATTCCTCTTTCCAATGTTCTTAAGAACGCGTCTTCTTCTTCTTTGATTACCTTGGAAATCAGAGTCTCCTGCTTTCTTATTTCCGGATAGAAATCTCCCATCTGCTCAACCAGCGTAGGTACCAGCTTGTAAAGCAGCGGCTCTTTTACTCCCAGGAAAGTGTAGGCATATCTTACAGCCCTGCGCAAAATCCTGCGGATAACATATCCGGCCTTGACGTTAGACGGCAGCTGACCGTCTGCAATGGAGAATGTTATTGCCCTCACGTGGTCAGACACCACTCTCATTGCCACTCTAACCTTCTCATCTGCAGATCCATAGTCAACTCCTGCAATCTCTCCAACCTTATTCAGCAGCGGGGTGAACACATCTGTGTCGTAGTTGCTCTTCTTTCCCTGAAGCGCCATACAGAGCCTCTCGAATCCCATTCCCGTATCTACATTGTTGTGAGGGAGTTTCTCCAGGCTTCCGTCTGCCTTCCTGTTGTACTGCATAAATACCAGGTTCCAGATCTCAATTACCAGAGGATCTGACTTGTTGACCAATTCTCTTCCAGGCACTTTCTGTCTTTCGGCATCATCGCGGAGGTCTATGTGAATTTCGCTGCAAGGGCCGCATGGTCCCTGCTCTCCCATCTCCCAGAAGTTGTCTTTCTTGTTTCCAAGCAGCACCCTGTCTGCCGGAAGATATTTCAGCCAGCTCTGTCTGGCTTCCTCGTCCAGGCCCAGGCCGTCCGGCTCATAGCCTTCAAACACAGTAGCATACAGCCTGCCCGGATCTATTCCGAACACCTTGGTAAGCAGCTCCCAGCCCCACTCGATGGCTTCTTTCTTGAAGTAGTCTCCAAAGCTCCAGTTGCCCAGCATCTCAAACATCGTGTGATGGTAGGTGTCGTGCCCAACTTCTTCCAAGTCGTTGTGTTTCCCGCTAACCCTGAGGCACTTCTGGCTGTCCGCCGCTCTCTTGGCAAACGGCGCGGCATTGCCCAGGAATATGTCCTTGAACTGGTTCATTCCCGCGTTGGTGAACATCAGCGTAGGGTCATTCTTAACTACCATCGGAGCGCTCGGCACTATCTCGTGCTCCTTGCTCCGGAAATACTCCAGAAACGTTTCTCTTATCTTTCTTGATTCCATAAACTATTCTTTGCCTTGCCAAAAACACATATTTTGGCATAATCGTACAAAAATAACATTTATTGCCGAATTGTCGTTTTTCTTGACTAAATTTGCAGAGTATGGAGGAAGGCAGCAAACTATATTACACAATCGGGGAAGTATCCAAGATTCTTGGAGAAAGCACATCGCTGGTCAGGTTCTGGTCAGACAATTTCCCGCAATTCATAAAGCCCATCCGCAACAAGAAGGGCAACCGTTTCTTCACGGTCAAGGACGTGGAGACTTTCAAGATGATTCATCACCTGGTCAAAGAGTCTGGAATGACGCTGGAGGGGGCTCGCCAGAGGATGAAGCAGAATCTTTCCCCAACAGACCGCAAGCTTGAGGTTATAGAAAAGCTCCGCAGCATAAAGGCAAAACTCCTGGCAGTGTCTGAAGACCTTGAGGGAGAGTCGGATGCGGGTTCAGGCGCAGGTTCAGATTCAGATACAGTTTCAGATTATCCGGAAGATGCAGAAAAAGAAGACAGTCAAAGCCTCTGAAATCGCTGAGGCTATAGAAAGATTTGCCCCGCTTTCTTCTCAGGCAGAGTGGGACAACAGCGGATTTACGGTAGGAAACCCTTGTGGGGAGGTGCATTGCGCGCTGATAGCCCTGAATTGCTCTCTGGAAGTGGTGCGGGAGGCGGTGAAGAAGGGGTGCGATATGATAATCACACACCATCCGCTGATAGTTCACAAGCCTTGCCTTTCTATATTGGAAGGGGATGTAAGGTCAGATGCCATAATGCTGGCAATCCGTAACGGGATAACAGTGTATTCTTCCCATACCCCTCTGGACAGGGCTGCTGGAGGTCTCAACGATATAATGGCTCAGAAGATGGGGCTTGTGGATTGCAAGCCTCTCAGCGATGACGGATTTGGTGTAGTGGGCAACCTGCCCTCTCCTATGACGTGCGCCAAGTTTATCTCATTTGCAAAGAAGGCGTTTGGAGTGCCTTGCCTGAGGACCTCTGAGCCTTTGAAGGGAAAGATTTCAAAGGTGGCTGTAAGCAGCGGAGGAGGCCAAGGCTCTATACCTGATGCAGTTAGGGCGGGGGCGCAAGTTCTTTTGACGGGAGACGTAACACATCATAACTTCTATTGCCCGGACGGTTTTATGGTGGTGGATCTGAGCCATCATTTCAGCGAACTTCCTGCAATAGGCCTTCTTCAGTCTATTGTTAAGAAAAATTTTCCTAAATTTGCAACCCGTTTGAGCGAGGCTGACACCAGCCCGATATTTTATTATTGATATGGCAACAACAAAGAAAAATCCTGCAATGAGCGGGGAGACTTTTACCTCCCTGCAGATTTCAACAAAGAACGCAGACGCGCTGGAAATGGAAAAGAAGCTCCATCTTCTTTACAAGCTCCAGCAGACAGACTCAAAGATAGATTCCATTTACCTTCTCAGGGGAGAGCTTCCTCTGGAGGTCAGAGACCTTGAAGACGAGGTAGCCGGCCTGAAGACCAAGCAGGCTTCCATACAGAAGGAAATCAAGGAGATAGAAAACTTCATAGCTGCCAAGAAGAACGAGATGGAAGAGTGCCGTCTGGCAATCAAGAAGTACGAGCAGCAGAGAAACAACGTCAGGAACAACCGCGAATTCGAATCCATTTCCAAGGAGATAGAGTTCCAGCAGCTGGAAAGCCAGCTGGCAGAGAAGAAGGCCAACGAGGGAGCAAAGAACCTGGTAACCAAGAAAGAGGAACTGGAGCTTCTGGGCGTTGAGATGAAGGGCCGCGAGGCAGACCTGGACGCAAAGCGCAAGGAGCTGGAAAACATAGAGAAGGAGACAGAAAAGGAAGTTGAGAAGCTGCAGGAAGAGAGCAAGGGCTATCAGGATCAGATAGATTCCAGAATGCTAGCCGCCTACAACAAAGTTAGAACCAACGTCCGCAACAAGATGGCCGTAGTAACCGTTGTAAGAGGCGCTTGCGGCGGCTGCTTCAACAAGATTCCGCCTCAGAGGGAGATAGACATAGACGAAAGCCGCAAGATTGTGGTTTGCGAGTATTGCGGAAGAATCCTTGTAAGCTCACGTTTTGCCGAGGAAGACAATCCTCAGGCAGAAGAGGCAAAACCGGCTAAGAAAACCGCAAAGAAAAAATAATCAGCGATGAAGCAAGGACCCTACACTTTGAGGGACCTCTTCTTCAAGCACGTAGGACAGACATCCTCTTCCCCGCTAGGTTTAGGCATAGTAAAGGCAGAGGGTGTTTTTCTTTATACGGAGACTAAAAGATATCTGGATTTCATTTCAGGGGTTTCAGTCTCCAACGTGGGCCACGCCAGAAGAGAGGTCATAGATGCCGTAAAGGCCCAGATGGATAATTATGCCCATCTGATGGTCTATGGGGAGATGATCCAAAGTCCCCAGGTAGAGCACGCCACCCTTTTGTGCTCAATTCTTCCTGACAATCTCCAGAGCGTTTACTACGTGAATTCCGGCAGCGAGGCCAATGAAGCGGCCATAAAGCTGGCAAAGAGAATTACCGGAAGACGCAGGATTGCAGCTTGCTGCAACGCCTACCACGGAAGCACCCAGGGAAACCTCAGCCTTATGGACAGCGAGTATTTCAAGGGAGCCTTCCGCCCGCTGCTTCCGCTTGTGGACCATTTCAAGTTCAACGATATTGATTCACTTTCAGTCATAACAGAAGAAACGGCAGCCGTAATAGTGGAGCCGGTCCAGGGAGAAGGCGGAGTCCAGATCCCTAATCCGGGCTTCCTGGAGGCTCTCAGAAAAAAGTGCGATTCCACAGGCGCCCTGCTGATATTTGACGAAGTGCAGACCGGTTTTGGAAGAACGGGCAAGATGTTTGCATTTCAGAAATACGGAGTGGTCCCCGATATCCTCACGCTGGCCAAGGCTCTGGGCGGAGGAATGCCTCTGGGAGCGATGGTTACATCGCGGGAAAGGATGGCCTGCTGGCAGAAGGACCCGCCTCTTGGGCACATCACCACTTTCGGAGGGCATCCGGTGTGCTGCGCAGCCGCCCTTGCATCGCTGAGGCTGCTTCTGGAAAAAGACTGGGTAGGGGATGTTGAGAGAAAGTCGAGAAAAGTTGTGGAGGGCCTTTCTTCGCATCCCGCTGTAAAGGAGATACGTGCAGCCGGACTGCTTATAGCGGTGGATTTGGGCAGAGAAGATTTAGCGAAAAAAGTGCTATATTTACTACTTGATGAAGGCGTGATTACAGACTGGTTCCTTTTCCAACCTACATCGTTCAGGATAGCTCCTCCCCTCTGCATTTCAGATCAGGAGCTGGAAGAAGGAATTAAGGCAGTAAGAAGGGCGCTGGACAAACTGGTTTAAAGGATATTTATGGCAAAGACAGTCAAAAACAAGAAAGGAGAGGTTGACCTGGAGGTCTCTGCCCTGCAGCACGGGGTTAAGGTTCCGCAGGCTCCGGAAGTGGAAGCTTCCGTGCTGGGAGCGATGATGCTGGATCAGGATATCGTGGAGGAACTTATGACGGTTCTTCAGGAAGAGTGTTTCTACAAGCCTGAGAACAGGCTGATATTCAAGGCAATCTCTAACCTTAGCAATGCTTCCCAGCCGGTGGATATGATGACTGTTGCAGACCGCCTGAAGTTCAATGGAGACTTTGATGCTGCCGGAGGTCTGGACTATCTGACCAGGCTGACTTCAGACATCGGTGCCGCAGTTCACGTGAACTACTATGCCAAGATACTGGTGGACAAGTTCATCCAGAGAGAGATGATAAGCATAACCAACGACTCCCTGAGAAAATCTTATGACGAATCAGAGAGCGTGGATGATCTTTTGAACACTCTGCAGCAGAGGCTGTTCGAGCTCAGCGAAAAGAATATGAGCCGCAAGGAGCAGTCAATCGCTGAGATAATAAAGACCAAGATGGACAGCCTGGAAAAGCTTCAAAGCAAGGGAGGACAGACGGGTCTGCAGAGCGGCTATATGGCTCTGGATAAAGTCACTTACGGATGGCATCCTTCAGACCTGGTGATTATAGCCGGTCGTCCAGGAATGGGTAAGACTGCTTTTGTGCTCACTATGGCAAGGAATATGGCTGTGGACTTCAAGATTCCGGTAGCCTTCTTCTCTCTGGAACAGGCTCCTACCCAGCTGCTTGAAAGGCTTATGGTGGCCGAGAGCGGTCTGCCTTCTGACAAGATAAAGGGAAGCGTAAAGATGACTCAGGCAGACTGGACCCAGCTGGAAGACAGCCTGAAGCCTTTGGAGGAAGCTCCGATCTACATAGACGATACTCCTTCTCTTTCCATCGCAGACCTTAGGGCAAAGGCCCGCCGCCTTGTAAAGACCAGCGGAGTGCAGATACTCATTATAGACTATCTGCAGCTTATGACAGGAAGCAAGGAGCTGAAGGGAAACCGCGAGCAGGAAGTTGCGGAAATTTCTCGTTCCCTGAAGGCCATTGCAAAGGAGCTGGACGTTCCGGTAATAGCACTTGCGCAGCTCAGCCGTCAGGCCGAATCCTCCACCGGAGGGCAGAAGAAACCTCAGCTTACGCACCTGAGGGAATCCGGAGCCATAGAACAGGATGCGGATATAGTTCTGTTCCTGCACCGTCCTGAATATTACGGACTTGAAGATATAAATGTGGAAAAAGGACTCACGGAGGTCATAATTGCCAAGCACCGTAACGGACCTACCGGAGAAGTAGAGCTGAAGTTCCTTGCCAACCAGATGAAGTTTGTAGACAGAAACGACAGCTTTGCACAGCCTTCCATTACTCCAGGTTCCTTGTCTTTCGGTTCCAAGATTAACAGCGGAAACTTTACAGACTTTGACATTACCGCTGAAGACGAATACGACGGAAACTAAATACATAAGGAAATGAAAAGATTTGCCACTCTCGCATTCTTGCTTGCTGTTTTCTCCGGCGCCTTTGCCCAGGAAAACAACAACTATCCTTTCCAAAACGGAGAGAAAATGAACTTTGTTCTGAATTATACCTGGGGCGGAGTCATTACGGATGTGGGCGACGCCACTTGTACTCTTTCTTATAACAACGGAAGCTACAACGTGCTGGTTACAGGCAAGACTTTCAGGTTCTTTGATATGTTCTTCAAGGTAAGGGAGAGGTTTGAAGCCAATTTCAACGAAAAGACCCTCCGCCCTTCCAGATTCTACCGCTCGGCTGCTGAGGGAAAGTACAGGATGAAGAACACTCTGGTATTCCTTCCGAGCGGCAACATCAATTCCCGCACCCAGAAGTATGACAGGGAACCTTTTGACACCCTGCTTAGGGGAACAGCCAACACTATGGATTTCCTGACCCTCCTTTTCAAGAGCAGGACAATGAATTTCGACAACGCTCCTGTCGGAAAGAAATATCCGCTGGAATTTGCCATAGACAAGGAAATCTACAACATCTACTTCATCTACCAGGGCAAGGAAACCAAGAAAATCCAGGGCCTTGGAACCTTCAATACAATGAAGTTCTCCGTAAAGGTTGTGGCCGGAAACGTGTTTGACGGAAAGGAGGATATGAATATCTGGGTCACCGACGACAAAAACAAGCTTCCGATTTTCTTTGAATCTCCGGTTCTTGTAGGAAGGGTTCAGGGAAGGCTCGTGGGCTATTCCGGCACCAAATATCCCGTAACATCCAAAGTCAAGTAGAATGCAAAAAGGTGTGATAGGTCACGAAGGGGTGGTTTCCGCCGTTATGGAAGACGGATACAAGGTTACCATCACCTCCAGAAGCGCCTGCGCCGCCTGCCACGCCAGGGGACTTTGCTCTGCGTCAGAGATGGAGAACAAGGTCATAGAAGTCAAGCATAAGTCTCCGCTCAGCTTCAAAGTCGGAGACAAAGTCAGCGTCAATATGAGCGAGGCCGCCGGAATGAAAGCCGTGTGGATAGTTTATGCCATTCCGGCAATCATTTTAGTAACCTTTTTGTTATATTTGCAGAGTTTGGGAATAAGCGAATTGGTTACGGGTCTGGCCATCCTCGGAGCTATAGCGGTATACTTTGTCATACTATATCTTTTCAGGGGAAAAATCGGGCGCCGTATCCGTTTTGACCTGTCCCCTTTAGACGAAATAACCAACAATTAACTTGATGAATACAACAATTATCTTTACTATCGCCACATTGGCAATCCTGGGATTGCTGCTGGCGATTGTGCTCTACATTGTTGCTCAGAAATTCAAGGTGGAAGAAGATCCCCGGATCGACACCGTTGAGTCTCTGCTGCCTGGCGCCAACTGCGGAGGTTGCGGCAAGGCAGGTTGTAGAGCTTTTGCTGAATCAGCAGTAAAAGAAGGGCTTGGCTCTTTGCACTGCCCGGTAGGCGGCAATCCTGTAATGCAGAAGATTGCCCAGGCTCTGGGGCAGACTATTGAAGAGAAAGCTCCTCAGGTTGCTGTCGTGAGATGTTCCGGATCTTGCGACAAGCGCAAGAAAACTACCGTTTACGACGGTCTTGCCACCTGCTCCGCGATTGCATCGCTTTATGGCGGAGACACAGACTGCCGGTTCGGATGCCTCGGCAGGGGAGACTGCGAGGCCGCCTGCAAGTTTGACGCTATCAAAATCAATCCTAAGACGGGACTTCCTGAAGTTGACGAGGAGAAGTGTACCGCCTGCGGAGCTTGCGTGAAGACTTGCCCTAAGCAGATTATAGAACTCAGGAACAAAGGTCCAAAGGGCAGAAGGGTTTACGTAGCCTGCCGCAACCAGGACAAGGGAGCCGTGGCAAGAAAAGCCTGCCTGGCCGCCTGCATCGGCTGTGGAAAGTGCGCCAAGACTTGCCCGTTTGAGGCCATTACAGTTGAGAACTTCCTGGCTTACATAGACTACACCAAGTGCCGCATGTGCCGCAAGTGCGTGGTTGAGTGTCCTACCGGAGCAATCCACGAGGTGAACTTCCCTCCACGCCCGGCAGCAGCGCCTGCCGCTCCGGCACAGGCTAAACCTGCGTCTGAGCCAGAAGCAAAGAAAGTTGATATACCGGTTGAAAAAAAGAATTAGAGTATGAGAACATTCAGAATGGGTGGCGTTCATCCTGCAGACAAGAAGATCAGCAAGGATGCGGCAATAGAAAAATTGCCTCTGCCAAAGACTGTATATATCTCTATGGGCCAGCACCTTGGCGCTCCTGCAGAACCTTGCGTGGCAGTGGGTGACAAAGTAAAGGTCGGCCAGCTCATAGCAAATGCAACCGGTTTTGTTTCCGCTCCTGTGCATTCATCGGTGAGCGGTACCGTAAAAGCAATTGAGACAGTAAAGGATCTTGCCGGCAAGCCGTCCAAGGCCGTGGTAATAGATGTTGAGGGAGACGAGTGGATGGAAGACATAGATCGCTCCCAGGACATAGTAAGAGAAATCAAGCTTGAAAAGAAAGAGATTGTTGACAGGATCAAGGCATGCGGAGTTGTAGGACTTGGCGGCGCAACCTTCCCTACGAACGTTAAGCTTTCTCCTCCTCCTACAGCAACTCCTACCTGCGTGATTATCAACGGAGCGGAGTGCGAGCCTTACCTTACTTCAGACTACAGGGTTATGATGGAAATGCCGGAGCAGGTGCTCATTGGCGGAACCATTTTGATGAAGGCCCTCGGTGTAGACAAATGCTACATAGGAATTGAGGAGAACAAGCCAGAAGCCATCAAGAAACTCAGCGCTCTGGCTCCACATTACAAAGGTGTTGAAATAGTTCCTCTGAAAAAGAAATATCCGCAGGGCGGTGAAAAGCAGCTTATCGATGCTGTTATCCGCAAGAGGGTTCCTTCTATGGGACTTCCTGTTGATACTGGAGCCGTTGTTCAGAATGTGGGAACCGCCTTTGCCGTTTACGAGGCCGTTCAGAAGAACAAGCCTCTGTTCGAGGGCATTATGACCGTTACCGGAGACTGCTTGGAGAACCAGCGCAACTTCCTGCACAGGGTCGGAACTCCGCTGAGCTTCATTATGGAATACAGCGGCGGAGTGCCAGAAAAGGCGTCAAAGATCATCAGCGGCGGACCTATGATGGGAAAGGCCGTTGTCAACATAGACGCTCCTACACTTAAGGGAACGTCCTCCATACTTTATCTTACAGAAGATCAGACAAAGAGAAAGGCTGAAAGCAACTGCATCCGCTGCGGAAAGTGCGTTAGCGCCTGCCCTATGGGCCTGGAGCCTTATCTTCTGAACAAGTTGGGAAGAGCTTCCCTTATGGATGAACTCGAGCAGCATCACGTTTATGACTGCATAGAGTGCGGCTGCTGCTCATTTACCTGCCCGGCATTCATTCCTCTGCTGGATACCATCCGCCAGAGCAAGGCTGCCGTAATGAAGATAATGAAGAGCCGTCCAAAGAAGTAATTGATTATTAAAACGTACAACAAATGAATACATTGATTGTATCTCCTTCTCCTCACGTCCACGGGAAGGAATCAACCAGAAGGATAATGGGAGATGTAATTATCGCGCTTCTCCCTGCAGTTCTGGTTTCAATCTGGTTCTTTGGCTTGAGTGCAATCCATCTGGTATGCGTGAGCGTGCTGGCCTGCGTTGTGCTTGAGTATCTGATCCAGAAGTTTCTGCTAAAAGGAAAGAGTACCGTAGGAGACCTTTCCGCCGTTGTTACCGGCGTTCTTCTGGCTCTCAACCTTCCGGTTTGTTCACCTTGGTGGCTGATACTCATCGGAGCGCTTGTGGCAATCGGAATCGCCAAGATGACCTTCGGCGGCCTTGGCCAAAACCTCTTCAACCCGGCTTTGGTAGCCCGTGTGGTTCTGCTGGTTTCTTTCCCTGTGCTTATGACGGGAACCGCATTCCACGCTCCTGAAAGCGGCTATCTTTTCGGCAATTCAGACTTTGCTTCAACGGCGATGGACGCAATGAGCGGAGCCACTCCTCTGGGATTCGTAAAGGAGCAGCTGGCAAAGGGCGTTGCTATGGAAGAAATTATGGCTACTCCGGGCTTGTCTTACACCCAGCTTCTGTTTGCCAATATGGGCGGAAGCGCCGGCGAGCTTTCTGCAATAGCTCTGGTGCTCGGCTTCATTTACCTGCTTTGCAGAAGGGTTATCAAGCCTTGGATATCGCTGAGCATTCTGGCTACTGTGTTTGTTTTTGCAGGAGCTCTTTACCTTGGCAATTCTTCAAGGTATCTGGATCCTGTATTCCACATTCTCAACGGAGGTTTGCTTCTGGGAGCCTTCTTTATGGCAACCGATTACGTTACTTCTCCTATGACAACCAAGGGACAGGTGATATTCGGTATCGGAATAGGTGTCATCACGGTTCTTATCAGAACGTTCGGAGCCTATCCGGAAGGAGTTTCCTTCGCGATACTTATTATGAATGCTACCGTTCCGCTTTTGAACAAGTTCCAACCTAAGAGATTTGCGGAGGAGGCGCAGAAAAAGTAATGGCTATCAAATCATCACTCAGAAATATGGTGCTTGTGCTCACGCTGGTATGCCTGGGCGCATCCGCCGCTGTGGCAGTTATTTACGCTGTCACTAAAGATCCTATCGCCGCCGCTTCCACGGCCAAGACCAACAAAGCGATAGAAGAAGTGGTTCCCGCTTTCGACAACAATCCTTCCGAGGAAGTCCTCAACATTGCAGCAGACCTTCAGAAACCAGACGCCACCAGCAAGGTATATGTGGCAAAGAATGGCGGAGAGGTTGTAGGCTATGCAATCGAGAGCACTACCACCAAGGGTTTTGGCGGTCCTTTCACCATTATGGTTGGATTCACTCCTAACGGAGAGGTTTACAACACTTCAGTAATTTCCCACTCGGAGACTCCTGGACTGGGCGCCAAAATCACAGACTCCAAGAGCCATTTCATCACCCAGTGGAACGGCAAGAACCTTACAGACGGCAGCCTAAACATCTCTGTCAAGAAAGACGGCGGAGACATTGACGCCATCACCGCATCCACCATATCTTCAAGGGCTTTCTGCGACGCTATGCAGATAGCCGCTAACGTGTTCAACAATATCACCACGGAAAAGTAAAGTTATGAGCAAGTTCAAATATCTGATAGACGGTATTGTCAAAAACAACCCGACCTTTGTTCTGGTTCTGGGTATGTGCCCTACGCTTGCAACTACCACTTCTGCAATAAACGGAATGGGTATGGGACTGGCCACTATGGCTGTTCTGCTTTGTTCCAATATGGTTATCTCTCTCCTTGCTCCGGTTATTCCGAACAAGGTCAGGATACCTTGCTACATCGTGGTGATTGCCGCGTTCGTAACTGTAGTCCAGCTTGTTATGCAAGCCTATACTCCTGGGCTCTATGAGACTCTGGGAATCTTCATCCCTCTGATTGTGGTTAACTGCATCGTCCTGGGAAGAGCCGAGGCCTTTGCAAACAAGCACAATGTAATTGAGAGCGCCCTGGATGGAATCGGAATCGGAATCGGCTTCACCATCGCCCTGACCTGCATAGGTTTGGTGAGGGAAGTTCTTGGAAATCTCTCCGTTTTCGACCACAAGTTTTCATCTTCAGACGGTATGCTGGTATTCGTGCTGGCGCCAGGAGCCTTCATCGTGCTGGGATACCTGATGGTTATTTTCAACAAGCTTAAAGCCCGCAAATAAAAGCAGTGTAGAATCATTAAAGAAAAAATTATGGAATATCTAATCATAATAATAACGGCGGTATTCGTAAATAACGTAGTACTCAGCCAGTTCCTCGGAATCTGCCCGTTCCTGGGTGTTTCCAAGAAGATCTCCACCGCTTTCGGAATGAGCCTTGCGCTGATTCTGGTTATGGGCCTTGCAACCCTGGTTACCTATCTTATCCAGAATTACGTTCTGATAAACACCTGGTTCGGAAGGGAAATCAACATCACCTTTATGCAGACCATAGTCTTCATCCTGGTGATCGCCGCCCTGGTTCAGATGGTTGAAATCATCCTCAAGAAGATCAACCCTACGCTTTATCAGGCACTGGGTATTTTCCTGCCGCTGATCACCACCAACTGCGCCGTTCTGGGAGCTGCCCTGATAGTTGTAACCAAGGAATTCTCCTTTGGCGGAGAGCCTCATATGATGAACCTTGCGGAAAGCGTGGTTTACTCAATGAGCCTTGCCGTAGGATTTGGCGTGGCCATCATTCTGTTTGCCGGAATGAGGGAGCAGCTGGAACTGAGCAATGTGCCAAAGTCTCTGAAGGGAACTCCTATCGCTCTGATTACAGCCGGACTTCTGGCTCTTGCCTTTATGGGATTCCAGGGTATTGTTTAGCTCAGCGATAAATGCAGGATAAAAAGGAAATACTGGGCCGGATTATTACCGCGGTAGAGATAGAAGCTCTTATGAGAGAGGGACGGAACGAGGAGGCTCACTCCAGCCTTTCCGCTCTCTTGAAAAAAGAACCAAAGAACGCCTACGCCTGGTATCTCCTTGGAAACCTGTACAGCCGCCAGCAGCTTTACCGCGAAGCTTTGGACGCTTACAGCAACTCCAAGCTTCTGGAACCTGAAGGCCCCGCCGCCGCAGCCGTAGACTGGGTGGTGGAACAGATGTCCGAAGAAGGTATCTGAAAAATCAAACAAATAAAGAACCTTATCAATTATGAAATCAACAACAAAAGCACGTCTGACATCCTTTGTGTCAGTACTCTGCATTGCAGCAGCAATGACGCTGAGCGTTTCCCCTGGCTACTCCCAGAGAAACGGAAACTTCCCTCCTCCAGGCCAGGCTCCGGGCGGAGAAGGCGGCCCTCAAGGCCAGGCCCAGAAAAAGAAAGGCCCTGAATCACTGGAGAAATTCGTAAAGAAAGACGCCAAGATAATGAAGGGCTTTACCACTGTCTATAACCAAGATGACAAGTGGTACATTAGCATCAACGACAGTATCATCGGACGTGACATTGAATTGGTTTCACGTATATCAAAGAGCGCTGAGGGAGGCCGCAGGGGCTTCAACGGCTATGCCGGTGACATTGTAGGCGAGGCTATGGTACGTTTCTCCAAAGGCCCCGGCAACAAGATCTTCCTCCATCAAGTGATGCTCCGCGAAAGGGCTACTGGAAGCATGGCGGATAATGTCCTCAAGTCCAACACAACGGCTATTGTGGCTTCATTTGACATAGCCGCCTGGAACGACGACAAATCGGATAACCTGATTGAGGTTTCCAACTTCCTTCTTACGGAAAACCCTCTGCTGCACTTCAACAAGTATCTCAAGCGCACCTTCACTCTCCAGAACATAATGAAAGACCGTTCATACGTGAAGGAGGTCAACACATATCCTATCAACACCGAGTTCAAGAGCGTGATAACCTACGGCAAGGAAAATGGCCAGAGCGCAACATACGAATACAATGCTTCAATGGTACTTCTTCCTAAGGAACCTATGATGGGCCGTATCGTTGATCCGAGAGTAGGATATTTCACCGTCAGGTATACTGACTTTGATATGAACCCTCAGGGAGTAAAACAGGTTAGCCTTGTTGCCCGCTGGAGGCTGGAGCCAAAGCCAGAAGATATGCAGAAATACGCCAATGGAGAACTCGTGGAGCCGCAGAAGCCTATCGTAATCTACATAGACCCTACTACTCCTAAGGAGTGGGTTCCTTATCTGATTGCAGGCGTTAACGACTGGCAGGCAGCATTTGAGAAGGCCGGCTTCAAGAACGCCATCATGGCCAAGGTTGCTCCTACAAAAGAAGAAGATCCTACCTGGAGCCTTGAAGACGCAACTCATTCAGCCATTGTCTACAAGCCAAGTGATGTTGCAAACGCCAGCGGTCCTCACGTATCCGACCCGAGAAGCGGAGAGATCATAGAGACTCACATCAACTGGTACCACAACGTTATGAACCTTCTGAGGAACTGGTACTTTGTTCAGTGCGCCCCTTCAGACAAGGCAGCCAGGAATATGGAGCTTCCAACAGAGCTTATGGGAGAACTCATCCGCTTTGTTTCATCTCACGAAGTTGGCCATACCCTTGGCCTAAGGCATAACTTTGCCGGAAGCAACTGCCCGATCTACACAGTTGAAAACCTCAAGAACGTTGAGTTCCTGAAGAAATACGGCCACGCTTCATCCATTATGGACTACGCCCGCTTCCTGTATCTTGCAGAGGAAAAAGACAACATCCCTCAGGAACTTCTCTTTCCTTGCATCGGCCCTTACGACAAGTGGGCTATTGAATGGGGCTACAGGTACTATCCTCAGTTCAAGACTCCTAAGGAAGAAGCTGATTACCTGAAGAAGATTGTTACAGAAAAGCTCAAGGATCCTACCGGAATCTACAAGTTCGGAACAGAATCAGACCCTTCAGATCCTCGCTACCAGAGCGAAGACCTGGGCGTTAACCATATGCTCAGCAACGAGATCGGAATGAACAACCTCAAGGTCATAATGAACAACATCGAGACCTGGACCGCAACTCCTAACGAGCCTTACACCAATCTCAGCGACATTTACGATCAGGTTGTAAACCAGTACAAGAGATACGTCAACCACGTTGCCAAGTACATAGGCGGAATAACATCCGAGGAAAAACTGGCCGAGGAGCCTGGTGATATCCGCACACACGTAAGCAAGGCAAAGCAGCAGGAAGCCCTGAATTTCCTCAAGAAGCATTTCTTCACCACTCCTAAGTGGCTGCTCAAAGACGAGATCTTCAAGAAGACCAAGAAGGACAAGCTCACAGTTATGCAGGGCATCTACAATGGAACGCTCGGCAAGCTTGTAGACAACCGCGTCTTGGACAACCTCGTAAAGGCTGAAGTTGCCAACGGCAAGAACGCCTATACCATAGAGAACTATTTCAACGATCTGAACGCCATCATCTTTGCCCCTATGCCTGCCGATCCTCAGGATGCAGCTTACCGCCGCCTGATGCAGAAGATTTATGTGCAGAAGCTCTGCGATATGTACACCGGCAGCGGCAACGGCAACTCTACCGGCGGAATGATGGTAATCTACACTCCGGAAGAGAAAGGCAACTCCGATGTCTCCTCAATGATACTCGGACAGCTTGAGATGCTCCAGGCCAAATTCAAGGCCGCATCTACCAACACTACTACTCTCAACGGAGCACACAACCGCTTCCTCTACGAGAGAGTAAGGCGCGCCATCACAGACCAGAGGCAGAAGGCTTCAACCCCTTCCAACACCAATATGCCTCCATTCATCGCTGAGGAAGATTTCAGCACCATCTGCACTCTCGGCAACTAAGTACCAGTCGGTTACAGCCTGTAAGTGCTCAGATAAATGTGCCCGTTCTGTTGTTTAAGCAGAACGGGTTCATTTATTCTGTTTATGTGTACCGGTGGTCCAAGCGTGGTGTCACCGGTTCAAGCCTAGAAATTGTAGCGGATACCCAAGAGGATGGCGCCCTGCTCTCCCATTCCGAACTCGGCGAAGCCGCGGAGCTTTCCGCCCGCCTCGATGCCTATTAACGATGCCTGGAAGTTGAATACTACATCTTTGTTTTTCTCAGTGGCAACAGCAGGGTTAACGTCTTTCATATTGGTGTTCACGAAGCTGATGCCTGCGGCAACTTTGGAGTACATTCCAAAATGTTCTTTCCTGAGCCAGTTGAACTTGGCTGCTGGCATAAAGGAGAAGTAAGAACGGGTGTAGCTGCCGGTTTTGGTTTTGGCAGCTTCTCCAGTTGTGCCGGAAAGGGATCTGGAAAAGACGTCATCCTTGAAAGAAGCCACCGAACCAACGGCGCCAACTCCTACAACCGGGCTGACGCGGTAAAAATATTCTGCTGAGATTGGCCCCACGGCGCTCTTCTGCTTGGTCTCTCCGCCGAACATCACTGTTACAACTTCCTGGAAGACCTCAACCCACTCGGAGTTGGAAAGTGTTCCGTAAGCTACTGAGAATTCATTCTTTGTAACGATGTCTTTCCCGATTACCTGAGACCAGGAATCAGTGGCAAACATCAGTGCCAGTGCCATAGCGGCAACAAATAATCCTTTCTTCATAATCTCATATAATGATGATTCTGTTATTTATCTCATAATGTCTAGGCATTATTTTTGCTCTCAAATACCTTGCCGAGGAAAGAGTTCATGTAAGTTCTTCATAGATAACCTGACGAAAAACCAGAGTCCTCAGATTTTTTTATATATATTTGATGCATCAAATTGTACCACTATGAGAACTTTATCACATTTTCTAATATGTTGCACCATTTTGTGTGTAGCCTCTTGTTCGGTTAATTCTATAACCGATCAGCCTTCCAATGAAAAAGAATCTTCTTCAGATATTTCCTCAGTTAGTCTTAAGTGCACTAATACGAATTTCAGCGTGGATCCTGTATTGCTTAACTGTTATTTAGAGAACTTTTACAAAGGTAAAAAAGTTGAATCAATAGAACCTCTTATAGAACAGGAAGATACGCTTGCTTATTATGTGCAGTTTTCTGATGATTCAGGATGGGCTTTGGTTTCAGCCGACATGCGTATTTCACCAGTCCTTGCTTCTGCAAATGACGGTGCTGTTGACTTTGGCAGTCTTGATTTAGAAAATCCAGCTCTATTCACATTATTTAATTATTTGGAGTACATAAAAGAAGTTAAGGCTGGATCTTCAACAGAACTCAATAGCGTTTGGGCGTTTCTTTCTCCCAAACAATCTCTAAGAGCTGTAAGAACTAAATCACAAAATGGCTCAAGAGGATATGGACAAGGAATGTGGATACCGGTTGACACCTCTTACAGACAAGTGGTAAACGCTTCACCTAAATTAACTTTATCCAGTTGGGGACAAGATAGTCTCTGGAAGCAATATACACCTAAGATTAATAATCAGCACACAAAAGTAGGATGTGCCGCTGTTGCTGTTGGTCAGCTTCTTTATGCATATTATAGAAATGACCCAGGTCAATATACAATACCCTCTTCTGCTGATACTTTATCTTCACCGATTAGCTTCAGTCACTTTACAACATCAGCCTGGAGTTCTCTTGTGCCCAATCTAAACTTCGTGCCAACAGACACTACTGCAATTTTTCTCTCTTGGCTTAGTAAAGAAATGCATTCAGCTCCAGGTTTAGAAGGAACAAATACAGATTGGAGTTATCAAGAGGCAATACTTAATGCTTATTTTAACTACAGGAATGGTTTTCATGTAGGCGACAACAATCAAAACCAAAGAAATATGTTTTGCGATACGGTTGTTGCTTCCATCTTTAGCGGGAGCCCAGTTTATTTCGTTTCTAAAGATCACCACGGGCAATTTTTGGGGCATTCTTTCCTGATAGACCAATGTACCTTGTTTGAGTATCAATGTGTTATTACTTATGAGTTTGATCCAGACTACAATATAACAGAGGACGATATTTACAATTATCCTTATTGGTGTTTTGTTGAGCCTGCTAATGGAATATATGAATTAGAATATATCATTACTTTACAAAAAACGATTACAGTAAAGATGAATTGGGGTTGGAATGGTTCTTATAACAACACGAGTAATTTGTTAAGAGCAAGGTCCTACGATATAGGAGAAAATGGAAGCTATTTAAGTACCGAACAAATAAATTTGACTTGGATTTTCCCAGATGGAACAATTACCGATGTTTATCACTGGGGGCATCATTTCACCAGAAATATAAATTAGTCTTATTATGAGAGCACTTGTTTTATTATTGATGTTGACTCTGTTTGTTTCCTGCAGCAAAGAATCTTATTCAGAGGAAGAGAAAGAGTTGCAAAAACAATTTGTTAAGTTTGAGAGCAATGTTTTTGAAAAATATTGTCTAGATAATTTCGATTTGAACAACGATGGCAAAATAAGTTTGTATGAAGCTTCTTTTGTCATCAGCATTCGATTTGTTAATGAAGATGATGCGAAAGTTTCTGTTAAGGGGCTTGAATCCTTCACTAATCTTCAATCGCTTTTTCTAAAAGGGTTTATAGGGGATTTGGATTTGTCCAAGAATGATAAATTGACTTCTTTAGAGGTTACTTCAACAGATTTGGAATATATTGATGTCTCCAAGAATACGGAGTTGACAATATTTAAATGCGGGAATAACAAAATAAAGAAATTAGATATTTCAAACAATAAAAAGTTAACTGACTTTGAGTGTGACAGAAATGAAATATCATCTCTGGACATATCTGACTTTGAGTGTTTGTCTATGTTATCTTGTGTATATAACAAAATCAACAGTATCTCTATAAACAATTGCAAAGCCTTGGGTTTAGTTAGAATGGATAATAATTGCATCTCTGATTTGTCCTTAACAAACTGTCCTAATCTGAACGAATTGTTTTGTTCTGGCAATAACCTGGAAAATATTGATTTGAGTTCTTTCCATAAGTTAAAGATCTTGGCCTGCATGGATAACAGGCTAACCTCTTTAAATGTTTCGCAATGCAATCAAACATTAGTTCTTGTTGCTTGGCCACAAGAGAGTATATTAGAAAAGCTTTATCGAAAATGGAATCAAAAGCTTTCATTCTTTACAGACTACTATTTAAATAAGACTGTGGATATTTCAGAATACGGAACAACGTTAATTAATTTGGAATAGACGTATTAAATAAAAAAAACAAATCAACCGGCTACGATTTGTAGCCGGTTGATTTGCTTTTGAGCGGCTTGCTTCTTTTAAAGCTGGCTGTAAGAGATGTTGTAGGTGTCTCCGTAGCGGAGATCTCCGGTCTGGAGGCCGCGCTTGAGCCATTTCTCTCTCTGGGCGCTGGTTCCGTGGGTGAAGGCGTCAGGAACGGTGTAGCCCTGGGATTTCTTCTGGAGATAGTCGTCTCCGATAACCTTGGAGCATCTTATGGCGTTGGCAATGTCCTGCTGGTCTATAGAGCCGAACATCTTGCCCTCGTGGTATCCCCAAACGCCGGCCAGGAAGTCTGCCTGAAGTTCCAGCCTTACGCTCCACTGGTTGGCGGTTGTCTGGTCAGAAGTCTGCATCTTCTGGTGAACCTGGTTGAGTGTTCCCAGAAGGTTTTCAACGTGATGGCCTACTTCGTGCGCAATTACGTAAGCATAGGCGAATTCTCCGTCTGCCCCCAGCTGCTGCTTCATCTGGCTGAAGAAGGAGAGGTCTATGTATAGCGCCCTGTCTGCTGAACAGTAGAACGGTCCTACAGAAGCTGTTGCGCCGCCGCATCCGGTCTGAACGGAAGAGGTGAAAAGAACCATCTTTGGAGGTTCATACTCAGCGCCCACTTGCTCTCTGAAAACCTTGGTCCAAACGTCTTCTGTTGATGCCAGAATCTGCTTTGAGAACTCTGCCAGAGCTTCTTCCTCTGCTGTAGGCTGATAGTCTTGGGTAACTTGGGTGCCGCCGCCACCGGCCTGTTCCAGTATAGATCCCAAGGATCCCATATCCAGTTTGCCGCCGTTAAGCAAAAGCATAACGAGCCCGGCAATCAGTATTCCGCCGATGCCAAGGCCGGCAGCGGCTCCGCCAGACATTCCTCTGCGGTCATCCACATTGGAGCTGGTCCTTCTTCCTTGCATTTTCATAATTGCAGTATTATAAGTGTTATAATTATCAACGATAGCATCTCTTGCAGGAGAATGCGCAAATACAAATATAACAAAAACGGAATTTGTTCGGAAACAAAGTCAGACTTTTCCCATCTTCTTCAGGAATTCCCACAGCACCACCCCGATGCAGACGGAAACGTTGAGGGAATGCTTGGTGCCGAACTGCGGAATCTCAATAGAGGCATCGCTGAGATCCACCACGCTCTGCTGAACTCCGTGAACTTCGTTGCCGAAAACCAGAGCGTACTTTTCTTCTGGAGCAGTTTTGAAATCGCTGAGCAAAACGGAATTCTCCGTCTGCTCTATGCTGATGATCTTGTAGCCCTGAGCCTTGAGAGAGGAGATTGCATCTTCCGTATTTTCAAAATATTCCCAGGCCACGGAGAACTCGGCTCCCAGGGCGGACTTGTGGATTTCCGCGGTAGGGGGAGTGGCGCTGATTCCGCAAAGAACTATTTTCTCAGCGATGAAAGCGTCGCTTGAACGAAATACCGATCCTATGTTGTGCTGGCTGCGGACATTGTCCAGTACAATTACCAGCGGCACTTTCTCAATTTTCTTGAACTCTTCCAGACCCGGTCTTCCAAGTTCACTGTTGAGCAGTTTTCTGTTAACCATCGCGATAAAAATATCTGTTCAAAGATAACAAGTTGTTTTGAATAAAATTGGATATTTAGAGAGGAATGAGTATATTTACAAACCTAAAATCCAAGATTATTAATCCAAAAATTCAAGTCATATGAAAAAATTATTAGGTATTGTTCTGGCTCTTCTGATCTCAGTTCCTATGTTTTCACAGGGAAAAGAGAACTTCAAAGAAGAAGCTTTTGGAATTGAGATTTCAATGATTTATGTTCAAGGCGGCGAGTTTGTGATGGGAGGAACTTCCGAACAGGGAAAGGAAGCAGACAAGGACGAAATTATCCACAGGGTGACCGTTGGCGATTTCTACATCGGACAGTTTGAAATCACCCAGGCTCAGTGGGAGGCTGTAATGGAAACTAGCGTTGTGCAGCAGAGCAGAAAGGCAGATGCCAAGCTGACTTTGGACAAACTCAACGGGGTTGGATCCGATTATCCTATGTACTATGTATCTTGGGATGAGGCAATGGAATTCTGCCGTATCCTCAGCAAGAAGACAGGCAAGAGGTATTCTCTCCCTACAGAAGCAGAATGGGAATATGCAGCAAGAGGAGGCGTTAAGGGAGACAAGAAATTCCGCACAAAATATGCTGGAAGCAATATGCCTGAAAGAGTTGCCTGGTATGACCGTGGATCTTCTCATCCTGTAGGACAGAAAGAGGCTAACGAACTGGACATCTATGACATGAGCGGAAATGTCTGGGAATGGTGCCTCGACTGGTATGGAGCTTACAACAAGAATGAGAATGTAAATCCGGAAGGACCTTCAATTGGAACAGAAAGAGTCCTCAGAGGAGGAAGCTGGCATAACCCTGCATCCCGCAGCCGCGTTTCTTACCGCGGACACAACTCCCCTGACCGCCGCGCAGGCTACAGAGGATTCCGCATCGTTTGCCACGATGAAGATGGCGCCGAGCCTCAAGGCAACGACGACAACGGCAACGACGATGATGACGAAGAAGAATAGTCTTTTGTTTCTTGATAAATGAATTGATGCCGGACAGCCTCCGGCATCTTTTTTTGCACGTCATTCTCTGACTGTTGCAATATAATTCTTATATTTGCCAATCTTATGCGATTTTAAACAGTTTATACAATATGAAACAAGATCTCGAAATATCCGAACTCATCAAAAGAGAGGAAAATCGTCAGTCCAGAGGCGTTGAGCTCATCGCTTCTGAAAACTTTGTAAGCGACCAGGTACTTGCGGCTCTGGGAAGCGTTTGCACAAACAAGTATGCCGAGGGCTATCCTGGCCACAGATATTATGGCGGATGCCAGGAAGTTGACAAGATAGAGCAAGTAGCAATAGACCGTATCTGCCAGCTCTTTGACGCTGAATACGCAAACGTTCAGCCACACTCCGGAGCACAGGCAAATATGGCTGTTATGATGGCCTGCATCAACCCCGGAGACACCTTTATGGGCCTGAACCTGGATATGGGCGGACACCTAACCCACGGCTCCCCTGTAAACGTTTCAGGAAAGATGTACAATGCTGTAGCTTACGGACTTGACAAAGAGACCGGACTGATAGATTATGACGATATGGAGGCCAAGGCTCTGGAGCACAAGCCTAAACTGATAATCGGCGGCGCCAGCGCATATTCCAGAGAGTGGGACTGGGAGAGGATGAGAGCAATTGCAGACAAAGTTGGAGCTATACTCTGGGTAGATATGGCCCATCCTGCAGGATTGATTGCCAAGGGTCTTTTGAAGAATCCTGTAAAGTACGCTCACATCGTAACTTCCACAACTCACAAGACTCTCCGCGGACCTCGTGGAGGTATCATTCTGGTGGGCAAGGACTTTGAGAATCCTTGGGGACTAAAGACTCCTAAGGGAGAAATCAAGAAGATGAGTGCCATACTCAACTCTTCTGTATTCCCTGGCATCCAGGGCGGACCTCTGGAGCACTGCATCGCAGCAAAGGCTGTTGCTTTCTTCGAGGCTCTGCAGCCAGAGTTCAAGACCTATGTGGAGCAGGTTCACAAGAACGCTGTTGTAATGGCAGAAGAGTTTATGGCAAGAGGCTACAAGGTAGTCAGTGGCGGAACAGACAACCATATGATGCTTATAGACCTGAGAACCAAGTTCCCTGAACTTACCGGAAAGGTTGTGGAAAATACTCTTGTTCAGGCAGATATCACCGTCAATAAGAATATGGTTCCGTTCGATACACGCTCTCCGTTCCAGACCTCAGGCATAAGGGTAGGTACTCCTGCCGTTACCACCAGAGGCCTCAAGGAGAACGACATCAAGTTTGTTGTAGGCCTGATAGACAAGGTCCTCAACAACCTTACAGACGAGAAGGTTCTTGAGGATGTACGCCATCAGGTTGAGCAGCTTATGGCAGGCCGTCCTCTCAACATTTGGTAGAACATTTAGACGACATTATGAATATTATCAAAAAGACAATCCAGCTCGCAGACGGACGTACAATTGAAATTGAGACTGGAAAACTGGCCAAGCAGGCAGATGGCTCGGCCGTAGTAAAGATGGGTGGCACAATGCTTCTTGCCACTGTTACTTGCGCCAAAGAAGCAGAAGAGGACGTGGATTTCCTCCCTCTTCAGGTAGATTACAAGGAGAAGTTTTATTCCGCAGGTCGTTTCCCTGGCGGCTTTATGAAGAGAGAAGGAAAGGCCAGCGACTATGAGATCCTGATTGCCAGACTTATAGACCGCGCGCTCAGGCCTCTGTTCCCAGAAGATTTCCACGCAGCCGTATTTGTTACCGTAAATCTTATTTCAGCAGACAAAGACACCCAGCCGGATGCTTTGGCAGGCCTTGCCGCAGCATCTGCCCTGGCTGTTTCAGACATACCTTTCAACGGTCCTATTTCCGAGGTCAGGGTGGCCAGAATAGACGGCCAGTACTGCATCAATCCGGGTTTCAAAGACCTGGAAAGGGCAGACCTTGAACTTATGGTAGGAGCAACCGCCCAGAACATTATGATGGTTGAGGGCGAGATGAAGGAAGTTTCCGAAGAAGTAATGCTCGGAGCCATTATGTTTGCCCATCAGGAAATCAAGAAGCATTGCGCTGTTCTTGAGGAGCTCACCGATGCAGTTGGCAAGAGAGTAAAGAGAGAATACTGCCACGAGGTCAACGACGAGACCATCCGCGAGGCCTGTGCAAAATTCTGCTATGACCGCTGCTATCAGATAGCTAAGAGCGCTCTTCCTAAGCAGGAGAGAACCGATGCTTTCGATGCCCTGAAAGAAGAGTTTATGCAGACCATTCCTGAAGAGGAAAGGGAAGAGAAGACAGCTATGGTCAACCGCTACTATGCCGCTGTTGAGAAGAAGGCAATGAGAGACCTTATCATCAACGAAGGCCGCCGTCTGGACGGACGCGCTACCACAGACGTGCGCCCTATCTGGTGCGAGGTTGATTATCTGCCTTGTGCTCACGGAAGCGCCATCTTCACCAGAGGCGAGACCCAGAGCCTTGCAACTGTAACCCTTGGCACCAAGCTGGATATGAAGGAGATGGATGAAGTACTGATTGAGAGGACAGAGCCTTTTGTTCTCCACTACAACTTCCCTCCTTTTGCAACCGGAGAGGCCAGGGCCGCCAGGGCTACTTCCCGACGAGAAGTCGGCCACGGAAACCTTGCAATGAGAGCTCTCAAGCCAATGGTTCCAACCGGAGAAGAGAATCCTTACGCCATAAGAGTTGTTTCAGACATTCTGGAAAGCAACGGCTCATCTTCAATGGCCAGCGTTTGCGCCGGCTGCCTTGCCCTTATGGATGCTGGTATCCAGATCAAGAAGCCTGTAGCCGGAGTGGCAATGGGTCTTATTGAGCAGGACGGCAAGTTTGCCATACTTTCTGATATTCTCGGAGATGAGGATCACCTGGGAGATATGGACTTCAAGGTTGCTGGAACAAAGGACGGCATCACAGCCACCCAGATGGACATCAAGTGCGACGGCCTCTCTGAAGAGATTATGGCTAAGGCTCTTGCCCAGGCTAACCAGGCCCGTCAGCACATTATGGGAGAGATGATGAAGACACTGGATGCTCCGCGTCCAGAACTCAAGCCTTACGCTCCGCGTATCGTCCAGATCAGAATTCCTGGGGAATTCATAGGCGCCGTTATAGGCAAGGGCGGAGAAGTTATCCAGAAGATCCAGAAGGAGACAGGCACCACCGTTACCATCACAGAGGAGAAGCAAGACGACGGTACCAGCATCGGAGCTGTTGACATCTTTGGAACAGACAAGGAGTCTATGGACAAGGCTCTCAACTGGATCAAAGGCATCACCACCGTTCCGGAAGCCGGACAGGTTTATCACGGAAAGGTTGTCTCCATCCAGGACTTTGGAGCATTCGTTGAAATTCTTCCAGGCAAGGAAGGCCTTCTACACATCTCCGAGATGGCTTGGCAGAAGACCAACAAGGTTGAGGATGTGGTAAAGATGGGAGACGAAGTAGACGTCAAACTCCTGGAGATTGACGAGAAGACCGGCAAGATGCGCCTTTCTATGAAGGCTCTCCTTCCAAAGCCAGAGGGCTATGTTGAGCCTGTAAGGCGTCCTCGCCCAACCGGAGACAATAGCCGTCCAAGCAATGGACGTCCTAACGGCAACCGCAACAATAACCGTCCTAACGGAAATCGCGGAGGCAACCACTCTGACCGTCCAAGCCACGGCCACAAAGACAACGAGTAATTACTCAGCGTTTTTAATAAACGGCTGATGTTCAACGACAAGAAATTCAACTTCTGGTTCAACATGTTCATCCTGGTGGGCATGATAACCGCTGTTGTGATTGTCAATATCCTGAAGATAGGGGCTCAGAATGCCATTACAGTAAAGCAGATAGTTGTTGCGGTTGGTGCCATAATGGGAGTGGTCAATACCGTCCTTAGCGCCAACGGCAACATCTGGACATTCCTGTTTGGAGTTCTTGACGTGAGCATAGGGGCCTATGCCAACTACGACAGCGGCAATATGGGGCAGTTTGCCCAGCACGCCTTCTACTTCCTTCCAATGCAGTTCATCGGCTACTGGCAGTGGAGAAAGAGGGGCGCCGGCAAAAAGACGGAAGACGGAGAAACCTCCAAGGTCAAGGCCAGAAGGCTTACGGGAAGGCAGTGGGTTTATGTAGCCATTGCGATAGTTCTTGGAACGGCTCTCTGCTACGGCATCCTCTACTGGGTAGATCTCAAGCAGCTGCAGGCTGGCAGAATCGCTGAGATAGACAAGGCCAAGCTTTTCCTAGACAGTTTTGTACTAGTGCTGAATTTTGCCGGCCAGATACTGATGTCATATGCGTATATGGACCAGTGGTATCTGTGGAACCTGGTGAACATCTTCTCGATTATGCTCTGGACCAACCGCCTGATGAGCGCCCAAAGCGATAGCTACACCATCGTGATGGTCATCAAATATTCCTTCTACCTTCTCAACTCCATAAACGGCTTGAGGATCTGGCTCCGCCTCAGCCGTCCGCAGAATCCTCTGCCAGCTGAATAACAGAGAAAAAGAAAAAAGGGTTGACCCAGCGGTCAACCCTTTATCATTGTAGAATCTTCCCCGCTTATTTACGGAGGTTGAGATCCTTGACGATTTTCCTGTATCTCTCGATGTCGACTTCCTTGAGATAGTCAAGGAAGCGGCGTCTCTTTCCTACGAGCATAAGAAGTGCACGCTGTGTGCCGTGGTCCTTCTTGTTCCTCTTCATGTGCTCGGTCAGGTGAGCGATACGGTAGGAAAATAAAGCAATCTGACTTTCAGCAGATCCAGTGTCTTTATTAGACTTCCCGTACTTGCCAAATATCTCTTGCTTCTTGTCTGAATTTAAATAATCAGCCATCTGCTTAAGATTTTTGTTGGTTAATAATAATTTAGCTCAGCGATACAGGACATCAAATCCTGACATCGGGGACGCAAAGATATAAAAGTTTTCTTAAAAGCAAAGCCTTCCCCGCCTATTGTTCAACAAAATCACTGAACTTTAGTTTGATGGCAGCGAGCTTGGTGTCTGAGCAATCGATGGTTTTGCCGGTTTTGGTGCACTTGTAAACTTTGCTGTTTTCTCTGTCTCTAAGCGTGAAGGTAAAATCAGCAGGGTCTGTGTTTTTTACGCCCTGGCCAAAGAACAAAGCCTCTCCATAGGTATTGGATGTTGATATTTCATTCAGGCCAAAGTGACCGCTCTCGGAGCCGGCGTTTATCATTCGTACGAGACTGAGGCGGCCGTTTTCATCTAGTCTGTTTACATACATATTGTTGCTTCCGAACTGAGGACAAGACAAAGAATAAACGTGGTTGAGCTCAAGGCCTGTTACTGTAATCTGGAAGTTGGTGTAGAATTTAAAGGTTAGAGAAGTCTTCAGATAGACATCGGTTGCAGATACAAGAGAAAGGGAGTTGGCTACAGGATCATAAATATAATCTATTCCACCGCCAGAATATCCAGAGTTGGAGGTAAAACCGGCAGACAGAACCATAGGGGATTTATTCTCAGGCTTGGCAAAACAAGCTGGCATATAGAATAGATAGTTATGGCCGTCGGCAGGATGGGATTCATACCTGGTCCATCCGTTAACAGCGTTTATAAGATTGTTTCCGCTAACCCAAAGCGTATAAATAGCGCCCCTGTAAACATCTCTGTATGCAAATTCATCCGCATCCATAATGCCGTTTTCGTTCTTGTCTCCAAGAAACTCTGCAGGATAGTCTGCTACTAATTCGCCCTTGGCCACCAGTGCGTCTGCCAATTCTCCTACCTGGTATGACTCTTCCCAGGATGAAGTAAGGTATCTGAGTTCCAGGTCGTGGTGGCGGATAACCTTGTTGGTAGCACTTTCGTCTTCATAGATATCGTTGAACCAGAAATATAACTCGTCGTACATATCCCAGCCCTGTTTTACGGCCTTGGTCTCCCCGCCTGGAGAAGCAATGCTGAAGTTGATTTTTACCGGACCTTTCTGTGCAGGTGCTTCCGGTGTAATGTTCTGATCTTTTGAACAAGATGCAAAAATGGCAACTGCCGCTAAAATGTATAATGCTTTTTTCATGATTCTTTCCTCCATAATTTTACCATTCATCTTCACTGTCTGGCACGCTGTCCCCAGAAAAAGGATCAGAAATACTGCCAGTAAGGTCATCCGTAGGAGAGCCCAGGCAAACGCTCATTTCAATTGTAACGCCGATTGTTTTTGATAGAGGCGCTAAGTAGTTTTTCTTTTTCATACCTTAATTGAATTAAATTAGAATAATCTTCATTATGAAACACAAAACTACTTTTCCTGTTCCTCTTTGCGTTCATTATTTTTCATTAATTTAAGGTCTGAATCGTGCCAAAAAAGCATTAATTAACCAGGATTCTTGATATTTTTGCATAAGAAGATTATAATATGGCGCTTCAGGCTAGAACGGTTAAGTATGAGAACGGGCTTGGTAATGTAACCTACACAAAGTATCCTCAGAGCCGGTCTTTCAGGGTGATTGTCTCTTCCAAGGGGGAGGTTAAGGTCACTCTTCCGGTCTATGCGTCATATCATGACGCCGAAAAGTTCCTGTTTTCCGTAGGCGGAAAGATTCTGGCCAGAAGGCAGGAGATCCTCAAGCGGCTGGAAGCTCAGGCCCAGGCCGGAGCGCCGTCTGACTACCAGACAAACAAGCTTGCCCACAAGATATTGCCCCAGAGAACACGCCAGATGTACGAGATGATGACTCAGAAGGTGACCATCCGCAACCGTCTGGGACTGGTGGTTAAGGATCCGTTCCGCTATAACCGTGTTGCAATCAAGAACAACTCCTCCAACTGGGGCAGCTGCTCAACCCTCAGGAACATCAACCTTAATATGAATCTTGTAAAACTTCCGCCGGAACTTATGGACTATGTTATTGCCCACGAGCTTTGCCACCTGGTCTATCCCAACCACAGCCAGCGGTTCCACGCCCTTCTGAATGCAATAACGGACGGAAAGGAAAAAGCCCTTGCCGCCCGTCTAAAAAGAATCAAGCTATAAAGTTAAACCTATCTGAAATTGTACCCGACTCCTAACCCAAATTGGATAGTCCTGTATCTCTTGATGCCTTTTGCTCTGTCCAATAAATCTGGATTGACGGTCAAGATAACATTCAGGTTGTTAAAATTGAAGCCAACCCCCGTCCTGACTTTGAGGTTTGTCTTGCGAAAGAGATCCGGCAATTCATAACCATCAGGTTTGTAGTTAAAGATGTATCTTAACTCCGGACCAGCAAACAAATCAATACTCATCTTGTTTTTTATCGGAAAACTGATTCCTGCAACCGCATTGATTTTTGCGCCGGCTTCTAAAGAATATCTTCCAGATTGGGCCATTACATTATAAGGATTTGGTCCCTCGAAAATTTCTCCAGATGTTGCGCCAGACGCATAATAAAGATATCTGCCAGGCAACGGCAACTTTGAGAAAACAAATCCTACCGCTTCTTCAATATACAAATGGTTTCTTAAAAAATGTTTTCCTCCTATATCTAAGCCAAAGCCTAAAGTTCCATCTTTTTTCATTGGAGGGTGTTTTTTGTCTCCTTCTTGAACAGAAGTATAATAATCAACGGACCCATTGACTCTGACAAAAGCATTATTTGTTTTGATTCGTTGTCCAAAAGAAGTGGAACCTATAGATATTAGCAGAATCAAAAAAGTATAAAACTTGTTCACACTAATAACAACATATTAAAAATAAAAACTAATTATTTTTTCTGCTGAAATGGTGACACCAATTGTAAATCTGTATAATTACTTCATCTTGACGAATGTGGTGCCGTTGAATTCGTAGCGCACAGGAGTGGCCATTTCCCAAAGCCGGTCATCTTCAATATAGCTAGGCCTGAGTTCCAGAACGCAGTCGTCTTGCTCGCCGTGCCTGAGGTCCAGGCCGTGGAGAGTGTTCTTCTTGGAGGCATACTCCTTTTTCATATAGTTCACCTCTTTCTTCAAGTCTGCCGGAATCTCAACTCCCTCAAAGAACTCGTCGAAATTTGGAGCCTTTATAGGGCACTCGACTTCTGTCAGAGAGCCGTTTTTGTAGGTGTATGTCTTCATATTGTCAAGAACGGCACCGTCTACTCCGGCTTCGGTGTAGAAGAGTACGTAGTAGCTGCCCTCATCGTTGAGCATAGGATAGCAGTCTACATAAACAATGTTGTAGATGCCGCCTTCTCCGTTCATCGCGCTGATTTTGTACGGAGACGTGTATTCGTCAAATACGCGCTTTGTTTCTGTGGCCTCCCTGTAGATGGAATCATTGATCCTTTCTGAAATCAGGCTGCGGTCTATGAGTTTAAGCACATCCTGGGCAACGTCCGGTCCGCTGTAAGTCTGCTGAGGCTGGACTTCAGGCTCCGGAGTCTGGACTGTAGCGGTCTGGGTAGAATCCGTTGCGGCGGGAGCTGCATTCTCCCCCGGCTTGTTCTTGCAGCCAAAGAGTATAGCAAGAACTATAAGTACCGACAATAATCTGTAAGCTTTCATATTATTTCTGGCTGAGAGCGCTGAGCCTTTCGTAAAGGGCGTCAATGCCCTCGATAAGCTCTTTGTTTACGCCTTTGTAATACTTGTCGGCCTTGATTTCTGCCGGACGATGGTTTACCTTGTCCATCAGGTCATCCTGAAGGTCCAGGGCGTCGCCGATGATTTCTCCCACCTTGTCCATCTTTTCTTCTCCGTTAAGCTCCAGATAGATGAAGCAGTCGTCTACAAGCTCTGCAACAAGGAATTCAACGTCTTTCTTTATATCACGAAGATTCATATTTGTAATGTTTTAATTGATTGTTTGTTCTATGTAAAAATACGAAAAATCAGTTCTGAGTAAATCACCACGGTCGTTTGCCGGAAAGGCGAAGACGCTCGGATAACGGGGTTAGGGGAGCTGCGAGGCCTACGGCAGGTATATTGTGCTGTTCTCCGCTGATGTCAAAGCGCAGCGATGCACCGTTACTGCGGACTTCCATGGTGACAGGTGCGCCCATCACCAGCGGCAGGTTCACGTCTCCGTGTCCGGCTGGAAAGCCGCACAGGACAGGGATATTATAGGACTTCAAGTATTTACGCAGCATTGCTTCCACGCTCTCGTCGGTAAATTCCTTGCCGCAGTCGGTAAACTCGCCAAGGATGACGCCCTTGCAGCGATTCAGGACCCCGTTCATCATAAGGATGGTAAACTGCCTGTCGATGTTGTGCATAGACTCTTCGACCTCTTCGATGAAGAGAATCAGGTCGCGGCCGGCGGTGGCGTCAGCCTGAGTTCCCAGATTAGGGGCAAAGGTGCAGAGATTTCCTCCTACCAGGACTCCGCGTGCAAAACCCTCGATATTCTGGGGATGAGCCGGCACTTCATAGAGCGGCACATTGCCCAGAAGCAGATCTCGCATCAGCGTGCTGGTCAGATCCTGGCCGCCCTTGGCAAGGAATGAACTCATCGTACCTTGTATGCTCATCACGCCGGCACGGTTCAGCAGGCCGTGAAGGGTGGTGATGTCGCTGAAGCCTACAAGCCATTTCGGATGAGCGGACAGTTCTTTGAGCTTCAGCTCGTCGATGAGCTGGATGGTTCCGTAACCGCCGCGGTTGCAGATGATGGCCTTGATGGAAGGATCGTTAAGGGCCCAGCGGATGTCGCTTACACGCTCCTCGACGGTTCCAGCATATTGGCCGTCATACTTCTTGCCCACGTTCGGCCCGATGACTGGTTCCAGGCCCCAAGTGCGAAGCAGTTCAGCAGTCTTCTCCACATTCTCCATCGGCGTGAAAAATGATGGGGAAATAAGCGCGACCTTGTCGCCCTTTTTCAGATAGTCCGGTTTCCTGCAGTTAAGGGTAACGTGCTTATGCCTGGAAGAATCATCAATCTTTTCGCAGGACATAGTCAACAGTCCGCAAAGGGCAGCTAAGATAAAAAGGCGTAATTTCATTTTTATTCCTCTGCTGCATATTTGAGGTCTACGCCCTTGTTCATCTCAAGTCCGAGACCTGGCTTGGATGAAGGAACGATTCTTCCGTCAACTACGGTTGAGGAGTGGAACACGTCATTTGCAATCAGCCAGTTTCCGTCAAGGTCTGTCCATTCGCAGACAGGAGCGATCTGTGCTCCGGCGGCGATGGCTACTGATGTTTCTGTCATACATCCAATCATCAGCTTCATTCCCAATGCCTGAGCAAGGGAAACCATCTCCCTTGCCTCGTGCAGTCCGGTGCACTTCATCAGTTTGATGTTGATTCCGGAATAGTGGCCGTAGAGCTTCTTCACATCGCTGAGCCTCTGGCAAGCCTCGTCTGCCATAATAGGAAGCGGGCTTCTCTCTGTGAGCCAGCCGGTCTCTTCAAGCATCAGTTTAGGCATAGGCTGCTCAATCATATTAACGTTCTTGGTTGCCAGCCAGTTGATCATGTCAAGAGCATAGTGTTTGTCTTTCCATCCCTGGTTTGCGTCGATGCAGATAGTTGTATCGGTGACTTCGCGGATGGTGTTGATCATCATCTTGTCCTGCTCCTCGGTTCTTCCGAGCTTTACCTTGATCAGATGGCCTTCAGCGGCTGCTTCCTTGGCCTTCTCCAAGACTTCTGCCCTGTCTGCCAGACCTACGGTAAAGGAGTTGTAAGGGCAGTTCTTAGGGTCGAATCCCCAGATCTTCCACCACGGCTGTCCAAAGATGTTTCCAACCAGATCGTGGAGGGCGATGTCTATAGAAGCTTTTGCAGCGCAGTTGTTGGTGGTGATAGCATCCATTTCGGCCATTATGTCGCCGATCATAAACGGATCCTTGAACTTCTTCAGCACCGGCCTGGCCTTCTTCAGGTAGTCGATCGCTGAGTTAGTTGTTTCTCCCAGATATGGCGGCATTGCGGCCTCTCCGTATCCGGTGTATCCGTCGTAGGTGATTCTGGTTAGAACGATAGGGGTTGTGGTTCTGGAGTTGTTGGAGATGGTGAACACGTGTTTCATCTTTGCGGTGAACGGGCACCATTCCAGTTCAAGCTCCTTCTTTCCGTTCGGCTTGGAGGAGAAGCCTCCCTTAGCCCTTGCGAAAATCTGTGATGGACTCAGAAGAGCAGCAGCTGCAGTCAGCAATCCGGCGCTCTTCAAGAAAGTTCTTCTGTCGGTCATCTGTGTATGTTTTTAATAGTTAAATGTTTATCTCAGCGATAGTTTATTCTGTAATTCCGATATTCTTGACGCTTATAACGCCCTTGCCCTGGTCTGCGGTGCCGATGATGCGGCGGGCCTTGAGCATTCTTTTTGCTCCGGCGTAATAGTCTTCCTCTCCAGGAATCAGGCTGTTGATTCTCACTACGTTGGATGAGTGGATGATCTTTCCGTCTCCCATATAGATAGCTACGTGGGTAACCCTCTCTCTTCTGCCGTTCTCTGCCTTGCGCCCGAAGAAAATCAGGTCTCCAGGCCTAAGATCTGAGAGGGCATCTTTTGTGTAATCTCCTTCAACAAAGCGGTGCACGTCCACGCTGTCTCCGGTCTTGCACTGCTGCGATGCGTCTCTTCTGAGAACATAGCCGTTGAGGAAGTAAGTGCTCTTGCTCAATCCGCTGCAGTCTACGCCCTTAAAGCTGGTTCCGCCCCATACGTAAGGGAAGCCGCAGAATTGCTTTGCAGTTTCCACGATGTTCTTCTCTGTTGGCTCAGCGTTATCCATCCAGGTCTTGAGGTCTACAACGTCAGATGCCGGAACATATCCCGTTCTGCCGTCTGCTACGGATACTTTCCTCCAGCTTCCGTGCTTTCCCTCATCCAGCATTATGCAGCCCCAAACAAGGTCGCTAACCGGAAGGCTGTTAACATTTTTCTCAGAGTATATGGTTGAGTACTTTGCCTTTACAAAAACCTTTGGTTTTGCCAGATAGGCTTTGTACTCTTCCTCGGTCATTGCCTTTATGCTGCGGGTAATAACCCAGGCCGTGTAGCCTTCCATATTGATGCAGCGGTACCAGTCGTCCCTTTCCTCAAGGATCGTAACCGGCATTCCCATCAGGGCCTGCGTTCCGCTCTCGGCGCTGAAGCTTCCGTTGCAGTTGAAGCTGGCGGTGGACATGCAGACGATGCCGTAAGTCTTGCCGTTCAGCTTTTTGGACGGAAGAAGGTCTATCTTGTTCACAGCCTTGATCCCGGCCTTGCCAAGCCTTGAAAACAGGGCGTCTATGGCTTCCTTTTCAGTGGTAGAACCTACCAGGGTAAGCGTGCCCTTGTTGTCAATCAGGGAAACCTCGTAGGTCTTGTCCCTCTCGTCAGGGGCGTAGGTGTCACGTACTTCGTTGTTGATTCTCAGGAACAGCTGATTTACGTTCTGTCCAAAACCTGAAACGTTCAGCAAAAGGGCTGCAGAAAGCAGCAGGAAGATTCTTTTCATCGGCGATAGTTTTAACAGATAACAAATATACAAAATTTAGTAACTTTGTAAAAACACATTATACCTATGAAAAGAATCCTGACCATCTCAGCCATTTTTGCGGTTTCAGCATTGTCTGTTTGCTGCAAATCCAATAGCCAGACGCAGACCCGGCAGGCTCCGGTAAAGACTCCGGAGGCCGGAACCTTGACCGCCTACTATGCCACAGAAGATTTCAGCGATGTCACTAGCGCCTATAATTTCGAGAAGGGAGATTTGATCTGCGATGACAATAATGAATACAACTCCATAGTCGACTATGATGCAGACAACTACAAGTTTCTCCCAGAAGAAGCCGAAGATGGCACCGTGTATGGCGCATTCGTCTTCCCTAAGTCCAAGGCCGAAAAGGTTGTTTACAACCAGAACCAGCTGACAACCGAACTTGTCGGGGACAGGATAGTCTTCAAAGATAAAGACGGCAACCTGGCCACCATATTCAAGTCTAGCAGAAACGGCCAGCCTTTATACATAATGAATGACGAGAAATGGGAATTTGAACCAGGTCCACAGGAGCTTCTGAAACGGTATGACAACTGCTATGTGATCACTGTCCATTTCCCTGACGGACTGTTTGAAGAGCCGCTGGAAACCCGGGGAGACATCATCAAGCTGTATAATTACGAAGAGGATGCTGCAAACCCTACATATTCCGGAGCTATAGAGGACGGCTGGTATGTAAAAGGAGACTGGGACTACAGGAAATCCGCTTATGACGAAAACGGAAATCTTCTGGTTCCGCTGGAAAGGACAGTGGATATCCCTGTTACCCATTCCGTTGCCTACATAGGTTCTCTTGACGCCCTCTACGTAGACGGCACCCTCTACTACAGGGTCAAGTAAAGTAACGGGGCCGGGGCGATGGCAGAACTGAACTCGTTTGTGGACTTTTTCCGTAAGAAGTACGGAGCGCGTATGCAGAAGGTGGTTGTGGACGCTGGCTTCACGTGCCCCAACCGCGACGGCAGCAAAGGCACGGGCGGATGTTCCTTCTGCCTCAATAACGCCTTCCATCCCAACTACTGCACTCCGGACAAGCCCATCCACCAGCAGATAGACGAGGGCATCGAATTCCACCGGGTCCGTTACCGCCATGCCCAGCGCTACATAGCTTACTTTCAGCCATACAGCAATACTTACGCCCCGGTTGAAAGACTCCGGGAACTCTACGCCGAGGCCCTTTCCCATCCCCTTATCGAGGGCCTCGTCATCGGCACCCGCCCTGACTGCATCGATGAAGAAAAACTGGATCTTTTAAAGAGCATTGAAGAAGATGGAAAGATAGTAATCATTGAGTACGGGATAGAGAGCTGCTACGACAAGACTCTGGAGAGGATTGGCCGAGGGCATGACTTCGATTGTGCCAGACGGGCGGTGGAAGCAACGGCCAAGCGGGGCCTTACCCAGTGCGCCCACTTCATCTTCGGCCTTCCGGGAGAAACACTCCAGATGATGATGGACGAGGCGGACATCATCAACACCCTGCCTCTGACAAGCGTCAAGTTCCACCAGCTGCAGATAATCAAGGGAACGAGGATGGAGGAGGTATTCCGTACTCAGCGACAGGATTTCCACGAGTTCACCCTGGACGGCTATCTGGACTTCATGGCGGAGTTCATCCCGCGCCTCAGGAACGACATCTACATTGACCGCTTTGCCAGCGAGGTTCCTCCGCGATATCTCTCTCCGCTTCAGAAAGGCTGGGGCCTGATCCGCTACCAGGAACTCCTCGCCATGCTCCGTCAGCGCATGTCCGCTCCCGCTGACACATAGAACGGGACAGCGGGAGCACTTTGGAGTATAAAACGTGCCTGCTGACACACGTATTGGGACAGCAAAAGCACTTGAAAATAAAGTTATATGAGAAGATTATTGTTGATTGCGGTTTTGGGCTTGCTGACCGGTGGTTGCAGCCAGCGGACGTTTTCGTTTGTGCAGATGAGTGATCCGCAGATAGGTTTCAGAGACAAATCCCCAGGATATGAGCATACTGATTCTTTGTTTGCAGAGGCCGTGAGAAAGGTGAATTCTTCTGAGTATCATGGATATATATCTAAGAACTGTGCACCCAGCGCAGATTTCGTAATCATTACCGGGGATCTGGTAAACGACCAAAGGGATGCGCTCCAGGATTCCATCTATCGGGCAAACCGTGCAAAGATAGAAGTACCAGTGTATGAGATTCCAGGCAATCACGATATCCGGCCGTGGACACCGGAGAATCACTCCAACTATCTTGTGCTGAGGGGTTATGACCGCTTCTCGTTCAAACATAAAGGATGTGCGTTCATAGGCATAGACTCCAACTGCATCGTGGACAGTTCCGAAGAGGACCGCGGAGGAGACGTAAAGATTTTACCGTCCGATAAAGCTGCTGCTGCACAGGCAGAAGCAGAGCAGCTGGAATGGCTTAAGGAGGAACTTCGTAAGGCTCGGCGATGCCGGTACACTTTTGTATTTCTGCACTGTCCGGTAATCCTCAAGGACATCGATGAGGAAAACAATTACTTCAATTTCCCAAAGAAAAAGAGAGCAGAGTATATAACTCTGTTCAAGGAGTATGGGGTGGATGTGGTGTTCGCCGGACATACGCACATGGATAACTCTACCGCTAAAGGGACAGTGGCTGAAGGCATCCGGTTTGTGATTGCCGGTCCGGTGGGCAGTCCTCTCGGATTAGGGTATTCCGGCTTTGAGGTGGTAACGGTATCCAAGGATGGTATAGATTGCAGCTACACAGATTAGTTTATCCAGGACATTCTTTTTGGGGGTTTGGCGGGAATTGAGTATATTCGCCAAATTATTGTATTCGGTAATCAAAACGGTTTGTCATGCAGAAGAAAGTCATTAACAACAACCCTGAAGACCAGATAATGTTTGAAGGTCTTACGTTCGACGATGTGCTTCTGGTTCCATCTCACTCGAATGTGCTTCCACGGGAGGTGAATATATCTTCCAAGTTTACAAGGGAAATAACGTTGCAGGTGCCTATAGTTTCCTCAGCGATGGACACCGTTACGGATTACAGGATGGCGATTGCCATAGCCCGTGAAGGCGGAATAGGAGTAATCCACAAGAATATGCCGATAGAGGTTCAGGCAGACCAGGTACGCAGGGTAAAGAGAGCCGAGAACGGAATGATATTCGACCCGATAACGATTTCTCCGGACGCTCTGGTGTCTGATGCCCTTAAGCTTATGGCAGATAACCACATAGGAGGAATTCCGGTAGTAGGCCCGGACAAGAAGCTGATAGGAATCGTAACCAACAGAGACCTCCGCTTTGTGTCAAACAAGAAGACTCCGATCCAGAAAGTTATGACCTGCGAGAATCTTGTTACCACAACCCGTACAGACCTTGCGGAAGCAACCCGCCTGCTCCAGAAGCACAGGATAGAAAAGCTTCCTGTAGTAAACAAGCAGGGCATACTCGTAGGACTGATCACTTACAAGGATATTACCAAGATCAAAGACAATCCAGACGCCAGCAAAGACTCTATGGGAAGGCTGATGACGGCCGCAGCCGTGGGAGTAACGGCCGATGTTAAAGAAAGGGTGGCTATGCTCACCGATGCGGGCGTGGATGCCATTGTGATAGACACTGCGCACGGCCATTCAGAGGGAGTTCTCAGGACAGTGAGGGTTGTAAGAGAAGCATTCCCAGGCCTTCAGATCGTGGCCGGAAACGTGGCTACGGCAGAGGGGGCAAAAGCCCTGGCAGATTGCGGAGTGGATGCCGTAAAGGTGGGAATCGGACCAGGCTCCATCTGCACCACCAGAGTTGTGGCCGGAGTGGGTGTTCCGCAGCTTACAGCCGTAATGCTTGCCGCAGACGCCCTCAAGGGAACGGGAGTTCCAGTGATTGCAGACGGAGGAATCCGCTATTCCGGAGATATAGTAAAGGCTCTTGCAGCCGGAGCTAGCACCATAATGGCAGGGTCTTTGTTTGCAGGAGTGGAGGAGTCTCCGGGCGAGACCATCATCCTCAACGGACGTAAGTTCAAGTCATACCGCGGAATGGGATCTCTGGAAGCCATGCAGCAGGGCAGCAAAGACCGCTACTTCCAGGATACGGAAGACGATGTAAAGAAGCTGGTTCCGGAAGGCATTGTGGCCCAGGTCCCTTACAAGGGCAACCTCAACGAGGTCATCTACCAGCTGGCAGGCGGACTGAGAGCCGGAATGGGCTACTGCGGAGCAAAGGACATTGAGGCTCTGCGGAAGTCCAAGTTTGTGAGAATCACCGCTGCGGGCGTTAGGGAGAACCATCCGCACGACGTAACCATCACACGTGAGGCTCCAAACTACAGCCGCGGACTTTAAACTTGTCGCTGAGAAAAAAGAAAAAAGTTGAAAAAATTATAACAGATGTTCCTTAGAAGATTTTCTGCAGTTACTGCAGCTATTCTGGCGCTGACGCTTTCTACGGCTAATGCCCAGGTTTACAAGAACGGACTTATAGACAAGACGGTTGCCCTGATTGGCAACGAATCAATATTGCTTTCCCAGCTGGAGGAGCAGGTTCAGCTTATGCTGGCAAACGGAGAAGCTCCAACGGATGAGAAGAAGATGAGGTGCAAGATATTGGAACAGACTCTCCAGCAGAAGCTTTTCCTAAATCAGGCCAAGCTGGACTCCCTGACCATTTCATCTGATATGGTGGAGGCCGAGCTTCAGAGCAGGGTTGACAATGTCCTCTACCGAATGGGCGGACAGGAAAATGCGGAGGCTTATTTCAAGAAGCCGATGTTCCGCCTTAAGGAAGACTGGAGGTCTATTCTCGGCGAACAGAACCTTATTCAGCAGGAACAGAGGCAGATTGTCTCAGGAGTTTCTCAGCTGACCCCTAGCGAGGTGCGCCGTTTCTACAAGAGAGTGGACAAAGACTCTCTTCCGGTTATTTCCACCCAATATCGCATCAGCCATATAGTTCTCTATCCGAGCAAGGAAGATGCTATTATGGAAGTTAAGGAAAAACTCCTGGAGTTCCGTCAGAGAGTCATCAACGGAGAGAGATTCTCCTCACTTGCAGCTCTTTACTCAGATGACAAGGAAACGGCTATAAGAGGCGGCGAGCTTGGACTTGCACCTAAGGCATTGTTCTGGCCGGCATTCTCAGATGCTGCCGTGAGCCTGAAGGCAGGGCAGATTTCCCAGATTGTTGAAACTCCGGACGGCTTCCACCTGATTCAGATGATTGAGAAGAACGGAGATATGTTCAACGCCCGCCACATCCTTCTCAAGCCAAAATACACCGATGCCGAAAAGCAAAGATGCTTTACCCGCCTGGACAGCATCCGCAATGCCATTCTCATAGACAGCACCACGTTTGAAAAGGCAGCCAGACTGTACTCCCAGGATCCTAAATCCTATCTGAACGGAGGCCAGATGGTAGACGAGAATACAGGAAGCACCTACTTTGAGAAAGATATGCTCAAGCCTAGCGACTATGCTGTGCTAAAAGACATGAAGAATGGAGAGATATCCGCTCCGTTTGAAAGCCAGGACAACGAGGGTAGGGGACAGACCATCTTCAAGATTATCCGCCTAGAAGAAGTCATACCGTCACACACAGCTAACGTAGACCAGGATTTCCTTGTCATTCAGAACTTTGCCCAGGGCATCAAACAGCAGGAAGCTCTCAAGAAATTCATTGAAGAAAAGCAGAAAACCACTTTCATCCGCATAGACGAAATGTTCAAAGACTGCCCGTTTGAGAGCAAAGGCTGGGTGAAATAATCTGATATGTTTTCAGGAAAAGCCATACGCAAAAAAAGCCGCTCTGCATTTCTCAGTGGAAGTGCCTTGGCTCTGCTTTTCCTGTGCTTTTTCTCAGCGATAGCCAGCGCCCAGGATTTTGGCCAGGATCGCGACAGCCTTGTACGCCTTATTTCCGCCAAGTCTATCAAGCTCACCGAGATAGGGGGCGCTCCGTTCAGGATTGTGAACGGCCCCGCCCGCTTTATGCACAACAACGCTTACCTGTACTGCGACAGCGCAGCCTGGGACGTGAACGCCAACGTCATAGACGCAATGGGGCACGTGAAGATAGAGCAGCAGGACACATATCTGGTCAGCGAGTTTGCCACCTATCTGGCAGACGAAAACGTGGTGCAGTTCCGCGGCACGGAAGTCAGGCTTTACAACAAGAAAGGAGACCAGCTCAAGACGCAGTTCCTAGACTACAACACGGCAGACAGCGTAGCCACCTTCTACAACGGCGGTGCAATGCGTTCCGCCAAAGGAGACATTTTGGAAGGCCTTGAAGGAATGTACGATACGGCAGACAGGCTCTTTATGTTCAACGATGATGTCAGTATGTATTCGGATTCCGTCTTCCTCAAGTCCGATATGGTGGAATACCATTCAAACCAGGAAGTGGCGATATTCGGTGAGCAGACCGTGGCCTGGAAGGGGAGAGACACTCTCTTCTCCAACAATATGGAATACAACACCAAGAGCAAAACCTTGGTTCTGAAGACAGATAACTACATAGCCACCCAGGACCAGGAACTCTGGGCCGGATGGATAGACTACCACCGCGAATCAGGAAATGCGGAACTCTACGATAACGTTCAGGTCAGAGACCAGGCTCAAAGTGCCATAATTATGGGAGACAAGGGCGTATATGTTCAGAAGCCATTGCTCCTGTATATGACGGAAAACGCCGCCGCCGGAATGTATTCAGAGGAGAAAACCGGAATAGACTCTCTGAGCGGCCTTCCTATCTACAAGAGAGACACTCTGTTTATCTCTGGAGATACCCTTAAGATGTGGCAGGTTCCTATGCATCAGGTAGATAGCGCTGAGGTTGCCTGGGCCCACGAGCGCAGAAAACTGGCGGATACGGATCCTATGGATGAAATCAACCGCCAGAACAAAGCCTGGCTGGACTCCTACAAGCGCAACAAGGAACTCTTGGATCATCCTCTTCCGCCAGCTCCGCCAAAGCCTAAGGAAACTCCAAAGCCAGAAGAGCAGACTCCTGACGGCCCTCCTGAGATGCAGATGGATCCTCGAGGCAAGATTCCAATGCCAACGGATTCCTTATCCGCAAAGGCCGGGCTTGACTCCCTTGCTGCAGCAGATTCGCTGAGCATAGCAAAAGACAGCATTGTTCCCCTGGACACCACGGCCGTTACTTTCCTGAGCGTCTTCCATAACGTCAAGATTTTCAGAAGCGACCTCAGGGGCCGCTGCGACTCGCTGATTTACACGTCTATAGATAGCATTGCCCGTTTCTATCGCGACCCTGTGCTCTGGAACGAGGAAAAGACGCAGTTCACTGCAGACAGCATCCAGCTTTCCATCCGCAACAATGAAATCTACAAGGCCAACCTTATAGAAAATGCCTTTATAATTTCCCAGGAAGACTCCATCCATTTCCACCAGATCAAGAGTACGGAGATGGTGGCATATTTCAAAGACAACGATGTTTACCGCTTTGATGCCCTTGGCGGAGTTCAGGCAATGATTTTCCTGGCAGAAAAAGACAGCGTCATAACCCTTATGAACCAGAAGGAATGCCGCCTTATGACCGCCAAGATTGTTAACCAGGATATAGAGCGTGTCCGTTACATAGAAAGTGTCAAGAGCGATGTCTATCCTACCTACAAGTTGGAAGAGGAGAAGATGAGGCTGAGAGATTTCAAGTGGAGGAAAGACCAGCTGATCACTTCCCGTAACGAGCTTACCACCCGCAAGGTTCATCCTACCGCAAGAGGATCGCTGAGAAAGAAACTTTTCCCCAACTACTTCCATACCAGAGATTTCTTCCCTGAGTCCTATAAGCTGATACGCTCCGTCCACGATTCCGTAACCCAGAAGATCAGGCAAGAAGACCGCGAACGCCAGGCCAGGGAAAAGCAAAAGGAAATGCAGAGCAAAGAGCAGGAACTTGAAAACGACGCAGCCCATCGCCAGGCCATAGACGAGGAAAAGTCAGACGGCCCAGTGATGATCTACAAGGATCTTAAATAATTCAGAAAATAAGCTTAATCAAATGGCTACATATAAAAGATCATCTTTCTTCATTTACGCCGCAGCCCTGCTGTTGTCTTTTGTAATAAACGCTCCTGATCTGACTGCCCAGAACAAAAAGATGAACCCGTTCAAAGACAAGGAAGTAAAGCAATATGTTAAAGATAGCCTCCAGACTCTGATTGCCCGTTGCGAGGTTGTTCTCAAGGCTGCCTATATGAAAGGGGAATACGTAACCACTCATTACGACGTTCCCGGCTGGGAAGGCTATCCTGTTGAGGAATACACATACTATACAGGAAAAGACATTAAGACCGGACGTCCCAAGAAAGGCCGTGTATATCTTCTGATGCCAACGGCCGAGCAGCTTGCATACTGGACCATTTCCGCCTGCTGGAAGACTGTCCACAGCCTGGACTACCAGTACACCAACACCCTCCTGAGATTTATCCGCTGGCAGAGCGGCGCCCAGTTTGCCGTAAGGGGAGTGGTCTATGAGGATATGTACACTGCAGGATACTACGAGCCTTATGTTTTCAAAGATGGCATAACTGTTTATGTGGCAGATCCTAAGATGAAAGCAGGAGACGACCAGCTTGCCGAGTGCACAGAGGAGCAGCTCCAGTTTTATCTGGATCTCAGCGACAAGGACCTGAAGCCTTATACCGGCTCCTTTGCCCGCATCTGCTCCACCACCAGGGAAATGTACTACAGCTGGGGCGGCACCACAGATGTTGGAGTAAGTTCCTTCCGTGAAGGACGCAGCCTTAACTTCCTTCCTGTCATCCGTGAGCTTTACAAAAAGGCCCTCAAGAGCAAAGACAACGAGCTCATCGATGCCTGGTGCAATGTCAACCTCAAAGATTATCCATATAAAGGAAGAGACTAGCCAAACCAGAAATACCGCCACAGAATGCTTAACGTTACAATCATAACCATCGCGATCTTCCTGGGAATCATAGGAATCATCGGCTGTGTTCTGCCGGTTATCCCGGGCCCTCCTATTTCCTGGGCGGGAATGATGGTTCTCTACTTCTGGGGCAGCGGCACCAACTCTTCGGGTGATCCTATGAGCACTCGCCTTCTGATCATCTGGCTTGTCATAACCATCGCGGTGACCATTCTGGACTATCTCGTTCCTTCATACCTTACCAAGAAATCCGGCGGCAGCACATACGCCTCCAGGGGCGCTCTGGCCGGACTTTTCATAGGCCTGATCTTCTTTCCGCCGTTCGGAATAGTCATCGGCCCTATGGCAGGAGCCTTCCTCTGCGAGATTATCTTTGGCAAGAAAACCGCCGGCCAATCCATAGTTCCCGCTCTGGGCGCCTTTGCCGGCTTTATCTGCGGCACCGGCCTTAAGCTTATCGCCTCCGGTATGATGATGTACTACATCTTTGTCTATATTCGCTAAAAGCCAGCCTTCTTCCCAAAATTTCACTTTTTTCGCCTTTTGCTACGCAAAAACTTGCGGATTGTCAATATTATTTCGTACATTTGGAAGAATTATGGCGTATTGTCTTTACAGGGCAATTATGTCTAGCAGCAAATATTTAGTGTAAAAATATAAATTTATGTCCATGAAGTTCTTAACCAAAAAAGAAGAGTATCTCGCCCCGTACTGCGAGATCGAATCTATTGAAACAGAAGATTTCATTGCGGCTTCTCCAGATAACACTGAAACCCCAGATGATGACGGAGAGTTAGATTTCTAAAAACATCAGTTATGAAAAAGTTATTCAAATCAGTTTTTGCCCTTGCTATTATGGGGCTTGCTCTTGTTTCTTGCAACAAGGCTGATGAGGCAATTCCTCAGGATCCCGAAAAAGGATACGTTTATACTTTTTCTGTAGTTGATGATTATGCTCCAACCAAGGCAACACTCGGAACAAACGGTGTAGGTTGGGAAAGCGGTGATAGGGTTGGTCTCTTTACACCAAACAGTCACGGCTATGCATCAATAGATGTCTCCAAGACTCCTAAGGAAGTAATCCTTTACAGCAAAGAGATTATTCCTGCTGGAAGCAAGGCCTATGCTTATTATCCTTATTCATCAGACAACACGAAAGATGACGATGAGGCAGCAAAAATTGTCTTCCTTGATGTTCAGCAAGGCACCAGTGTTTCCGCTATGCCAATGGCCGGTATTCCTTTCACTGTTGAGACTGAGGTTGCAGCCAAGACCAATCAGAATGGAGTTATCAAGTTCTTGAACCTTGGTTCTATAATTGAGTTCAACGTCTTCTCATCAAAGGCTGAATATCAGACAGAAACAGTTAAATCTATTCTCGTTAAAACAACAGGTGACGACTATGTATCCGGAAATACTTATCTCGACCTAACCCAAGTTGACGCGTCAGACGAATCTTCTCTTTCTGTAATTTTTATCCAAGCTTCAGATGCCAAGAATGAAGTCAAAGTCAACCAGGACGCACAGGTTGCAGATTCCAAGAATAACGCTACTCCTGTTTATATGGTTCTTGTTCCAGGAAACCACTCTGGACTTATCATAGTTAACACAGACCAGGCTTCTTATACGTGGAATCTTCCTTCTGTTGCCTTCAAGCGTAACGGCCTGAAGCACTTCAATATGGACCTTAACAACGCTACTCGCGGACCTCTCAATGAAGTAGTTAAGACCCTTCCATACGAAGAACCATTTACTGCAAGTATTGGTGAATTCACAACAAATGAGGTAATACCTGTTCCTGAAATTGGAGCTATTTGGAAATGGGGTGGAGCTACTTATGGAATGAAGGCAACGGCAAGTACAGGAGGCAAAAGTCCAGTTAATTATGCTTCTGAGGCTTGGCTCATTTCTCCTTGGATAGATCTTACAGGCGGAGTTCAGTATGCAGCCGTTACATTTGACCATGTTCATAGATATGCCGGAACAGCTACTGAAGAGCTTACTTTCTGGGTTTTGTCAGATGATATTGGCGCAAAATGGACCCAGCATACGATTCCTACATATGCTTCTGGAACCAATTGGACTTTTGTTAATTCAGAAGAAATTTCTCTCAACAGCTATGTTGGCAAGAAAGTTAAGGTTGGTTTCAAATATTTAAGCAACACTACTAATGCAGCAACATGGGAAATCAAGAACTTCAAGGCTTTTGTCGCTTCTGCGCCTAAAACAGCCAATCCTGTAATTTCTTATGAAGCTTCCACTAAGACTGTTACCATAACTTGTGAAACCCCAGGCGCTAAAATTGGTTACACAACCGATGGTACTAATCCAGACGCAGATGACAGCGGTCCAAAAGGAACTACACAGTTATACACCGGTCCATTCACAATTTCTAAGACAACCACCGTCAAAGCTTTTGCCGGTGCTGATGAAATGGATCCAAGTGATATTGTTTCTAAAGAATGTGTTGTTGGCTATGAGTTTGAAACGATAGCCCAGCTTAATGCTTTGGCTACAACTACATCAAAGAGTGTTTATGGTAAACTGACTAATGCTGTTGTATCCTTTGTTCCTGGTACCATGGATGCTGTTATTAAGGATGCTACGGGTTCTGTCCTTTATCATAAGAAAGATCACGGACTGAAACAGGGACAATACTATACAGGCGATATTACGGTTGATTTGATCTACTACAACGGTTTGTATTCAGACATTACAAGCATAGACGTTAAATTTGAAGGTGATGGTGAAGTAGTTAATCCTGAGGTTCTGACTCTTACCCAGCTTACCGGTAACTATACTAAATATCAGAACACCTATGCAAAAATTGAGAATATAAAAGTTACTAATGTTAGCGGCAAAAATATAACCGTTTCCGATGGAACCAACACATATGTTGTATACACCAACTACGGCGATGCAACTTGTGCTGTTGAAGACAAGATTACTGCAATTGGAACAATTACCAAGTACGGCACTACTGAAGAACTCAAGGTTTGGTCAGCTGATGATATTACAGTAACAGAACATACAGCAGCAGAACATGCCATAAACATTACTCAGTCTACTGGTGGTACAATTACTGCAAAAGTTGATGGAAATGAGATAGCTTCAGGCACCAAGGTTATGGAGGGAAAAACCGTTCAGCTTAGCGTAACTATAGATAATAATTATAATTTCAATCAATGGATAGTTGAAGGCGCTGTTAATCTCAGTAGCACAACTTCTCATGTTGTAACCTTTAAGGTTGGAACCGAAGATGTTTCCGTTTCTGCAACATTTACCAACCAGAGTGGTACTACTTATACTAAAGTTACAACCGCACCAACCGACTGGAGCGGTACTTATATCATTGTGTATGAGTCATCCGCGACATCTGGACTTGTATGTCTTGCGGGTACTGATGCGTATCAGAACTTTACAACCGCTACAATCGCTTCTGGTGTGATTTCTTCAAACGATTTATCCTCTTATGAAGTGCAAATAGCATCTTACGATACAGGCTATTCAATAAAAGCTCTTGGTGGAGCTAATGCTAACAAGTATCTCGAAGGTAAAGGCGATTCAAATGGAACCAAATTCAATGCTAGCCCATCTAAAGTAACTACATTCAGCCTCTCTGGAGGTCTTGTTACCATAACGAATAACACAGACCTGTTTGTTTATAACTCAACAAATGGTCAGAATGGCGAAAGATGGCGTTTCTATAAATCTGGAACTGCAGGCAACGGTGGTGTTTATAAGAAACCTGCACTTTATCGAAAGAATTAACAGAACAGTTTGATTTTTTTAGAGACTTAAGATTGGATTTGAGCCTGGTTTTATACCGGGCTCTTTTCTTTTAGTCTAAGTTTGATTAAAATTGTCTTTGGCTCAATATTTTGACAGACTATCTTACAACTGTCAAAAAATCGTAAAAATTGACAGAAGGTAAAATATCTATCAAATAAGTTCCATTCATAACAATATGTTTTTTTATTATCTTTGCATCAAGCGTTTAGGGAATCGCTGAGGCAGAGCGGTGTCGTTTAGAGACCCAGTTACGGGGAGCCCCGTTTGCATTTTTGCCAATCTGCTGAAATTCCCGATCCAGGGCACTAATTGTAACATTGCCGGGCGGTATTTGCCGTTCCGGATTTGTTAAACATTTAACACTATGTTACGATGGTGTCTCAAATCACCAACGCGTTGAAGCAGTTGAAAGAAAACAAACTGTCTAAAGCAACTCCGGCGGGAATCGTTTCAGAATCGTACAAGCTGTCGAATGAGGTTGATGACAACGGAAAGCCGTTTGTTCTTTCTTCAAATGGTTCTACGGTTTATGGAGAGATAAGTAAGGATAGCGGATTACGCCCGGCTCCTATTAAACTGAGTATTGGTGAAAGCGTCTTAGATGATAACGGGCGAAGCAGAGGTTATGGTTTACTTCATATTGAAGATAACCATGGAAACCAAATACGTAAAGCAGGCTTCCCTTCTGTCGAAGCATTTGTTGAGACGATTGCCAAAAAATACGAGACAATTCGAGAGGGCTGTTCAATCGGCGATAAGCAAACTTACTTGCTAGAGGTATTCGATAGGCACAATAATACTTTATTTGTTCAGTTATCGAATGATGGAACATATTGGAATGTAAACAGCGCGGGAATCTTTAGAGAAAGATACTCGCGCCGTAAACCAAAAGTTTTGTCCTTACCCGAAGTCGGAAGCAACTCAAACACCGAAGTTACTGAAGTTAATCGCAGCCAAAATAAAGGTGTAACTGCCACCAACGGGAACTCTTCCAAAACTTCTGAGAGCAAAAATAGCGCACTGAAAACAAATATCCAAGAATAATCGCAGAAAAATGGGGGCAAGAATAACCCGCCCGCCGCTTTTAACTTTCAAATCGTAGAGATTATCAGATATTTATCAACGATTCGTCTAGAGCTTCTGAAAGCTTTGCCAACGAAGATAACGTAAAGTTCGGGAATCCCTTAGTCCATCTAGTAATTTGTGTTTCATTGCAACCGATTCTCCGGGCCAACTCTCTTTGGGAAATACCATCTCTTTTCAAAATCATGTCAATCTTGTCTATGATTGCACAAGACCAGTCCATTTCCCGCTTTACCGCTGGGCTAACCTTTTCAAGCTGATTCCTAAACAAAACGTTCCGTTTCATATAAGCTCTAATATTGTTTTCTTTTTCATTGCTAAAAAATATAAAATTTACATTAATGTAAAGTTATATCACCGATTTTCTTTTAAGTTTCTTCTAATCGTTGCCGCAAAATATAGTTAAAAGACAATAGGCCGGATGCCAAATCAAGGCTTTTTGTGCGAATCCTGGAAAAATAGAAGGCCAGCTCAGCGATGAATCCACAACAAAAACAGGATTTCTCCTTCGAACTGTCAAAAAACAAACATGCTTTTTCACTATCAAGGTCGTGAAGAAGGCCGTGCCGAGCAACGAGTGGAAGATTTTCGGCAATTTGTAGAAAGGCTATTAAAGCATGGTGTCCCAGTAGCGACAATAACGTTGAGATATACCAAGTTTAAGCCTCCATTATAGGGGGCTTTTTCTTTATAACTATTAACCGAAAGAACTTTCATAATTTTGGAAAATTGTCAAAATTGGCCGTTTTTGTCTGGAGCCGCATCCATTCCAGAAGGGAAAACCGGCTTTTGTCCGCCCCGTTGTCCTCCTGGCCGTCGGGCACAAGATACAGCCTGAGCCTAAACCTAACAGGGCTTTCTGTCTTGAAAAGTGATTTAGAAGTTATTCGTGTCATTAATAAAGAGTTTTAATTATATTTGCAGTCGACATATTTGTGAATACCCGCAAAAATATCGAGTTATGGAGATTAAAAGAGATGCTTTAGTATCACGATTATTAGAACATAGGCATAACGGAATGATAAAGGTCATTACCGGAATGAGGCGTTCTGGCAAATCATATTTGCTTTTTAACTTGTTTACAGAAGCTCTGAGATCAGAGGGTATAGATGATACCCATATTATTAAGGTTAATCTAGAAGATCGCAGAAACAAGGAATTGCGCAATCCTGATATATTGCTGCAATTTATTGACAATCAACTAAAAGACAAGAAGATGCACTATATTCTGTTAGATGAAGTGCAACTTGTTCGTGAGTTTGAGGATGTTCTGAATAGCTACCTCCATATTTCAAATGCCGACGTGTATGTAACAGGCTCTAATGCAAAGTTCCTCTCCAAAGATATCATAACAGAATTTAGGGGAAGAGGTGATGAAATACATATAGGCCCGCTTTCTTTTAGGGAATTGCTGTTGGCTAAGCCAGATTTCCCTAAAGAGGATCTTTTACGGGATTATATGACCTATGGGGGACTCCCGCAAATAGTTACTATGTCATCAAACTCTGAGCGTGAGGCGTACCTGAAAGGGCTTTTTGTCAATACATATTTGAGAGACATCAAGGAAAGACACGCAATAAAGTTAGACGAAGATTTATCTGAACTTATTGATTTTCTGGCATCCGGCATCGGAGGTTTCACTAATTCGAGAAAATTGATGAATACATTCCTGTCTGTAAAAAAGCGTTCCATTACTCAGGATACAATTATAACCTGGCTAGATTGGTTGCAAGATGCCTTTTTTATAGAAAAAGCTGTTCGTTACGACATCAAGGGGCGTAAATATATAGGCACTCCATCCAAATACTACTTTGGAGACACGGGTCTTCGAAATGCCAGGCTGAATTTTCGGCAGACAGAGTGGACTCACTTGATGGAGAATGTCATTTACAACGAGTTGCGTGGCCGAGGTTTTTCCGTTAATGTTGGCCAGGTGGGGATTAATACTTTAGATGTTAATGGCAAAAAACTAAGGAAAAACCTGGAAGTAGACTTTGTCTGCAATCAGGGATATAAGAGATACTATATTCAGTCTGCCTATAGTATTCCAGACAAAGAAAAGATGAATCAGGAAACCGAATCACTACGGAAAATTGGTGATAGCTTCAAAAAAATAGTCGTAGTGAACGACCGCACCTTCACTTATCAAAACGACGACGGAATTCTTATTATGAATATTCTGGATTTCCTGTCTGATGAGAACAGTTTGGCTAAAGAATAATTTTTCTCCGCGATATGGCTGAGGCTATTATTTTATTTCGTAACTTGTGCCCGATTACGCGCCCATATCCATTTCTGGGCAAGCCCCCAAAGAAGTAACTAATTAATATTTATAACGGAAATCTTAACTCTAAACTCTTATGGTTTCAACGAAATCTACAATTGTTTCCAGGAGCTCATATGTAGCTCCTGCGTGTAAGCTCTACTCGATAAACATCGAGTCAGTTATTGCTCAAAGCCCATATGGCGGCTCTGGTGAAGCCGGTGGCGACACAGGCGGCGGAAGTGAATATGATCTTTAATCTTTACGGCTATGAAAAAGTTATTTAAAGCAACATTCGCAATTGCATTGTCCTCAATGCTTCTGTTCTCTTGCAGCAAAGCAGAACAAGTTACTGCCCCGGATGACAGCAACCTTGTAAAGGTTACGCTCATAGCTGGCAACCCTCAGGTTAACCCTGGTACAAAAACTGAAATATCAGGAACTACTCCTTACTGGTCTGTTGGTGACGTAATTGGAGTTTCAAATGGAACTTCATCAAACGAATCTTTCTCAACATCTATTACAAGTGCTTCAAAGACAGCAGAATTTACCGGAACAACCGTATCTGGAGACCTATACGCATATTATCCTTATACGACTAATGGTGTTGGCTCGGCTGCAAGCACTACTGGAGCAAAAGTTGACATTCCTGCAAATCAGAATCCTACAGTTTCTTCTTTTGACAGCAAGGCAGACCTAATGGTTGCAAAGCAGTTTACTGTCAGCCCTGAAAACACGACTGTTTCCGGACTGCAGTTCAAAAGACTCAGCGCCATTGTCAAGGTTGTTCTGAAAGATAATACCACAGGAACTGTACTTGCAAGTCAGCATCCAAGCTCGGTTAGTCTTGAAACTTCCGAAGATGGAGATCTTCTGGCGGGAAGAGCCGTAATTGATTTTGAAAACCAGAGTCTTTCTGAAATTTATTACAACGGCACCAAAAAAGTGACAGCAAACTACACGTCCTCTACTCATTTTTTAATCAACAGTTCCAATGCCGCTTATTTCTCAGTTTATCCGCGTGAGCTCCAGGCAGGTACCACTCTCACAGTTACGGCCAGCACAGAAGATTACGAGATTAGCAAGGTTATAACTATTCCTGCGGGAGGAATTAACCTGGAAGCAGGCAAGATTACAACCCTTAACATTGGTCTTTCTGACGCTCAGGTAACTGCCAGCAGTTCAGGTCTTGCCCTTCCTTTTGTTGATGACTTCAGCTGGCAGACTGCTACATCTGAAAAAGGCTTAACAGATGAAGATGTCGATGACAAATGGTCTGCATTTGAGAGAGCATATGCAGGCAAGGCTGCAGGAGCTGTTCGTATAGGAACCGGTTCAGCTACGGGACATCTGACAACAGCAGAATTGGATTTAAGCAGCGCTTTCCATGTTATCGTATCAGCATATGCTTATAATGCGAGCGATGACAGCAAAATAGAGGTTGTTGTTGATGGCGAAACTACAAAGATTGCAGAAGAGTCAATGACATCAACCACAACAGCAACTGACTATATCTTCAATTTTGATGCAGCTACAAACAAATCCAAGGTTAAAATAACAACTAACCAAAAGCGTGCGATTCTGACTAATGTTCAGATAATTAGCGGAACTTATGTATTCCCTCCTGTTATCAATGTAACTACTGCTACTCCTATTTCAGTTGCCAATACAGCAAGCACCGGCAATGTTATTGCGTACACCATAAACAACCCTGTTACTGGAGTTTCTTTGACTGCTTCTTCTACAGATTCTTGGATTAGCAACATTTCAGTTGCTTCAGGCCAGGTTACATTTAATGTTGCCGCTCAAACATCTGGTGCCCCTGCAAGGTCTGGAATCATCACTCTTAGCTATACTGGCGCTCCAGATGTAGAAGTAGTGGTTAACCAGGCTGCTGGATCTGGAGGAGAGACAGAAAAGACCTTTACAATCACCTCTGGTGATGTAGTAAACACTTCCAGTTATAAAACATATTCGAATACAGTAAGCAGCCGTGTTTGGCTCATTACCTTTGGAGGCAACACTATATCTGTTGGAACAAATAATAAAAACAGAGGTAATTGCAACCTTTCCGATTATTCAGAGTATGCTGTTTCTCCTGTAACAACATCAAGTGTTGCATCGGCTTTTGCCAATACTACATCTCTTTCCAATGTCAAGAAAATAAAATATACATTCAACGGAGGAAGCAATCAAGACAACACGAATGTTTACTTGCTTTATTCTTCAGACGGAACTACCTTCTCTCAAATAGCGCTGACAAGCGGCACTCAGGGTGCTGCAATTTCTTCAGGCACTGAATTTGAATTCGCCAAGTGCTCTGGATATTTTGCAGTTTTATTTGAGGCAACAAACAGTTCTGGAAACTGGAGAATTGACGATGTTGAATTGACTTTCACCTACATTGAATAAAACGGGTGCGAAAAGTTAAGCTATTTCAAGCGGGCGGGAATTTTCCTGCCCGCTTTTTTGTTGCGGTTGCATCGCTGAGGAAGAATTATAAGTTGCGGAATCTATGTTTTTTTTGGAGATTCCGCAGATTATAATTTTAGATGACGGGATTTAGGAATAAAAAGAATATTTGTAACTTCGTGGTGTATATGGAGAAAAGCTTATATATAATTTGCGGCTGTAATGGTGCCGGGAAGACAACGGCATCATATACGGTATTGCCGGAAGTCCTTAAATGCAAGGAATTCGTTAATGCAGATGAAATAGCACGTGGCTTATCTCCATTTAACCCAGATAATGTGGCAATTGAAGCGGGGCGACTGATGTTGCAGCGAATAGAAATACTATTGGAACGAGACGTTACTTTCTCGATAGAGACGACTCTTGCTGCAAAATCGTACATTAATCTTGTTAAAAGAGCACAAGAAAAAGGTTATAGAGTGAAAGTTCTGTTCTTTTGGCTTAATTCGCCAGAATTAGCTATTCGACGTGTGGCTGAACGAGTGGCAAAAGGAGGACATGGCATTCCGGAACCGGTTATAAGGCGAAGGTATATAGCGGGAATAAAGAATCTCTTTAATTTGTTCATGAAGAAAGTAGATTATTGGGATATTTACGATAACAGTGTGCATCCTCGCAAGCATATAGCTTGTGGCGGCAAATTTGCAGAGACTAATGTTTTTGAACAATCAACTTTTGAAATAATTAAGAATTATGTCGGATAAAGAAGTAAAAGATTTCTCAGAAAAGCTGAAGAAAGGTCTAGAGTTGGCTGAAAAGAAAATGCTTGAAGAAAAAGCATTGCACAATGAGGACATCATCGTATCATCTGACGGCAAAACATTTCAACGAATTCCAGCGAAACAATTAATCTGATACGTTTCTCCTTATTTGTTTGCAGGCGTGAAGGTGCGTTTGATTTGAGGTATTAGAGCGGGCGGGAGAATTCCTGCCCGCTTTTTTGTTGCGGTTTTCATCGCTGAATAGGGGTTAAAAGGATTTTTTGTAAATTGCATCAAATATGCGGGATGGGATTTTTGGGGATTGGGAATGGTTTATTAGTTTTTTGCCGATGAAATCAAATAGTCTTGAAAACACTGGACGGGAAGGTTACACCGCTCCAAAGTGCAGGATGTTTGCCTTTTGCGTAGAGGGTTGCATTACTTTGGGCAGCCCTGAACCTGGAGAGCCTAGTTCTCCTGATAGTTATAATGATTACGAAGACGACTAAAAGGCTGTTTTATGAAAAAGTATTCTGTTTTTTCAATTAAAGGAGCATTTTGCTCGTTGCTTGCAACAGCACTGCTTTTAGCAAGCTGTTCAAAAGACAAGGCGGAAGAACCTGAGTCAAATACAAATACCTTCAAGAGAACGGTAAGCGTAACTTTCACGAAAGGAGCCGACACTAAAACAGCTGTTGTTGAGGGGGATGATAAAGCTTCTTATATCTGGACAACTGGTGACCAACAGTACTTTAAAGTTTACGAAAACACGGTTCTTGGTACTGTTACCAACATCAGTTACAGTGATAATATGAAAAAAGCCACGCTTACTGTAGGCTTTAATTCACCGACTGCACAAGAGTACGTTTACAAGGCTAAATTTGCAAGTAGTTTCAGCAGTGACGGCAATCCTGAGATTAAGTCTGAGCAGAATCCTTCAGCCACATCTTATGATCCTGCTGCTGATGTTATGATTTCTGATGAAATAAGATCTGCCACTGGACTTACGTCACTTCTGTTTACTATGAATCGTGTAGTAACGGTAAATAAGCTCACCCTAAAAGGTTTAGAGACAGATGAAACAATCAGCAAGGTAGAAGTTACTTTTGACAAGAATGTTGCAGGTTTCTACATTTATTCCGGTAATAATGCAGGAAGTTATTCTGGCAATAGCAAGAAATTGACATTAACCTACTCTGGTGGAGCATCCGTTCTTTCTGATGGAACCTTCCCTGTTTATTTTATCGCGATGCCAGTCGATGGTGTAGCCCTTGAAAGCGTAGTGGTTTACACAGATAAGAACACTTACAATAAAACATACTTTACAAAGACTTACGACTTTGCAATAGGACAGATGGCTCGCTTTGGAATCAATATGTCGGGTTATGGAACTCCTATTTCATCTTCAAAGAGCTATACTCTTGTTCAAAATGCAGATGATCTTGTTGAAGGGGCTGAGTATTTGATTGTTGCTACATCTTCTAATAAGTATTTTGCTATGGGTGCATATACTGGAGGGGAATATCATCCAAGCGTTGAGGTTACGAATTATGTTTCCAGCACCACAATTTCAATAGACAACTCATTACCAGTAGAACCGGTAATCTTAGTAAAGAATAGCTCCGGCAATTGGTTGATAAAGGATCAGGTCTCAGGCAGCTATAAGAATTATTTTATAGCTTATTCTGATTCTGGCAATAACAATATGTCCAAGGAGCAATCCGGTGAATATGCTTGGACAATTACTTTTGATAATGGAAAGGCTCAGATTAAATCTGTAACGAAAAGTACTAGGGTCTTGCAATACAATCCTTCAAGTCCGCGATTTGCTTGCTATACAGGAACTCAAGTAACCCCTTCGCTTTACAAGCTGGATGGAGATGTGCCCGTGCTGGGAATTTCCTTTGATATCCCGTCTTACAGCTTCAGTATAGGAAGCAATGGTTACAATGCTTTTGTCGGTCAGACTGTAACAAAAGACGACTTAGATACAAGAACGGTAACATATTCCATTTCTGGAGCTCAGGTTGGCTCAATTAATGCCTCTACCGGAGAGGTTACCTTGGACGGAACTACTACTGGAACGGCTACTGTAACAGCTACTGTGGGTTCTGCCACCGGATATCTGGCAGGAAGTGTAAGCTATACCATAACGGTAACGGCAGCAGCTGGAAGCAATGTTACTGACGTGCTTACAGCCTCAATGTTTACGGCAACGAACAATAACTACACAGACTTTTCGGGAGTTACCGCTACAAGTTCTGCTATTTATGCAGGTAATTCAGCTCTGAATGGAAGCAATATCCAACTTAGATCAGACAAATCTAACTCCGGCGTTGTAACAACAACTTCCGGCGGAAGGGTTGCAAAGGTGAAGGTTACTTGGGCTTCCAGTACATCAAGTGACAGAACATTGGACATCTATGCAAAGAACACGGCCTATAGTTCAGCTTCAGACCTTTATGGCACCAACAAAGGTACTAAGGTGGGTACCATTGTTTGCGGTACATCTACAGAATTAACCATCAGTGGTGACTACACCTACATAGGCCTCAGAAGCAATAGTGGAGCAATGTATATCTCCCAGATAGAAATCACATGGGGTGAAGACAGTGGCTCCGGCGGCGGTGGTGGCGGCGAAGAAAGCGGGGAAGTCCCAACAGGTTGGCTTGAGCTTCCGACAATAACCACAGGATCGAATATCATCAACGGAACATTATATGGTAGCAGCACGAAGACAGGTGCTAACCGTAATTACACTTACCATTACGACAAGAGTTACTACACAGCTCTGTGGAGTGCTTACCCTCTTACAGCGAGCCATATTTCAGGAAGTGCATCGAGTACAACATGGTACTATAACGAAGAAATAACTGATAAGAGCATCCAGATTAATATTATAAACAATAGTTATGGAACAAACTACGGAAATAACACATACTCCCGTGGCCATCAAGTTCCAGCAGCAGACCGCAAATGTAACTCTACTATGCGTAAGCAGACATTCTATGTAACCAACCAGACTCCTCAGATTCAGAATAATTTCAATTCCCCTATGTGGAGCAATCTGGAGGGTGCGATTAGAAATCTGACGTCAAATACTGATACGGTGTATGTGGTTACTGGCGCAGCATTCAGAAAAGTAGGTGGTAATGAAACCATTAAAACTTTGAATGCGGCAAAGAGTGGTATCGCTCCAGCGACTATTTATGTTCCTAACTATTACTGGAAAGTTCTGTTGAAGGTAAAATGGAATTCTTCAGGTGAGGTATATGCTGCCTCTGCGATAGGTTTCTGGGCTTATCATGAAGCCAGTCCAGGCGCCTACACCAGCTACGCCACTAGTGTTGCTAAGATTGAAGAGTACACCGGCTTTGATTTCTTTGCCAATCTGCCTTCTTCGCTGAAGAGTGCCGCCAAGAACAACACAAACTGGAATACATTCCAGAACTTCTAGGAAATAAAAAAAGGCTTGAGTTTCGGCTCAAGCCTTTTTTAAGCTTTAAACGTGATCGTTTTTGTATCCCCGAGGCGAATCGAACGCCTATCAATGGAACCGGAATCCATCGTTTTATCCGTTAAACTACGGGGACTTTGTGGTGCAAAGGTATAAAATTCTTATCTTTGTCGGCCAATACTAAAACCTTATACGAAATGAAAGCATTTGTATTTCCGGGCCAGGGTGCCCAGTTTACTGGAATGGGTAAGGAACTCTATGAAAGCGAGGCTCTTGCCCATGATTTGTTTGAAAAGGCCAATGAGATTCTGGGATGGAGGATATCTGACGTGATGTTTACCGGAAGCGCAGAGGAACTTAAGCAGACAAAGGTCACCCAGCCTGCTATATTTATACATTCGGTTGTTCTGGCAAAATGCCTTGCCGAGTGCGCTCCGGAGAGTGAATTCAGGAAGAAGGCTGCTGAGGCCGGAATTCCGGGCTTTGATCCGGATATGGTTGCAGGGCATTCACTCGGCGAATTCTCTGCTTTGACAGCAGCCGGAGCACTGAGCTTTGAAGAGGGCCTGAAACTGGTTGCAAAGCGTGCTTTTGCAATGCAGAAGGCCTGCGAAATGAAGCCTTCTACTATGGCGGCTGTGCTTAAGCTGGAGGACAAGGTTATTGAAGAAGTTTGCGCTGAGGTTTCCGCAAAGGGAGATACAGGCGTGGTGGTTGCAGCAAATTACAATTCCCACGGACAGGTAGTAATCAGCGGAGATATTGAGGCTGTAGCAGCAGCTGGCGCGCTTCTGAAGGAGAAAGGCGGAAGGGTAATTCCTCTGCAGGTGGGTGGAGCTTTTCATTCCCCGCTGATGGATCCTGCAAGGGTAGAGCTCGCCGAGGCTATTGAAAAGGCAGTTATCGTTGAACCGATTTGCCCGGTTTACCAGAATGTAGACGCTCTGCCGCATACAGATCCTGAGGAAATCAAGAAGAACCTCCTTATTCAGCTGACCAATCCGGTCAAATGGTCCTATATCGTTGAAAAAATGGTAGAGGATGGAGCTAATGAGTTTGTAGAACTTGGTCCTGGAGCCGTTCTGCAAGGCCTTGCAAAGAAACTTGCTCCTGCTGAAACTCTCATCAAAGGCCTTCAGTAATTATTTGAGGGCTCTGATGCTTGCTAATGCCCTTTTAATTTGCTATCTTTGATAGCGAATATTGTTTTAACTGATTCTTATTATTATCGCACATAATTGATTCAATATCATGAGTAAAGAAAAAGTGTTTCTGACCTGCGACGGAAACCAGGCAGCGGCTCACGTGGCTTATCTTTTCAGTGAGCTTGCAGCGATCTATCCTATCACGCCTTCATCTCCTATGGCTGAGCACGTAGACGAGTGGTCTGCCTTTGGAAGAAAGAATCTCTTTGGAGAGACTGTGAAGGTGGTGGAGATGGAAAGCGAGGCCGGGGCCGCCGGAGCCGTACACGGTTCCCTTCAGGCAGGTGTACTTACTTCAACATTTACAGCATCACAGGGATTGCTGCTTATGATCCCTAACATGTACAAAATTGCGGGAGAGATGCTGCCTGCAGTATTCCACGTAACTGCAAGAAGCCTTGCAACGCACGCGCTGAGTATCTTTGGAGACCAGCAAGACGTGATGGCAGTACGCCAGACCGGTTTTGCTATGCTGGCATCTGCAAGCGTGCAGGAGGCTATGGATATGGCTGCAGTTGCTCATCTTTCAACCATCAAGTCTTCAATTCCGTTTGTTCATTTCTTTGACGGATTCCGTACTTCTCACGAAATCCAGAAGATTGAGGTGCTTCCGGAAGAGGGCCTGAAGAAGATGATCAGCACCAAGGCTTTGGCCGCTTTCCGCAAGAGGGCTCTTAACCCTAATGCTCCTGTAACCAAGGGCACCGCGCAGAACGCAGATGTCTATTTCCAGGAGACCGAGGCAAGGAACCAGTACTACACAGAAGTTCCTAACATCGTAGCCAGGTATATGGGCGAGATCGGAGAACTCTGCGGCCGCCACTATCTGCCGTTTGACTATTTCGGAGACCCTGAGGCTGAAAGAGTTGTTATCGCGATGGGTTCTGTCACCGATACAGTCAAGGAGGTGGTTGAATACCTGGTTGCCAAGGGCGAAAAGGTGGGTGTTGTTGTCGTAAGGCTGTACAGGCCTTTCAGCACCCAGTATTTCCTGAGGGCTCTGCCTAAGACCACCAAGAGGATTGCCGTTCTGGACCGCTGCAAGGAGCCAGGAGCAGTTGGCGAGCCTCTGTACGTGGACGTAAAGAGCGCTTTGGCAGACACCGCATTCGCCGGAAAGGTAAAGATCGTGGGCGGACGCTATGGCCTCAGCTCAAAGGACACTTCTCCTGCACAGATTCTGGCCGTTTACCAGAACCTCAAAGCAAAGGAGCCTAAGAACTCCTTCACCATCGGTATCGTTGATGACGTTACATTCCTCTCCCTTCCTCAGAAGGAGGAGATTTCCCTTGCAAAGCCGGGTACCTATGAGCTCAAGTTCTTTGGACTGGGTTCAGACGGAACCGTTGGCGCAAACAAGAACACCATCAAGATAATCGGCGGAACAACAGACAAATACTGCCAGGCTTACTTTGACTACGACTCAAAGAAATCCGGCGGATTTACCTGCTCTCACCTTAGGTTCGGAGACAATCCTGTAAACTCTCCTTATCTGGTTTCTACTCCAGACTTCGTGGCTTGCCACGTGCCTTCATACCTGACAAAGTATGATGTGCTTAGGGGAATCAAGAAGGGCGGTACCTTCCTGCTGAACAGTCTCTGGGATACAGAGGAGACTCTGAAGAGGCTTCCGGACTTCATCAAGTACCAGATCGTTAGCAAGAAGCTGAACTTCTACATCATCAACGCAACCAAAATCGCTGAGGAAATTGGTCTGGGCAACCGTACCAACACCATCCTCCAGTCTGCATTCTTCAAGATTACCGGCATTATTCCTTACGAGGATGCCGTTAAGGAGATGAAGAAGATGATAGACAAGAGCTACGGCAAGAAGGGCGAGAACATCGTCAAGATGAACTACGCCGCTGTTGACCGTGGAGGCGAGTACACTAAGGTTGAGATTCCGTTCGAGTGGAAGAACCTGAACGCAAGCAAGTTTGTTCCAGACAGCTACAACCGCCTGGCTCCGGATTGGGTAAGGCAGATTGCAGACCCTGTGAACGCTCAGTGCGGCAACGACCTGCCTGTTAGCGCATTCCAGAACTTCCCAGACGGCACCATTCCAGCCGGAACGGCCGCTTACGAGAAGAGAGGAATTGCAACTCACGTTCCTGAATGGAACCCTGCAAACTGTATCCAGTGCAACCAGTGCGCCACTATCTGTCCGCACGCTGCAATCCGTCCGTTCCTGCTTAAGGACGAGGAGATTGAGAAGGCTCCTAAGGGCGCTCTCCGTGGACTTAAGGTTGCAGAAGGAAAGGCTAACCTCAAGGATTACAAGTTTGTGATGCAGGTAGATCCTGCAGACTGTACGGGCTGCGCAAACTGTGCAGACATCTGTCCTGCAAAGGAGAAAGCTCTGGTTATGAAGCCTGCAGATACTCAGGCAGATCAGCAGAAGACTTTCGACTGGCTGCACAACAAGATCGGCTACAAAGACGAGGTTATGAAGAAGGATTCCAACATCAAGGCATCCCAGTTCAGTCAGCCTCTGTTCGAGTTCTCAGGCGCATGCGCAGGCTGCGGCGAGACTCCTTACATCAAGCTGATCTCCCAGCTGTTCGGAGACAGGATGATGGTTGCTAACGCTACCGGATGTACATCTATCTACAGCGGAAGCTTCCCTGCGTCTCCTTACTGCAAAGACCGCAACGGAAGAGGTCCGGCTTGGGCCAACTCCCTGTTTGAGGACAATGCGGAATTCGGTCTGGGCCAGAGGCTCGGATTCGCAAGGCTCCGCGAAACTCTTGAAGAAAGGGCAAAAGCTGCCGTTGCAGACGACAAGTGCTCAGAGGAGGTTAGAAACCTTCTGAAGCGCTGGCTCGAGAACAAGAAGGATGTTGCAGTTTGCAAGGAGATTGCAGCTGCTCTTCCTGCTGCCCTCAAGGACTGCAAGTGCGCTCACTGCAAAGGCATCGCAGAGTACATAGACTGTATCATTCCACGCTCTCAGTGGATAATCGGCGGAGACGGTTGGGGATATGACATCGGCTACGGCGGACTGGATCACGTGCTTGCTTCTGGCGAGAACGTTAACGTTCTGGTTGTTGACACCGAGGTTTACTCCAATACCGGCGGACAGTCATCCAAGAGTACTCCTGCAGGAGCAGTTGCCAAGTTTGCAACCAGCGGCAAGAAGATCCGCAAGAAGGATCTCGGAATGATGGCTATGAGCTATGGCTATGTATATGTGGCTCAGGTAGCTACAGGTGCTAGCCAGATGCAGTATCTGAATGCTTTGAAAGAGGCTGAGGCCCACGATGGTCCATCTCTGATCATAGCATACGCGCCTTGTATCAACCACGGTCTGAAGGCCGGAATGGGACACTCCCAGCTGGAAGAGAAGAAGGCAGTAGAGTGCGGATACTGGCATCTTTACAGATTCAACCCGGACGTTCCGGAGGGAACAAATCCGTTCACTCTGGACAGCAAGGAGCCGGATTGGAGCAAGTTCCAGGACTTCATCAAGGGCGAGGTAAGATACGCTTCCCTTCTGAAGACCTTCCCTCAGGAAGCAGAGGAGCTATTCTCGCTCACCGAGAAGTACGCTAAGCTCCGCTACGAGGGCTACAAGAAACTTGCCGGCAAGTAATAAGCTCAAGCCGCAACACCAAGGGGGTGCCTGAAACCAGGTGCCCCCTTTTTTTGTATCTTTGGAACTCATTTTTGACGACGGTATCTATGCGAACACTATATAAGGAGTTTATAATAAGCGTGTTATTCTCGGCGATGAGCCTATTTGAGACGGTTGAAGCGGCGGCTCAAGACGGAAAACCGGCGGCAAGATTCGCCTCAGACAGCGTGGCTATTGAGGATACCACTTCAACATATCTGACAGAGATCAACGTGCTGTCTTCCAGAGTGCCGATTGTCTGGCACAAGCAGGCCCGAATGGTTACTACGATAAACACAGAAGCGGTTCAGGCAACTCCAAGCCAGAGCATAAACGATGTGCTGAAGTACTCGGCGAGCGTGGACGTCAGGCAGAGAGGCCCTATAGGTGCGCAGACAGACATAGGAATCCGCGGCGGAAGCAGCGAGCAGGCCGCCATCCTCCTGAACGGAATCAATATCTCAGATCCGCAGACCTCCCACAACTCCTTCGACCTGCCGCTCAATATGCTACAGATAGACGGAATAGACATTCTGGAGGGGCCTTCCGGCAAGATTACCGGCAGTTCATCTTTGATGGGAGCCATAAACGTAAGAACTCACATCAGCAATGTGAACGCGTTCTCAGCGAATGTTGAAACAGGTTCTTACGGATATCTGAACGCCGGAGTCAGATTTGACTATGCAGGAGCCGACAGATTCAGAAAAAATATCAACAATTTCTTTTCTGTTCCCCGGCTCAAGAACTCTATAAGTGCAAGTTATACTCGTTCTGACGGTTATTCAAGAAGCGCCAACGGTCATCTGAATATGGACTACAAGACTCTGAAAGCTTACTATGAAGGACAGTATCAGGATGAGAACGTGGAGCTTGGATGGTTTGCAGGCGTAAGTTCCAAGGATTGGGGATCAAACCGTTTCTATGCCAAGTACGATGAGCAGTTTGAGCATACGTTCAAGACATTTGCCGCAGTCAAGGCTCGCAATGTCAGGGGAATTCTTAAGGTCAATCCTTCCGTTTACTGGAACCACACCAACGACCGTTTTGAACTTTTCCGGAACAATCCGGATGCGTATCCGTTCAACTACCACAAGACGAATGTATATGGAGTGAACCTGAACAATTACTTCGAGTGGAAGGCCGGCATTACAGCCTTCGGGGGAGAGATTAGAAATGAAGACCTTGTCTCAGGCAATTTGGGCGAACCGCTGGATCATCCGAAGCACATCAAAGGAACAGAACGTTACTACGATCACGGCCTGAACCGCACCAATACCAGTCTGTTTCTAGAGCATAACGTTATAACGGAAAACTTCTCAGCCTCAGCCGCCCTGCTTGCCATAAAGAACAGCTGGGCAAAGATGGATATGAAAGTCTATCCGTCGGCAGATGTAGCCGCAACTCTTTACAAGGCTGAAGGCAAGCTGCTCCGGCTCTTCGCGTCCTATAATTCATCGCTGAGGATGCCTTCAGTTACAGAACTATACTATTCAGTGGGAGGGCACAAGGCCGACAAGCATCTTAAGCCTGAAGAGGTAAAGGCATTTGAGTTTGGGCTTAAGTATGAAGGAGGCTGGTTCTATTCTTCTGCAAGTGTTTTCCGTAACCGTATGACCAACCTCATAGACTGGATCCGCAATACCGCAGATGGAGAAGATGCGCTTTGGCAGAGCATGAATTTCGGAAAGATTATTTCCAATGGTTTCCTGCTCCAGTACACCCTCAGACCAAAATTCATAAGCAACAATTTTGGTATTAGCAGCATGAATTTTTCTTACAGCTACATAGATCAGACCAAGAGCCAGATACCTCAAATCCAGAGCAAATACACGTTGGAGTATCTCAGGCACAAGTTTGTGGCGTCTGTCAGTATGGAATTCTCACACGGTTTAAGCTTGTCTATGTTCTATCGTTTCCAAGACCGTGTGGGCACTTACACAGATACGGAAGGCGCAGTTCACAACTACAAGCCTTACGGCATCTTTGACGCAAAGCTATTCTACAATACCCGCAGGGGATTCCAGTTCTATGTGGAGGGCAACAACCTCACAAATGTAAAGTATCGCGATTTCGGAATGATACCTCAGCCCGGCTTCTGGTTCATGGCTGGAGTCAAGTTCAAGTTATGGAGTCTTCGTTAGATTCTTAAAAAGTTTTTCTGTGTTTTTGAATTGTTGGAAAATTTCGCTTAACTTTATAAATGGAATTTTTGAAACAATAAAAAAGCAATATGAAAACAAGCGTTTACAATTCTTTCTACACCCCGATGGGGCTCGTTAATTTTGAGCATCTTGCGCACGGATGCGTGCATATGGAATGGGAGGGGATGCATATATACGTGGACCCTTGCTCAGACTTCTTTGACTTTACGGGTTGCAAGAAGGCGGACCTGATCCTTCTTACTCATGCGCATACAGACCATTACGACACCAAGGCAATTGAAGAGATTTCTATGCCGAACACTACATTCATCGTAAGCCGCGGCGTCCGTACGGTTCTGGAGAATGATCTTCTGGCGATGCGTGCCGGAACAGCCAAAGGCCCGGATGGAAAACTTCTTCCAAAGCTGGATCTGGACAACAATCCTTTGAACGTGGATCCTTCTACCAACTTGGTGAGCATGCTTAACATCCCTAAGCTCCGCCATTGCAAGGTTGTAACTCTGGAAAACGGGGAGAGCGTTTCTTCTATTGGCTTGACAATCACGGCCATTCCGGCATATAACATCAACTACAAAAGGGAGAACGGACATCCGTTCCACATCAAGGGAGAGGGAAACGGCTACCTGATTTCTATGCAGGGATTTGACATCTACTTTGCCGGAGACACCGAGCCGATTCCTGAAATGAACGAGCTGGCACCTGGAGCTGTGAGGGCTCACTCCTGGTCAAAGTTCCTGCAAGGAGAAATAGACGTGGCCTTCCTGCCTAAGAATCTGCCTTACACAATGAGCGATGACGACTTCATCAAGGCTGCCAACCTCATCAGGCCAAAGAATCTCTTCCCGATCCATTACTTTGAGATGGATGCCAAGGCTCTCAACCGCCGCCTGGATACCGGCATCTGCCTCTACGTGAACGGCAAGCAGGTGTAACAAGCCGCGTTGACAAAACAAAAAAATCCGCCGAAACCGGCGGATTTTTTTATCGCTGAGGAGGAAGGTTTTACTGAACGAAAGCGATGATTTCGTCTTTTACAACCTTCTGACCCTGCTTTGCGGTGATGGCCACGAGCTTGCCGTCTGCCGGGCAGATGATCTCTTCCATTCCGTAGAATGCCTGCACATAGCAGAGAGTCTGGCCAATCTTCACATCACTTCCTTCTGCAGGAGCGGATGATTTGTCAGCTACATCGTACTCCCATACAACCTCACCCTTTACGGTAGCGTGTACCGGCTTAGCGTCTGGATACTTAGCCATGATCTTGTCTACGTCGAATGCAGGAACTTCTACAACCGGACGGGTGATGACGATAGGAGCGCCTGCCTTTGCGCGGTTGGCTTCCAGTTCTTTCTCGAACCTCTGCTTTGCTATGCCGCTCTTGTAGTCTCTGTACTGAGTCTCGTGCATAGCAAACTCAAAGAGTTCCTCGTCGTCCTGGCCTCTGTCCCAGCCTTCCTCTTCCATCATCTTGATGAAGCGAGGCAGATCATCTGGGAATGCATCCTGAGGCACGCCCTCATAGAACTCAAGGCCTTTCTGCTTAACAATCTCCTTGATTTCAGGAGCGAGTTCGCCTGGCAGCTTGCCCATCTTGCCAAGGATCATATTCATTGTGTCCTTGTCTATGGTCTTCCACCTAGGCTCGCCCTTTAGCATATGCATCAGGTTCATCAGGGCGGTGTTCTTCACGTACTGGCTGAACGGAGTTACCAATGGAGGGTAACCCAGTCTAGGCCATACATATTCTACCTCCTGGAACAGCATAACAACCAGCTCGTTGATGTCCAGTTCCTTCTTTCCCTGGTTTCTCAGCGATGCGTTGATTGCGCCCTGGAAGCCCTTGAGGTCTGCCATCATAGAGCCCATCATTCCGCCAGGAAGTCCGCAGCCTACGAGAAGGCTACTCATCTGGTGGTTGCCTGGAGCGATCCAGTAGCCGAGGAAATCGTCTATGAACTTCTGGGTTAGTGCCCTTGCCTCCATATAGGCGTTCATATTGATGTCCTTAACCAGGAATCCGGCATCCTTGAGCATTGCCTGGATGGTGATTACATCCGGGTGAATCTTTCCCCAGCTCAGCGGCTCCATTGCCACGTCGATATACTCGGCGCCTGCGCGTGCAACTTCCAGCATAGAAGCTACGCTGAATCCAGGGCCTGAGTGTCCGTGATACTGAACCTTGATGTGAGGATATTTGTCCTTGATTGCCTTAACGAGTCTTCCCAGGAATGCAGGACGTCCGATGCCGGCCATATCCTTGAGGCAGATTTCATCTGCGCCGTACTCAACCACCTTGTCTACAACGCCCATATAGTACTCAACGGTATGGATAGGCGAGTAGGTGATACTCAACGCTGCCTGAGCAATCATTCCGGCTTCCTTGGCGTGGATTACGGAACCCTTGAGGTTGCGGTGGTCGTTCAGTCCGCAGAAAGAACGCATAATGTTGGTTCCCTGGGCTTTCTTTACCTTTGCCATCAGAGCTCTTACATCGTCTGGAACCGGGAACATTCTCAGCGCGTTCAGACCTCTTTCAAGCATATGGGTCTGTATGCCAGCCTTGTTGAAAGGTGCGGTCCACTCTCTTACCGCTTTGTTAGGATTCTCTCCGAAGAGAAGGTTCACCTGCTCAAAGGCACCACCGTTGGATTCTACTCGGTCGAAGCATCCCATATCGATGATTACCGGTGCAATCTCCTTTAGCATAGCCACTTTAGGCACGTATTTGCCAGAAGACTGCCACATATCCCTGTACAGAAGGGAGAATTTTATTTCTCTTGCCATATAGTTTTAAAATGAATTTCGCAGATGTCAAAGTTAAGCAAAAGATTGCCGATAACAAAAGGAATACTTGCATCTTTGTGGAAAATGTAATTGCATATTGCCAAAAAGATTATATCTTTGCATCCCCGTAAATATATGGTGGCTGTAGCTCAGTTGGCTAGAGCGCCAGATTGTGGCTCTGGAGGTCGTGGGTTCGAGACCCACCAGCCACCCTTGACGGGGCTCTCTGCAAAATCGGAGAGCCCCTTTTCTTTTTCACCCTTGCAGAAGTCTGTATTTCCAACAATTAGAGAAACGAGCGGAGAAAAATCAGCGGTTCGAGTTTTTAAATTTTCCAAATCGATTTTTCCGTTAAAAATCGAACCAAGTATTTGAAGTTTTACCTCAATCGGTGCTACAGATATGCAGGAGCCCATTTTTTCAATAAAACGCACGGAGTACTCAAACTTCTTCCATGCGTCTTTGTCGTTTGGCTTCTCCATCGTTTGAGCCATTTCCATCTCTGTCTCCTGCTTATCTCTTATAAGCCGCGAATTCATGTTCTTGAATGTATCATCATCGAGTACTCCTTCTAACCATTTCTCTTGAACTTTCTTCATCTTTTCATCGATACTGGAAAGGCGCTTTTTGACTTCTTTCAGATTGTCCTGCCTTTGCCTGTAGTTGTCATTATGTATTTCAGCATTTAACTCGTTATAGAGAGCAACAACTCCTTTATCGGGTTTGATGTCGTTGAGGAATCTATACATATTGTCATTTGCTGTTTCTGCAGATACTCTGAACTCATTGCAGTAGTTGCAATGATAGTAGGAGTACTTCTTGTTTCTGCCCTTGCTGAATGAGCCATAAATAGGGCTTCCGCAATGCGGACATCTTAAAAAGCACCGCATATAGAATACATCATCAGGAATCTTCTTGACATTGACATCTTTCTTCTCTGTTCCCTTCAACAACTTCTGAACTACGGCAAATGTATTCAAGTCTATTAGCGGCTTGTGTTTTCCATCCACTATCATTTCAGGTTCATCTCCATAGGCGGGTACTCTTATCTTTCCGATGTAATAGATGCTTCTGAGCATCCTGAAAAACGATGATTCGCTTATCTTCATTCCCTTTTTCCTCAAGTCCCGATATACCAAAGTCGGTGCTTCCACACCATAGGCAACTCTCTTGAATGCTTCTTTGACAAGAGCGGCTTTATCATCATCGATTTCTATCCAATTATTGTGCTTGCCGCTACTCTTGCTAACATATCCAAAAGGTGCATGTCCTGCACTTCTTCCCTCCGCCAGCGCTTGATGTATTCCGTCCTTTGTAGACTTGGAACGTTTGTCGTTGTCTACTTCAGCCATTGACAGATAAACTGCCAACATAATCTTAGATTCCGCTATGTTGAAATCAAGATGTTCTTCTATAGCATTAACTTCTATGCCATATTGCCTAAACTTCAGGATATAGTCCCATCCATCAGATGCATATCGGGTAAATCTGTTCCAGCGCAACACAAACAGATAGTCTGCATCTATTTCTTTTTTCTTCCGCAGATACTTGCTGCAGATTCTTTTCATTTCGGGGCGATTGAACGTTTTTGCGGAGTAATCTTCTCTGTAGATTTCCACCACTTCAATCTCATTGTTTTCGCAGTATCTTTTCAGGGCTGCTTCCTGATAGTTGAGCGAGTGTCCGCGTGCCTGCTCATCACTACTTACACGGCAGTAAATAACCGCCTTCTTCTTTGTTCCTTCACTATTCATCTTCTTCAGTATTTGAACTATTATTATTTTCAACCATTGCCACCATCATCAGGAAATCTCTGAGCATGGCAATTTCATTGTCACTTGGATTCAGTTTGTAACCATTGTCTTTTAAAATCTTTCTGCATCTCTCAATCGATAACATTTAAAACATACCTTATTCACTTATTCTTACCCGACAGGTAATTTGTCCTTCGGGGAGTAGGACTGATGGTATTCACCCGTCCACATTGAAAGAATAATGGCAGTCACTAAAAAAGTCAATGCTTTTCTGGCTAAAGAACATGAATTTTCTCAAACATCCAAAGGAATCCTCTATAACTTTTTAGCCATCAGCGACGTGCTGTATTCAAAAAAATCAGTATATTTGGACTGCCATTGAAAGATATGGCAGACATATAGCGAAAGTGTTTTCGTTTATCCTCTCGTAGGAATGTGGAAATTTCAAAGAAAGAGGGACTACGGAGATACAATTGCTCGTGCAAGGCTATGTCGCATCCCCTTATCAAGGGCTGATGCTTCATATACCGCCGAGTGTGAAGTATCAGTAGTTTATTTCTGTCGGGTTTTCCACAACCTCTATGTTATAAGCGAAATTGGCTTCACACTTTTTTTTAAACCTGTCTTAAGGAGTCAGAGACATTTTTAAATAGTTTGAGATGAAACATTACTTTTTGGTGGCTTTCTTTTCATTAACGGCGTTATTCCTAATCTCTTGTGGGAAATCAGATAAAGAATCAAATAAAGAATCAGATAATTTGGGCTTTTTAGAAATAAACGGAAAAAAATATTATGTTTTTCCAATGTCAACAACAGCAGAGTATTATCATTATTCAGAATCTTGTAATATAAGAATAACGCTTTCTACTACATTAGAAAATGTTACAGATATGGCAACATTATTTTTTTATTATGAAAGTTCAACATGTACCCAAAAGGGAGATATAATTTCTAATATGTTATTAACGAGTTTTCTCGATTTTTCAAATGATAAGATTCTTCCTAATATTGACTATAATTTTGGCACATACAGTGAACATCTAAGCGGTAATCTCAAAATTGAAAATATCAGTAAAGGAAAGATAACGATGTCTTTTAATAATTACAAAGAAAAACTACCCGATAGTTTAGGCGAAGAACAATTATTGATAAAAGGGAACATTACAATTCCTTGGAAAGAAATTAAGTAGGAACAATCTTTTCGTTCTATCTTTTGAGAAAAGGAAAAGCAAGATTAATGTATTATTTTCATCAGTATTTTTATTATTCAAATTCTTTCTTCAATCTTTGAACGGTACTGATACCCACATTACATAGTTTTGCGGTATCACGAATAGAGCAACCTTTCTTGAGATAGCGGAGAACATCGGCATGCTTTTCAGCGCGGCGTTCTCTGCTTTCTTTTGAGCCCGTTTTACGCCCCATTTTAACGCCTTTTGCCTTTGCCTGCTCTCTGCCCTGATGCAAGCGAAAATAGATATTCTCTCGCTCTTTCTCGGCACAGAATCCGAGACAACTTATGTAGATGGCCATGATTGAATTTACTTTGCCATCTTGGAACAATCTCAACCCTTCTTTCTCAAAGAACAAATCTATCTTCTTATCAACGCAGAATTTGATTGTCTCAAGCACTTCCCATATTGCCCTGCCACACCTTGAGAGTTCGCTGAACATAATCATATCTATCCCATTGCTTACCGCCTCGTTGAGGCAACTTGTAAGAACGGCTCTTTCCTTGTTGATTGTGGCTCCGCTAATATGCTCTCTGTAGATACCTGCGATTTCATAGCCCATTGTGCTGGCTATGTCGGTAAGTGAATTAACCTGCCTGTCGGTACTCTGTCTGTCGGTGGTGCTGGACACCCTTGCGTAGATATATGCTTTCATTTTAATCTTTGATTAGATTGAACACTCTTGATGGCTTGTATTCAGTATCGTTTATGATTTGTTTGAACACACTTGATTTTTGAACACATCGTGTTTTCATCTGATACTTTTATTACCACCGAATAGTATCAATACTTGTTTACCTTTTTCACTATACAAATATATGACAAATAAGTCTAATATGCAAATTATTTATGACTTTTTAGTCTTTTATGTCAGGTTTTCTTTGTTTTTCTTACCTTTACTCCTGATATGGGAAAAGATAAGTTTGAAAAGAAGGTTGTCCATCTGATTATCAAAGGCGAAAACAGGGAGAGCGATATACATTCCTACTTTGGGAGTGTTGCCTGCATCTATAGCCACTATACTGAAGAAGAAATCGGCATCACCTATGGTTCTTTAAGGAACTACGGATTGTCGGAGAACAAGCCCTACGAAAACAAGAAGGTTATTATCCGACAAGGCAAACTTTGGACTAAAGACAGAAAAGATAATCAGTAAGTTTAAGCCATGAGAAGTTTTCTTTCTATCTATCTCGGAGCAGGTGTTAGATATCTTTACTTTCGTTATATCAGACGAAACAAGAAGTCTTTTAAAACTATTTTAAATGGAGATGGCAAAGATAGTGACCGCGATTTTCGGGAACGCTTAAAAAATTCAATTTGTGGATTTTTATTCTTATTGGCTGTGATAGCGATAATTGTCATAATAGGAAAAATTATTAGATAATATGTAATGGCAGGGGATATTGTTATTCTATCCCCTGTCACTGCAAGTTTAACAAGTCTTTCCATTGTATTTTTGTCCGTCCATCAGAGAACCTTATTACTGCAGATAGGTGGTATAGGAACATATCTGCAAGCCGTTCTTGTTCCATAATTATTTCTGGCGCTGGAGCAATTTCCCTATTGATGAAATAGTCTTTGAGTTCTTGATATGGAAGCCGAACCTCAAGCCGATAGAGCCGTTGGGGATTGCCGTGATAGTTTAGAATATACCACTTTTCGGAATCGTTTTCAACCTCCGCTGTTTTGTTATATGCTTGAACGGTTATTCCATCACCCTTATAATCCAATGCTTTCTTTTGACTGATTGTAATGGTGGGATACTTCAGTCTATCAAGCGATGTTGAGTACTCGAAATATACCTCTCTGAGAATAGGTTTCCTATCCTTTATCGCCTTGCCGTTGATTATGGTTGTAATCTCCTTGTTCCGCATCAATTTCTTAATAAGCGATGGCAGATTCTTGGAAGTGTCAAAAGCGATGTGTACTTCGGTAAAATTGTTAAAGACAAAGCCGATGGTTTCGGGAAACCTCAACACCTCTCGGAATACGTCAGGAGAGTAAAGAATAGGGTTGAGAACCTTGTAATAAACGTGTAAGATGTCATCATCCTTATCTGTATGGAGCCCATATTTCAGTACAGCCACTTGTTGCCCATCGGCACACACATCAAAGTAATAGCCGAACCTGTCATTGACTATTCTGTATAGGGTGTATTTGCCGATGGTGACTGAGCCGCCTATCTCCACCTCATTGAGTTGTTTTAAGTCGCTAACCTCCGCGATATAGCATATTCGTAGTTCATCTATTACAAATTTTCCATGGGCTATCATTGTTCATCGGTGTTGTCTTCATTATTCTCGGGGCGATTTTCCACTGTCGCCCAATATGCCAACATACCCTGTCGAATCAAATTTTTAACCCATTCAGGTTTCTTCCTGCCTCTGGCGCTTTGGCTCAGTTTGCGTTTAGTTTCATCGCTTAACTCGCGATATTGTCTTTTGTATTTTGTCATAATCTTTAGGTTTTTCTATAAATAGTAGTTAGTTCAGAAAAAATAGTTGAAATAGTAAGAATAGTTGAATTTAAATTACTTCAAAGTATAGATACACTTCTTTTAAAACACAGTTTTAAGCCAAGTATGGCAACTAGGCGGCAACGGATTAAGGGGGATAAGTTCTTCAAAAAAACGGCTTTTCATGGGGCTGTAGGGCAGAAAATAGTCTAAAAATGGAGTTGTATTTCTTGAAATTCACTCAGGAAAATAGATATGGGTAATTTTGCCGATTTTCGCCTCATTTTATATGTCGGGAAAGTATTCTTTAAGAGCCCAAAACTTGTCTAACCATGGCTGTAGTTGGTTTAAGTCGGGAAAGCGTTGTTCACCCTCCCCAAACGCTTCGGAAATCCGGAGCGTTTTTTTATTCCGCTTTTTTTCTTAAATTTGAAACAGAAACGCGAATTACTAAACCAACATAACTATACTAATTATGAAAATCAAAAATCTTATTTTGATGGTAGTTGCTATTATGTTTGCAGTTGGTTCTCTTTCTGGCCAAGCCAGAAAAAGCAAGCTTAAGCTAAAAGAGAATACAACCAAAACTACCAAAGAGAATCAAAACTCTCAAAACAGGAACACGGGCAAAAGGTCTAACACTAAGACAGACAATCAGACCGACTCTAGAAATGGCACTGCTACAAGGCAAAATTCTAGCAATAATTCCAAGAGCGGTGAGGAAGATATCCTTACTATGCTCAGCCGCTACGAGTCCAAGGACTCTCCAGCAGCTCTTACACGCAAGATCAATGAGGCCGCTACTCCTCAGTTTATTATTGCTGGAGGTGATCTTCTCGAATTAAGGAGTGTTCCTGTAGATGTCAAGGAACAAAAGAGCACGGATCTTTTCTGCAACGAGGGAACCAGCCTTTATCCTGGCTGCCTTGTTCACGTAAATGAAGATCTTAGAGACGGCAATGCCGTTCCTGTAACAAATCTTGGCTACGGCCGTGTAAAGGTTACTCTTGATATTGATACCGGAGGAAAGACTTCCGTTGAGGCCGAGAACTCTTATTCCGGAATTCAGGATGCTATCAGACAGCTTGTACGCCAGGCTTATAGCAGCGGATATCATCAGCCTGCACGTTCTGGCTATATCAGCGACGACTACACCAGCAGCCAGAAGATGGCAATTGACGTAGGATGTGACGTGAGCTATGCCGGAGCAAAACTGAAAGTTGAAACAACAACAACATCAGGCAGTACAAAGATTACTCATTTTGAGGATCTGTCCATGATTTACTACACCGTTCACGTTGAGCCTCTTGATGGAGACGTTAGGAATCTGTTCGGAAAGGATACCAAGGCATCTAAAATTGAGAATGCAATTAAGAAATACGGCCAGCTTGCTTACGTTTCTGATATGAATTATGGCTGCCGTATTTATCATTTCACCGATTATGAGGCTACTGACTTCTCTTTCAAGGGATCTCAGGATGCTTCATACAGCGGATCCAGCGTATCTTCAAAGCAGGATATTACCAAGAATACTTCTAGAAAGAAAGAAAGAGTTTTCGTATGGGGCGGCCCTCAGGGTATGGTTTCCGGAATGGTAGAAGACTCTGCTACCGTAAAGAAAACCCTCAAGTCTGTAGCAAACAAGACCGGCTTCAACATCAGCTCTAAGAACCAGGGTCTTCCTATTGGCCTTAAGACCACGTTTGTTGCATCTGGAAGGCTTTGCCAGAGAGCAACTTCCGGAAAATACTACGATGTTTCATATGTTAAGCATCCAAAGGTTGTAAGCTTTAAGGTCAGCATAAATGTAGACGGTATTGCCGGCGCACGCGTAAAGCCTAAGTTCATTTACAAAACAATGACTGTAGATCCTGTCAAAAAAACCATTACACGCAGACAGATTGAACAGGCTCCTCTCGAGGAAACATTTGACGGCAACGGAAGCTCTATCAAGAAGGGTTGGAACTATACTATCAAGCTGAAAGACAATGAATACATAGACGGTAATATGTATTTTGGCGTAAGGACAAGGGCTTATTCCAACAGCAAATGGAAACAAGCTATAGACGGCTTTGTTGATCCTGTTGCTTGCGGCGGAAACATCAACATCTGGGTTAAGGGAGATGTAAGAAGCAGGACATATATTGGCGTAGATTCTCCTGTAGGCCTTATCAACCAGACAAAGGGCAAGTACTAAAATTAGTACAGATATCTTTGACGGGGCTCTCTGAAAAAGGGAGCTCCGTTTTTTTCATTTGCTTATCTTTGCAGCTGACTATTATCGCGATAAAAAAGGATTTGAGATATGGGAGATATCAGCAAAACAAAAACCTGGTGGAAAGAGTTTATCAAGATATGCCTTGCCACCACGATTTCCATTGTGTTCACGTTTGGCACGGCGGCTCTGGTGGACAGCTGCAAGAGGGTGAAAGACCGCAAGATGACTGCTCTGATGGTGATGAGCAATATAGAGGATTATGCCAGGAGCCTGGATAATATGGCCAAGGTTATGGCCCGTAAAGACACAGTTGCGGCCTGGCTGCTGAGCCTTCCGGAAGAGGATGTGAAGAAGGCGGATCCGGCATATTTCTCAGAGCCTATCAGGGAGGTGATTTTCCTGCAGGTTCTTTCTCACGACAAGACAGCCGAAAGCATCTTCAGCAGCAATATGGACACGTGGAAGAATATGGGCAACTTCCGTTTCATAGACAATGTGGGAGACTGTTTCTCCAATATGAACTGGATGGAAGACTACTGGAACCGCCAGGTGGAAGAGGCGGAGACTATGTTCCTAAGAGTGCAGAAAGAAGCGGAGCAGAACTCCGACCACCTTATAGTCAGGCTGTTAAAAGACCAGGATATGCGTCTGTATCTGAACAGGATTCACTCCATAGCTGTGTGGTTTGAGGGCAATGCCATAACTTACAGGCAGATGAACCGCGTCAATATGCAGCTGTTGAACATCTCCGAAAAAGAGGTGATGGACTTTACGGATCAGATGAAAGACAAGATGGATTTGGAGGTAGAAGAAGATCCTTATAAAGACTTGGAACGAGGCCTCCTGAATCCGGATAGTCTTGAAACTATAAAGCCTTACAAGCAGAAGCTGGACAGTCTTCTTTCTCAGCGACAGTAAAAAGAATCAAAAAGAAAATATAATATTGTATCTTTACTCTGCTATTGAAACGAGATGAAGACGCTCACGGTTTTTACTCCGGCATACAACAGGGCTCACACCATCGGGAGGACCTACGAGAGCCTGCTAAGGCAGACTTGCAAGGACTTTGAATGGCTGGTGGTGGACGACGGCTCCACTGATAACACCAGGGAACTGGTGGAAGGCTGGATGCAGGAGGGAAAGATACCCATCCGTTACATCTGGCAGAAAAACCAGGGTATGCACGGGGCGCACAATACCGCATACGCCAACATTTCAACCGAGCTTAACGTCTGCATAGATTCCGACGACTATATGCCGGATGACGCTGTGGAGATAATCGTTTCTTTCTGGAAGAATAACTATCGCGATGAAGACAAAGACCGCATTGCGGGTATCATCGGTCTGGATGCGGACACTTCAGGCAATGTGCTGGGAGCGGAGTTTCCTCAAGATTTAAAGGAGACCACTCTCCGCGATTATTATGAGGTGCTTGGTGGATCGGGAGACAAGAAACTGGTTTACAGGACGGAAGTGGTGAAGAAATATCCGCCTTATCCACTGTTCGAGGGAGAAAAATACGTGGGGCTGGCACTGCTTTACAACATGATAGACGAGGACTACAAACTGCTGGTCTGCAACCAGGTGATGGTGAATGTGGACTACCAGCCGGAAGGCTCTTCTTTCAGCATGTGGAAGCAGTACTGGAACAATCCTAAGGGTTTTGCTCATTTCCGGAAGTTTGATATGCAGCACGCCAAGAGCTTCAAGCGCCGCTTTCAGCTCAACGTTCATTACGTGAGCCACTCCATCAGAAGTGGCAACAAGCATTTCATAAAGGAATCGCCGAGGAAACTGCTTACCGTTCTGGCGCTTCCTTTCGGATGGGGGCTGTACCTTGTCAACCGGCGCAAGATAAAGAGGGGTGCGCAGTTCAAGTTTTCAAAATGAAAAGAATTATAAATAACAAGATATGCTGAAAAGTGTTGTTAGAGGAGTTTTTGTTTTCCTCGTAGGCCTTTGCCTAGTGATTTGGTCCAGCCAGGCAGGTGAGATTCTGCTCAAGGCTTTGGGCGTTTTCCTGATTCTTTCTTCCGTAATCACAGTTGTTTACGGTTTGGCCACCAACTCTTATGTTGATCTTAAGGGAATGAGTCTGATTTCCATAGCCAGCGCCGTGCTGTTTTTGGTGGTGGGTCTTTTTCTGCTGCTGAAGACAGGTTTCTTTATGGAGTTCATAGGCTTTGTGCTGGGAATCCTGCTGGCTTTGTACGGTCTGCTGCAGCTGATAGTTTCCGTGCGCAATTCCAAGGGCATTAAAGACAGGTTCTGGTTCTTCCTGGTTCCGGCGCTTATCTTTGTTGCTGGCATTGTTTTCTGCTTCTTCCCTAAGTATAACATTTCTGTACTGTGCATAGTCTTTGGCATCTGCCTGATGCTTCTGGGCGCTTCAGAAATCTGGATGGCTATCAAGGTCAAGGCTCTGGCAAAGAGACTCCAGGCCGCTGCCCAGGCTGAGGCCGAGAGGATGCAGCAGAATCAGCAGAACATTGTGGTTGAGGCTATTGAGCCTGACGCTGAAGAGACAAACATCGCTGAGCCAGCTCCTGAAGAACCAGAAGAGCCGTTCAGTCCCAACGCTGAATAGGGGTATCAGTATATAGCCAGGCCAATCAGGCCTCCGGCTATTATCACCCAGATAGGGTTAACCTTAAAGAACTTGCAGCTTATGAAAGCTCCCGCAAGAAGGAGCCAGTTGCTCCAGTGGAAGAAGTTCTGGGGCGTAATCAGTATTCCTGCCGCCGCTGCAATCATTCCAATTACCACCGGCCTTATTTCTTTCATCAGCGATTTGAAAAGGTCGCTTTTCTTGACTCTCTGGTAGAGTTTGCAGATTGCCAGAACGATAATGAAAGATGGGATTACCACAGCCAGGGTTGCAATGAGGCTTCCGCCCACGCAAGCCCACGGGCTGTAGCCCATATTCAGAGGAACTGTGTAGCCTACGTATGTTGCTATGTTGATTCCCACAGGGCCTGGTGTTGCCTGTGAGATGGCCACAATATCGGTTAACTGCTCGGCTGTTATCCAGGCATTGTTTACCACCACCTGGTCCTGAATCAGGGAGAGCATTGCATATCCGCCTCCGAAGGTGAATACTCCAATCAGCAAAAACGTGTAGAACAGCTTCAGGAATATCATTCTCCACCCTCCTTATTTTGAGATTTGCCAGGGGATTTCTTTTGTCCAAAGTACCTGGCGCAGAAGAAGCAGGCAAAGAATACCAGCAGTATGTATATCGGTGACACCTTCAGGAATAGTATTGCCGCAGCTGTTCCTATGGCCAGCAGGGCTCTCCAGATGTTGAGCTTGCTGCGAATGACCATATCCACCACCGGCACGGCTATCAGAGCCACCACCACCGGGCGGATTCCCTTGAAAATCTTTTCTACGTAAACGTTGTCTCTGTAGCCTGCAAAGAACAGAGCTATTGCCAAAATGATCAGGAAAGACGGAAGGCAGCTCCCGATGGTTGCAGCCACGCTTCCCCGCCTTCCCCTGAGCCTGTACCCGGCAAAGATGGAAATGTTTACAATCAGAAGTCCCGGGGAGCTCTGGGCTATGGAAAGTATATCGTAGAACTCGTCTTTTTCCAGCCACCGCCTTTTTTCCACCACTTCGCGGTCTATCAGCGGAATCATTGCATAACCTCCTCCGAGGGTGAACATCCCTATCTTGGCAAATACGGTTGCCAGTGTCCAAAGCGACACTCTTGCAGGATTATCTCCTGCTTGGGCGATAGTGTTTTTTATGCTTGTTTCTTCCGTGTTCATTTGACGATAAGCCCTCCCAAGGGCCTCAAAAGCGTTCAAAATTAGTAAAAAGCCCTGCAGTCTAAAAGTTTTGGCAAAAAATTTTGCACATATGGAAAAAACATTTACCTTTGCAACCCCATTGAAACAGATGTGGGTGCCGGACATTCCGGCAGACTTGTTGAATTATAGGCTCGTAGCTCAGTTTGGTTAGAGCACCACACTGATAATGTGGGGGTCCGCGGTTCAAATCCGCGCGGGCCTACAGATTGGGGGACTAGCTCAGTTGGCTAGAGCACC